>Ga0210398_10001100_pt1 | contig 29006 bp, 22 predicted proteins | sample IncBWC4OmetaG_FD_161047 | JGI IMG/M metagenome (GOLD analysis project Ga0210398, IMG submission 161047) | Forest soil microbial communities from Barre Woods Harvard Forest LTER site, Petersham, Massachusetts, United States - Inc-BW-C-4-O | ecosystem: Environmental > Terrestrial > Soil >... | reverse complement strand
CCGCAGCAACTCAGGCTCCCCGGCTTTGTTGAGAATCCCCTCCCTGAATCCATAAAAAAGCCTTCGGACACTACGTCAATCGCTGCATCCGGGAAGCCGCCCGCTACCGAGCAGACCTTCATCCCCTGCTGTTCCGAGCCGATGCCAAAAGTCCGACAGCACACCAGGGAAGTGGTCTATTTGTCACCGCCTGTCCGACGCGTGTCGGACAGGAACTCTGACCCGCCAAACTCTAAACTTCCAACTCGAATCTCTGCTCCCGCGAGCCCGGAGCCGGGAGCCCGGTGCCCGTCTCCGCATCCTCGCAAACCGTACTCGCGCCTTGACCAGGCTCTCCGCGCCACCGATCTCCTCCTCCAGGCGGGAGGATTCAGCGCCATCGTTCTCGACATGGGGTCCATCGCCCCAGAATTTGCTCTCCGCGTTCCCCTCGCCACCTGGTTCCGCTACCGCGCCGCCGCCGAGCGCACCCACGCGAGCATCCTCCTGCTCACCCAGCACGCCTGCACGAAATCCAGTGCTGGCCTCGTCCTCCATTGCCAGCCCAGCCAGGTCGACCCCAGCTCAACGACTGTCTTCACCGGCGCGGACCATCGCATCGAAATTGCGCGCGAGCGTTTTGCCAAAGTCGTGGACTTCGCCCGCAAGCCACCGCAAAGCGACCACAGCATTCTCTGGAAAAGCAGCACTCCCTGGTCCGTCACCCACTCCGTCCGAGGCGAAAAGTCAGGTCGCCCATGATCAACGCCCTCTACGCCTGCCTCTACGTCCGCGAATTTCCCGCGCAGGCCATGCTGCGCCTCCGCCCTCAATGCAAAAACACTCCCGTCGTCATCCTCGAAGAAACACCGCCGCGTCAGACTGTCTGCTCGTGTAATGCGCGTGCTGCCGCCCTCGGCATCGACATCGGCCTCACCCGCGCAGAACTCGATGTCTTCCCCGGCGTCACTCACCTGCCACGCTCTCTCTCTGAAGAAGCGAGCGCCCGCACCGCCCTGCTCCAGTGCGCCGGACAGTTTTCTCCACGCGTCGAATGTCTGACGCCATGTCATCCCGACCGGACTCTGAACTCGCGCGAGCGAGAGAAGGGGGAGCGGAGGGACCTGCATTTTCAAATGTCTGACATCGCGTCCGACACGCATTTCTGCTGTGTCCTCGACATCGCCGGAACCGAAAAACTCCTCGGCCCTCCCGAACAACTCGCAAAAAAGCTTCTCCGCGCCATTCGCACTCTCGGCCTGCACGCCAGTGTCGTCGTCAGCGCCAATATCGACGCTGCCCTCTGCCTCGCGCGCAGCCTGGGTCCCCGCGCCCCCGCAACCTCATCTCCGCTCTCAGGATGGTCCACCGCCATCATTTCCTCAGGCGAAGAAGCCATCGCGCTTGCCCAGTTGCCGCTCGCCGTCCTCCCCCTCACCCCCGAACACGCCGAAACCTTCGCCCGCTGGGGCATCACCACCCTCGGCGCCCTCGCCGCGCTGCCGGAAAAAGAACTCATCGCCCGCCTCGGCCAGCAAGGCCGCCGCCTGCGCCAGCTCGCGCGCGGAGAAGCCCCCCACCTCCTCGTCCCTGCTCCGCCGCCTTTCACCCTTGAAGAGCGCATCGAACTCGACTCCCCCATCGAGCTCCTCGACTCACTCCTCTTTGTCCTCGGCGTCCTCCTCGACCACCTCATCGCCCGCGCCACTGCGCAAATTCTGGCTCTCGCCTCCGTCACCGTCAGCCTCGCGCTCGAAGGCGGCAGCACCCACACCCGCACCGTCCGCCCCGCGCTTCCCGGCAACGACCGCCGCCTCTGGCTCAAGCTTCTCCATCTCGACCTGCAGGCGCACCCACCTTCCGCCGCCATCCTCCGCATCACCCTCAGCGCCGAACCGGGCAGCACCAGTAAGGTCCAGATGGGTCTGTTCTCGCCGCAACTCCCCGCGCCCGACCGTCTCGACGTTACCCTCGCCCGCATCCGCGCCATCGTTGGAGAAAATCGTGTCGGACGCGCCGTCCTCGAAGACACGCATCGCCCCGATACCTTCCGCATCGAACCTTTCACAGTCCCGACGACGGCGCCTAAAGCCCAGGCACCCGTTCCCCAGGCACAAGCCCGCTCCGTCGCGCGCCGCCTGCGCCCGCCAGAACCCATCACCGTCACCCTCCACCAGCGCCGCCCAGCAAGCTTCGTCTTCCGCAACCAGCGCTACACCGTCGAGCGCGCCTGGGACCCCTGGTTTTTCTCCGGCAACTGGTGGGGCATCGAATGCTGGTCCATCGAGAAGTGGGATCTCGTCGCCCGTGCTGACTCGGGCGCGATGATCAGCTGCGCCATCGCCCGCAATCCCATGCGCCCGGCCAACCTGCACGACTGGCGCCTCGAAGAACTCTACGACTGAACTCTATGACTGAATCCCGCTACGTCGAGCTCCACGCAGCCAGCGCCTTCAGCTTCCTCGAAGGCGCCTCGCAGCCGGAAGACCTCGTTGAGCGTGCGATGGAACTCGAAATCCCCGCCGTCGCCCTTCTCGACCGCAACGGCTTCTACGGCTCTGCACGCATGCACACCTCCGGCGAGCGCAACAAAATTAGTGCCCACGTCGGAGCAGAAATCTCCACCTCCGCCTTCGGCCCACGCCTCGCCCCCGTCCCCTGGCTCCCGCGTCCGCAGATTTTAGAAAATGATTTGGCCAGTCCCCGCCTCCCGCTCCTCTGCACCTCCCGCGTCGGCTATCAAAATCTCTGCCAGCTCATCACGCAATTCAAAATGCGCGAACCCACCAAGGCGGAAGGCGCCGCCACCCTCGACGACCTCGCCCAATATTCAGGCGGCCTCGTCTGCCTCACCGGCGGCGATGAAGGCCCGCTCGCCGCAGCCCTCACAGCAGGAGGCGAACCCGCAGCACGCGCCCTCCTCGAACAACTCATCCCCCTCTACGGTCGCAACAACATATATGTAGAGCTCCAGCGTCACCAACTCCGCGATCAGGAAGCCCGCAACCAGGCCGCACTCCGCCTCGCGCGCTCCCTCCAACTCCCCATCGTCGCCACTAACGGCGTCCGCTACGCCAAGCCGTACGACCGCGAAGTCCTCGATCTCTTCACCTCTATCCGCCATCACGTCGACCTCGACCACGCCGGCCGCCTGCTCGCTCAAAACAACCACCGCTATCTTCGCAGCGCCCGAGAAATGGAAGCCCTCTTCCGCGACCTCCCCGAAGCCATCTCCAACACCCAGGAGCTCTCCCAGCGCCTCGCCTTCCAACTCACCGACCTCGGCTATGAATTCCCCCGCTATCCCGTTCCCGAATCCGACACCATGGACACCTTCCTCCGCAAGCGCACCGAAGAAGGCCTCCATCGTCGCTATGGCGCGAAGAATAATCCCAGCCTCCTCGCCCGAGCCCGCAAACAAATCGACCACGAGCTCGCCCTCATCGCGAAGCTCGGCTTCGCCGGCTACTTCCTCATCGTTTGGGACATCGTCCGCTACTGCAAACAGCACGACATCCTGATCCAGGGCCGCGGCTCCGCCGCCAACTCCGCCGTCTGCTACGCGCTCGAAATCACCGCCATCGACCCCGTCGGCATGGAACTTCTCTTCGAGCGCTTCCTCAGCGAGAACCGCGGCGAGTGGCCCGACATCGACCTCGACCTCCCCTCGGAAGAAAAACGCGAGCAGGCCATCCAGTACGTCTACCAGCGCTACGGCGAACTCGGCGCCGCCATGACCGCCAACGTCATCACCTACCGCGGCAAGTCAGCAGCGCGCGAAGTCGGCAAGGCTCTCGGCTTCGATCAGGAATCCCTTGGCCGCCTCACCTCACTCGTCAGCCAATGGGAATGGCGCGGCGAGTCCGACACCATGGCCAACTCCTTCCACCACGCCGGCTTCGACGTCGAGCACCCGCGCATCGCCAAATACCTCGAGCTCTGCGTCCGCCTCCAGGACCTCCCACGCCACCTCGGCCAGCACTCCGGCGGCATGGTCATCTGCCAGGGCCAGCTCAACCACGTCGTACCGCTGGAGCGCGCCTCCATGCCCGGCCGCACCGTTGTTCAGTGGGATAAGGAGGACTGCGCGGACCTCGGCATCATCAAAGTTGACCTGCTCGGCCTTGGCATGATGGCCGTCATCAAAGATTGCCTCACCCTCATCCCCGAGCATTACGGCGAGCCCATCGACCTCGCGCAGCTTCCCGAAGATCCCGAAGTCTACAAAGTGCTGCAGCGCGCCGATACCGTCGGCATGTTCCAGATCGAGAGCCGCGCGCAGATGGCCTCCCTCCCGCGCAACTGTCCCGACCACTTCTACGACATCGTTGTGCAGGTGGCGATCATTCGTCCCGGGCCCATTGTCGGAAAAATGATGCACCCCTACATGCGCCGCCGTCAGGGCAGGGAAGCGGTCACCTACCCGCACCCCTCACTCGAGCCTGTCCTCAAGCGCACCCTTGGCGTACCGCTGTTTCAGGAGCAGCTCTTGCGCATTGCTATGACCGTCGCCAACTTCTCCGGAGCCGAAGCCGAAGAGCTGCGCCGCGCCGTCGGCATGCGCCGCTCCTGGCAGCGCATGAAGGACCTCGAAGTCAAACTCCGCGCCGGCATGACCGCCAACAACATCGTCCCTAAAATTCAGGACGAAGTCGTCCAGGCCATCAGTTCCTTCGCGCTCTACGGATTCCCCGAGTCGCACGCCGCCAGCTTCGCGCTCCTCGCCTACGCATCGGCGTATTTCAAGGTGAAATATTTAGCCGCTTTCACCGCTGCCATCCTCAACAACCAGCCCATGGGCTTCTACGCGCCCGCCGTGCTCGTCAAAGACGCCCAGCGCCATGGCCTGAAGGTCCGCCCCATCGACATCCAGATCTCCGACTGGCCCTGCACCGTCGAGCATGAAGAAGATTTGTCATCCCGCCCGGAGCGCAGCAGAGCGGAGGGGCCTGCTTTTCTATCCGCTGTCCGTTATCCGCTGTCCGCTGCGCTCTCCCTTCGCCTCGGACTCGGCTACGCGCGCGGATTGCGGGAAGAGACAGGAAAGACCATCGTCGAATCTCGCCGCACCAATGGCCCCTTCCGCTCCGTGGACGACCTCGCCCTTCGCGTCCCCGCCCTCAACAAAAAGGAAATCACCCTTCTTGCCAATATCGGAGCCCTCAACAACGTTGCCGGCATCGGCCATCGCCGCGATGCGCTCTGGCAAGTCGAACGAGCGGGCAAGCCCGAAGGCCCACTCCTCACCCACGCCGGCGCATTACTAGCCGACCCACTCGACCCCTCACCCCTGGCACAAATGACCCCCGAAGAGCGCCTCGTCGCCGACTACGCCGGCACCGGCCTCACCACCGGCCGCCATCCCATGAGCTACCGCCGCGCCGAACTACGCTCCCAAAAGGTCCTCACCGCCGAAGACCTCCGCACCCGTCGCGACGGCGAATGGGTCCGCGCCGCCGGCTGCATCATCGCCCGCCAGCGCCCCGGCACCGCCAAGGGTTTCGTCTTTCTGTCCATGGAAGACGAAACCGGCATCGCCAACGTCATCGTCACGCCGCAGATGTACGAACAGAACCAGGTCACTGTAACCCGAGCACGCTTCTTATTGGTAGAAGGCCCGCTCCAGAACCAGGACAACGTAGTCCACGTAAAAGCCGCGCGCCTCACCCCACTCGCCGACAACTCGGTCGACGTACGCTCCCACGATTTCCACTAATCGAACGCACCCGAACAACCTGCGTCAAAAGCTGAGAAGGATGCCGCGCAGGACGGCGACGGCGGGGCTGACGATGAAGCCGACGACGCGGCCGCCGATAAGGAAGATGATCACCAGACTCACCATGCCCAGCTGATCGTAGATGCGGAGTGCCTTGTACGGAAGCATGTGGCGGAAAACGTGGGAGCCGTCGAGCGGGGGCAGCGGCAGCAGATTGAACGCCGCGAGGATCAGGTTGAGGACCATCGTGAGGTAGAACAGCACCACAATCGGAACCAGCGTGGGACTGGAAGCCATGAGCGCGGGATCAATGCCGCCGGTAGCCGCGATTTGATGAACGATGTTCGCGCCGCCCGCGCTGGAGCGCGACACGATGAGCAGAGCCAGAGTGGCGCCGATGGCCGCCAGCAGGTTGCTGCCCGGACCGGCGATGGTGGTCAGGATGTCGTCGCGGGTGATGTTTTTGAAATTGGAGGGCGTGACCGGCGTCGGCTTCGCCCATCCGAAAAGGAAGCCCGGGCTGATGAAGAGCATGATGGCGGGCAGGATGATGGTGCCAAGCAGATCGATGTGCTTGATGGGGTTGAGCGTGACCCGGCCCAGCATACGGGCGGTGGGATCGCCCAGCCGGTTCGCCATCCAGGCATGCGCGGCTTCGTGCAGGCTCAGGGAGAAGAGAAGGATCGCGAACTCGAAGATCGCGATGATGATGCGGGATTGATCCATCGGGAAGTCGATTCGATGGTAACAGGTATGAGTCCGGCCTCCACTCTGTCGCGCGGAAGGGTTCCGCGCAACAGAATGGGGCGCCCGTTAGTCATTGGGCGGCAGCTCCACGCAGGGGCCTTCCCCGGTGCGATCTTCGAAGCGATGAGCTTCGTCGATGCCTTTGATTTTTTTCGCGGGGACGCCCCCCGCGATGGTACGGTCTTCCAGGTCATGCGTGGCCACTGCCTGAGCGCCGAGCATGGCCCCCTGGCCCACCCGGACACCGGGCATTACCAGGGATCGGTAAGTGATGCGGGCGCCGGGACCGACTTCGGTGCGGCGATGCTCGATGATGCAGGCTTCCACGGGATCGTGTGCGTGCGAGAACACGGCGGCGTATTCAGAGATCGAGGTGCCCTTGCGGATGATGAGCTCGCCGCGATCGTCCAGCAGCACGTGGTTGTGGATGATCACATCGTCTTCCAGCGTGAGGTTGTAGCCAAAGGTGAACTCGACGCCATGGTAAATCTTCACATTGTCGCCGATGTGTTTGAAGATGTGCTTGGCCAGCATGGCGCGCAGGCGGAAGCCGAGCCAGTGGTTCAGCGCGATAGGAGAGCGGTCGAACATGCGCCAGAACCAGACCAGCGGCTTGATCAGGGCGTAGCGTTCGGCGTCGATGTCGCCGTAGTATTCGGGCTCCAGCGTGACGTTGGCAGGATCGAGTGAGAGCTCGAGCACGTTGAAGGGCAGCTCCGTGGTCAGGGTAAAGTTGAGGCGCCCGCCGTGCGGACGGCCCAGCAGAAGCTGGTGGAGATGGTCGCGAACGATCTCGCTGCGCAGTGCGATGTTGCTGTGGCGGGAGAACTCGTCGTCCAGGGAGTCGATCCAGCGGTTGAACACTTCTTTGGCTTCGCGGGTGGGCTCGATCTCACGGTATTGATAACGGGGCATACCTCATAGATTATCCGCTGCTTCCACGCGTTGCAGAAGGTGCGGAACTGGGTGCGTGGACATTGCAGCCGTGGGCTGTCCTGGGGTACATTGCGCACAGTGGTGGCTGGAAAGGACGAAGAGCCAACTATGGACGAAACACCTGAAGTGCCGGTGCAGAGGAGCTACTCGGGATTATTTATCGGCGTGCTGGCGGTTGCGGTGCTGTGCGCGATCGCGGGCCTGGTTTGGAGCTACCGACTGGCGGGCCGGCTCACCACCGCGGAAGCGCAGGTGGCTTCGGCCCAACAGCAGAATCAGAAACTGGCCGCGGCCCTGGACCAGACCAATGCGCGGCTCAAGGTCACCACTGAAACGCTGGGTCAGTCACTGGGCATGACGCAAAAGCAGCTGGAGGCGAAGGCTCAGGAACTGCTGGCGCGCCAGCAGGCAGACGCGAAGCGCCTGGATCAGACGCAACGGCAGATCAGCACGGTTTCCAACGACGTGTCGGGCGTGAAGACCGATGTGGGCGGAGTGAAGACAGACCTGACCGCGACCAAGACGCAGCTGCAAACCGACGAAGCGGCCATGACGGCGATGAAGGGCGACATGGGCCTGCAGAGCGGGCTGATCGCGACCAATGCGAAAGAGCTGGACGTCCTCAAGCACATGGGTGACCGCAACTATTACGAATTTACCCTGGACAAGAACCAGAAGAAGGCCGTGGCCACGGTGGCGCTGGAGCTGAAAAAGGCGGATCCGAAGCACAGCAAGTTCACCCTGGTGGTGTTTGCGGACGACAAGGAGATCCAGAAAAAGGATCGCAACCTGGATGAGCCGATCCAGTTCTACACCGGCAAGGATCATCTGCTCTATGAGCTGGTGGTGAACAACATCGACAAGAATCAGATCAGGGGATACATTGCGACGCCGAAGAATGCGCCTGTACCGGTGACCACTTCGGGCGATTAAGGGCGGAACACCCGGTTCGGGATACGCGGGCGCGGTCTCCTGCTGCGCGGGGGAGCTAGGCCACTGCGCAAAGGACGCAGGCAAGCAGCAAAGCGAAAATCAGGAAGCGTTTCATCGCTACAGCTCGAGGCTGAAATCGGCCCGTTGAGGAGTATTTTCCCCCGTTGTCACCTGCCTGGCTCTAGCACGATGGTGGGAGTGCTCGCGGACATCCGGGCACAGGGGAGATGACTGCCGTGGGGGACCCGCTGGTTTCCGGGCGAATAGGAGAACCAGCTTCGTGCGACCCGAACCGCGGCGGGGGCTCGCCCGACCCCGTGCGGTGGCTACAATCGGTAGCGTGAGCGAGAGCAGGGGCAGCGGGTTCAGCCTGGGGCAGCGCGTGGCACTGTGGGTGATCCCGAAGCTGACCGCGCTGCTGCTGGCGGTGGTGGGTGCGACGCTGCGGTTCGAAGTGATTGCCGAAGAGGGTGTGATTCCGCCAGCCCCTCCGGCGCGGGGAATCTTTTGCTTCTGGCATCGATGCACACTGCCCGCGGGCTGGTATTTCAGAAAATTTCGCTGTTCGATTCTCATCAGCCGGAGCTTCGACGGGGAGCTGATCGCACGGACCCTTGGCTTGCTGGGCTACAACAGCGTGCGCGGGTCGAGCTCGCGCGGCGGCGCCTCGGGGCTGGTCGCGATGCGCGAGGTGCTGGCCAGGGACGAGCCGGTGGTGTTTACCGCGGATGGGCCGCGCGGGCCGATTTACCAGACCAAGATGGGCCCGGTGAAGCTCGCGCACATGACCGGCGAGATGTTGGGCAGCTTCTATCTTCTGCCCGTGCGCGCGTGGACCCTGCGCTCGTGGGATCGGTTTCTGGTGCCCATGCCCTTTTCCCGCGTGGTCGTGAGTTGGGCGCGACCGATTTTGCCTCCGCCACCGAACGCCGGCATGGCCGACCTGGAGGAGAAGCGGCTGCAACTGAACCATGCGCTGGAACGAGCGCGGCTGCGGGCTGAGGAGCATGTGGCCGCTCGAACGCGGAAGTAGAATCGGCGAGGAATGCTCGTTGCGGATTTCGATTTCGATCTTCCCGAAGAATTGATTGCGCAGGAGCCTGCCGCGGATCGCGCGGGCTCCCGCATGCTGGCGCTTGAGCGGGAAACGGGAGTATCGCGCGACCGGCAGTTTCGCGACCTGCCTTCGCTGCTGCGGCCCGGGGATCTGCTGGTACTGAACGACAGCCGTGTCATTCCTGCGCGCCTGTTTGCACATCGCGCCGGATTGCACACCCAGGCGAACCATGAGACGACAGGCCGCGTGCAGGTCTTGCTCGCCGAGCAACTGTCGGAGTGGGAGTGGAAAGCGCTGGTCCGGCCCGGACGCAAGGTATTGACCGGCGAAATTTTGGATTTCGGCGACGGCTCACTGCGGGCGAAAGTGATCGCACACGGGGAGTTCGGAGAGCGAACACTGCGCTTCGAGCCGGTCGCAGATTTTTTGGCAGCCGTCGATCGCCTGGGGCACATGCCACTGCCGCCCTACATCCACCGCGACGATCGCGCCGGAGATCGCGAGCGGTATCAGACGGTGTATGCGCGGGAGCGTGGGTCGGTGGCGGCGCCGACGGCGGGGCTGCATTTCACGCCCGAGATTCTTGCTGAGATTCGATCGCGCGGTGTGGAAATTGCGACCGTGACTCTGCACGTCGGGCTGGGGACGTTTCAGCCGGTGCGGGTGGAGCAGGTGGAAGAGGTGCGCTTACATGCGGAGCGCTACACCATCTCGGCCGAGACGGCGAATGCCCTGAATGTGGCCCGGCGCGAGGGGCGTCGCATCGTCGCGGCGGGGACCACGACGGTGCGGACTCTGGAACACTGCGCCCTCCAGGGTGCGGACTTCGTCGCGCAATCCGGGTCGACCAGCATTTTTATCGCGCCGGGATTTGAGTTTCGCGTGGTGGGCGCGCTGCTGACGAATTTTCATTTGCCGCAATCGACGTTACTCATGCTGGTGAGCGCCTTCGCGCAGAGAGAAAAGGTGCTGGCCGCGTACCGCCATGCTGTCGCGGCCGGATACCGGTTCTTTTCTTATGGCGACTGCATGTTCATCGACTGAATGTCATCGCCGTCTCGAATCCCTCACCAAATCCTGCAGGCTTTCGCGCTGACCATCGGCTGACCGGCGTGGCAGCCGAAGGCCGTCGCGAACTCCGGGAGATCCGACACGATGCCGTTGACGCGATACTTGCCCGGTGAGTGCGGGTTGGTGATGGCGCTGACGCGCAGATTCTCAGGGCGCTCGTTTTCGCAGGCCCACTGCGCGTATCCGATGAAGAAGCGCTGGTCAGGAGTAAAGCCATCCTTCGGCTCCAGCTGCATGCCCGCAGTTTGCCTTTTCCAGGCAAGATACGCGAGCAGCGTACCGCCGAGGTCGGCGACGTCTTCACCGCTGGTCAGCTTTGAGTTGATGTGGATGTCGTCGACGATGATGTAATTTGCGTACTGTTCACGCTGGCAGTCGATGCGGTCTTCGAAGCCCTTCGCGTCGGCCGGCGTCCACCAGTCGCGCAGATTGCCCTGACCGTCGAACTGGCGGCCCTCGTCGTCGAAGCCGTGCGTGAGCTCGTGGCCGATAGTGCCGCCGGTGTCGCCGTAGTTGGGAGCGTCGTCCTCTTTGGGATCGTAGAGCGGCGGCTGCAGCACGCCGGCCGGGAAGTTAATGTCGTTCATCTGCGGGTCGTAGTAAGCATTGACAGTGGGCGGGGACATGAACCACTCATTCTTGTTGACCGGCTTGCCCACCTTGGCCCAGTCGCGCTTTTCCTCGAATACATGGGCGCGCACCACGTTGCCGAAATAGTCGTCGCGCTCGATGGTGAGCGACGAATAGTCGCGCCATTGATTGGGATAGCCGATCTTGTTGTCGACCAGATGCAGCTTGGCGATGGCGGCCTGCCTGGTCGCGGGGCTCATCCAGTCGAGGTTCTCGATCTCCTGCTGCATGGCCTGCTCGATCTGCTCCGTCATGACCAGGACCTTCTGCTTCGTCTGTGGCGCGAAGGTGCGGGCCACGAACTCCTGGCCGAGCGCTTCGCCCAAAGAGCGGTCCACCTGGCCTTCACAGCGCTTCCAGCGTGCCGGCATCTCGGGTACGCCGCGCAGGTACTTCGAATAGAAGTCGAAGCGAGCGTCCTCGAAGTTGCTGGAGAGGCTCGCGGCAGCGGCGTTGATCGCGTGAATGCGGAGATACGCCTTCAGATTGTCGAGAGACTCCGTGGCCATCTCGGCTTGGAGCGCGGCGAGGAACTTTGGCTGCGCGATGTCGACATTCGAGAGGACGGAATCGGGGATATGTTCCTGATGGAGATAAGCGCCCAGTGCGAGCGCGGGGGCGAGCGAGTCTACCGCGTCAATCTTCATGGGGTGGTATGTGTTGTAGGGGTCGCGGCGCTCGACGCGGGTCAGCGATGCGCTGGCGAGAGCAGTCTCGATCTTCATCGTGGCGGCGGCATCCTGATCGGCCTGCCCCTGCGCCTCTCCAGCCAGCACCAGCAGGTGCGCCATGTAGGCGACGAAGTGCTGGCGAATGTCCTGGCTTTTCGCATCGGTCTTCGTGTAGTAGTCGCGGTCGGGCAGCCCGAGGCCGCCCGCCTCGATTGCGACGATCATCATGCCCGCGTTTTTGGGGTCGGGCTCGGCGCCGGCGTTCAGGAAGTAAAGACCGCGCTGGTCCGCCCCTTCGCGGATAAAGACAGAGAGGCCGTCGCGGTCATGGATGGCCCCGATGCGGTCGAGCTCCGGCTGCAGCGGCGCGAGGCCGCGTACGTTGATCGCATCGGTATTCATGCAGGCGGCATAGTAGTCGCCGATCTTCTGCTGCGCGGGCGTGCGCTGCGTGAGCTTCGCGTCTTCTTCCAGAATGCCCCACAGGAACTGCCGGTTGTTCTCGCCGAGTTTCGCGTACACGCTCCACGAGGCCTGATCGGGTGGGATGGGATTGTTCTTCATCCAGCCGCCGCAGACATACTGGTAGAAGTCGGCGCAGGGGTCGGCGGTGCGGTCCATGTCGGCAACGTCGAGGCTCGGCGAATAAGGGATCGCAGCCAGAGGTTTCTCACCGGAAGCAGGAGCGGATTGCGCGAAACACGCGGAAGAAAAGGCCGCGGCCAGCGCGAGCGGCAAAAGGCGACGCGTCATAAATGATTCTCCGTTCGGGGAATTATAGCGGCAACCCACGAGGACGCTTGTCAGCACCGGATTCATGGTCCGAGAAGGCAGCAGCGAAGGGATACACTCGAATTCGTGGCTGAACAATCGACGCAACCCACTGTGTTTTTGCTGGACGCAATGTCGTTCATCTTTCGCGCGTATCACGCGATGCAGCGGTCGCGGCCCATGTCGACGCGGACCGGCGTGCCGACGGCGGCGACCTATGTGTTCATCAATATGCTCAATAAGCTCCGCAACGATTTCAAGCCGGAGTACTTTGCTGCGGTCTTCGACGTCAGCGGTCCGGTGTTTCGCGACGAGCGCGCGCGCGGCATGACGGTGAAAAAGTTCAGTGCGGAGACCCAGAAATTCGAGGCCGTGGAAACCGGCGGGTATAAGGCGAAGCGCGAGGCGATGCCGCCCGACCTGGCGCAGCAGTTGCCCTACGTGCGTCGAGCGCTGGAGGCCTTTCGCATTCCCATTCTCGAGGCGCAGGGATTTGAGGCCGACGATGTGATCGGGACGCTCGCGACCCGGGCCGCGCAGGCAGGGCATCCGGTGTTTGTCGTCTCCAACGACAAGGACATGATGCAGCTGGTGAACGATCGCGTGAAAATCCTCAATCCGGTCAAAGACAATCTGGTGCTGGATCGCGAGAAAGTGATCGAGACGCTGGGCGTGCCGCCGGAACGTGTGATTGACGTGATGGCGCTGCGCGGCGACTCGATCGACAACATACCAGGCGCTCCCGGGATTGGCGACAAGGGATCGGTGGAACTGATCCAGCAATTTGGAACGGTGGAGGCAGCGCTCGATCACGCGCAAGAGATCAAACGGAAAACGTACCGGGAATCGTTACAGAATAATCGCGAAGCAGTTCTATTAAGCAAGGAACTGGTGACGATTCACTGCGAGGTGCCGCTCCTGTTCGATCTGAATGCAATGCGCACCCAGGAACCCGACACAGAGGCTTGTCGCACGCTGTTTACGGAACTGGAATTCACGACGCTGTTGCGCGATCTGGCTCCGGCAGTATCGACCACGGCCATCGACTATGTGCTGGAGCCGACGGCGCAGCAAATCGCGGCGTTCGCGCAGCAGGCGCGGAAGGACGGATTTGCGCTGGCGCTGCCGGCATCAGAACTGGAAGCCGTGGCCGAGCAGGTGAGCGAGCAGGAGTCGGAGGCGCTGGAGGAGCGCGAGCCGGAACTGAAGACGATGTCGCTGCTGGATCTGGTGGATGAGGCCGAGGCGCAGTGTGCGACAGCTCCGGCAGCCGCAGTATGCAGAATCGGCGTAGCGGCCGGGACCGATGGCGCGCTGCTGGCGGAGCTCGATGCGGTGAAGGATTTGCTGGAAGACGTGAAGGTTCCGAAGCGTGTGCATGATCTGAAGGCGGCCATCCGCGTTCTGGAGTCCCACGGCGTTGCTCTGCACGGCGCAACCGACGACGTGATGCTCTACTCCTACCTGATCAATCCGACGCATGCCACGCATCGGCTGGGCGATGTCGCGGCCCGGTTTGGAGGCGGCCCTCCGCGCGAGACCGGGGATCGCGCGCTGGCCGAAGCGGCATATCTGACCCATGGATTGACCAGGATCATGCGCGAAGAGGTGGATGCGCTCGAGGAGCGCCGCGTGTATGAGGATATCGATCTGCCCCTGGTGCCCGTGCTGCTGGAGATGGAAAAGGCAGGCGTCCGTATCGATTCTGCGGAACTATCGCGGATGTCGGATAGCTTGTCGAAGGAAATCCACCGCGTGGGCGAAGAAATTTATTCGCTCGCCGGGCAGCGCTTCAACATCAATTCGCCGAAGCAACTGGGCGATGTGCTGTTCAACAGGATGGGACTGCCACGCCCGCTGAAGTACGGCAAGGGCAAGGTCATTTCGACGGCGCAGGATGTGCTGGAGGAACTCGCCGGCCACAACGACGTCCCGCGGCTGGTGCTCGAATATCGGCAGCTGGCGAAGCTGAAGTCGAATTACGCCGACTCCCTTCCGTTGCTGGCCGACGGCGAAGGCCGCGTGCACACGACATTCAATCAGGTAGGCACGGCAACGGGCCGGCTGTCGTCGACCAATCCGAATCTGCAGAACATTCCCATCAAGACCGAACTGGGCCGCGAGATTCGCGCTGCGTTCATTGCCGCGCCGGGATGTGTCTTGCTGTCAGCGGACTATTCGCAGATTGAGCTGCGGCTGCTCGCGCATTTCTCGGCCGATCCGCTGCTGGTCAAGGCCTACCAGACGGGCCAGGATATTCACACGCTGACCGCGGCGGAGGTGTTTGGGATTCCCGCGGAGACGATGAGTAAGGAGACGCGCAATCGAGCCAAGGCGGTCAACTTCGGCATCGTCTACGGCATTTCTCCCTTTGGACTCGCAGCTCAGCTGGGCATCGATCAGCATGAGGCTCGGCTGTACATCGAAACCTACTTCGAGCGCTATGCAGGCGTGCGGGCCTACATCGATCGGATGCTGGAGGAGACGCGCCGCGAGCAAAAGGTGCGGACGATGTTCGGACGGGTGCGACCGATCCCCGATATCCAGAGCCGGAATGCGAATCAGCGTGGCTTCGCGGAGCGCACGGCGATCAATACGCCCTTGCAGGGAACGGCAGCGGATTTGATCAAACTGGCCATGATCCGCATCGACCAGCGGCTGGCAAAGGAGAAGCTGCAGTCGCGCATGACGCTCCAGGTGCACGATGAGCTGGTGTTCGATGTGCCGGAAGATGAAGTTGCAGCCATGAGCGAGATGGTGCAGCACGAGATGGAGCATGTGGTCGAACTGAGCGTGCCGCTGGTTGCGGACGTGGGCGTAGGCGCGAACTGGCGGGATTTGTAGTCGCCGGAAGGAACGTTACTTTTCGCTCGGAAAATGGCTGGCGCGAGGTTGACTGAATCGCTCGTCGACCTAAACTGAGCCCGCCTCCTGACGAAGGGTGCAATCGGCAAGGCCGGAAATCGGCTCAGAAGACCGAGCCGACGGTCCGCAGTACGCCGAAAGCGACCTGCGGGCCGTTCCGATGAAGGAGGGGGGGCCCTTGGACACAAAAGCGTCCTGGACACGAATTGCCATCACATTCGCCATTGATTGGCGCTTTGTGATGGCAATCGTGATCCTGGTGGTCCTCGTGCTGCTGATGAAGTAGCACGAACCTCCCGGGAGGTGCACCTCCTTCCGGGAACTACTTCGTGGTCAGTATAGCGCCAGGCTGGCCGGGATTCGCCGCCATTTCTTTGCGTGGTACAAGGCGTCCGTCCCATTTTGGGACAGACCGGATCAGGCGCCCAGTTCCGCCTGGATGGCGGCGGCGATACGGTCGGCGTGGCGGCGCATCGCTTCTTCGGACTCGGCTTCGATCATGACGCGCGCGAGAGCTTCGGTTCCCGAGTAGCGCACCACCACCCGGCCCGATTCGGCCAGCTCCGCTTCCGCGGCTCGAATTGTATCCGTGACTGTGGCGATTTGGTCGAGCGGCTTCTTCTCGCGAACGCGAACGTTGACGATCACCTGCGGAAAGACCTTCAGGTCGGCGATCAGCTCGTGCAGCGCGCGACCGGCACGGCGTACCACATCAAGAACGACGAGGGCGGTGAGCAGTCCATCCCCGGTGGTCGCCAGATGCGGGAAGAGAATGTGCCCGGACTGTTCGCCACCGAGCGACGCCTGCTCCTGCTGCATCCGCTCCAGCACATATTTGTCGCCGACCGGAGCGCGCAGCATACGGATGCTGTCGCGCCGCAGAGCCGCTTCCAGGCCCATGTTGGACATGGTGGTGGCGACCACCGTGCAGTTGCGCAACAAGCCACGCTGCTTCATGTCGCGGGCGGCCAGCAGCATGATGGCGTCGCCATTGACGACCTTCCCGTGCGCATCGGCGAACATAGCCCGGTCCGCATCGCCATCGAAGGTCACTCCGAGATCGGCCCCGAGATTCTTCGTCTCGGCAGCGACCACCTCCGGGTGGAGTGCGCCGCACTGCGCGTTGATGTTGCGTCCGTCGGGAGCCGCGTGGGTGAGATGGATCGTCCCGCCCAGATGGGCGAACAGCTCGGGAGCGATCGCGGAAGCCGCTCCGTTGGCGCAGTCGAGCACCACGCGAAGCCCGTTGAGATTCAGGCCGGGAAAAGCAGCGCGCAGGAACTGCTCGTATTCCATGCGGTACTTTTCATTGATCGGGGGAGCCGGGCCGGCGGTCGGGGACTCCAGATTCTCAAGACGGCGGAAAATCTCGGCTTCGATGCGGAGCTCGGTTTCGTCCGGCAATTTGAACCCGTCACTGCCGAACACCTTGATGCCGTTGTCCTGCCATGGATTGTGCGAGGCGGAGATGACGACGCCCGCGGAGAATCCCTGCTGCCGGGCAAGGTAGGCGATGGCGGGGGTGGTGACAACACCGGCGCTTTCGACGCGAGCGCCACCCTCGGTGAGGCCGGCAGCGATGGTGGCCGCGATCCAGTCGCTGGATTCGCGCGTGTCCATCCCCAGCAGGACGCGCGGATGCTGATGAGAACCGTTCAGCTGATGGGCGAGGGCGAGGCCCACGGCATGAATTGTCTTCGCATCCAGCGGCGCTTCTCCGGCGACCGCGCGAATACCGTCTGTGCCAAACAGCTTTCTCATGAACCCTGGCTATCCTTCTCGACGTGACTGACCCGGCTGCGGATACGACCGCGAGCGAGGCGGGTGACGATCGACTGGCCTTCTGTGATGTTCTCTGTATCTTTTATCAGCACGCCGCGGTCATCGTATACCAGGGCGTAACCGCGGCTGAGCACGGCCAGCGGCGAAAGTGCGGCAAGCTGGCGCGTGATCGCTCCCTGGCGATCCCGAAAGCTGCGGAGATGGTCGCGCTGCGCCCGGACGATACGGGCTTCAAGCGAGGCGAGCCGCTCACCGGCAAGACGGGTGCGCGCGACGACATCCTGGCGCAGCAGCCGCGCGGAGAAATGCTGCAGTTGATCGGCCAGGCGGCGACAGCGAGCGCGCCACTGCGATTCCAGGCGGAGGGTGAGGTCGTCGACGCGCTGTTGCCGGCGGCGCAGCTGATCGCGCTCGCGGATCAGGATCGACTCGACGCGCACGCGGCCGAAGGTGCTCGTTGCCTGCATCAGCCGGTAGCGCGCCGCGCGAACAAGACGCTGGTCAAGGGTGTACACGCGATCGGCGATGTTATGCAGGGCCGAGGTGACCAGTTCCGCGGCGGCTGAGGGCGTAGGGGCGCGGAGATCGGCAACGAAGTCGGCAATGGTGAAGTCAGTTTCGTGACCCACCGCGGAGATGATGGGGAGTTCCGAGTGGAAGATGGATTCTGCCAGAAATTCGGAGTTGAACGGGGCCAGGTCTTCCAGCGATCCGCCTCCGCGCGCGATGACGATGACGTCGGCGGTACGGCTGCGGTTGAAGTACGCGATGCCGGCGGCGACTTCGGCGGCCGCGGCTTCGCCCTGCACGAGCGCGGGGTAGAGCAGAACGTGCAGGCCGGCATGGCGGCGACTGACGATGTTGACGAAGTCGCGAATCACTGCGCCGGTCGGCGAGGTGACGATGCCCACGCAGTGCGGGAAAGCCGGCAGCGGCTTCTTGCTCGCGGGATCGAAGAGTCCGCGCGCCTCAAGCCGCTGCTTCAGTTGCTCAAAAGCGATTTGGAGAGATCCGGCGCCCACCGGCTCGAGGAATTCCGCGACCAGCTGCATCTGGCCGCGCTGTTCGTAGATGGAAATCTTGCCGCGAACCAGGACATGCAGTCCGTCGGCGGGGCGAAAGCGCAGCAGGGAGGCTTGCTTGCGGAAGAGCACGGCAGGCAGCTGTGCCTCGCCATCCTTGAGCGTGAAGTAAATGTGGCCGGAGGGCGCCGGCCGCAGGTTCGAGATTTCTCCTTCAACCCACAGATCGCCGTACGCGCGCTCCACGTGGAGGCGCACGTCGCTGACAAGGTCGCCCACCTTCCAGATGCGGCGCGCAACCGGCGACGGCGCCGATTCGAACGACAACCCGAGCTGGCGTTCCGGCTTCTGCTGCGGGCTGGGCGGCGTGCTCACAACTGCTGAGTATAGAACCGCTGCATTTGAAATCGGACGGCTTCGTCCGGATAATGGGCCAATCTCTTTTATCGAGGACAAAGATGATCCGACGCATTGCGGTCGCTGTGTGGCTTGGCCTTTTCTCACTGGGCGCGGGGGCGCAGAGTTTCACCCTCGAACAAGTGCTGAGCGCACCCTTCAGTTCCGCCCTGCAGGCGGCGCCGGCGGGAGGACGCTTCCTGTGGATCGCGAATCAGGAAGGCAAGCGCAACATCTGGGTGGCCGAAGCGAGCGGGTCGGCGTATACCGTGCATCGCGTGACCAACGACGATGCGGATGACGGCGTAGATGTTGGCGATATCGCGTTTACGCCGGATGGCGAACAGATCCTTTATGTGCGCGGCGGCGACTTTGAGTTTCCCGAGAAGCCGGCGGCCAATCCGGCGCTGCTGCCGCAGGGTCTGGAGGAAGACATCTGGATGGTCGGGGTGCATGGCGGCGATGCGCGCAAGCTGGCGGAGGGACGGGAGCCGGAGGTTTCTCCGGATGGCGCGACCGTGGCTTATCTGGACAAGGATCAGATCTGGACCCTGGATTTGCGGGATGCGAACGCGAAACCGTTACAGCTGCTGCACGAGCGCGGTGAGCTGGGCTCGCTGCTCTGGTCGCCGGATGGCAAGTACCTCGCGTTTACCACGAATCGCGGGGACCATGCGTTTGTAGCCGTTTATGCGTTTGCCGATCAGTCGCTCAGGTACCTCGATCCATCGACGGAGATCGATCGCGATCCAGTCTGGTCGCCGGATAGCCACAGCGTCGCATTTGTGCGCATTCCTCCCGATACCTCGGGGATCGATTTCAAGCCGCGGCGGAGCGCGCAGCCATGGTCGCTGCATGTGGCCGATGCGAAGACCGGTGTGGGGCACGAGATCTGGCGCGCGGCCGACGGGCCGGGCAGCGTATTTCACCCCACGGAAACCGAAGCGCAGCAACTGTACTGGAGCGCGGACGGCCACATTGTTTTTCCGTGGGAAGGGAGCGGGTGGCTACATCTGTATTCGGTCGCGGACAGTGGCGGCACGGCGACGGACCTGACGCCGGGTGCGTTTGAAGTCGACTATGTGGCCTTCAGCAGGGATCGAAAGACGCTGGTCTATTCGTCAAATCAGGACGACATCGACCGCCGGCATTTGTGGCAGGTCAGCGCCGACGGCGGCTCGCCTCGCCAGCTCACCCACGGGGATGGACTCGAGGTCATGCCGGCGATTGCGCCCGATGGGACGGTTGCGGTGCTGCGTGCCGATGCGAAAGTGCCGATTCGGCCTGCTGTGGTCGGCGCTGGCGGAGAGCTCAGGGATCTGGCGCCGCAATTGATCCCGTCGGAATTTCCCGCGGCCAGGATGATTACGCCACAGCAGGTCATAATCTCCGCGGCGGACGGAATGAAAATCCATGGGCAGCTGTTTGTTCCCGCGTCAGCGCAGGACGGCAAACGTCCGGGTTCCACGGCGAGCTCGCTCGCTGGGGTGGAGCGGCATCCGGCGCTGATCTTCTTTCACGGCGGGTCGCGCCGCCAGATGCTCCTCGGCTGGCATTACATGGACTACTACTCCGACGCGTACGGGATGAACCAGTACCTGGCCAGCCTGGGATACATCGTGTTGTCGGTGAATTACCGCAGCGGGATCGGCTACGGCCTGAATTTTCGCGAGGCGCTCAACTATGGCGCGGCCGGGGCGAGCGAGTTCAACGATGTGCAGGGAGCGGGACTGTACCTGCGCAGCCGTCCGGATGTGGATGGCGCGAAGATCGGCGTGTGGGGCGGCAGCTATGGCGGCTATCTGACGGCGCTGGCCTTGTCGCGGGCGTCGGATCTGTTTGCAGCGGGCGTCGATTTCCATGGCGTGCACGACTGGAATCTGGAACTGGAGAACTGGCAGCCGAAATACAATCCGGATTCCGACCAGCAGGCCGCCCGCATTGCCTGGGAATCGTCGCCGCTGGCCTCGGTGAAGACGTGGAAGTCGCCGGTGCTTCTGATGCAGGGCGACGACGACCGCAACGTGCAGTTTTCGCAGACCGTGCGCCTGGCGGCAGCGTTGCGCGCTCAGGGAACGCCGTTTGAGGAACACGTTTTTCCGGATGAGATTCACGGATTCCTTCTCCACCGGAGCTGGATTACCGCGTACTCACTGGAGGCTGACTTCTTCAACCGCAAGCTGAAGGGACAGTAGCGGCGCGATCTATTCGAGATTGCGACCGCCAATTTCGTACGCAGCGCGGATGTCATCGATGCGATGTCGCGTGACCAGAATCATGCATTTGTTCACCACGATGGGCTGGATCGATCCGCCCTGCAGCTGCTGGCCCGCGGCGCGGCACTCGAGGTCGCGGTATTGAATCCACGCTGCCTGAGCCGCTTTCAGGTCGCCGATCGCGGTGGCATCGTAGCCCAGCTGGCTCTGGTCCGAGCGTTTGTATGCATCCGCGACCTCGGCCTCGAACGCCAGCAGCGTGTTGCGGTAGAGATGATTCAGATCCTGGTCAGTCAGCTTGAACAGATCCGCGTAGCAGGTGTCGAAGTCGACGGTAGTGGCGTTGGCTGCGCAGGGATCGCTGTATTCAGGAGCGGCTGTGGGCTGGGCCGGATTCGCAGCCTGGGTGGACGAGGCTTTGCCGCCCGGAACCTGGATTGCTTTCGAAGTTGGCGCGCCGGCGCTCTGTGCGGGTGCGGGATTTTGTGAGGACGGCGGAAGCGGGAAGCAGCACAGCAGCAGAAGTGCAGGCAGGATGCGGTGAAGGGCAGGCATGGCGTCTTGCCTCCAGTTGTAGCACCGCCCGAGGGATAATAGCCGCACATGGAGATCACAACCCGCGACGCGCTCATTGTTGTCGATGTGCAGAACGACTTTTGTGCAGGCGGTCCATTGGCGGTTCCCGAGGGAGACGCCGTGATCCCGGTGATTCATCGGATTGCGCCGCGCTTCGAACATATCGTCCTCACCCAGGATTGGCATCCCCAGGGTCATTGCTCGTTTGCCTCGAGCTGGCCGGGGAAGAAGCCCCTGGAAGTGGTGGAACACGCAGGCGGCGAGCAGCGGCTGTGGCCCGATCATTGCGTGCAGGGGACACGCGGTGCCGAACTCCATCCAACGCTCGCGCTGCCGCAGGCGGAGTTGATTTTGCGCAAGGGATTTCGCAGAGAGATCGATTCGTACTCAGCATTCTTCGAGAACGACCACACCACGCCCACCGGTCTGGCAGGCTATTGCCAGGAGCGCGGGCTCGAGCGGATGTTCTTCGCGGGCCTGGCTTATGACTTCTGCGTCGGCTTTTCCGCCCTCGATGCGCGGCGCTGCGGCTTCGAGGCGGTGGTGATCCGCGATGCCTGCCGGGGAATTGACGTCGAGGAGTCGGTCGCCAGGATGGACGCGGAGTTGGAGCGAGCGGGCGTGTGGGTGCGGCGGAGCTCGGACCTCGACCGGTCCTGAACGGAATTTTGCGTCACACCGTAGCTCACCGGCTGCTTCACGCACTTATAATCCCTAACCGGAATGAAAACTCCCCGAAAACACGCTTTCCTTCGTCTCGCTGTTCAGGCTGCTCTTCTGGCGCTGGCCTTCGCGTCTCTTCACCCCGCGCGCGCCCAGCAGCCGTCGTTCCGTGCCGCTGACGGCCAGTTTCTCCTCAACGGCAAGCCCTTCCAGATCATCTCCGGCGAAATGCATTACGCGCGCATCCCGCGAGCCTACTGGCGCGACCGCCTCCGCATGGCGAAGGCCATGGGACTCAACGCCGTTACCACCTATGTCTTCTGGAACGCTCACGAGCCGCGTCCTGGCGTCTACGATTTCTCCGGCAACCTCGACATCGTCGAATTCATTCGCGAAGCCCAGCAGGAAGGCCTGTACATCATCCTGCGCCCCGGTCCCTACTCCTGCGCCGAGTGGGAATTCGGCGGCTTTCCCGCGTGGCTGCTCAAAGACCCAACGATGGTCGTCCGCTCCACCAACCCGCAGTTCCTCGCTGCGGCGCGCGCCTGGCTGCTGCGTCTCGGCAGGGAAGTGGCGCCCCTCCAGATCGGCAACGGCGGGCCCATCATCCTCGTTCAGGTCGAAAACGAATACGGCTCCTACGGCGACGACCACGTTTACATGGAAGCGATCCACCACGACCTCGTTGATGCCGGATTCACAAAAGCGCAGCTCTATACCGCTGACGGCGCCGAAGAAGTTCCGCGCGGCAGCCTGCCGGAATTACCCGTCGGCATCAACTTCGGTCCTGGCGATGCGCAAAAGTCCTTCGCGCTGCTCAAACAGGAACGCCCCCGCGACCCCTTCTTCAACTCGGAATACTGGGACGGCTGGTTCGATCACTGGGGCGCACCGCACGCCCACACCAACGCCCAGCAGCAAGCCGACGATCTCGACTGGATGCTCCACCAGGGCTACTCGGTCAGCATCTACATGTTTCACGGCGGCACCAGCTTCGGCTGGATGAACGGTGCCAACTCCAACGGCAAAAACTATGAGCCCGACGTGACCAGCTACGACTACGACGCGGCTCTTGATGAAAGCGGCCACCCCACGCCGAAGTATTTCCTCTTCCGCGATGTCATCGCGCGCGGCACGGGCATCAGGCCGCCGCCTGCGCCCGCCGTGCCCCTCGTCATGACGATCCCCGCCTTCACCCTAACGAGCGCCGCCTCACTCTGGGACAACCTCCCCGCTCCCCTCCATTCCGAGCAGCCTCTGACGATGGAGCAAATGGATCAGGCCTACGGGTACATTCTCTATCGCACCACGGTTGCCGGCCCCGTCTCCGGCGACCTCGCCATCGGCGCGCTTCACGACTACGCGCAGGTCTACGTGGACGGCCAGCTCGCCGGCACAATCGACCGCCGGCTGAACCAGACTTCATTGCCGCTCAAAATCGATACTCCCCACGCTCGCCTCGACGTCCTCGTCGAGAACACCGGACGCGTGAACTTTGGTTCCGCCCTTCCCAGCGAACGCGTCGGCCTGCTCAACGGCGTCACGCTCGCCGGTAAGCCGCTCACGGGCTGGGACAACCTCTCGCTGCCCATGCTCGATCCCGGCGTCCTGACGTACTCCGATAAGCCCTGCACCGGCCCTTGCTTCTACCGCGCCACTTTCTCTGTCGATCATCCGGCCGATACTTTTCTCGATACCAGCGAACTCGGCAAAGGCGAAGTCTGGATCAACGGCCGGCCACTCGGCCGCTTCTGGCACGTCGGCCCGCAAAAAGCACTCTATCTTCCCGCCTCCTGGCTGCGCGCCGGAGCCAACGAGGTCACCGTCTTCGATCTCGAAGGCCAGCCCAACCGCCAGGCTCGCGGCCTCGACCATTCTGTCCTCAACGCACCCATCGAAAAAGAGCCGTAGTCCGGGAGTCAAATGGAGCCTGCCCTGAGCAAGTACTGAACGAAGTGAGGCACGCGTCGAACGGGTCCCGCATAGCGATCCATTCATGAATCCGCTACCATCCCTGTTGCATATTTACTTCTGAGGAGCCATCACTCATGCCACCGTCCCACGGCTACGCCGCGCAAAATGCCGCTACCCCCCTTGCGCCCTTCAAATTTTCCCGCCGCGAACTCCACGACCACGATGTCCACGTCGATATCCAGTGGTGCGGCGTCTGTCACTCCGATATCCACTCCGCCCGCAATGAATGGGGCAACGCCGTCTACCCCATGGTCCCTGGCCATGAAATTGTCGGCAAGGTCAAAGCCGTCGGCTCCGCCGTCAAAAAATTCAAGCCCGGCGATCTCGTCGGCGTCGGTGTCATCGTCGACTCCTGCCGCACCTGCCCCAGTTGTAAAGCCGGAGAGGAGCAGTATTGCGAAGTCGGCATCACCCTCACCTACGGCCAGAAGGACAAGTACGGCGACCTCACCCAGGGCGGGTACTCGAACAACATCATCACCGACGAGCATTTCGTCCACACCGTCTCGCCGAAGCTGAATCCTGCCGGTGTCGCCCCGCTGCTCTGCGCGGGCATCACGACGTACTCGCCGCTGCGCCACTGGAAAGTCGGCCCGAACAAAAAAGTCGGCGTCATCGGACTCGGCGGCCTCGGCCACATGGCCCTGAAATTCGCTCACGCTTTCGGCGCGCACGTCGTCCAGTTCACCACCTCCGAATCCAAAATCGCCGATGCCAGACGCCTTGGCGCCGACGAGGTCGTTATCTCCAAAGATCCCACTGCAATGAAGAAGCAGGCCAACTCCTTCGACTTCATCCTCGATACCGTCTCCGCTCCGCACGACATCAACCCTTACCTCGAAGCGCTCAAGCGCGACGCCACTTACGCCCAGGTCGGTCTCCCCGACAAGCCGCCCGTCATCTTCCCCGGCCATCTCCTCTTCAAACGCCGCAGCTGGTCCGGGTCGATCATCGGGGGCATGGCCGAGACGCAGGAGATGCTCGACTACTGCGCGGAGAAGGGAATCACCGCCGACGTCGAAGTCATTCCCATCCAGCAAATCAACGAAGCCTTCGAGCGCGTCGTTAAAGCTGACGTGAAATACCGCTTCGTCATCGACATGTCTTCCCTGGGCTGAAATCGCGAGAAGCACAAACACAAATGCGGGAGAAGTGATCTTCTCCCGCATCCGTTTTTCTGGCCGCTGTCCGCTGTCCCTGAACGCTATCTCTTAAACTGCTTTCCCATCCGGTACACCACTCCGACCGAAATCCCGAAATGCTCCTGGGTCCCGTTCCCATAGGTCGTCAGCGTGCCATCCGGCGCAATCCGAAACACCAGCTTCGGCGATCGGTTCAGATCGATCGACCCGCCAAAAGCTGAGCCGAACGTGAGCTGGTTCGCGAAGAATCCGAACTCCGACGGAGGAAGACCGCCCAGAGCGCTCGTGAAATTCCCATAGGCGCCGCCCGCGAAAACATGCAGCATAATCGCCGCGTGCGGATTCATCGCCAGCCGGTACTCCGGCCCCGCCACGAAAAGATGCTCGCTCACAAACGGTCCGGTAATCGGCCCCGCGTTCGGCCCGGTTCCCGAACAGCTCCCGCAGTTCGGCGCCGCACCGCTCGTCCCGTAGTATCCGCGCACATTCACGCCGATGCCCCATCGCCGGGTGAACTCCCGCACCGCCCGTGCGTCGAACCCGCCCAGATTCGCCCCCTGGTGCAGGTTCGGCCCCGCGTCGAAATGCAAATACGCCGGCCCCCCGTAAATTTCCCACGGATAGTCGTAGCGAACCCCCGCCAGCGGCGCCGGAGGCGGCAGCTGCGGATTTGGCGGCGGGCTCACCACCTGCCCTTCCGCCCTCGCTCCCATCAGACACAGCACAGCGGCCGCAGCCGCCACGACCAGACGAACACTCCACGTCCTCTTCAACAGACAAAACCTCCGGCAAACGGCAAAAAACTCGGCAAACTGTCTCGCAAATCTCAAAGATACATGGGCCGGGCGCATTCTGTCCCATGCCTGCCGGCCCCCGTTCTCCCTGCTGTACTCTGGGAAAGCATGACCAGCGCCAGCCCGCTCTCGCAACAATCCTTTGACTCCCTCGACGCGATGATGAAAGCCTGGGCCGAGGAGGCGGTGCGCCTCGCTGCAGCCGATCACGGCATGACCCTCGACTACACGCCGGACTCGATTCCGCGCCTCGAAACCGTGCTCTCCGCTCGTACACCCGTGCCCGAGCCCCAACAGGAGGAAGCCACTCGCCTCTGGGGCGCCTACTATGGCGAAGTTTTCCGCAGAAAATATCCAGGCGAATGGATCATGGCCGTCTACCCCGGCCAGCTCAATTCCGGACGCTCCGATGCCGGCGACGACCTCGCCATGCCCGCCCTCGACGTCGCGGGCTCGCACGTCTATCCGCTGTTGAAAATTTTCCGCCGCCTGACGATGGGCCCCGCCGAAGACCTCGCCGCCTTCTACGCGAAGGTCGCATCAGCTCTCGACGCGAAAAAGGGAAGAGAAGCGTGAGCCATCAACTCGGAGGCCGACCCTCGGGATGTGATACTCGCGACCCTCTGACCGCTAATCGCTGATCGCTGTCCGCTCGCTCTTTTGGCACTCCTCGCAAAGGCAGTGCCGTCTCAGATAATCCCAGGAATAAATCCCGCTCGCGTGCCCGTCATTCCATTTGAAGCTGATTGCGTAATTGCCCACCGGACTCGCCGACTCCGGTCGCGCCGGCGCCTGATACATCGGCAGCAGATTCGCCGCCTTCGGCTTTCCCTCACCCGGCCGTCGCCCCTGGGCCTCGCGCTCCTCGTGGCACGTCGCGCACGGACACGCATTCCGCAGCCATGCGAAACCCCACCGGCTGCGATGCCCGTCCTTCCACTCAATCTCCAGGCCTTCGCCCGTCGACTGCTGCACCCGCACCTTCGCCGGCGTCACTGCCTCACGCGGCAACTCCGGCGCATCCCCGCGCCGCGCCTCTTCCGCGCTGACCAGCCGTGTCCCTTCGTGACTCATAGGTTAGCTACAGGCTACAGGCCACCGGCTACCGGCTCGTCACGCCGATTGCAGAAACGCCACCGACTGCAGGCTCGTCACTTCGAACCGCTTCCGGCACCGGATATTCTTGCAGCCCACCAGATCGTCCTGGCGCACCATGTACGACTGCGCCTTCGCGAACCGCGCGCGATCCCGTTCGTCTGCATTCCGCGGAACCTGCGCCTTCCGTGTCCGCACCAGCCACCGCACCTCATACTCGCCGGCCTGGCCGCAGTGCGGGCAAGTCAGCGTGTGCTTCCGTAGCTCCGACTTTTCATCGAAAAATTCGCGTTCTTCCATCGGCCCGTGACTCCAATAAAAGATTCCACTGGAAGTATTTCACATCGCGCAACCCCGGGATGCTATTTTGTAGGACAATCGGGCCGCCGCTCCGTCCCGCTATCGGGCACGAGATCCAGCCTATTTGTATCTGTGACCCGCACAATTCGGGTTCCCCGGCCCGCCCGTTGTTCGCGCCCTGGACTGAAACAATGCCGAAGAAACGCGCCAAGAAACGAACCTTCTCCACCGTCAAGGCCGTGAAAGCCAACGCCCGCGTACGCGTCGGCCAGCCTAAGCCCGAGCGCGTTCTCCCCAACACTGCGCGGGAAGTAAAGCGCGGCCGGAAGCACCCTCAAACACTCAGCAAATTACTTTCGGAGGAGCAATAACATGGCACAAGCCACCGGCATCGGCGGCGTTTTCCTTCGCGCCCGCGACCCCAAAGCCCTCTACGCCTGGTATGAGAAGCACCTCGGCCTGCCCATGGGCCAGGGCTCTTTCTCTATTCCCGCCGAACACGAGCGCGGCATGATCGCTTTCGCCTTCTTCTCCGAGAAGAGCGCCTACTTCCCCACCACGCAGCCCGCGATGATCAACTTCCAGGTCGACGACCTCGACAAGCTCCTCGATCAGCTCGCGGCCGACGGAGTCCAGGTCGACCCCAAACGCGACAGCGCCGACTACGGCAAGTTCGGCTGGATCACCGACCCCGAAGGCAACCGCGTCGAGCTCTGGCAACCCGCCGACGAAAAACACTGAACGCTGTCCGCTAACCGCTATCCGCTACATGCAGGCCCACGGCCTGCATGAGCTTCAGCGCGTTGCTGGTCTGCACAATCCCGGCCCGCAGCCGATAATCGAACTTCAGCTTGCCCTCTTCAATCGCGTCCTCGAAGTGGCAGTTCCGCGCCGCTCCCTCCATGGTCTCCGGAATTGCTGCCAGCGCCAGGTCGTGGGTCGTCACCAGACCAATCGCTCCCTTTCGCACCAGATCCCGCACCACAAACTGCGTGCCCTCGAACCGGTCGTGCGAATTGGTCCCCGACAGCAATTCGTCCAGCAAAAACAGCAGCGGCGCCGCCCCTTCCGCCAGATCCGACAGCACCTTCAGCCGCTGAATCTCCGCATAGAAACGCGAAACGCCCCCGGCCAGCGAATCCAGCACGCAGATCGACGCCCCCACCGTGAGCGACGACATCCGCAGCCGCTTCGCCCGCACCGGAGCGCCCGCCTGCGCCAGCACCGCATTCAGTCCCACTCCGCGCAGGAACGTGCTCTTGCCCGCCATGTTGGGTCCGCTGATCACAATCAGCTGCGGCTCGCCGCTTCCCAGCTTCAAATCATTGCCTACAGCCTTGCCCGCGGGCAGCAGCGGATGCGCCAGGCCTTCCGCCTCAAAATACGCCGGACCCCCGGCCAGCTCGCACATGACATCGGCGGGATGCTCGTATGCGTATCCGGCCAGCGCCCCGAGCGCCTCAAACTCCCCAACCGCCGTCAGCCAGCCGCGAATCTCCGGCCCAAATCTCCCTCGCCACCGCTCCGCTGCCATCGTCAGTTGTGCCGCGTAGAACACGAACGCATTGAAGAGCGTCACAAACCCATTCCGTCGATCCTCCAGCCAGTCGTAGACGCGCTCCAGCTTCTTCACCGCAGCCGACGCGGCGATGTGTCGCGTGTCCAGGCGC
>Ga0210398_10001099_pt1 | contig 29008 bp, 29 predicted proteins | sample IncBWC4OmetaG_FD_161047 | JGI IMG/M metagenome (GOLD analysis project Ga0210398, IMG submission 161047) | Forest soil microbial communities from Barre Woods Harvard Forest LTER site, Petersham, Massachusetts, United States - Inc-BW-C-4-O | ecosystem: Environmental > Terrestrial > Soil >... | reverse complement strand
GTGCGGCGCGAGACGGTGCCGGCGAGCCACCTGACCCTGGCCCTGCAATGCGGCGGCTCGGACGGGTATGCCGGCATCACCGCCAATCCGGCGCTCGGTGCTTGCGTCGATCTACTGGTGCGCCACGGCGGCACAGCCGTCCTGTCGGAGACGCCGGAAATCTACGGCGCTGAGCATCTCCTGACTCGCCGCGCCGCGAGCCGCGAGGTCGGCGAAAAGCTCGTCGAGCGCATCCGCTGGTGGGAGGATTACACCGCGCGCACCGGCGGCGAGATGAACAATAACCCTTCGCCCGGCAACAAGGCGGGCGGGCTCACGACGATCCTCGAAAAATCGCTGGGCGCGGTCGCCAAGGGCGGCAGCACCAACCTCGTCGACGTCTACCGTTATGCGGAGCCGATCACGAAAAAGGGCTTCGTGTTCATGGATACGCCGGGCTACGACCCGGTCTCGGCGACCGGCCAGGTCGCCGGCGGCGCCAACATCATCTGCTTCACCACGGGGCGCGGCTCGGTGTTTGGCTGCAAGCCCGCACCGTCGCTGAAGCTGGCGACCAACACGCCCCTCTTCCGCCGCATGGAAGACGATATGGACATCGATTGCGGCCCGATCGCCGATGGCGAGGCGACGGTCGCCGAGATGGGCGAGCGCATCTTCCGGCTGGTGCTCGACACCGCGTCCGGCGAACAGACGAAGAGCGAAATCCTCGGTTTTGGGGAAGACGAGTTTACGCCCTGGGTGCTTGGGGCGGTGATGTAGCCGGCCCCTCGATCGAGGCGGCGCCGAGGAATCTCCCGTCCGGCGACTGGACCAGCAGGGCGAGTCCTTCGCCGTCGCGCGGCGGCTCGATCGGCAAGCTCTCCGCCTTGCCGGCCCATTCGCCGATCATCTTGAGCGACGTAACTGCGTTGACGTCGACCGCCGCGTGCCCGGCATTCTCTCCGCCTTTGACCTCGGTCGCGCGCCGCAGCACATAGCGGGCGAGGAGCACGCCGGCGCCAGCGGGAGCCGCTCCGGCGCCGATTGTGACCGAGCGCCGGTCGGGCGCGAAGGTCACGCTCGCGGCGGCGACCGGCTTCGCCTTGTCGAGCGCTGCCAGCACAAGGCTCCGTTCGGAGCCGACCACATCCTCCGTGCCCTCGATGACCATTTGCGGCGTGTATATCTGGCCGCGGGTCAGGGTCTCGTCATAAGCCTGCTGCCGCTCGGTCGCCTCGCGCAGGGATAGCGGGTCGTGCCACTGCGCGCCGTCCCAGTATGTGATGTGGTAGCCAAGCGCGATCACATTGCCGCGTTGGGCGAGCTCGCCGAGCAGCTTGTCAGCTGGCGGGCAGGACGAGCAGCCTTGCGAGGTGAACAGCTCGACCACGACCGGCCGCGTCTCTGCCGCCGCCGCGACCGATGACAGCAAGAGCGCGAGAATGACGGAAATAACTTTCATCGGCGTCCACCTGCCGCTTAACTGCGCGCGCAAAATACATCGCGGGCCGGCCATCGTGGGGTCACAGGTTCGGCACCGGGGAACACAAGGGGAGGGAAGTCATGGATCGTCGCTCGTTCACCGCCACCGTGCTCGGCGTTGCCGCCGCGCCCTTGCTGCCGCGCATTGCGCGTTCGGCCGATCCGATCCGCATCGGGCTCGGCATGGCGCAGACCGGCCCGCTCGCCGCCAACGGTAAATCGGCGCTGGTGGCGATGGACATCTGGAAGGACGATATCAACGCCAAAGGCGGGTTGCTGGGTCGCCCGGTCGAGTTCGTGATCTATGACGACCAGTCGAACCCGTCGACGGTGCCGGGCCTTTATACGAAGCTGATCGACGTCGACAAGGTCGACCTCGTCGTTTCCGGCTATGGCACCAATGTCATCGCCCCGGCGATGCCCGTCATCATCCAGCACAACAAGACCTTCTTGTCGCTGTTCGGCCTCGCCGTGAACGAGCAGTTCCACTACCCGAAATACTTCACGATCACCCCGACCGGCCCCGATCCGACAGTGTCGTCGACGGTGGGCTTTTTTGAGGTTGGCGCGCAGCAGAACCCGGCGCCGAAGACGCTGGCGATCATCGCCGCCGATGCCGAGTATCCGCGCGCCTCAGCCGATGGCGTACGTAAGAACGCCAAGAAGTTCGGCTGGGATATCGTCTACGACAAGAACTACCCGCCGACGACGACCGACTACAGCCCGGTCATTCGCGCCGTGCAGGCGACCAATCCCGATGCGGTGTTCGTCGCATCGTATCCTGTCGACACGGTCGGCATCGTCCACGCGGCGAACGAGGTTGGGCTCAAGACCAAATTATTCGGCGGCGGCATGGTTGGGCTGCAGACCACCTCGGTGAAGGAGCAACTCGGCCCGTTGATGAACGGCATCGTCAATTATGATTTCTGGATCCCGGCAAAGACCATGCAGTTCCCCGGGGTGATGGACTTTCTCAAGAAATATCACGACAAGGCGGCCAGTTCGGGCGTCGACCCGCTCGGCTATTACCTGGCGCCCTGGGCTTACACCTACATGCAGGTGCTTGCCGACTCGGTCGAGGGAGCGAAAGGGCTCGACCAGGACAAGATCGCCGACTGGATGCGAAGCCACACCTTCAAGACCGTGATGGGCGACATCGCCTTTGGCGAGGACGGGGAGCTCAGCGTCTCGCACTCGATGATGGTGCAGTTCCAGCACGTCACCGGCAACGGCGTCGACCAGTTCCAGGACGCGAAGAACCCGATCATCCTGTGGCCAGCTAAATACAAAGACGGCGACGCGCTCTACCCTTACGATTCGGCGAAATCGTAGCCGCTAGAGCGTCGTCAGCAGCGGCTTCGTCTGGCAATTGCCGGAGAAGACGCCCCCAAGGCTCGGGCGCTGGGTGAACGAGCCGTCGACGCGGTTGAGGTGGTAGGCGACTTTGTAGCCTTCATACGGCACCTCGAACGACAGCTCGAGCGCCGTCAGCGACAGGATCCTGGTTCGTCCGCCGCCGTCGATGGGCTGGACGGCCGGCGCTGACCACCAGACGGCGAAATGCAGCTCCATTGGGCGGGTGATCATGAAGCCGTTGGAGAATTGCGCGAAATCGCCACGGCAAGTGAGCTCCGACGGCCATCCCGGCTGCAGCTCCGGTTGCACGAGCTGCCGCACTTGCTGGACGTAGGCGCAGCCGCTCAGCGTCAGCGCCGCCGCCACGAGGCGTGCGTATCTGCCCATCTCCCGGAAAAATCCCCCACCCCAAGAGCGCGCCGAAGTATCCGCCGGACGCAGGCTCTCCGCAATGTCGGGCGGTTGCTCAAGTCTGCGCGATCCCATTGCAACGCCGATAGATTCATACGACAGTTTTATGCGATACGGCCGCCAAGGCCGAGAACAGCCGGCAAAACGGCGGCTCGAATTGTACGTATTTTGCGAACAGGGAGCTCGTAAATGCCTGATATGCCAGCAATTGCCGTCCTGGGCCGGAAGCTCGACAGCATTCCGTTCAGCCCGTACCACATCGCGGTGATCCTGGTATTGGGGTTGGTCGGCTTTACCGACGGCTACGACCTTGCGCTGACCGGGTCATTGCTTGTCCTCGCCAAGGGCCCGCTCCACATCACGCCCGATCAGATTCGCTGGCTGACTATCGCCGCGACGATGTTTGTCGTCGTCGGCGGGTTCATCTCGGCCGCGATCTCCGACCATGTCAGCCGCAAGACGATCATCCAGATCGGCGTGGTCGGCATGACCTTCTTTACCCTGATGATCCCATTCGTGCAGACCGCCGAGCAGCTGATCGTCGTCCGCCTGTTGACCGGCATCGGGCTCGGCTTCGCGATCACCGCGCCGTTCCCGGTGGCGGCCGAGTTGATGCCCGCGCAGCATCGGCGAACCTACGGCGCGATCTATGAAATCTGCCTGGCCAGCGCCTTCGCGCTGTTGCCGCTTGCCGCGGGCTTCTTGGCTGGAAGCGACAATGGCTTCCGCTGGATCGCGCTGCCCGGCGGTCTCGCGCTCTTTATCGTGCCGATCCTCGTTCATCTGGTGATCCCGCAAAGCGCGCGCTGGCAGCTGCGTCATGGGCGTGTTCAAGAGGCGGTCGACACGGTCAACCAATACATCCAGCGCTGCGGCGACAAGATTCCGCACCTGACAGTTGAGGAACTCGGCTCGAACCTCGATGAGCAGCGCTCCCAGTTGCCGCCGTTCAGCGCCCTGTTCGCGGCTGGGCAGTTCCGCTGGACCGCCGTCGGCATCCTGACCGCGATGGCCGCCGGCACCTGCTACTACCTGAACGCGATCCTGTTGCCGAAGGCGCTGATCGAGCAGGGCGCGGGGGTCACGACGGGCTTCGCGATCACCACGATCGTGTTTCTGTCGACCATCCCGGGCAAAGCGTTCAACGCGCTGCTGATGGAACGCTGGGGACGGCGCTGGGCGATCGCCTACTCGCTGTCGGGTGCCCTGCCAGGGTGCGTCCTGATGGCGACGGCGCATCTTGGCGGGGACTATGCCGGGCTGATGATGACGGGCGGCGCCGTCATTATGGGCTTCACCGCGCTGTCGTCGTTCACCGTGGTGCGGGTCTATTTGTCCGAACAATTCCCGACCGCCCTGCGTGGGCGCGGGAACGTGTTCGGGGAGGCGTTCGGCCGCATTTTCGCCGGCGTTATGGCGCCGTTCTTGATGGAGCCGCATGTCGGCAACCCGTTTATCTTCTTCGGCACGATCACGATCGTCGTGCTGGCCGGCGCCTTCATCCCGGCGCTGTTCGGTAAGGAGACGGTCGGCCAGCTCGAAGCCATCACTGGCGAGCAGGGTCTCGCGGTCGTGGCAGCGGAGTAGGCAACTACCCGGCGAGCGCCTGCTGCATCGCGAGGTCGTCCTCGATAAAGAATTGGACGGCCTCGTCGATGCCGGCATCGGGCTGGAAGCCGAGCGCCTCGGCACGCGGCGCGTGCAGTTCGCGCGGCCAGCTGCCGACGATCGCCTGGATCGTCGGGTCGGGCTGCCAGGCGATGCGCTTGTAGGCGCTTTCACCGGCAGCGCGGCGCAGCGCCTCGGCCATCTCGCCGACCGACACCGAATAGCCCGGCAGCTGCAGCGTGCGGTTTTGCCCGATCTTGTCGCTTGGAATGTCGAGCGCGTGCGCGAGCGAAGCCACGATACGGCGCGGCGACGCCAGCGCCATGACCGTCTCGGGTGATACCGGGCACACCGCATCCTTGCCGTTCAGCGGCTCGCGGATCATCGACGAGGCAAAAGTCGAGGCGGCGCGGTTCGGCAGACCCGGCCGCACCACGACAGTCGGTAGCCGCAGCGCGCGGCCGTCGACAAAGCCCTTGCGGCTGTAGTCATTGACCAGCAGCTCGCCGATCGCCTTTTGCGTGCCATAGGAGCTTTGCGGGGTCAGCGCGGTATCGTCGCCGACCGCCGGCGGCAGCGCGCCGCCATAGACCGCGAGCGAGCTCGCGAAGATGAGGCGAGGTCGGGAGCCCAGCGCCCGGCATGCGTCGAGTACCGCGCGCGTCCCGTCGAGATTGACCCGATAGCCGAGATCGGGGTCGGCCTCGGCCTGGCCGCTGACGATCGCCGCGAGGTGGAAGATCGCGTCTGTGCCGGGGGCGATCAGCTTCGCGACCGTGGCACGGTCGGCGATGTCGCCGGTGACGACCGAGACGCGCTTGTCGTCGGGCAGCGGCAGCGCTGAGGGTGCGTTGTCGAACAGCACCAGCTCGTCGATCGGGGCAAGCGCGCAGCCCTTCTCCAGCAGCAGCAGCGCCAGCCGCCGGCCGAGAAACCCGCATCCGCCGGTGATCACGATTTTCATCCGCTTGCGCTCCTTGTCGCCCTCTTCGACTGGGTAGACACTAATACGCTGCTATCGAAGAGGACAGGACATGGGACCGCTCGAAGGGGTGAAGATCGTCGAGCTTGCCGGCATTGGGCCGGCGCCGTTTTGCGCGATGCTGCTCGCCGACATGGGTGCCGAGGTCGTGCGCATCGACCGCGCCGCCAATGTCGGCTCCGACACCGACCGCGACGGCAATGACGCGCGCTTCAACCTGTTGCTGCGTGGCCGGCGAAACATCGCGGTCGACCTCAAGAACAAGGCCGGTCAGGACGCGGTGTTGCGCCTCATCGAACAAGCCGACGCGCTGATCGAAGGATTCCGGCCTGGCGTCATGGAGCGCCTTGGCCTCGGTCCGGACATCTGCCTCGCGCGCAACAAGCGGCTGGTTTACGGCCGGATGACTGGCTGGGGCCAGGACGGGCCGATCGCCCATATCGCGGGGCATGACATCAACTACATCGCGCTATCGGGTGCGTTGGCGGCGATCGGTGAGCCCGGCGGGCCGCCGGTGCCGCCATTGAACCTGATCGGCGATTTTGGCGGCGGTGCGCTGTATCTGGCGATGGGGGTGCTCGCCGGCGGCCGGAGCGCGCGGGCGACCGGCAAGGGGCAGGTCATCGACTGCTCGATGGTCGAGGGCGCCGCCTCGCTGATGATGATGATGTACGGAGCGCTGGCGTCAGGCGCCTGGAACGAAAAGCGCGGCCATAACCGCACCGATGGCGGCTCGCATTTCTATCATGTCTACGAGACCAAGGACGGCGAGTACATCTCGGTCGGCTCGATCGAACCGCAATTCTACCGTCTGCTGCTGACCCATACTGGGTTGGAGGGCGCCGAGCTGCCCGCGCAATCGGACCGCGGACAATGGCCGGCGATGCGGGAGCGCTTCGCCCAAATCTTCAAGCAGAAGACGCGCGCCGAATGGGTCGCGATCATGCAGCAGACCGACATCTGCTTTGCGCCGGTGCTCACCATGTCCGAAGCGATCCAGCACGAGCACAACACGCATCGCGGCAGCTTTGTCGGTATCGACGGCGTCGCCCAGCCCGGCCCCGCGCCGAAATTTCTCGGCACACCGGCGCGGGTGCAATCGCGCCCCGCCTATTGCGGCGAGCACACCGACGATGTGCTGCGCGACTGGGGTTTCTCGGCCAGCGAGATCGCTATGCTCCATTCGGGCGGCTCGGTGAAGTCGGCGGGGTAGGCGAGCCTACCCCGCCGCGCAGATCGGCGAGCAGGGGCAGCACCTTGCGGGCAAATTCATCGATTTGCCGCGGCCGTTCCTCGTAGGGGCCGACAAAGTCGATGGCGATGTGGCGCACGCCCGCGTCGAAAAAATCGCGCAACCGCGCGGCGACCTGCTCGGGCTGACCGAGCGCGGCATAGCGCTCGGCGGCGCGACGGAAATCCATCGCGTAACGATGGCTGAGCGTGATCGTCGCTGCATCGAGCGCCTTCTCGTAAGTCTCGTCGAGGCACAGGAACAACTGGTGGCCGGTGCCGAACCTCGTGAACGGCCGCGCGGCCGCCTCGGCCGCGACGGCAATCTTGGCAAGGCCGTCCCGGTACATCTGCGGTGTGATCACGTAGGAAATCCAGCCATCGCCAAGCCGGCCGGCGCGGGCGAGCGCCGCATCCGAGCGGCCGCCGCACCAGATCGGCGGCCCGTCCGCTTGTCGCGCCGGCGGCTGCAGCGGGACTTCGGTGAAGCTCGCGTAATGGCGACCCTGGTGGGTTACCGGGGTTCCGGTGAAGAGCTGGCGGAGCATCGGCATCGCTTCTGAAAGGCGCGCGCCGCGTTCGCGAATGGGCACGCCGCAGGCCTCATATTCCTTGGGGAATTCGCCGCCGACGCCGACTCCGAAAATAAGCCGGCCTTCGCTGAGGTGGTCGAGCGTCGACACCTGCTTTGCCACCGGGACCGGATGGCGCAGCGGCAGCAGGTAGACTGCCGTGCCGAGCAGTAGGCGCCGGCTTACCACGGCCGCCTGCGCCAACAGCAGCAGCGGATCGAGCGCCGGGATCGGGAATGAAATGTGGTCGCCGACCCAAATCGAATCGTAGCCGCCGTCATCGACCTGTCGGACAAAACGCTCCAGCTCGTCGATCTTTGGCAGCCACGGGCCTGTCGCCGGTTCGGTGCGGCGGTGAATCGTCATCACGCCGATCTTCAGATGCGTATCGAGGGGCAGGGTCATGCGCTTCCGTTTCCTTGCGGCGAGGCGAGGCGGGAAATATGCTCGATCCTGGCGCTAGGGAGGATACCGATGGACACGATCGAAGCCAGACCGCGCGAAGCCGAATCTGGCGGAGCGAAACTGCTCGACGAATTGCCGCAACGCCTGCACCACAACGCCTATGTCGTGAAGGATCACGAGGCTAACCGCCGCTTTCTCGAAGACCTGCTCGGCATCCCGCTGGTCGCGACCTGGTGCGAGCGCACGTATCGCGACGATCTCGGCCGCGATGTCGATTTCTGCCACACGTTTTTCGGGCTCAAGGACGGCGGCGCGCTGGCGTTCTTCCAGTTCGCCGATCCCGAAATGTACGAGCTGACCCAGGCGAAGGAGCCGCCCAAGGTCGACAGCCATTTCCATATCGCCTTGAAGGCCAGCGACCAGACCTATGAGGAACTGAAAGCCCGGCTCAATGCCGCTGGCGAGCCGTTCCGCGAGACCGACCACGGCTACTGCAAGTCGATCTACACGCGGTCGCCCGACGGGATGATCCTCGAATTCACCTGCGATCCGCCCGACGTGGCGGAGATCGACACGCTGCGCAAGGCCGACGCTCACAGCGAGCTCAAGCGCTGGCTCGCCGGCGATCGCCAAGTCAACAACCAGCTTCGGCACCGCGACTAGCTGTCACCCATCGTCATGGCCGGACTTGTTCCGGCCATCCACGTCTTTCAGCCGAACGATCCCATGAATGCCCGGGACAAGCCCGGGCATGACGGAGAGGAATGAGTGGAGGAGAACATGAAGGTCGGTTTTATCGGGCTCGGGATGATGGGCAAGGGCATGGCGGCCAATCTGCAAAAGGCCGGGCACCAGCTCGTCGTCTATGATCTCCGCCGCGCCGCGGCCGAGCCCTATATCGCCAATGGCGCGGTATGGGCCGACAGCCCGAAGGCGCTGGGCGAGCAGAGCGAGGTGGTGTTCACCTCGCTGCCGGTGCCGGCCGATGTCGAGGCGGTGGCGATCGGGCCAAACGGACTTATCGAAGGCATGAAACCCGATACCGCGTTCTTCGACATGTCGACCAATTCGGTCTCGGTGGTGCGCAAGCTCAACGCGGCATTCGCCGAAAAGAACATCTACATGCTGGATTCGCCGGTGAGCGGCGGTCCGGGCGGCGCGGCAAGCGGCAAGATGGCGATCTGGGTCGGCGGCGACGAGCAACAGTTCAACCGCTACCAGGCGGTGCTCGGCGCGATGGGCGATCAGGCCGCCTATATCGGCCCGAGCGGCGCCGGTACGATCGCCAAGCTCGTGCATAACTGCACCAGCGCGGTGATGAATGTCGCGCTGGCCGAGGTCTTTACGATGGGGATCAAGGCCGGCGTCCCGCCGCTCGATCTGTGGGAAGCAGTGCGCCAGGGCGCGACCGGCCGTCCCCGCACCTTCGACCGGCTCGGTAAATTTCTCGCCGGGCAATACGACCCGGCCGATTTCGCGCTCAGGCTGCTGCACAAGGACGTGTCGCTGGCCGTCGGCCTCGGCAAGGAAGTCGGGGTGCCGATGCGTCTCGCGAACCTGGCGCTTGAAGAGCTGACCGAGGCGATGACCCGGGGCTGGGGCACACGCGACAGCCGCGTCGGCATGTTGCTGCAGGTCGAGCGCTCGGGGATCGAGCAGCCGCATGAGGACATCGACAAGATCAACGCGATCATCGCCGACAAATCGAAGTGAGGGAGCGATGAGCGCGCTCAGCTATTCGGTGCGGGCCTTCAATACGGCCAAAGCCTCCGAAAACAAGATCCATGACGATGAGGTCGCCAAGAAATTCGGGTTCGGCGGCGGCCTCGTGCCCGGCGCGATCGTCTATGCCTATATGACGCATCTGCCGCTGGAGCGCTGGGGACAGGATTGGCTCGAACGCGGAAGCGCGGAGTGCCGCTTCTCAAAGCCGGTCTACGACGGCGACTACGTCTCGGTCACCGCAACTGAACGCGACGGTGCGCTCGATATCAGCCTCGAATGCCGCGGCGTTGTCTGCGCGACCGGCACCGCGTCATTGCCAAATGCGGCGCCGTCTCCGCCAGCCCTCGCCGAGTTTCGCGATGTGCCGCAAAGCTCGAGCCGCCCGCCGGCGGATGAGGACTCGCTTGCTGTCGACACCTGGCTCGGCATGGACCCGCTGCCGGTGACATCGGAGCTGATCACGCAATACGTCAGTGAGGTGGGCGAGACGTCGCCCCTCTACGAAAAGGAAGGGCTGCTCCACCCCGTGCTGGTGCCGCATATCGGCAATTTCGCGCTCAATCGCAATGTGACGCTGGGCCCCTGGATGCATGTCGGCAGCAAGATTCAACATTTCGCCGCGGCCCGGCTCGGCGACTCCCTGACCGTGCGGGCGCGCGTAGTCAACAATTACGAGCATAAAGGACATCTGTTCGTCGATCTCGACGCGCTGATCGTGGCCAATAACAAGACCCCGATCGTCCGTACAGGCCATATCTCGATCTATCGTCCGCGCCAGCTCGCCGCCGCGTAACGGTAATCGGGACGCTGTCCCGCTTCCGTCTGGCCTTGATAGGTTTTGGGGAACAGGAAACGGTGATAGTGCGTTTGCCTGGCATCACTTTTGGCAACAAGAAAAGGTGAAGCCATGAAAACGATCCTTAGCGCCCTCGCGGTTGTCATGCTGCTTGGCGCAGCGACGGCGGTGCCGGCGCAGGCCGCCTGCTGGCCGACCCCGTGGGGCATGCACTGCTCGCATCCGTGGGGCGGTGGCTGGCACCATTGGGGTCACTGGCACCACGACTGGTAGTCGCTAGCTCAAAACGAACCTGATGAGACGGCGGCGTGGGTATTCTACGCCGCTGTCTTTGTTTGCGGCTTTTCGCGGAACGCAAAAAATTTTTGAGCGCGGGAACTATAAAACGATCCCGGTGCGTATTTTAAAGCATCAGTGAACTGGAAACCGAAAGGTGCCCCCATGAAACTGCTGCTCTGCACCCTCGCCGCGATCGTACTGGTGGGCGCATTTACGGTGCATCCCGCCGATGCGGCCTGTTGGTGGACCTATTGGGGCTGGCGCTGCGGCCCGGGCCCCTATTGGCATGCCTATTATGGCCATCCGTGGGGCTGGGGTTGGCACCCCTACTGGCATCACGGGGGCTATTGGCACCGCTGGTAGACCTCACTTCGGGTTGGTGGCGGAGGGGTGGAACAGCTCCTCCCCGTCAAGTCGATAAGCGCCGATAGCTGTCTGCCCTGGCTCGGTACTGAGCCACGTCCAGAGTTCGTGCGCCAGCGTCACTTTGGCGCTCGGGTGGTTTTCGGGTTCAGCTCGATCACGTCGTAGCGGTTGAGCAGCGCGGGATCGCCCTCGACCACAATCCGTAGCGGCCCCTTATTCTTAAAGCTGATCCAGGTACCGCGGTCGGACAGCGTATAGGCCGGCATCGCCGTCGCGGCGTTGAGCGCGGCCCCCATGCCGCCGCCGATATCGCGATACCAGGTGCCGCTTCCGCTTTGCGGATAGATTTGCGCAGCCCTCCACAGCCGCATTTCCAGCGCGTTGGTGCCGCTTTTATCGCCGCGCGAGACAAACGGCGCCTGGCTTTTGGCGATGCTGGTAAATGCGGCTTTCGCGTCGTGGCCGCCCTCGATATGCGCCGGGTCGTCTTTTGGCCCGACGATGATGAAATCGTTCCAGGCGATCTGCTTGCGATTGATGCCGTCGTTTTCGTCGAGGAATTTCTGTTCCGCTTCGGGGTCGTGCACCAGCACGATATCGGCGTCGCCACGGCGCGCGGTGTCGAGCGCCTGTCCGGTGCCGAGCGCGAGCACATGCACCGTGATCCCCGTCTCCTTGGTGAATTGCGGCAGTATCGCCCCGAGCAGCCCGGAATTGTCCACCGAAGTGGTCGAGGCGAGCATAATGGTCTTGCCTGCGGCGGTCGCGGGCGTGTCGTCGGCGGCATTGGCGAGCGGGCAGCAGGCAAGTACAGCCACGAGGCCGAGCCACAGTCTGCGCATGTTCGAACGTTTCCTTTATTCGTTGGAGCGCCCGGCGAGAACGAAGGCGCCGGCGCAGATCATCGTTGTCAGCCCGATCAGCACCAATCCCAAACCCAGCGCCAGCGTCAAATTGCCCATGCCGGTTTCGAGCACGATGGCGGTCGTCATCGTGCGCGTGTAGCCCGCGATGTTGCCGCCGACGATGATGATCGCGCCGACCTCGGAGACGGTGCGGCCAAACCCGGCAAGCGCTGCGGTTAGCATTGGCGCGCGGGCCATCGCGATAATCACTGGCACGGCGCGCGGCTTGCTGGCGCCCAGATCCATCAGCGCGTCGCCATACGCGGCCCAGCAGCTCTGCGCCGCGCGGTGCGCTAGGGCGATGACGATCGGCAAGGCCAGCGTCGCCTGGGCGATCATCATCGCGGCCGGTGTGAACAACAGGTTGAGCCTGCCGAGCGGCCCGGAATGCGACAACAGCAGGTACAGCGCAAGCCCGACGACGACCGGCGGCAGACCCAAGAGCGCGTTGGCGACGACGACGATCGCATCGCGGCCGGGAAACCGCCAGATCGCCAACGCCGTGCCCAGCGGCAGACCGAGAACCGCCGCCGCACCGCTCGCCGACAGACTCACCGACAGCGACAGCCCAACGATCCGCCAGAACTCGCGGCTTGCTAGCGCATCGGAGAGCGAAATGAAATCATTCACGGCTCGGGTTTAGCGCGAACCCGGCAAGCGCGTCAGCTTTTGAACCACTTCACCCAGAACGGGCCGTCGTCCGGCGCCTGCGTGGCCGGCAGCTTGGGCGTCGAAGTCGGCGATCCTGGCACCAGCGCGTGCGGGTCGGGTTCCGGCCCGGGCGCGGAGGGCGGCGTGTTCCACCAGCCGCTGCCGAGCGCGACCAGGAGCTGCGACGTATCGGCGAGCCGCTGGGTCTGCGCGCGGACGAGGCCGAGCACCGCCTGCTGGCGCTGCCTCTCGGGGTCGAGCAGCTGGAGCAGGGTCGAGTTCCCGGCCTGATAGCTGAGCCGCGCGAGCTTTAGCGCCTGGTCGGCCGAGGCGACCGCGGCTTGCTGGGTCTTCACGGCCTCGTCGTCATGCGCGAGCGCCTGCAGCTGGTCGGCGACCTGGCCAAAGGCCGCGATCACCGTGCCGCGATAGGCCGCCCATGAAGCGTCGAGCGCATCTTTCGCGGCGCGTTGCTGGGCGCTCAGCGTACCGCCATGAAAGATCGGCGCCGCCATGTTGCCGAAAGCGCTCCAGGCGGAAAAAGCACCGGTGAAATTGCTGACATCGGTGGCGGTCTGTGCAAAGCCCGCGGTCAGCGTGAATTTCGGATAGAGGTTGGCGGTGGCCACGCCCACCTGTGCGGCGGAGACATGTAGCTGCGCCTCGGCGGCGAGAATGTCCGGGCGCTGCCGCACCAAATCCGACGGCAGGCTCACCGGAACCACCTTCGGCAGGGTCAGCCCGTCGAGGTCGAAATCGGGCGGCGACCAATCGGCCGGCGTCTTGCCGACATAGACCGCGAGCGCGTCGCGCGCGACGCTCAGCTGCTGCCGTAACGGCGGCAGTAGAGTGCGGTCATTGGCGAGCTGGGTCTGCGCGGTTGTGACGTCGACCATCGTCGCGGTGCCGCCGGCCTGTGCGGTTTTGACGAGGTCGAGGTTGCGCTGGTCGTCGGCGAGGATTTGGTTGACGGTTTTGATCTGCGCGCGCAGCCCGGCAATGGTGATCGCCTGGTTGGTTATGTTGCCACCCAGCGCGAGATAGGTCGCTGCGAGCTGATAGTCGCTAACATCGGCTTGCGCCGATTGCGCCTCGACGGTGCGCTGCAGCGCGCCGAACACATCGACCGCATAGCTGACCGTCGGTCCGACGCCGAGGATGGGAACCGAAACCGGCGGACGGTTGACGCCGCTGATCTGCACGTTCACCGCCTGCCCGCCGCCCTGCGCGGCGAGATCGACCTGCGGCAGCAACCCGCCCACGGCGGCAACGGTCAGCTCACGTCCCTGGGCGAGTGTCGCGGTGGCTTGCTGGATGGTCGGGCTGCCGGCGAGCGCGTCGCGGATGACGCCGTCGAGCTGATACGAGTGGAACAGTGTCCACCAATCGTCTTTGACCTTGGCGCCTATCGCGATGCGTTGCGCCGCCTTGGTCTTGATACCCGGCGCATCGGACGGCGGCACCAGGTCGTCCGGTGTGGTGTAGGTTTTTTCTTCAGGGGCCGCTGGTGAGAAGAAATTCGGTCCTTGCTTGCATGCGGCAAGCAGCAACACGACCCCCGCGAGCGCCGCTAGCGCGCCCGCCGTTCCCCCCCTGATCGGCATTATTTTGTCTCAGCCGCTCGCGCCGTTCCGAAGAAGCGATCATAACCGCGTTGCAGCCACACGAGCCAGGGCCGGCGATATTGCGTGTCGACATTGACCGTCGCGCTGAGCCCGGCGTGCAGCGGCGTGTCTCCGCCGACATTCTCGAGCACGAGGCGCACCGGCAGGCGTTGCACCACTTTGACCCAGTTGCCGGTCGCGTTTTCCGGCGGCAGCAGCGAGAAGGTGAGACCCGTTCCGGGACTGAGGCTTTCGACTTTTGCGTGAAATTCGACGTCCGGATAGGTATCGATCTCGACCGTCGCCTCCTGGCCGGGCCGCATGTTCGTCAGCTCGGTTTCCTTGAAATTGGCCTCGACCCACAGCCGGTCCGACATCAGTGAGAAGACCGGCGTCGCCGAGGTCATGTAGTCGCCGATCTGCAACTGCTCGACCTTGGTGACAGTGCCGTTCTCCGGTGCGCGGACCACCGTGTCGTCGACGTCGATCTGCTTCTGGTCGACGATCGCCTGGGCGCGCTGCACCATCGGGTGGTCGTTGGCCGGAACGTCCGGGTTGCCGCCCAATTGGGCGAGCGTGTTCTCGATGTCCTGCTGGGTCGAGGCGACACGCTGGCGGGCGACTTCGAGCGCGTTCGACGCCTGATCGAATTGCGATTGCGACGACACGCCGGAGCCAAGGAGCTTTTTCTGGCGGTCGTATTCACGCTGACTGTAATCGAGCGTTTCCTGCGCTGACTTGTTCTCGGCGAGCTTCTGCTGATAGGTCGCCTTCAGCGCCTCAACCTGCAATTTGGCGATGCCGAGCTGCGCCTTGGCGTCGTTGAGCGCGGCCTGCAGATACGCCGGGTCGATGCGGTAGAGTATCTGGCCCTTGGTGACGCGCTGATTGTCCTTGACCTCGATGGTCATGATCCGGCCCGACACGTCCGCGCTTATGACGGTCCGCGCGGCCTGGACATAGGCGTCGTCGGTCTCGACGTATCGGCCGCTGGTCACGTACCACCACAGCGCACCAATCGCGACGATGGCCGGGCCGGCCACCATCAACGGCATGCGCAGGCGCTGCCGCAACGGCCGCGTCGGCGTGCCGTCGCTGCCGTGCCGCTCGCCGAAGACCCGGCGCAGCAATGGCGCGGGCGACTCCCCCTCGGTCGATGTCGTCATCGCGTGTGCTCGCTCACCGGCGTGGCGATCGCCGCCGATTTCGGCATCAGCGGCCGGATCGTCGCGTGCAGCGGTCGCGCATGACCGCGATCGGTCATGGCGCCGTGCACGCGGCGCATCAGATCGATCAGCTGATCGGCTTCATCGGGCGACAGTGCTGCCAGCACCTGGTCCTGCGTTTCGGTCGCGACATCCCAGATGCGGCCCAGCACGGGGCGTGCCTTGTCGGTCAAAAACAGGCGGCGGGCGCGGCGATCGGTCGGGTCGGGACGCCGCTCGATCCAGCCCGCCTCCTGCATGCGGTCGATCTGGCGCACCAGCGTCATCGGCCGGATTTCCAGGAGGTCGGCGAGGCCGGCCTGGTTGATGCCCTCGTTGCGGGCGAGATAGCCGAGTGTGCGGCACTGCGCGCGGGTCAACCCCAGGCGGCGGCCGTTGCGGTCGAAGCGGCGGCCATAGAGCCGCGCCACGTCATGCGCGAGAAAACCGAAACTGCGATCTGGATCCACCTTATTACCCCGGAAAATACCATCGCTGGGTGATAATAAGGCTTTAGTACGATTTTTCCCTTGCGCCTAGAGTTAGTTGCGGCGGGGCTGGGTTTCGCGAATGTGATAGCTAGGCAGCCGGAGGGCGCGTGTTTCAAGGCGAATGCGCCGGCTTAGAAGTACAAGATTGCATGCGGAAAACCCGACCGCAATTACAACCGCCGCAAACGCCAGCGGCAAAATCGCCAGCTCGCCGATCACGATCAGATAGTTCGGATGGTCGAGCCAGCGATAGGGGCCGTTGGCGACGAGCGGTGCGTCCGGCACCACGATGAGCCGCGTCGTCCAGCGTCGGCCAAGGCTCGCGATGACCCACACACGCCCGGCCTGCAGCGTGAAGAACAACGCCAGGAGCGGCCAGCTGGGTAATGCCGTGGCGGGCACGGTCGCGAACAGAGCGCCGAGCCACGCGGCATGGAGCAGGACAAACCACTTGTAGCCCGCGCGATCGATCTCTACCGCGCCGCGCTCCAGCAGCCGTTTTGTATTGGCGCGGGCCAGCAGTAGTTCGCCCCCGCGTTGCAGCACGACAAAGAGCAGGACGGCATGAAAAATCGTCACGGCGCTTCAAGCAGCACAAAACCGGCGCTGAAGCCGGGGCCGAGCGCGGTCAGCAGGACGCGGCCGACTGGCTCGCCCGGATCGCGCGTCTCGGCGAGCACCTCTTCAAGCACGAACAGCACCGACGCCGCCGACATGTTGCCGAACTGTGCGAGCGAGTGGCGCGCCGCCGCCGCGCCGGCGAAATCGGCGCCGAGGATCGCCTCGTAGGCGTCGATGACCTTGGGGCCGCCGGGATGACACACGAAACGATCGATGTCGCGAAGACTCAGCCCGCGCGCGGCCAGAAATTTGTCGAGCACCGGGCCAAGCTCGGCGGTCACGAGGCGTGGGATGTCGCGCGAGAACACCGCCTTCAGCCCATCCTCGGCGACGTCCCAGCCCATGATGTCGAGACTGTTTGGCCAAGTGTGCTCGCCCGAAGCGGTGATCGCCGGGCCGTTGCCATCGACGCGCAGCACCGCCGCCGCGGCGCCGTCGCCGAACAGCGCGGTCGCGACGATATTGCTGCGCGCCAGATCGTCGCGACGAAACTGCAACGTGCACAGCTCGACGACAAGCAGCAGTACCGGTCTTTCGGGCATCGCCGTCGCCAGCGCGGCGGCTCGCGCCAAGCCGAGCGCGCCGCCGGCGCAGCCCAATCCGAAGATCGGCAGTCGCACCGCATCGCGGGGAAACGCCAACCGCTCCATGAGCAGCGCATCGAGGCTCGGCGTGGCGATACCGGTGGTCGAGACGGTGACGATGGCGCCGATCTCGGCCGGCGACAGATCGGCGCGGTCGAGCGCACGGCGTGCGGCGGCCTCGATCAGGTCGAGCGCGCCGGCGAGATATGCCGCGTTGCGATCGGACCAGGAATGCGCCTCGTCAAACCACGCGAACGGCATCACCGAATAGCGGCAGTCGATATCGCTATTGGCATAGACCTGGATCAGCCGCTCGAAATCCGGCGAGCGGCCGAACAGCTGCTCGACGCGCGCGACGACATTATCCTGGTCGAGCCGGTGCGGCGGCACGGCGGTCGCAAGGGCGGCGAGACGCGGCAGCAATCGCATCGCTTTTCCTCAAAGCCGAAAATGCAACGATACCGACTTGTTTAACGTCCGGCGGAATCACGTCTCCGCGAGTGCGGAGGCATCACCAACGGAAAACCCCGCAGCCTCGCGGCCGCGGGGTTCTTTTTGGATCCCGACTTTCGCCGGGCGATCCGTTAATTCGTAAAGCGATAGAACTTCGCCGCGTTCTCGCAGGTGATCTTGTGCACCTGGTCGGGGGTCAGCTCGGCGAACTGTTCCGCGATGAACTTGTCTGATTCCGGCCACACACCGTCGGTGTGCGGATAGTCCGAGCCCCACATCATCGTCTCGACGCCGATATCGTCGAGCAGCTTGGCGCCGATGCGGTCGTACTGGAACGTGCACTTGCACGAGCGCTTCCAGTATTCCGACGGCTTCAGCTTCATCAGGTCGCGGAAGCGGTCCTCGAACTCGAAATCCATCCGGTCGAGCGCATAGGCGAGCCAGCCCGCGCCGCTTTCGCCAAACGACACGCGCAGCGTCGGATAACGGTCGAACACCCCGGCACCCATCATCGCGGCGATGATGTTGATGAGCCCCATCTGGAAGGCCGACACGCCGGTGAACATCGCCGCGCGACGCACTTGGGCGCTTGTCTCGGCGCGCGCCTTTGGGTTGGTGGTCGGGAAAGTGTGGAAATGCAGCGGCAGGTCAACGTCGGCGACCGCCTTCCACAGCTTTTCCCAATCTGGATGCCACATCGGCACCATGTCCCACGAGCACGACAGCTCGAGGCCGCGCAGACCGAGCTTGGCGACGCGGTGGACCTCCTTCACCGCCTCGTCGATGTCGCCATAGGGCAGGCAGGCGAGCGGCAGCTGGCGATCGGGATGCTTCGTCCACACCGCCTTCAGCCAATCGTTGTAGATGCGCAACAGCTCGTTCGCGGCTTCCTTGTCGTCGAGCTTCGAAGCGGAGCCCAGGATGCCGTAGATGATCTCGGCGTCGACGCCGTCATCCATCATGTCCTTGAGGCGCAGCTCGGGGTCGCGAGCGCGGTACTTGCCCTTTTTGGCGTCGTCGTAGAGGCCGGCCTCGTTCATCTTGTCGACCCGGTAGTTCTGGCCGGGGACATATTTCTGGCCACCCGGGCCGACGCCGTTGATCAGGCCATAGTCGGCGCCGTTCGAGGAGACCCAATGCGGGCCGTCGGGACCGTCGATGACATACGGCATCTTCGCCTTGAGCTCACGGCTGGCGTTCTCGACAAACAGCTCGGGCGGCATGCACGGCATATCGAGATGGCAATCGGCGGAGATGCGCTTGTATTGCATGATCGTTTCCTTCCGGACGCAAACGGTTGCCAGAACTGTAAACCCCCGCAGCCGAATTTGCCTATGCCGTAACTGCAAGCGGCTATGTCCTGACCCGGAACGCGAGTGAGGGGCGCCGCGTTTGTCGAGGCGCGAATACGGCATCGCGTGTGGGAGTGTCGAGATATGCGAAGCCAACGAAACGGTGTCGCCGAAGCGGCGGAACAGGCCCAGAGCGTCATCGCCGACACGGTGGGGACGGTAAGGGATGCGGCGGCGGACGTGACCACGCGGGCAGGCGAGTACTCGCGGGAAGCGGGGCGTCAGGCTTCGGCCGCGGCGCAAACGGCATATGAAGTGGGTGGCAACGTCCTCGGCACGGTCGAGGGCTTCACGCGCGAGAACGTCTGGGGCTCGCTATTGCTGGCCGCCGCGGTCGGCTATGGGCTCGCCTGCCTGGTCAAGAATACGCGCGGCGTCTAGCCGCGCGCCTTCCGCATCGCCTGCCGGATGCGGTGCGGCGTCGCGACCGTCAATCCGCGGAGCGCACCGCCACCGGCGGCAGCTTATATTTCGCGAGGGCGTCGATCTCCTGCGGGCGCGTCGCTTTGAGCGCCCGGAGAAAATCCGTAGTGTCGTCGCCATAGGCGCGACGGCTGATGCCGAACAGCAAGACCCCCGGTTTGCCGCCGTTCCTCGGCAACGGCGCGTAACGATACGCATCCCACTCGACAACGTGGTCCCCATTCGGCTCGTCCGAGCTGAACAGAAAATCGAGGATTACCTCGCCGCTTTTGGGGTTCTTGAGAACCGCGAAATTGGCGACCGGATCGGTCGCTTTGCGCTTCTCGAGCCATTCGACTTTGTCCGTCACCGCGTGCTCGACATCGGCCGGCAGGGTCGCTTCGATCAGCACCATCTGGCGGAAATGCGGGCTCGTCTGGCCGGCTGGCAGGTATTCCTGTTTGTAGTCACTGGGCGATGGATGCGAGCTCCCCGACAGCAAATAGGTGTCCGCGCCGAACGAGATCGGTCCGGGAATCGATAGGCGGTCACTCGCCGGCTCCTGCGCATGGGCCAATGCCCAGGCGCAGAGCACCGACATCGTTATCGCCGCGACGAGGCGGATTGCCGGTGGCATCGCGACCTGAAAGCTTAGGCCCGCGCGTCGTGGATCGCCTGCCAGACGCGCGCCGGGGTGGCGGGCATTTCGAGGCTTTTGACGCCGAGCGGCGCCAGCGCGTCGATCACCGCGTTGACGATCGATGGCAGCGCGCCGACCGTGCCGGCTTCGCCCGCTCCTTTAGCCCCTAGGGGGTTGCGTTTGGTCGGCACCGGGTTGGAGTGGATTTCCATATAGGGCATCACATCGGCGCGCGGCATCGCGTAGTCCATAAAGCTGCCGGTCAGATTCTGCCCTGAATCCGGGTCATAGACGACCTGTTCCATCAGCGCCTGGCCCAGCCCCTGCGCGACGCCGCCGTGGATCTGGCCCTTGAGCCCGAGCGGGTTCACCACGGTGCCGACATCGTCGATCACCACATAGCGCACGATTTCCAGCGCGCCGGTATCCGGGTCGATCTCGACCTCGCAGATATGACAGCCATTGGGATAGGTGTTGTCCTCCGGCGAGAACGTGCCGGTCTCGTACATTCCGCCTTCGAGCTCGCGTGGCAGCCGAGCCGCCTGGAACGAGGCCCTGGCGACATCGGTGAGGCTGATCCGCCGGTCGGTGCCGGCGACCGCGAAATTGCCCCCGGCCTCATTTATCGCAAACTCAATGTCCGCGTCGGCGGCCTCCAAAAGATGCGCGGCAATCTTCTTGCCTTTGGCGATGACTTTGTCGGCTGCCATCCACAGCGCCGAGCCGCCGATCACCGTCGAGCGCGACCCGTTGGTGCCGATGCCGAATGCGACACGGTCGGTGTCGCCGTCGATGTATTGCACTACCGCCGGGTCGAGCCCGAGCTTTTCGTTGAGCACCTGCTTGAAGGTCGTCTCGTGGCCCTGGCCTTGGTTTTTGCTGCCCATCAGCAGGGTCGCGTTGCCGCTCGGGTGAAAGCGGATTTCGGCAAATTCCTGGCCCGGTCCGGCGGCCTTCTCGATCGGGTTGGCGATGCCGATGCCGCGCAGTCGGCCGCGCGCCTTCGCTTCGTCGCGCCGCTTGGCGAACCCGGCCCAGTCGGCTTCCTTGAGCGCCGACTCCTGGTTCGCGGGGAAGTCGCCGCAATCGTAATTGAGGCCGAGCGCGGTCTTGATCGGCAGCTTTGCGGGCGGGATCAGGTTCTTGGCGCGCAGCTCGACGCGGTCAAAGCCCAATTCGCGCGCCGCATCGTCGATCAGACGTTCGATGACATACGTCGCTTCGGGCCGCCCCGCGCCGCGATAGGGCGCGGTGCCGTTGGTGTTGGCCATGACAGCCAGGACGCCGACATAGGCGGCCGGGATATCGTACGTGCCGACCAGCGTGCCGACATTGCCGAATGTCGCCAGCAGATTGCGCTCGGACGAGATATAGGCGCCGACATTGGCCAGCGTCTTGACCCGCAGCCCCAAGAACTTGCCGTCCTTGTCGAGCGCCAGCTCCGCGTCTGTGACGTTGTCGCGCGCGTGCTCGTCAGCCTGGATCGCCTCGCTGCGCTCGCAAGTCCATTTGACCGGCCGGCGCAGCTTCTTGGCTGCGAGCAGCACCAGCCGGTGCTCGGGGTATTGCCAGCCCTTGGTGCCGAACCCGCCGCCGACATCGCCGGCGATGACGCGGATATGGCTTTCGGGGATCTTGAAGATGCGTGTCGCCAGCGCCTGGCGCACCCGATGCGGGTACTGTACGTCGGCGTAGAGCGTGAAGCGCTCCTCGCCCGGGTCCCAAACGCCGATCGCGCCGCGCGGCTCCATGAAATGCGCGTACACACGGCTGATCACATAGCGCCGCTTGACGATATGCGCGGCGCCGGCGAGCGCCGCGTCGGCGGCCGCCTTGTTGCCGGCCTCGAACAGGTTCGAGATGTTGTCGGGGCAGTCTGGCCATACCGCGATTTTGCCCTCCGCCGCCTGCGCAGTGTCGGTGACCGAGGGCAGCATCTCGTAATCGATGTCGATCAGCTCGGCGGCATCCTTTGCCTGCGCCAGCGTGTCGGCGACGACAAAGGCGACCGGCTCGCCGACATAGCGTACCGCGCCCTGCGCGAGGCCGAGATGAGCGCGCGCGAACATCGGCGAACCGTCCGGGCGCTTGCGCTGAAACGGCACGCCCATGACGCCGAGTTTCGCCTCGACCAGGTCGTCGCCGGTCATGATGAGCTGCACGCCCGCCGCGACCTTTGCTGCCGTGAGGTCGAGCGCGCGAATGCGGGCATGCGCATGCGGCGAGCGCAGCACGTAGGCATGGAGCTGGCCCAGCAGGTTGTTGTCGTTCTGAAAGCGGCCCTGGCCGGAGAGCAGCCGGCGGTCCTCAAACCGCTTCACCGGCTGGCCGATGCCGAATTCGCCCATATCTTGTTCTCCGTCTCTCTGCCGCGAGGTCAGCGGCAGGAAAATTTCTGCAAGGTCAAATCGGCCAGTTTGGGGCCGGTCTTGAAATCGGCGCGGCAGGTCTTCGCCGTCGCCGGCAGCATGATGAACTCGTTCTGGCTGTACGGACCTACAAGGTGCTGACCGTACGCGCATTTGACATAGATGCGCTCAGGGTTCTGGTAGAGCTCCCAGGTGTTCCAGGCGGTCTTGCTCGCCTTGTCCTCGTGCTGGTCGGGCACGAGATCGGCTTCGTTTTCCGGCGGCCCGTCATAGACGTCGATATAAACGAGCGTCTTCCCCGGCAGCACAGGGCATTCGAGGGCCTCGGGCGGCGTCGTACCTGCCGCCGCGAGGATCAGCAGCGCGGCGGCAGTAGCCATCATGGCGCGATCTCCGTAAGCTTGGTTGACGCATTGTCCACGGTTTCGCGCCGGTCGAGAAGAGGGGCGGGATGGAACGCATCGATGTCGGCGAGGTCTCGGTCGAGGCGCTGGTCCATGGCGAGGGCCGGCCCCTCGTCTTCCTGCATGGCATCGACTATTTCCAGCAGCAGGTGCCGTTCCTCTACCGCCTCGGCGAGACGTTCCGGGTCATAGCACCCCGCCATCCCGGCTTTGGCGCCACGCGCCGGCCGGCCTGGATGCGGACGGTCGGCGACATCGCTTATCTTTACCTCGACATGCTCGACCGGCTCGCGCTCGACGACGTGATCCTCGTCGGCTCGTCGTTTGGCGGCTGGGTGGCGCTGGAGATGGCGGTGCGCTCGCCGCCCAAGATTAGCGGCCTCGTGCTGATCGATACGCTCGGCCTCAAGTTTGGCGGCCGCGACGAGGCGGAGATCGCCGACATCGTCGCGCTCTCGGCCGATGACGTCGTGAAGCACAATTTCGCCCACCCAAAAAACGCGCCCGATTACGCCGCGCTCGACGACGCGCAGCTCGAAGAGGTGGCGCGCGACCGCGAGGCCGCGGTGCTCTACGGCTGGCGGCCCTTCATGCACAACCCGAGCCTCAAGCATTGGCTGCACCGTGCCAAGGCGCCGAGCCTCGTCATCTGGGGCGAACAGGACCGCGTCGTGAAGCCGGCCTATGGCGCGCATTTGACCCAGCGGCTGCAGAACGCGCGCTTCCTGCCGATCGCCGGCGCCGGCCACTATCCGCAGATCGAACAGCCGGAACGGGTCGCCACGGCGATAGCGGCTTTTGCCCGGGAGAACGTCCGATGATGCACACTTGGCATTTCAGCGAGATGGCCTATCACCCGGCCTGGGCACAGCTCAACGAATCGTACCGGGTCATCATCCCGTCGCGGCTTTACGACCCGAAAGTCGGCGCCGACCTCTACCACCGCTATCTCGACGAATGGGCGCTGTGCGACGAGCTCGGCATCAACATCATGACCAACGAGCACCACGCGACCGCGACCTGCGCCGACTCGGTGTGCACGATCCCGATGGCGATCCTCGCGCGCGAGACCAAGAAGGTGCGGCTCCTGGCGCTCGGCATGCCGATCGCCAACCGCGAGAACCCGATCCGCGTCGCCGAGGAATATTCGATGCTCGACGTGATCTCGCGCGGCCGCATCGAGATGGGGTTCGTCAAGGGCGTGCCGTTCGAGATTTCGCCGGCCAACTCCAACCCGGCCGACCTGATGGAGCGTTTCTGGGAGGCGCACGACCTGATCTTGAAGGCGATGACCTCGCATGACGGGCCGTTTTCCTGGGAGGGCACGCATTTTCACTATCGCAGCGTCAACATCTGGCCGCGCCCCTACCAGCAGCCGCACCCGCCCGTCTGGATGCCGGTCGGCAGCCCTGGCAGCGCGCGGGAGGCCGCTTCACGGGGCATCACGATCGGCGTGCTCAACACCGGGTGGACCGCGACCCCTGGCATCTTTGACGCCTATCGCGAAACCGCCGCGAAATGCGGTCGCGAGATGACGCCGCACCACCTCGCCTACATGGCGCTGATCGGCGTCGGCAAGACGCGCGAGGAGGGTTGGCGCCGTGCCGACCAGATCCTCGACTACAGCCGCACCTCGGGGATTGTCGCGCCGCAATTTGCCAACCCCCCGGGCTATGTCGCGCCGCAGATGGCGGCGACCGCGATCAGGGGCACCGCGACAACCGCGCGCGCGACGCGCCTGCAGACCCGCGACGGCAAGCCGATCAACCCGCGCACGGTCAATGTAGAGGACGCGATCAATGCCGGGCTCGTGTTCGCCGGCACCCCCGACGATGTGTGGGACCAGCTCAAGGCGTTTTACGACCATGTCGGCGGCTTCGGGCACCTCCTGATGATGGGCCAGGGCGGCCATATCAGCCACGAAGACACGGTCGACAACCTGACCCTGTTCTCGAAGGAAGTGCTGCCGCGGATGGCGGAATTGGGGTGAGGCTTTTGGCCTTACCGTCGTCCCGACGGAAGCCGGGACCTACCTCTCAACCGTTTCTGCTTTGGATCAATGGATCCCGGCTTTCGCCGGAACCACAAACAATATGAAGTCCGCAGCACTCCTCGCCGTTTTGACGCTTCCGCTGCTTTGTCAGGTGGCGGCCGCCGACGAGCCGGGGCCCGGGGCCAGTCCGGTGACCACCCTGGTGTGCCGCGACCGTGAAGACCCGCGGGTCAGCGCGACGCTGGTATTCAACTTCGCGCGCAAGCGGCTCATCGATTCGGCGGGCAGCGGCACGGTTCTCTTCGGCGACGACGCGCTGCCGCTTAAGATGACCCCGGCGATGATCGAATGGGAGGCCAGCGGCAACACGTTCTGGCTCAACCGCGCGACGCTTGAGCTCGATGTCGCCGGTCGTGTCTTTCTCTGCCAGATCGCGAAAAACCAGCTATAGCGCGCGGGTCGGCTGCGGCAGTTTGGCGGGTTCAGGGGTTGGCTGCTCGCGCTGGTATTCCGGCACCAGGCGTTGCAGCAAATCGAGTACACGGCCCTCGTTGGCGGCGCGAGCCTCGGCTTCAAGCTCGTCGAGCGAGCGCGCGAGGATCGCATAGTCGGCCGTGCGCGGCGCGGCGAGCCGCAGCGCCGGGTTCGCCGTCGGCATCGCCGCCTCGGCGTCGTGGAACAGCTCTTCATGGAGCTTCTCGCCGGGCCTGAGGCCGGTGAACTCGATTTTTATGTCGTCTCCCGGAACGCGACCGGCGAGGCGGATCATCTGCTGCGCCAGATCGACGATCCTCACCGGCTCGCCCATGTCGAGCACAAAAATCTTGCCGCGCAACCCGCTGCCGTTTTTGGCCTCGTCGCGCGATGCGGTGGCCGAGGCTTCGAGCACCAACTCGACGGCCTCGCGCACGGTCATGAAGAAGCGGGTGACTTCGGGATCGGTGACGGTCAGCGGGCCGCCCGCCGCGAGCTGGCGGGTGAACAGCGGCACCACCGATCCCGTCGAGCCCAGCACGTTGCCAAAGCGCACCGTCACAAAGCGCGTGCCGCCCGCCTGGGCTTTATTTTGGCCGCGCCGCGCGCGCTCCGCCTCGTCGAGATCGAGCGCCTGGCACGCCGCCTCGGCGAGCCGCTTTGTCGCGCCCATGACGTTGGTCGGGTTGACTGCCTTGTCGCTCGAAATCTGCACGACCAGCCCGACGCCGTGGGCGCGGGCGCTTTCCGCGACATTGCGGCTGCCGACGACATTGGTCAGCACCCCTTCGACCGGATTCTGCTCGACCATCGGGACATGCTTCAACGCCGCAGCGTGAAACACCACCTCGGGATTCTCGGCTGCGAGCACCCCGTCGACCCGCGAGCGGGTGCGCACGTCGCCGAGCAGCGGCCGCACCAGCAGCTCGGGAAAGCGTTCGCGCAGCTCAAGATCGATCGAATAGAGCAGGTACTCGCTGTTGTCGAACAGGATCAGTCGCGCTGGCGCCAGCACCGCCAGCTGGCGCGACAGCTCCGAGCCGATCGTGCCGCCGGCGCCGGTGACCAGGATGCGACGGCCGCGCACCAGATTGGCCATCGCCTCGCGGTCGAGCACCGCTTGCGGGCGGCCGAGCAGGTCTTCGATCGCGATCGGCTCGACGACGCCCGGCTCCTCCAACCCCTGGCGCAGCTCGGTCGCGCGCGGCAGCCGGGCGAGCGGGATCGCCAGCGCGTCAGCGCGGCCGAGCAGCTCGCGCATCGCGCTGCCGTCGAGACCTTGCGCGGTGACGATCAGCTTTTGCGGGCGCGTGCCGCGCCGAGCGAGGCGCGTCACCACCCTTTCGAGATCGTCGAGAACACCGAGCACGGGGACGCCGTAAATCTCGCGGCCGACCCGCGAACGGGTGTCCGACAACACGCCGATCACGCGGTAGACCGAGTGGCGGTCGCGCAGCGTCTCGCGGATAAAGGTGTCGGCGCCGTCGCGGGTGCTGATCAGCAGCACCGGCACGATTTGCGGCCCGCTCGCGCGTTCGAACATGTGGTCGAGGCCGCGATCCTTGAACAGGCGGTAGCCGAGCCGCGGAGCGCCGAGGAACGCGATCAGCACCATCCAGTTGATGAGCAACATCGAGCGCGGCAGCGTCTCGAGCCGGGCAAAGATGAACATCGCCGGCAGCGCGATCAGAACGGTCAAGGTCGCCGCTTTGGCGATGTTGAACAGATCGGGCAGCGAGGCATAACGCCAGATGCCGCGATAAAGCCCAGTGAACAGGAAGACGATCCCCGCGACCGCGGTGAACACCGCTCCATAAGCAACCGTCAGCCGCGGCTCGTAGGACAGCGCGTCGCTGCCGAGCCGCAGATAGAAGGCCGCGCCAAACGACAGCGCCGCCATCACGACGTCGTGCAGAAAAGCAAGCAGCGTGCGGCGGGAATAGGGCAGAAGCGGCAAAGGGAAACGCCAGTTGGTCGCGGACAAGCGGCCACATCCTACAGCAAAATCGCCGGCGCGCGGAAAGCCGCCGCCTTCGCCTGACGACAGCGGGCGCCGATATCGCTTCGGCGATTGGCTTGGTGCGTAAACAGCGCAGCGATTACAATGGCCTGATGAACCGCCAGCGACTCTACCGCCTGCTGCAATCCGGTAACTCGGAGGCGAGCGCGGTGCTCTGGCGGTTTATCCATCACGGCATGGTCGCCGCTGGGATCGGGCTGATGCTGGCGCTGACCGTGCCGGATTGGCAGCCACTCTACGGCGACGCCCTGTCCGACGCGTTCGACGTCGTCGCGCTGTTTTTCGTGTTCGATTTCGCGGTGCGCTTTTACGCGGCGGCCGGCGCGCCCGGCGGTGAGCATCGCGGCCCGTGGCGCTCGCGCCTGGCATGGCTGGTTTCGCTCGGCGGCGTATACGATCTGGTGGCGGCGATGCCTGGGGTGATCGCGCTCCCCGACAGCCGTGATGCGACGCTGATCGGCTTTATCTGGGTCTTCAAATACGTCCGCTATTCGTCCGGGCTCACGATCATCGAGCGGGTGATCACCAATGCGCGGCACGCGATCCTGTCGGTGCTGCTCGGCCTTGCCATTGTGTTGCTCGCGGCGGCGAGCCTTGCCTATCTGATCGAGCGCAACGTGCCGCAGGTGCAGGATGGGGTGACGACCTATCCGTTCAGCTCGATCCCGGCGGCGCTGTGGTGGGCCATCACGACGCTCACCACGACCGGCTATGGCGACGTGACGCCGCATACCGCGATTGGCAAGATGCTGGCCGGGATCGTGATGGTGTGCGGCATCATGGTCTTTGCGCTCCTGGCCGGCATTCTCGCCACCGGCTATGCCGAGGAGATGCGCCGCAGCGAGTTTCTGCGCACCTGGGAGATGGTCGCCAAGGTGCCGTTCTTTCACAATCTCGGGGCGACGCTGATCGCCGAGGTGGCGCGGCTGCTGCGCGTGCGCGACTACCCGGCCAACGCCACCATCATGCGGCGCGGCGAGCCTGGCGATTGCATGTATTTTATCGTTGACGGCGAGGTCGAGATCCAACTCAAGGACCAGCCGCTCCGGCTCGAATCCGGATCGTTCTTTGGCGAGTTGGCGCTGCTGACCGGCGCGCCGCGCAACGCGACGATCGCCGCGGTCGGGTCGTGCACGCTCCTGACCCTCGACATCGTCGACTTTTTCGAGCTGCTCAGCCGCCATCCCGAGCTGGCGCGGGTGATCCACGAAGAGGCGATCGAACGGCTTGGGCCTGGCGCGCCGGTGCACGCGGCGCTGAAGGCCATGATGGCGCGCGACAGCGCTCCCGCCTCGTGACTAAATAGCGGCCGATCCAAGGGAGGATGCCGATGCCGACAAGACCCCAGGTCATCGCCCTCGAGGAACACTATCTCGACCCCGAGCTGGCGACGCATTTCACCGGGCTCGACAAAGTGCCGCCGCACGATGCCGCCAACATGCCGAAGGTGCCGGAGCGACTCTACGATCTCGGCGCGCTGCGCCTCAAGGAGATGGACGAGGCCGGGGTCGATTTTCAGGTCCTGTCGCACGCCGCGCCGTCGCTGCAAAAGGTCGATGCCGAGACCGGCGTTCGGCTCGCCAAGGGCGTCAATGACCGGCTCAAGCAGACGGTCGACGCGCACCCCGACCGTTTCGCGGCTTTTGCCG
>Ga0210398_10001097_pt1 | contig 29014 bp, 24 predicted proteins | sample IncBWC4OmetaG_FD_161047 | JGI IMG/M metagenome (GOLD analysis project Ga0210398, IMG submission 161047) | Forest soil microbial communities from Barre Woods Harvard Forest LTER site, Petersham, Massachusetts, United States - Inc-BW-C-4-O | ecosystem: Environmental > Terrestrial > Soil >... | reverse complement strand
CGACTACGAGCCGGCGGAAGATTGCGAGCGGCGTGTCGGCGTCGAGAAGAGCGTCGAGCCGGTAACCGTTCGTATTTCGGATCATGAACTTATGTCGGACTCGGTCGGTGAGTGGACGGTCGGCGATCAACTCGGCCCGCAGCTTGAGCAGACCCTGTGCGAGCTCTGGTTCGCTGCGCATGAACGCTGCCTCGGCATCGGGCTGTGCTGTGTCAATGACGGTTCCAGAAGCCAGGACGAGGTTCATCGAGCGGACCGTATGGTAGGCGTTGCGCTCAATCCTGCAACGCATGCCACCTGAGTTGTTGGCGATGACGCCGCCGATGGTGCACGCATGGATGCTCGCCGGGTCGGGCCCCAGGCGACGGCCGTGTTCGCGCAGGAAGGCGTTGGCGTGTCCGAGAATAACGCCGGGGCGGGCACGAAGCGCGCTGCCTCCGTCGGTGAGTGACATGCCGTACCAGTGTTTGCGGACATCGATCAGAATGTCGTCCGACTGCGCCTGTCCGCAGAGGCTCGTCCCTGCGGCGCGGAAAGTTGCATGACGTCCGTTCTCGCGGCAGTACTTCAGTATGGCGACAACGTCTCCGGTGGTGCGCGGGGTCACGACGACCTGCGGAATGAGGCGATACGGGCTGGCGTCGGAAGCGTAACGGATAAGGTCAATGGCTCGATGCAGAACCTGATTTGCGCCGATCAATTTACTCAGCGCTTCGCGCAATTCTCGCGGCGTTCCGAAAACGCGTTCATCCGAAACGCGGTCTTCAGCCGGTTTACTCGATGTGTGACCGATTCGAGCCGTGTCTGGTTGTAGTAGCGCCATTGTGGGCGGTTCTCCTCGAAGGCTCCGCTGACGGGGTCAGCGTTGAACGATTCTGTTCGCGATCCGGCCAATTCGCTCGATTTCAACCTCGACCATGTCGCCGTGGTGCAGGAACATGGGTGGTTTCCTGGCGAACCCGATGCCTTCCGGCGTACCGGTGGCAATGAGATCGCCAGGCTTGAGCGTCATTACCCCTGAAGCGTAGGCTGCGAGTTCGGCGCCCGAAAAGATGAGACCCGATGTGTTAGCGTCCTGGACGGTGTTGCCGTTGACGCGGGTCTGGATTCGCAATCGACCGGGGTCCGGGATTTCGTCGGCTGTAACGATCCACGGGCCGAGCGGTCCTGAGCTGTCCGCGTTCTTGCCAAGTGTCCAGCGCTCGGTGGCCATTTGAAACTTTCGGGCGCTGAGGTCGTTGAAACATGCATAGCCCAGGAAGCCTGCCCTGGCCAACTCAGGCGTGACGTCTCGGAGCTCTTTGCCGACGACCACCGCCAACTCGCCTTCCCAGTCGAAATGATCATCGCGCGGTGGGATGGGGATGGACTGGCCATCGACGGAGAGGGTCGAACGCCAGCGCGCAAAGATGTCAGGCTGCTCCGGCACCTTGCGCTGCGCTTCCTTAGCATGGCCGAGATAGTTCAGTCCCGCGCAGAGTATTCGGGCCGTGTCTGGCAACGGCGGAACTTGAATCAGGCTTGACAGCGACTCGCCACCCGAGCGCATCGTGGCGGCTGCCAATAGATTCAGCTGGGGGTTGGCCCAGAAGTCCTCGAGCTTGGCGATTGGTAGCGCCTTCTGATCGAGAACTCTGGCCATGATCCGGTCGGCGCCTTTCAGGTATGCAATGAGTTTCATTGCTGGTCTCCTTGTTCTCCGCTCGAGACACTCCATTCAAAAGTAAGCGTGAGCTAAACTCACCCCAAATTCATTCGACTGTTCGGCCCAGGTACACGGGCACAAATTGCAGAGGCTTTTCGCGACCATGGCCAGAGAGCAATGAATATCGCGGTGTAGATTTCAACAACCCCTACCCCCCAGAGAAGGGAGGTATCGTTCGTGGGCCATCAGCTCGGCAATGGGCTGTGCGCGACGAGCGGCTCGATGGTTTGCGCCTCATATCCCGTGAACTTCATCATGTCGATCCAGCCAATCACGAGCGCTAATGTGCCATTGCTTTTCCACCTCACCATTCGCGACCTTCGAATTGCTGCCGGAGATGCAAGCGGCGCAGTCGACTTCCTTGCCCAGACGGATTTGTGCGCCGCGCCTCATTAGAGAACCCTCTCCACGGTCTACCGCAGCAAGCGGAGTGCCAGGTGGCAGCGACGCAGGATCATCTGATTTCAAAAGGGTTGCGAAATGGCGAGCTCGCCGATATTGCTTGCATGGCAAATCTCTGACGTCAAGGCGGAAAATAGATTGACGTGACGCACGAACGCGGTTCCAGCGCGCGGAAGACCAGCCTTTCAGTTTAGGCTGCCCCAACCGACGAGAGATCTTGTGGGACCTCAGCGGATGACGTCTTGCTGTCGATATTTATCGTCACTAATGACGTGGTACGTGTACATTGATGCAGCGTCTGTTGCACTCGGTTCGCGGGGGCCGCTACGATCATTGATGAAGTGTCCCCGATGGTGCAAAAGCCAGGCATTGTGGAGATGTCAGATTACGTGCGGGAATCTCTCCGTAAGGATGAGGAATTCATCCTGTACCGGGCACGCGCCAACTCAACAGAAACACCTTCTGTTCTTCTGTTGACCCCTGCTTCACTGCGCCCCCGATTGGAAAGCCTCAAAAAGATAGAGCACGAATATTCGCTCTGCCGCGATTTCGACACGACATGGGCAGTTCGAGCCCTTGCCTTCTCTGAGTGCAACGGACAGAAAGCGCTTGTGCTTGAAGATCCCGGTGGTGAGTTTCTCCATCGTCTCATTCACGGCCCGATGGACATAAAGCAGTTTTTGCGCATCGCCATTAGCGTTTCAACCGCACTTGGCAAGTTACACAGTCGGTCGGTGATCCACAAGGATCTCAAACCCTCGAATGTCCTTGTTGACGCCGCGACCGGCCATGCCTGGCTCACGGGTTTCGGAATAGCCTCGCGTCTTCCGCGCGAACGGCAGTTCCCCGGCCCCCCCGAGTTCATCGCCGGAACACTTCCTTATATGGCGCCGGAACAGACCGGACGAATGAATCGCTCAATTGATTCCCGGAGTGACCTCTATGCTTTGGGCGTCACGCTGTACGAGATGCTGACTGGGAGTCTCCCCTTCATCGCTTCTGATCCGATGGACTGGGTGCACTGCCATATTGCAAGACTGCCAATTCCGCCCGCCGAAGGGGTGCCGAATATACCGGGCCCCGTCTCAGCCATCGTCGTGAAGTTATTGGCCAAAACTGCCGAGGAGCGATATCAGACCGCATTCGGCCTGGAGTGTGACCTTCGGCGCTGCCTTGACGAGTGGGAGATGCGGCGCCACATCGACGAATTCCCTCTTGGCGAACAGGACTTTCCAGACCGGCTAATGATTCCCGAAAAGCTGTATGGTCGAGAGCGCGAGGTTGACGCATTGCTCGCAGCCTTCGACCGGGTCGTGACGCAGGGTAGGCCAGAGCTGGTGCTTGTGTTCGGAAATTCTGGCGTCGGCAAATCCTCTGTGGTGAACGAACTGCACAACGTGATTGTTCCTCCGCGCGGTCTGTTCGCTTCCGGTAAGTTCGATCAGTACGGGCGTGACATCCCTTATGCCACTTTGGCGCATGCGCTTCAGAGTCTTGTCCGTCCGCTGCTCGCCAAGACCGAAGCCGAGCTGCGCGTCTGGCGCGACGCCCTTCTGGAGGCGCTGGGCCCGAATGGACGGCTTATGGTCGATGTCGTGCCCGAACTTAAGCTCATCATCGGAGAACCGCCCCCCGTCCCGGACCTGCCGCCACAGGACACACAACGGCGCTTCCATCTGGTGTTTCGGCGGTTTATCGGCGTTTTCGCCAGACCGGAGCATCCCCTGGCGCTCTTCCTGGACGACTTGCAATGGCTCGACGCAGCGACGCTCGATCTGCTGGACGATATCTTGACCCAGTCGGACCTGCAGCACCTCATGCTGATAGGTGCCTATCGCGACAACGAAGTCACCGCCATTCATCCACTGAGACGGAAGCTCGGGATCATGAAGAAGGCCGGCGGAAAAGTAACGGAGATTGCGCTTGATCCGCTCGCTCGGGAACACCTCCGACAGTTGATTGCGGATGCGCTTCGCTGCGAGCTGGAGCGGGCCGCGCCGCTGGCGCAACTGGTGCACGAGAAGACGGGCGGCAATCCGTTCTTCGCCATTCAGTTCATTTCATCGCTGGCCGACGAGCAAATGCTCACCTTCGATCATTCTCTGGCCCGCTGGTCCTGGGATCTCGATCGTATTCACGCCAGAGGATACACCGACAACGTGGTGGATCTTCTGGTCGGGAAGCTCATCCGGTTGCCAGCCGAAACGCTGCATGCGTTGCAGCAGCTGGCGTGTCTTGGCAACATCGCCGAGATCACGACACTTGCGATCGTCCTCGGGCTTTCGGAGAAGCAGGTCCACACAACTCTCGATCCGGCCGTCCATCAAGAGTTAGTGGAGCGCTCGGCGGGCAGCTACCGTTTCGTCCATGATCGCGTTCAAGAAGGGGCTTATTTGCTGATCCCGGAGGAACTGCGTGATCAGGCGCACATTCGAATTGGGAGACTGCTCCTGGCGCACATCGTTCCCGATAAGCGGGAGGATGCGATCTTCGATATCGTCAATCAACTCAACCGCGGCTCGCACCTCATTACGTCAAAAGAGGAGCGTGAGCGGGTCGCAGAATTGAACTTGATCGCGGCCAGGCGGGCGAAGCTCTCGATCGCCTACGCCTCAGCTCTTTCTTACCTGGCGACGGGTCGCGCGCTACTGACAGAAGAGAATTGGGGCACAAATCATGAGCTTATCTTCTCACTCGAACTTTTAATGGCCGAGTGCGAACTATTGACTGCCAGTATGGAGTCTGCTGAAAAGCGACTTGCGATGCTCGCCCAGCGCGCCAAATCCGAACACGATGTCGCGCTCGTCACGCGGTTGCGGCTTACCTTATTTACTACTCTGGATCGGAGCAGCGACGCAGTGGAGGCCTGCCTTGAATATCTTAGGCGTCGGGGCACACACTGGTCTCCTCGCCCCAGCAGCGACGAGGTACGGCGCGAATACGATCGGATCTGGTGGCAGCTTGCTGGCCGACAAATTGAGGACCTTTTAGACCTGCCCTTGGTGGCGAGTGCAGAGGTTCTCGACATTCTTGACGTCTTGACGGAGACTGTCAACACTGCGTTGCACACCGACGAGAATTTATCCTCTCTTGTCATCTGCCACATGGTGAATCTTAGTCTGGCACATGGAAACAGCGACGCATCGTGTTTCGCCTATGTATGGTTTGCGATCATCGCCGGACCACGCTTCGGCAACTATAGAGATGGGTTCCGATTTGGCAGCCTTGGATACCAGCTTGTCCAGCAACGCGGATTGAAGCGCTATGAAGCTCGAACGTATATGTCCTTCGGCAATCTGGTCATCCCTTGGGCCAAACACGCTCGCAGCGGACGCGATCTTATACTCCGCGCCTTCGACGTGGCTAACCGAATCGGTGATCTGACGTTCGCAGCATACTGTTGCGATTCGTTAAATTCCAATTCTTTAACAGTGGGCGATCCGCTTGAGGAGACACAGTCCCAGGCAGAGAAAGGTCTGGAGTTTGCCAAGAAATGGCGTTTCGGCTTCGTGGTTGATCTAATAAGCGTGCAGTTGGCATTGGTCCGGAACCTCCGGGGCCTGACCAGCAGCTTCGGATCGTTCAACTATGACGAATTCGATGAGGCCCAGTTCGAGGATCACCTCAAGACCAACCCTGTCTTTGCTCTACCCGAATGCTGGTATTTTGCCCGCAAGGCGGAGGCACGTTTCCTCGCGGGCGATTACGAATCCGCGATGGAGGCTTCAATCAAGGCGCAACGGGTCGCCTGGACATCGCCTTCTCAGTTCGAACGAGTAGAGTTCCACTATTACGGCGCCCTCTCTCACGCGGCCTGTTGGGAGAGTGCTCCGCATAATCGGAAGCAGGAACATCTTGACTCTCTCAAATCACACTACAAGATGTTTGAAGTCTGGGCGGAGCATTGCGCGGAAAATTTTGAAAACCGCGCCGCACTGATTGGCGCCGAAATCGCTCGAATCGAAGACCGCGTGCTCGATGCCGAAGCCCTCTATGAAAAGGCCATCCGCTCGGCGCATGCGAACGGATTCATTCACAATGAAGCGGTCGCCTTCGAGGTTGCCGCGCGATTCTACGCGGCGCATGGTTTCCAAAAGTTCGCCGACGCATACTTTCTCGAAGCCAGGCATTGTTATCAGCGTTGGGGGGCTGATGGGAAGGTAGCGCAGCTGGACCATCTATATCCCCATCTGAAAACGGAAGGACTGATATCGACGCCAGCGAGCACGATCCTGGCGCCTGCCGAAATCCTGGATTTGGCCACGGTCATCAAAGTTTCGCAGGCGGCCTCGGGCGAGATGGTTTTGGAAAAACTGATCGACAAGATCATGCGCGCGGCCATCGAGCACGCGGGTGCTGAACGGGGTCTCCTAGTCCTTCCGCGAGGTGATGAGCTGCACATAGAGGCAGAGGTCACGACCAGCGCCAACAATATCTCGGTCCATCAGTTCAATGCCTCCGTCGCCGCAGCCGTGCTGCCCGAGTCCGTCGTTCGCTACGTAATTCGCACTCGCGAGGACGTTATTCTCGAAGATGCATCATCTTCGAATCCGTTTTCTGCCGATCCCTACATCATTCAGCGCCACCCTCGCTCCGTTCTTACCTTGCCATTGATCAACCAGGGAAAACTCGTCAGTATTCTCTACCTTGAAAACAATCTCGCGCCCCACGTCTTCTCTCCTGATCGCATCACAGTTTTGAAGGTGCTTGCATCGCAGGCAGCGATATCCCTTGAGAACACGCGGCTTTATCGTGACCTTGAAAACCGCGAAAGGAGAATCCGGCGCCTAGTCGATGCCAACATTCTTGGGATTTTCATGTGGAATCTCGAAGGTGCAATCATGGACGCCAATGATGCCTTCCTGCACATGCTGAAGTACGGTCGTGAAGATGTCGCCGCGGGCGGCGTGCGCTGGACCGATCTGACACCTCCCGAGTGGCGTGAACACGATGAACGCACCTTGGCTGAACTGAAGGCAACAGGAATGGCTCCGCCATACGAGAAGGAGTATTTCCGCAAAGATGGCAGCCGCGTGCCGGTGCTGATCGCCGGCGCACTGTTCGAGGACGGTGGTTGCGAGGGCGTTGCTTTCGCACTCGATTTGAGCGAACAAAAGCGAGCTGAGCAGACCATTCGCAAGCGCGAGGCGTACTTGGCCGAATCGCAGAGGCTGGCCCACACAGGCAGTTGGGCCATCGATGGCGCAACCCACGAGGCTCAGTACTGGTCCGAGGAAATGTTCCGAATTTTCGGATTTGATCCGCAACAGGGCCTCCCGAAGCGGGACCAATGGTTGCAGCGAATGCACCCAGAAGATCGCGACAAGGTCAGACAAGAGGCCAGCGATCGGATGTTCGTCCAAAAGGTGGATGCCGACCTCGAGTACAGAATCGTGCTACCTGATGGAACGGTCAAACACGTCCGTGGCCTGGCTCATCCAATCGTGAATCCGGATGGTGAGCTTGTTGAAGTGCTCGGCACGGTTGCCGATGTCACTGAACGCATACGCGCTGAGGAAGCTTTAAAGCGGAGTGAAACATACCTGGCGCAAGCGCAACGAGTGGCTAACATGGGGAGCTGGGTTTTCGACACAATTCGAATGCAACCCGTATACCTTTCAACGGAATGGCATCGACTCCAGGACTTCGATCCTAAAGACGGTATGCCCACTTGGGAGCAAAGGCTGCAGCGAATACATCCAGCGGATCGGGTCAGATATGAAGGGGCATTCAAGCGGGCAATCCTCGAGATATCTGATTTGGACGAGGGGTTCCGAATTCTGCTTCCTGATTCGACCGTCAGATATATTCGTTCCCTCGGCCACCCTGTTGTGGACGCGTTTGGCGCGGTAACACAAATGATCGGGGTGATAATGGACGTGACAGAAAGCAGGCAGGCTGAGCAGGAACACGAGAGATTACGGCAGGAACTCGCGCATCTGTCGCATCTGAACCGAGTCAGCACGATCGGGGAGTTGACGGCCTCATTGGCCCACGAAATCAAGCAACCAATTGGGGCGGCGGTTACCAATGCTCAGGCGTGCCTGCGATTTCTTGATGAGGAGCGACTTAATCTTGTCGAGGCGCGCGAGGCTGCTTCGGAGATGGCCAGCGATGCCATGCGTGCGGCCGATATCATCGACCGTGTTCGCTCCCTCTTTCGAAAGGATTCTTCGCACGAGGAGATGGTCGACGTAAACGAAGTGATCCAAGAGATGATTGTTATGCTGCGCGACGAGGCCAATCGGCGTTCCGTTACAACGCGCACGGATCTCGCCGAAGGGCTCCCCAGGCTGTTCGCCGATCGCGTGCAGTTGCAGCAGGCATTGATGAATCTCATGCTCAATGGAATTGAGGCGATGCGGGAAACGACCGGCGAGCTGAGCGTCCAGTCGCGGCTGGCTGAGAATTCTCAAGTGCTGGTTTCCGTCACCGATGCCGGCGTAGGGCTGCCTGCCGAAAGGGCTGACCAGATCTTTAACGCGTTCTTTACCACCAAACCGCACGGCACCGGGCTGGGACTTTCGATCACACGTTCCATCATCGAGTCACATGGCGGCCGCCTGTGGGCCACCGCAAACTCGGTGCGAGGGGCAACGTTTCACTTTATGCTGCCCCAACGAAAGGCGGTGCACTTATGACCCCCGCAAATGACGGCATCGTCTTCGTTATTGATGATGACGCTCGAATGCGTGCGGCACTAGAGCGTCTCTTGAAGTCAGTAGGGCTGCGCGCCGAATCGTTTGCCACGCCGCAAGACTTTCTCCGTCACAAGCTTCCGGATGTCCCCAGTTGCCTCGTTTTGGACGTGCGCCTTCCTGGAATAAGCGGGCTTGAGCTCCAACGCAAACTAAACGAGATGCGATTCGCCATTCCGATCATCTTCATCACCGGCCATGGAGATATCCCCATGACTGTCGAAGCCATGAAATCGGGGGCGGTGGAGTTTCTGACAAAGCCCTTCCGGGATCAGGATCTCGTCGATGCGATTCAGCAGGCCCTGAAGCGCGACGACGAGTTGCGACAACAACAGGCCGAGATCGATCAATTGCGAGAACGCTACGCGAAGCTCACCGCACGTGAGCGCGAGGTAATGCGTCTTATCGTTTCCGGCATGCTCACGAAAGAAATTGCCTCCACGCTTGCTATGAGCGAGGTCACCGCAACTGTCCATCGCGGGCACGTCATGAGCAAGATGCAGGCCAATTCCCCCGCTCATCTGGGAAGGATCGCAGAAAAGCTTAAGCTTCCGACAATGGCCTGACAATCGAGCGGCGAGCGCTACCCCGCGCCTGCCCGATAAAAGAGCGCCTTACAGAAATCTATAAGCGCCCTAATCATAATCCACAATTGTGTTCCGCCGCGGTCCGATTGATCCTGTACCTGTATGGCTAGAGCGAGCGTCCCCAAAATGGTCGCGGTTGTCGAAGACGATGAATCCTACCGGCTTGCGATGCAACGCCTGCTGAAGTCAGAGGGGTTCTCGGTGCAGTCGTTCCAATCCGCAGAAGATTTCCTGGACTCTGGCTGCCAGCACTCGACGGGCTGTCTTATTGCCGATATCCGTATGCCCGGAATGTCAGGCTTGGACCTCCAGGCGAAGCTGAACGAGGATCATTGCCCGATCCCCATTATCTTTGTTACGGCACATGGGGACGAGAAAATGCGGCTGCAGGCGATGCGCGGGGGAGCCGTCAAATTCCTGGCTAAGCCATTTGACGGTGCAACTTTACTGGAGGGTGTTCGAGCGGCCTTGGGAAGCGAAAGCTAAGGCCGAGTTCAGCTAGGTTCTGTCGAGAGGGATACTGTGGCCAACATCAAATCAATTCGGTCCGGAGACCCGGAAGACAGATATCGCCAGTTTGATCAGATCATCGGACAGAGCGCGGCCCTCGAAGCAGTTCTTGAGAAGGTCGAATTAGTCGCGCCTACCACCTCAACGGTATTGATTCAGGGCGAGACCGGCACCGGGAAGGAACTGGTCGCGAAAGCGATCCACAATATCAGCCCGCGCTATGACAGTCCCTTCATCAAGGTGAATTGTGCTTCCATTCCTCTAGATTTGCTGGAAAGCGAGCTCTTTGGTCATGAGCGAGGAGCGTTCACCGGGGCGATTTCGCAGAAAATCGGCCGCTTCGAACTGGCCGACAAGGGGACGCTATTTTTAGACGAAGTAGGCGATATTCCGCTGTGCTTGCAACCCAAACTGCTGCGGGTTCTGCAAGAGCAAGAGTTCGAACGCCTGGGAAGTACCCAGACCCACCGCGTGGACGTGCGGGTGGTGTCCGCCACCCACAGAGATCTGGAGTGCATGGTTAAGCGCAGCGAATTTCGCGGCGATCTCTACTATCGTCTCAATGTGTTTCCAGTGCAACTGCCGCCATTGCGCGCACGCGTTGAAGATATACCTGCGCTTGTCAGCTATTTCGTTGACTTCTATGGCCGCCAGATCGGTAGGCGCGTTGAACAAATTCCTGAAGAGACCATGTTTGCGTTGCGCTCGTACGACTGGCCTGGCAATGTGCGTGAGTTGCAGAACCTGATTCAACGCGCGGTGATCCTTTCTCATGATGGCGTCCTTCCAAATCCTCTGCCGTCGAACCATCTCGAGACGGTAACCGTAACGTCGAGATCCGCGGCGCTGAAAGAAGTTGATCGAGCCCTCATTTTGCAGGCACTGGAAGCGGCCAGCTGGATGATCGGCGGCCCGGAAGGGGCGGCAGCCAAGCTAGGACTCAAGCGCACCACACTGTTCTACAAAATGAAAAAGCTAGGTATCTCGCGCCCCGCTCCTACCCGTCGGATAAAGGTTTCGGCAGCAACAGCGCTCGAGTCCCCAGAGTCGTCGGCCACAGTGTGATAGCCTCCCATGCTCGCATTGAAGCCGCAGACCGACACTACGCCCGCCCCCATGGGGGCCGTTTTGCGCCTGCCGTTCGATCAGAAGTTCCCCCTCCCCGGCACGATCGACGGGTATACATGTGAGTCGAGTCCATCAGGATTCAGCATTTTGGTTTCGAGCGCTTTTGTTCCAGCTAGCAACCGAGGAATGCTCTCCGTGTGCCGAGCGGTCATCTTGCTGGTAGTCGTTTGCCTTCATTCCTCAGTCGGCATTGCTCTCGACCCCACAACGCACATCTCACAATACGGTCACAGCATTTGGCGGGTGCAGGACGGATATTTAGGAGGAACCCCAATGGCTATCACGCAGACTACAGATGGGTACATCTGGGTCAGAACTCAAGGCGGGCTCTTCCGGTTTGACGGTGTGCAGTTCGTTCGCTGGAGCGCGCGCCCCGGAGAGGAATTGCCCTCGGGCGATTCCATGCTGAGCGCCAGGGATGGCAGCCTCTGGCTTGGAACTCAAGCCGGTCTGGCTCACCTTGTCAACGGGCGACTGACTCTCTACGAGAAAGGCTGGGTCTCTTCGCCCCTCATTGAGGATAAAGATGGAAAAATCTGGTTTTACCACGTTCGACCCGGTGACCGGACACATCCCCTTTGTCAGGTTCTGCAGGGCGAAGTTCATTGCTACGGAAAAGAAGACGGACTTGATATACCCAATCCCTCAGCCATGGCCCAGGATGCTTCCGGAGCTCTCTGGATAGGAAGTGATAGGACTCTTGTCAGATGGCGCCCCGATTCCTCTGAGCCCTCGAAAGTGTACCGCCCGCAGACCCTAAGATCCAATCCGGGATATGTTGGGGTGGAAGCGATAGCAAGCGCCGCTGATGGCTCTCTTTGGGTCGGAATTGCCTCACCCGGAAAGGGTGGCGGCCTGCAACACCTGGTCAACGGTACTTTGAAGCCATTTCTTGCTCCGAAATTGAATGGCGAGACTCTAACGGTGACCGCTTTGCTCAGCGATCATCAGCAAAACCTTTGGGTCGGAACATTGCATGGTCTTTACAAGATTCGCGGTAAGGATGTCGATCTCTACGACACTGCCGAGGGTCTATCGGGTGACGTTGTACGCAAAATATTTGAGGATCGCGAGGGCAACATCTGGGTCGCGACATCCGGGGGCCTCGATATGTTTCGTGACCTGTCCATCAAGAGTATTTCCGCGCGCGAAGGGCTGAGTGTCGAAGCGGTGGAATCGGTTGCCGCAGATCGAGACGGTCGGGTGTGGATAGGAACCAGCCGCCTGCAGGTCCTCGAGCCCGGGGCAGAATCTGTTGATACGGAAAAAAACCCACCAGGAAATCTAGTTACGGGTCTTTTTGTAGATCGCGCGGGCCACCTATGGATGGGAACGGATAACAAGCTGTTCGTTCGCGAGGGGGGGGAATTTCATCAAATCACGAAGCCCGATGGCAGTGCCCTCGGGATGATCTTTGGGATCACTGAAGATTCGGATCGTAACATTTGGGTTGAGGCCAAGGGACCACCAGGCTCACTTCTTCGGATTCGGGGGCTGAAGATCCAGGAAATATTCTCTCCGCCGAAAACGCCATTCACCGGAAGGATCGTAGCCGACCCTCAGCGCGGAATCTGGTTAGGTCTGCCGTCGGGCAATTTGGGGCGCTTTCGCGACGGAAAGGTCCAGACGTTTAGCTCTGGGGAGCGCCCAAACTTTCATTTTCTGGCAATCACCGCAACCTCCGATGGTTCCATCCTGGGCGGAACGGCCTCTGGCGTGGTTGCTTGGAAAGATGGAAAGCAGCAAATCCTTTCGACAAAAAACGGGTTGCCCTGCAACTATGTCAGCGGACTGATTACAGACGATGCAGGCAACTTGTGGCTCTTCGCGCAATGCGGCCTCATCGAGATTCCTCGCGATCAGATGCGACAGTGGTGGGAGCAACCAGAGAGCAAATTGAAGCTGAGGGTGTTCGACACCTTCGACGGGTTCCGACCCGGTTTAGGTCATTTCAATACCAGCGCCAAAACGCCCGATGGACGACTCTGGTTTGCCAACGGCAGCGTCCTGCAAGTGATCGATCCGGCGCATTTGTCCCAGAATGTTGTTCCACCGCCCGTCAGGATTAGCGCCCTTGTTGCCGACCACAAGGAGTACCCGATCGAATCGGGAATCAAGCTCCCGGCGCTGACGCGCGATCTCGAAATTGACTATACAGCCCTGAGCTATACCGCGCCGCAAAAGGTCTTATTTCGTTACATGCTTGAGGGTCGGGATTCCGGCTTTCAGGAGGCGGGCACAAGGCGGCAGGCTTTTTATACTGACCTCCGACCCGGCCATTATCGTTTCCACGTAATCGCCTGCAACAACGATGGCGTCTGGAATGAGGTAGGAGCCTCCATAGGCATTGCAGTTCTTCCCGCCTATTACCAGACTACCTGGTTCCGCGCACTGTGGGCTGCCGCTTTCCTCGCGCTACTCTGGGCCGCTTACGAAGCTCGGGTTCGGCAACTGAGGAGCGAAGAGCAAAAGTTTCGCGAAGCCGTTGAGACCATGCCCGCCCTGGCGTTCATTGCTCGATCGGACGGTCAACGCACATTCGTAAACAGCCGCTGGGTCGAATATACAGGGCTGACGGAGAAACAGGCCTTAGGCTGGGGTTGGCAGGTTGCAGTTCATCCCAACGATCTCAGCCGTGCTCTAACAACATGGCAGGAGGCGCAGACCTCCGGTAATGCGTTGGAGTATGAGTCGCGAATACTTCGTAGCGCGGACGGAGATTACCGCTGGTTCCAGACGCGCGCCGTACCCGTGCGCGACAGACGAGGAAGAATCGTCAAATGGTACGGAGTAATAAATGACATTGAAGATCGCAAACGTGTCGAACAGCTACAAGCGGACCTCGCTCATGTAAATCGCGTGAGCACCATGGGTGAACTCACCGCCTCGCTGGCGCACGAAATCAAGCAGCCAATCGGCGCGGCGGTAACGAATGCCGAAGCGTGCGCGCGATTCCTTGGCCGCGATCAACCGGCCGTCCCCGAAGCGCGCGAAGCTGCCTTGGAAATGATCAAGGACGCCGGGCGCGCAGCGCACATCATTGACCGTGTCCGCTCGCTATACACCAAGGGTACGTCACAAGTGGATTCAGTTGACGTGAACGATCTGATCGGAGAGATGTTGCTCATCCTGCACAACGAGGCGCATCGGCATTCCGTAAATGTCGTTACATACATTGCCGACGGGCTCCCGAAAGTCATGGCCGATCGTGTGCAACTCCAGCAAGTGCTAATGAACCTTATGCTCAATGGCATCCAAGCGATGGAGGGCACGGGCGGAGTCCTTACGATCAAGGCGCAACTTCAGCAGCGCGTCGAGATCCAGATCTCGGTCGGTGACACAGGTGTCGGATTGCCCGCCGACAAAGCAGACCACATTTTTGACGCATTCTTTACCACGAAACCAGAAGGCAGCGGCATGGGGTTGGCGATCAGTCGCTCGATCATTGAGTCGCACGGAGGACGGGTGTGGGCATCTCCCAACTCCGGGAAAGGAGCGACATTTCATTTCACTTTGCCGCTCGCACCGCACTTGATGCCTCGTTGAAGGCGACAAGCTGCATTGCTTTGGAAATGCCGATGGAATTCTGGGCGTCCGATATGGGCAGGCCCTGGCGTTTTTCTCATGCTGCGCCGGCAACGCGAGCAGCCGGCTTAAAACGGCGTCGGGGCCCAGTGCGACGAAATGTGCCTCTGTCACGAGCCATAATCGGGGACCTGGTTTGGATCCAGAAATTCTTCGATCGTGTCGAGTAGGTAATGAATTGGCATGCTCTTGTCGATACACCGCGAAAACAAGACGCAATCTTCACGCGAAAGACCTGCCAGATACCCCGTGAGCAAGACGATTGGAAATCTGGCCCCCATCGCTCGAATACGCAGTAGGAGTTCTCGACCGTTCATTCCCGGCATCTCAAAATCCAGAACCGCGAGACTGAAAGTAGAGAGATCGCAGCGCGTAACCTCGAGGGGAGAATGAAAGACAACGACTGAGAAACCGTGATCCTTCAGCATCTCTGCGCGCATAGTCGTGCCTAAGACATCGTCATCTACGCATAGAATGCGCTGTTTACGAATTCGCACAGGCAAAACATCGACAGGCGCTTTGTCAACACTAACCTGATCGCCATTTATCAGACCGTTCGACAGACCCAATCCCCGTTGGACGTTTTCCTGTTTCACTCTCGTCTCCCAAACGCCCTTCGCGAAATCGGGTGAGTGAGCCGTTCTATTAATGCTCGTTCCAGTATTCAAATTCGTTACTGATCAGGAACGGAGAGCATTGAGATCAGGTTTGTGCGACACTCCTGTTGCCGCGCTCTGGTCGTGAATCAGGTTCTCGATCGATGCTTTGGCTGCAGTGTCTCTGGCGACGCTCGCCGAGAGTGATTGCATGTGGTGAATTGCAGAACGCCTATGGTCAACGTTCCTCGTAGAAAGCTGCTGACGTGCGCGATATAGACGAGACTTGGCAGCCGATACGGAGATATTCAGCGCTTGGCTGATCTCCTTTACTGACCAGTCGCGCATCATCTGCATCCGCAGTGCCGCTTGCAGTTTTGGGTCCAGACGGCGGATCGCGCGCAGGGTCTTGGTTTGGCGCTGACGCAAGTCGTAGGCCTCCTCAGGATTCGGAGCAGAGTCCTTAACGTCGAAGGGGGTCGTTTCACAGCAACGATGATCCGGCTGGGGATCAAACAGCACTTCGGGACGAGTACGCCGTTTGCGCAGGATCATAAGGGAACAGTTGATCGCGATCCGGGTCAACCAGGAATAGATATCAGATCTGCCTTCGAAGGCGTGGACCCTCAGATGCGCTCGCAGGAATGTCTCCTGTAGAGCGTCTTGGGCATCTTCTGGGTTTTTTGTAATTGCAGTAATCGTTCTGTACAGACGAGGAGAATAGATCGCATAAAGCTGCGCGAAAGCCTCGGGCACCTCCGCCTGGACCGCTCTTACGAGTGGGTCCTCTCGTCTCTCGTCCATTTCGTCTGCACTTTTCATCAGCACGTCCCGGTCTATCAAATTCATGGGAACGCCTCCGAGTCGGAGTATCCGCGTCGATTCGGACTCGATCTCTCAAGTAGCAAGCTGGATGCCAAGACGCGCTTCGAAGAAAATACTTAAATCTGAATGGGTTGTGGAATTGCGACTGTTCGGGTCATTGGCTTCGTGTCGATCCTGTGACGTCAGGACGGAGAGAGGATTGACGTCGCGCAGACTCAGCCCCCGGATTACCCGGCAGACGTTGGAATTGTCGTGTGGCCGTAGAGTGTGTGAAGCGCCATATCGCGTAACGCCGATTTAGTCCCTTTGGGTACTTTTGCTGTGCCGGGTGAACGCGCAGCCGAAACCTGCTGGAAGAACATTCTGTTCCGTCGGGTCGAGTCACTTGCGAGAGTCGTGAATCAAATAGCGAGATCATTAGGGGGGCAGATCATGGATCTAAGGCTCACGGGAAAAGTCGCATTGATTACTGGATCAACGGCGGGAATCGGCTTTGCCTCCGCGCGATCGCTTGCGAAAGAAGGCGCCCACGTCTACTTGAACGGAAGAACGCAAGCACGAGTGGATTCCGCGATCCGGGCAATTCGGTCAGAGATTGCGGGTGCGGAAGTTGATGGCATTGAGGCGGACTTTGCATATGCATCGGGAGCTGAGACTGTAATCAAAAAGCTACCGGTTGTCGATGTGCTGGTAAACAACGTCGGCATCTTTGAACCGAAGCCCTTCGCCGAAATTTCGGATTCGGATTGGTATCGCTTTTTCGAGATCAACGTAATGAGTGGCGTCCGCTTGTCCCGACATTACCTTCCGGAAATGCTGAAGCGGAATTGGGGTCGGATTCTTTTCGTCTCCAGCGAATCTGCGGTGCAGATCCCGGCAGAAATGGTCCATTACGGAATGACCAAAACCGCGCAAGTTGCGATTGCGCGGGGCATCGCGGAGACCGCAACTGGCGGCGGAGTCACAGTGAACAGTATTCTGGCCGGACCCACGGAGTCGGAAGGTGTCGGAAGTTTTGTGAAAGCGATGGCGAAGCAACAGAACAAGTCAAATGAAGACGTGGAGAAGGAGTTCTTTGCGGCCGCCCGGCCGTCATCTCTGTTGAAACGTTTTGCAACCGTTGATGAAGTGGCGGCTCTAGTCACTTACCTGGCTGGAGAATTGTCTTCTGCAACAACCGGTGCTGCACTCCGGGTCGATGGCGGCGTGGTGCGAGCGATCTTGTGAGCCTTCATTCCCGGCCCCGGAGCTTTTATCCAAGAGTTCCTGAGAGGCGATCAGTGGGCTGCTGACGAGACCTCCAATGCGGGAAAAAGAGATGAACCCTTGACAATAGGAGGACACTTCAATCAATGAGCGACGGCAAAGAAAGAGAAGCGTTTGAGGCAGAGTTGGCCAAGGTTGATAAAAGGCTGCGAGAAATCGAACGGGTCGAATCTGAGTTGCTTGATAACATCCCGCATGCAGGATTTCGAACTGCAAGCGACGAGGCACGACTACGCGGCGAAAAGGAAATGCTGTATGATACGGCGCGCAAACTGAGGAACCGAATAGCAGTGGCAAAGCGTGGCAGCTAGGCTCGCATTTCTGGCCTACTCCGGCGGAGGGGAAACTCGCTTGCTCAATCGAAGTAGGCACCGATGGAGACAGAAGGATATTTCCTAACCATTACGGCCCATTGCAGAACTCGACCAATGGCCCAACCGAGATTCGATCCGCGAACGTCGTTGCCCCGCGCCTGGTGGCTTTATTTCCATTTCTGCGATGCCGCTCTGGGAAGAAATGCGTCGATATTCTGACGTCACACGTCTCGTGTTTGTCTGGCGCATAGACACGGATCAAATTCGAAGTCTTTGAATTCAGGGTCTCCTTCGATCTGTTCATACGGGCAAAGTTGTGGCAAGCCACGTGCACTTTGGTTGAATGAAACGGAGAGCCACAATGATCTTTTGTTTTCGGGCTCCGCAACCTCCCGGGTGAAGCAAACGGCCTACTGTCGCCTCTCGAAGATTGAAGCGAATGGCGAGCTTGTCGCAATGGGCCAGGCTCGAACACCGTGAACCGAAATCGCGAATACAATCCTGGAGGACCATCGTGGTAATGCCATCAAACGGCTTCAGCGGTTTCCCACAATCGCAAACGCAGGCATATGGATGGCGCACATTCTTGCTGGAGTTCCTCTACGGGCTACTGGCCATCGTGTGGTATCTCCTTCTGTTGGCTGAGAGTTCTGTGCGCAGAGGGCTTACTTGGCTCGCAAGACTAAGTGACCTTCGATCCGACGCCCCAAGCAAGAAAAGCGGCGGGCGCAGTGTGTTGTCTGATGAGATGCATACTTCGACAACGGGATTTTGCAGGAATTCGTCTCTCGAAAACTTACGCCGAGTGCTAAAGACGCAAATTAAGTGAGAACCAGCCAACTCAACCGGATGATCTGCTAGCTCGTGGTCGAAAGGCTATCCGTTCGATCCGAGTGAAGGTGAAAGGGCTTCTTGTATGGTTCGACCGGGAAGCCACTGGCTCTCCAGCCATCGAGGCCTCCCTTGAGGAATCTGATCCGTGAGAACCCCATAGCGAGAGCCCGATGCAGGACGATGCGACTGGTCTTGTCGCTCGGGCAGGTGCAGTAAATGACCAGTTCTCGCTCTTTCGGAAGCAGCGACGGATTCGCGCGCACTTCCTCCGGAGCGATCCACTGTGCGCCTGGGATGACGACGGAATCTCCCAACAAATCGAGAGGCTGGCGAACATCAAAGACGAGAACGTCCTGGTTTGAAGCCAACAACGCTTGCAAGGCTTGCGGTGTAACGGTGTGCCGTTCCATCTCACGATGGGCTCTCATTCTGTTGGCCAGAACAACAGTCAGCAGAACAGCGACGCAAATGATCGACATCACCAAGAACATTGCTGTGACTCCCTGACAGTACTGAGATTCACCTGAGAGTTGACGGGATTCATCGTCGGCATCGAGTCAGCGCATCGCTGACAATTTGAGAATCCGACCTCGTCACCGAACCCAGTAGCCTCGCTTATGCCGAATGGGCACTCCCCGATGCACGCAAAACCTTGGCTCTTCAGCGCCAACCGAGCGCGGGAGCGACCGTAGTCAGAATTGCCTCCATAACATGCGCGTTGTAGGCAACACCCAGTTGATTTGGAATGGTAAGCAAGAGAGTATCTGCCTCCCCGATCGCTTCATCTTTCCTAAGCTGCTCGATGAGAACATCAGGCTCCGCAGCATAGCTGCGCCCGAAGATCGCGCGTGTATTTTCGTCAAGGTAACCGATTGAGTCCACTTCGTTAGAGTCTCTTCCGAAATAGGCACGGTCGCGGTCGTCGACCAAAGGGAAAATGCTGCGGCTTACGGAAATGCGGGGAGCGCGCGCGTGACCGGCTTCCTTCCATGCCGCGCGAAAGGCGCGAATCTGCGAAGCCTGTTGGATGTGGAGCGGCTCCCCAGTCTCGTCGAATTTGAGGGTTGAGGTCTGGAGGTTCATTCCCAGCCTGGCAGCCCATGCAGCAGTAGCATTGGAAGCAGATCCCCACCAGATCCGGTCGCGCAATCCTTCGGAGTACGGCTCAAGACGCAGAAGCCCGGGCGGATTGGGAAACATCGGACGCGGGTTGGGCCGTGCGAAGCCTTTCCCACGCGACAGCTCGAGAAATTCCTCGGCATGTCGCCGTCCCATTTCAGCATCGTCTTCGCCTTCATTCGGGCGGTAGCCAAAATAGCGCCAACCATCGATGACCTGCTCGGGAGAGCCGCGGCTTATTCCCAACTGCAGGCGCCCGCCGGCGATCAGATCAGCAGCTCCGGCGTCCTCGGCCATGTAGTGCGGATTCTCGTACCGCATGTCGATCACTGCGGTGCCAATCTCAATCTTCCGCGTTCTAGCACCAACCGCCGCGAGCAGTGGAAAAGGTGACGCCAATTGCTGCGCGAAGTGATGAACACGGAAATAGGCTCCGTCCATTCCCAGGCGTTCGGCCTCGATGGCAAGGTCAATCGACTGCAGGAGCGCGTCAGCCGCCGACTGCGTTCGTGACTGCGGCGAAGGTGTCCAGTGACCGAAAGAAAGAAACCCAATTTTCTTCATGGAATCCAAATCTGCAATACGGTTGCGAGCTATAGCCATTTCCAGGTTGACCTCGCACCCTTACGGCTTTGCTTTTGTTGATACGAAGCCAATTATTCCTGCACCGCAGGCTTTGCGGCTAGAACGTCTTTGAAGCTTGCGCGATATTGCAGGAAGACCAGGACCCAGAGAACAGAGGCCACCAGTGCCGGAGCAATGCTCGCCGGCGCAAGCGTCAGGTGAAACGCAAGGATGTTGTACAGTTCAGCCGCAAGCACCGTAAGCGCGAGTGGAACAAAGTAGCCCGAAAGCAAAAGCAGACCGCCTATCAACTGCACCGCGAAGAAGAACGCGGCAAAATGTGATGCACTGATGGCGACGAAGAACTGAATCGCAAGCGGGTTCGTCGGCGGTTGTTGATGGATAAAGTTGAGAAAGCCGTTAAGGCCGAAGACTGTAAAGATCAGCCCAAGCAGATAGCGCGCGATGATAGAAACTGTTTTCATGTTCGTCTCCTTTAGACTGTCTGCGCGTGCGATTGCACGACTGAAAGGTGCGGGGCGAGAAACGCGTCGCGGTCGAGCCCCTGGTTGAGCGCGGCGGTACCCCCTGCTGTGAGGAAAGTCGCATCTGTCACACCGAGGAAGCCAAAAACCGACCGCAAATACGGCTCGACAAAGTTGAAAGAAGACATCCGCGTCTGCGCATCATAGATTCCGCCCGTCGCGATGATGAAGGTCGCCTTCTTGCCCGTCAGAAGTCCCTTCGGGGCCCCAGATCCGTAAGAAAATGTCCTGCCCACGCGCGCGATCTGGTCGATCCAGAGTTTGAGCACCGAAGGCACACCGAAGTTATGCATCGGCACCCCAATCACGTACTCATCCGCCTTCTCAAGTTCGGCGAGCAGCACGTCCGAAACTGCCAGCAACTCCTTCTGTTGTGAGGTGCGCGCCTCTTCCGGCGTATATGCAGCGCCAACCCACTCTGCGGTGATGGGCGAAATCGCCGTTGCATTCAGGTCGCGGTCGATGACCGTTCCATCCAGGTGCGAAGACTTCCATTGATCAACAAACGCACCGGTAAGTTGACGCGAGACGGATCGCCCGTACAGCGGGCTTGAGTCGATATGAAGCAGCGCGGACATGACGAAAAACCTCCAGTGCAACAATTGATGTGTAATAGACAAATGTTGATTCAATAAATCGACGAGTGTCGCATAAGCATCTATTGACGAAGGAGCGTAGTCTAGAGATCGGAATGGTTGAGGCGATTCAAGCCGGGTCCGCGGCGGAAGCAACCGATCCCCGCATCCTGCGCAGCCGTCAGATGTTGATGGAGGCGCTTGCCAGGTTGTTGGATCGTAAAGAGTTCGACGGCATATCCGTGCAGGAGATTGCCGATGAGGCTACCCTCAACCGGGCGACCTTTTATCTTCATTACGCTGACAAGAACGCCCTCCTCCACGCCATGACGGCCGCCCGCTTCCGTGCCTTGATCGCGCGACGCGGCCTTTCCTTTACGGATTGCGATGGAGCATTACGGGCAATTGCTCTCGGCGTTTGCGATTATCTGGCCGAGACGACGGGCTGCCCCAGCCAATTGACTAGGATGCCTCTCGAAGGTTCAATCATCCCGGTGGTCGAGGGTATGTTCCTCGAAGGCGCTCAACATCATCCGGCGCAACCCGGTGTCGATCCGGCGCTGCTTGGAACCACTGCCGCCTGGGCGATATTCGGGGCCGCGCGGCGATGGCTGCAAACGCCGAATCGCATTCCCGCGGAGCTGATGGCGGCGAAGATCGAGGCCATGGTGAAGCCGATCTTTATTACCGCTTCTGTTTAGGTCGTTCGCGAATATCTCGCGACCTCTGTGGAAACATCTACATGACGTACGCGACGGAAAAAATGGCCCGCGGGAGATCGCTGGACCGAACCTCACGCGGCGAGGCCTAACATTCTGGATTGTTGGATTGTTGTGACTTTGCCGTAGTACATGCGCGCGAGTTTTGCGACACTGCGGTGCTACGATTCGCGTATGCGGTTTATTGAGGATGACAAGCTGCCCATTGATGTGGTCCGCAAGGAATACTCAGAATCGCGTCATGCACTCTGTTGCCTGAACTGCGGCCTTGAATCTGAGTTCGCACCTCATCTACCGGACACCATTGGCAAACCGCTTTACGTTCTGATGGTCCACGATTGCCCCAGCCCGGAAACCGCCGATTGATGTCTTGGATCACCGGCGTCCGCCTGTTTGCTCAGGTGGATCTGAACGCCGTTTTGGGGTTTGGACCACCAGGCGAGCGGGATCGCGTGGATTAAGGCGTTGGTATTCCGTTGGCGGTGCGCGGGTGATGGAAGATTTAGCCGGCGATACCGGGTGGCGCCGGGCGTGGAGTGGGCGCTAGACTCGTGAATGATGCCGCACCGCCGCTGGAATGAGAGCTCCGCCTCGGGGGAACTTCCGTGGGTCACCGGGGAACCGGAACCGCTGCTGGTCGAGTTCGTCGCCGCGGGGCGCGTTCGGCCAACACAGACGCTAGAGATTGGAGGCCCCGACAACTGCACGCGCGGCGGGCGCCTCCATCCAAAGCAGTCCACGAGCCGGGATGATGCGAAGTGGAAGGCCGAGCAGGAGAAACAGCGCAAGGAATAGGCGATTGCCAACACGGTTGGTCTTCGTGTTCTAAACACTATCGGCTCTGCTGTCCCTGTGCGTCTAATGAAGCGCGACTTGCTGTCAGTGATCGAACGGCTCTTGTTCCTGACGGATGAGAACCGCGTTGAGATGCTCGCTCGGCAGCACGGTTTCCGGCAGAAGCGCGACGATGGCGGTGTCAAGAAAACGTTCGCCGCCTACGTTCGCCGGGCGGATGAAGGGACGCCCTCGCGGTTGGTGGTCGAGGCCAGCATCTTGCTGGCAGCCTCGCGCGGAAACCCAACGGTCATCCTCAAAGAAGCAGCCGCGACCTACTTGGGACGTTGATCTTTGACACTTCCGACGAAATGTCTTCCTGGCCAATGGTTCAACTCGGACTGGATTCTTTTCTTCTTCGTCTCACTTGACGATCAGATTGCGCGAATCAGCCGCATGAAGGCGTCAATCTTCTTCGTAATTCGCGCGCGCTCGGGAGCGAGGTTCTGCTCCAGGCAAATTCCGCTAAAGAACGTGACGATCAAGCCAGCGAGGGAATCATTATCGTCACGAGATCCACGCGCTGCAGCTAGATTGTCGATGAGCAGCTGATGCGCTTTCATTGCGCTCGCGACCATGATCTGGCGGGCTTTGGGGGGGAGGTCTGGGAACTCGCGCATAGAGTTCACCGAAAAACAGCCCTTCTGTCCCCAACTCCCATAGCAGACCTTTAGAAAGCTCTCAACGTTGGTCCATCCCAAAGGCTGCTTCGTCATGTGTCCACGTGCCATCAGGACCTCGAAATACCTACGCATACTCTCCACGAACAGGTCTTCTTTGTCCTTGAATTCGGTATATAAACCCGATTTGCGCACACCTGTGGCCCGTTCAAGGTCCTGAAGGCTCGTCTCGGCGAAGCCATGCTTCCAAAAGACAGAGATAGCTTTATCGAGGACGTCCTCTCGGGTGAACAGTTTTCGTCGTCCCATTGCAACATTATCGGTCAGTTCACTTGAGGACTTGCAAATAAAGTACCAAATGGTCCACTATTTCAGAGAATGAACTTGTCCCTGGAGGGACCCGTGCCCCCGAGCCGTAAACAGCAGGTCGTCGATCTCTTGAAGTCGCTTGAGACCAAAAATCCAGGCCCGTTCGCGTATGTCAATCCGAACAAGTACATCCAGCACAACCTAAAGGTGGGACCTGGCCCTGAAGGTGCAGCCGCCCTCATTCAGAACATGCCGCCCGACGCATCAGTCAACACCATCCGTGTCTTTGAAGACGGCGATTATATCTTCGCTCACACTGAATACAACTTTTTCGGGCCACGCATCGGCTTCGACATCTTTCGCTTCGAAGATGGTCTGATCGTCGAGCATTGGGACAATTTGCAGGAGACCGCGACCGAACGCAGCCCCAGTGGCCACACGATGATCGACGGCCCCACTGCGCTGTCTGATCTCGACCAGACACAGGCGAATAAGGCCCTCATGCAACGCTACATGGACGACCTTCTCGCAGGCCGTCGCGAGACCTTTCCAAGCTACTTCAACGGAATCGCATACATTCAGCACAATCCATGGGTCGCCGACACTATCCCGGGACTGATTGCGGGTTTACAGGCTCTTGCCGCCAAGGGGCAGGCAGTTGTCTACAAGCGCGTGCAGATGGTACTTGGTGAAGGTAATTTCGTCTTGGTCGTTGCCGAGGCTACATTTGGTGGCGTGCCCACCGCCATCTATGATCTATTCCGCATTGAAAGCGGCAAGATCGCCGAACACTGGGACACGCTCCAATCGATTCCACCTCGCGATCAATGGAAGAATAACAACGGCAAATTCTAGTTCGGTGAGAGGCAGGACGTATGCTTCAAGGCATGTATGGGCAAAGATTGGCGGAGCATTTCTCTCTGCGGGAATCTTCCTCGATCGTGCTTGGGCCAAAGGGAAGGTCTCTGGTGGCGCTGACACGTATGCGCATGCCGAACGGTTTTCCTGGGCCTACCCCCCATATCCCGCCAGAAAGGGCTTTTTCGGTATCGGTACACCTGCGTCGTCCGGACAGTATCAAGGGGTGGGGAACGTGGCTCGATGGTCGCTTTCATCGCGTCACCGAATGGGATGCTGGCGGGATTCAGATATTCGACATGGAGTCGGAGCCGGTCGCTCTGCGGACTTCTGGCTTTGATTCGGTGCACGTCTACATTCCGCGGCTCGTTCTCGATCGATTCAGTGACGAGAATGGGCAGACGCGGATTCGCGATTTGCACTGTACTGCAGGGGCCAGAGATGACGTGATCCTTCATTGGGCTCGAATGATCCTGCCGTTCTTAGATCGGCCGCTTCAGCTCCCACGTTTGATGATCGACGAACTGATCATGTTGTTCAGCACACATCTGGCTCAAACATATCAAGGCCGGAGCAATCCCCCGGAGGTAGTCACTGGAGGCTTGGCGGTCTGGCAACAAGATCGTGCGATCGAACTGCTGAGTGAACACTTGGACGGTGATATTGCTCTTGCTGATTTGGCGACGGAATGCAAGCTATCGCCAGGCCGCTTCATGCGCGCTTTCAAGAAGTCCTTTGGAGTTCCCGTTCGTCGCTACTTGCTGCAGAGGAGGGTTCAGGCCGCGAAGTCGCTGTTGCTGTACACCGATAAATCTTTGCTTAGGGTCGCATTGGAAACAGGGTTCACTGACCAACCCGCCTTCAACAGGAGTTTTCGCGAGATCGTTGGAACTTCGCCAGGACACTGGCGAAGAGCCAATGCGCCGGTGACGAAGGGATTCAAGTGGTCTGCCGACGATTGAAGTGGGAGCAGGTTACGCAGCGTAAGACAAGAAATTCGATGTTTCCGAGCGGCTCTCGTTCTAGGTCGGCCAGAACAGGAATCGATAAAATGCGACATTTTCGATCAAGACACGGCTGAAACTCAGGCAAAACAATGGTGTATGTAGAGTTAGCCACAACGGCGTTCTTCGTGTGGCGCCCTCACGCTGGTACCTGCCACATTTGTGATGAGTTTCTCGGAACGCAGCTTCCAGCCTGACGACCAATCGCCCCGAAGGGAAGGGCGGACCGAGTGCAGGTACGCAGCGAGGATTCGGGACGGCGCGTAAACGAGTTGATGTACTCGAACGCCGATCTCCGCACGACGATCAACGTCGTTCCCGCGTTGGCGTCAGAAGCTAACCTTCGGCAGGTCATCGACACGCTTCCCACTTTGATTTGGTGTACTCGACCTGACGGTTCTACGGAATTCCTGAACAAGCGCTGGCATGATTACACAGGTTGTTCTCCGGAGGAGTCGCGTGTTCATGGATGGCAACCTACCGTTCATCCGGAGGATCTGCCCCGCGTCGTAGCCAAAGGGCAAGAGTTGTTGGCATCGGGACAGCCAGGCGAAGTTGAAGCACGGATTCGCCGCCATGATGGGGTATTTCGCTGGTTTCTCATGCGGGTTGAGCCCCTGCGGGATGAATCTGGCAAGATCGTCAGCTGGTACGGAACTCAGACGGACATCGACGACCTTAAGCAGACTGAAGAGAAGTTGCGAGAAGAGGATCGCGAACTGCGACGGATCACCGACGCCATTCCGCAGACAATTGTCGTCGTAGACCTGAGCGGGGCCCCCATCTATGCAAACCAGGCGATGCTCGACTATACGGGACTGTCGGTCGAAGATATTCTCACGTCTGGCTTCCGTGAACGATTCGCTCATCCAGAAGGTCTCGAAAAGCTCAAAGAGCAGCGAGAGGCCGGTCTCGCCCGCGGACGTCCGTTCGAACTAGAACACCGAGTACGGCGGAAAGACGGAGAGTACCGTTGGTACCTGATTCGTTTCAATCCATTCAGAGATGAGAAGGGCCGCGTCGTTCGCTGGTATGCTTCGGGAACTGACATCGATGATCGAGTTAAGGCTGAAGAGAGGACACGTAACGAGAACCAAGCATTGCGAGAGCAAATCGATCGGGACTCGATGTTTGAGGATATTGTGGGTTCCTCTGAAGTCCTTCGCAAGGTTCTCCGTCAAGTGGCGAAGGTCGCGCTTTCCGATTCCACTGTTCTCATTCTGGGCGAAACCGGCACCGGAAAGGAATTAATTGCGCGTGCGATTCACAAGCGATCCAAGCGGGCCTCACGAGCATTTATTGGGGTCAATTGCGCTGCCATCCCGCCGTCACTGATAGCCTCCGAGCTTTTTGGCTATGAAAAGGGAGCCTTCACTGGCGCGACACAACGACGCCTGGGCCGGTTCGAAGCGGCGAGTGGGGGAACCCTTTTTCTGGACGAGGTGGGTGATTTGCCTTTGGATGTCCAGATCGCTCTCCTGAGAGTGCTGCAGGAACGCGAAATCCAACGCGTCGGCAGCAACACCCCAATTTCGGTCGATGTCAGGGTCTTGGCGGCCACTCATAGGGACTTGGATGCGCTCATGGAACAGGGCAAATTCCGTGAAGACCTCCTGTATCGCCTGAATGTGGTACCTATTGTCGTGCCTTCGTTGCGTGAACGTGCAGACGACCTTCCTCTACTCGTCGAGTACTTTATTACGCGTTTCGGAAAAAACGCCGGCAAGAAGTTCCGGGCAATTGATGACAAGACGCTCAATCTGTTCCGAGCTTATGGCTGGCCCGGAAATGTCCGTGAGTTGCAGAACGTAATCGAGCGAGCCGTGATCTTGAGTGAGGGTGATATCTGCGTTGTGGACGAGACCTGGCTCAAGCGGCCTTCTTTTCAAACAGCAGCTAGCCCGACGTCTGCGCTTAGTGGCGTTCTCCAGAAGAGAGAAAGAGAGATGATCGAAGCCGCGCTTGCAGCCAGTCGCGGATGCATCTCCGGCCCAACGGGCGCAGCAACGAAGCTCGGCATTCCAACCAAGACGCTCGATTCGAAGATAAAGCGATTGGGAATCAATAAGTACCAGTTCAAGGCTTCAGGCAGCGAGCCGTTCGCGTGAAGCTAAGCTCCTAGCTAAGTCCGCCATACAGAATTTGGTCCGAACGCAAATGGGTTGCCGAAGTTCTCTCTCTTTCCCATCCTCCCTCAACAGGAATTCCTGAAATTTCAGAATCTGTGCCGGTCAAATGTCCAATCGTTTCAGGCGTTTGAGGATGGCCCGTGGCTTGCCCTTACTACCGCAGGCTCGGGTGATCCAAACAATCGCCTTTCTCGAAGTTCCTGTTAACAAAGACAAGGCAATCCCTGCACATCGATAGGAGACGAAGATGGGAAAAACGTACAGAGCGGTCGAAATAACGAAACCCGGGACTTTTCAACTCGTAGAGAGGCCTGTTGTTGCGCCGGGTGAGGGACAGGTACGCATTCGCGTCGAAGCCTGCGGCGTTTGTCATTCAGACGCGGGTACGGTTGAAGGGCAGCTGCCGGGCGTCGTGTATCCTCGCGTGCCAGGCCACGAAGCAATTGGTCGCATCGAAGAGGTTGGTCGGAGCGTTACAACCTGGCAGGTCGGCCAGCGCGTCGGTGTGGGATTCTTCGGCGGCGAAGACGGAACCTGCGAGACCTGCCGTCGTGGCGACACGGCATATTGCCAGAACCCCATTATCACCGGCGTGACGAGTGATGGCGGCTATGCGGAAATGATGATCGCAGAGTCACGCGCACTCGCTCTCATACCGGATGAACTCAAATCAGAAGACGCGGCCCCTTTGGTTTGCGCCGGCATCACGACGTTCAATGCGCTCCGCAACGCCGGACGCGCAGGCGATACCGTCGCTATCCAGGGCATTGGTGGGTTAGGACATCTTGGCGTGCAGTACGCCAAGAAGATGGGTTTTCGCACCGTTGCAATCGGCTTCGGTCCAGACAAGGAACATCTTGCGCCCAAACTGGGAGCTCACGTTTACATCGACGCCAAAACTGAGGATGCGGGAGCCGCGCTGCAGAAACTAGGAGGCGCCGACGTGATCTTGGCAACAGCCCCAAGCGGAGCGGCAATCGCCAGCCTGCTTCCCGGCCTCTCAGTTCGCGGAAAGCTCGTGGTAGTTGGTGTTTCGGGTGATCCGATTCCCGTCAACGGAGTCCCGCTCATCTTTGGCGGTCGCTCGGTCGTTGGAAGCCTGACGGGAAGAGCGATCGAGACACAGGACACCCTTGACTTCAGCGTCCTCACCGACGTTCGCCCCATGATCGAAACGCTTCCTTTGGAAAAAGCCGAAGAAGCGTATCGACGCATGATGTCTGGTGATGCGCGATTCCGCATGGTTCTCACAATGGCCTAAAAATCACGACGCCGCTGAAAAGCGGCA
>Ga0210398_10001096_pt1 | contig 29021 bp, 29 predicted proteins | sample IncBWC4OmetaG_FD_161047 | JGI IMG/M metagenome (GOLD analysis project Ga0210398, IMG submission 161047) | Forest soil microbial communities from Barre Woods Harvard Forest LTER site, Petersham, Massachusetts, United States - Inc-BW-C-4-O | ecosystem: Environmental > Terrestrial > Soil >... | reverse complement strand
TCGGGATCGCGCTGCTGTACACAGTCGATGAGGTGGTGGGCGTGGAGCCGTCGGTGGTGTAGTAGATCGTGGCACCGCCGGTGGAGTCGCTGATCGTCACGCTCTGCGCGCTCGAGTAGGTGCCGCCAGCCGGGCTGAACGTCGGTGTCGCAACCGTGCCGCCGCCGGAAGTCGCGAAGCTCGCGTAGTTGATGTTCCATACGCCGCCGCCGGTGTCCTGGTTCAGGGTCAGGATTTGCTGGCCTGCCGGCAGGGTCACGTTGGCCGTCACCGTGGCCCAGGTTTGATAGCCACCGGTAGCGGGAAGGTTGACGTTGCCGCTCAGGTTTGTACCTGCAGAATTCGAGATATGGAAGGCATCCGTCACCGCGCTCGGAGCGGCGACACGGAAGCTGACCGTGTAAGTGCCGGCCGTGGCCACATTGACGGTATATTTAAACCACTGGCCGGGGCTTTCCCATCCCAGGTCAACGCCGCCGCCGGTGTCTGAACAGGTTTCCAGGTCAACGCCGTCGGAACGGTAACCATTATCGGTGCCATTGACCGAAGTGACATTGTAGGCCACGCCCTGGCCGCCGACGTCATAGTTTTCGGCCTGGACTGTGCCAGGAATGGCGGCCGCGGTACCGCCGTAAGGCCCTTCACTGACCGATTGCTGCTGGAAGGTAGCGCTGATCGTGTGATTGGCCTGCACGTTCGAGAACGTGTAGGAGGTGATGGCTCCTTGGCCGGAGCCATCCACTGTCACGCTCGACACATTGTAGCCAGAATTGGGCGTAATCGTGAACGATTGATTGGCCCCTTGGTTTACCACGACGCCACCGGACGGGCTGATCGATCCGTTGGCTCCGGCGCTGGCCGTAATCGTGAAGGTCGTAGGGCTGCCACCGGGCGCTGTGCCACCAGACCAGGATTGGATATTCACCCAATCGAAGGTGGATGGGCCGGCGCCAGACGATGACACATACTGGCCGTACTTATTATAGTGGGTGCCCGAATTGGGAACCTTCGTGCCCGTCAGCGTGCCATTGACATAGATGCTGATCAAGTTACCGACCGGATCGTAAATCGTGTTCAGTTGGAACTGCACGCCGACGGAGATTGACGCCTCAACGGCATCGCTCTGTTCCAGGGACATAATTTCCACTCCCGTCGAGCCACCGGTGGCCTCGTCAAGAATGAGATCAGGGGTGGAAGGTTCCGGCCCGAAAACCTGATGCATGCAGATTTTATTGGCGCCGGACGGAAAATTTTTGAGGGTGCCAAGACCCTGCCATTGATTGGTGGTGTTGGTGGGAAGATTATTCCCACGCATTTCCGCCCGGCAAAGGCCAGATTCGACCGGAATCGTGAATTCATATCCTCCCGAAATAGCCGTGGTGGTGGTGCCGGCAGAGTTTTGGGCGATGTAAGTCTCGTTGTCGGGTGTCCAGCCGCTGCCGAGTTGAGCATGGGCGGAGAAGGACAAGCTGCAAATGAGTGCAAATGCAGCGATGGTTTTAGGCGTTCGGCCGCGAGCAAGCTGCGGCTGGGCAATATCGATTGTTGTTTTCATGGAGCAGAAAGCTAGAAACGCTAATGCTTAGGGTTTACTACCTACTAACTAGGGGGTATATTTAGATTGGATAATGCTAGTTAGAATGTAAAATACAAAAGAGGCATTAATTGCTAAATATTAGTTAAAATATTACATAATGCAGCTAAATTGTGCTAAATTATCGACAATAACTGTAAAATACTGCGTGAATACTCTTATAAATGTAAATTATTGGTGCCCGAAAAAATCCCTTATATATAGGTGTTTAACCCTAAAAATTGCTGGGTGTGAGTTGGACGACTTCCAGTCGAAAAACCCGCCCAGATTTCATCGGAATGGCCGAAAGCAACAACGAGTTCAAATGAACTTAATCTTGCAGGTTTGGTACTTCACCAGCCCCGGCAAAATCGGCCCAGACAAGAACAACAGAGATTCCTCGCCCGGCTGCCAATAGACCGTTCAAATTCAGCCTTCTGAGGTGGAGCGTGGCGTCCCGACACGCTCTGAACGCGCCCGGAGGTCGTGCTCCACCCGCGCTATCGCGCGAAAGGGTTCATTGGCCGCGTCTATGCGAAGTCCGACCCGCGGCTAGGCGCTCTCCAGGATCTTGTAGAGGCGCGTGACCATTTTCGTCGGGTCGTCGAGCAGGCCGGCGGCGAGCAGGGAATTGTCGAGCAACTGTTCGGCCACCAACGTGGCACGCTCGGGCGTGGCTTCGCGTGAGGCGGCAAGGCGCTTGATCACGGCGTGGCGCGGATTGATGGCCAGCTCGACGCGCGGCGGCGTGTCGGCGCCGTCCTTGTTCATCGCCTTCATCATGCGGCGCATTTGCGGCGACATGAGCTTGTCGGCGTTGAGCGCGGCCGCGGGTGAATCAACGAGGCGGTCGCTGGCGCGCACCTCGGTCACGCGGTCGCCGAGGGTCTTCTTCAGCCATTCGATGAGCGCGGTGACTTTTTCCGGGGTGAGCGCGTCGCTGTCCGGCGGTTGCGGCAGTCCGTCGAGTTTCACCTCGGTGCTGTCGGCCGCGACGAATTTCTTCCCTTCGAACTCCCGCAAATTATTCATCACGTAGTCATCGACTGGCTCGGTGCAGAGCAGCACTTCGAGGTTGCGCGCGCGGAACCCCTCGAGATACGGGCCGGCTTCGAGCGCCTCGCGGTTCGGGCCGGTGAGGAAATAGATTTCCTTCTGTCCGTCCTTCATGCGCGAGACATAGTCGGCGAGGCTGGTGGGCTTGCCTTTTTCGGTGAGCGTCGATTCGAAGCGCAGGAGTTTTACCAGCGCGTCCTTGTGCGTGAAATCGAGTGCGCAGCCTTCCTTGATGAAAACGCCGAACTCGCGGAAAAATTCCACGTAGGTGTCGGGATGCGCCTTGGCCTCGTCCTCGAGGAACTTGAGAAAACGCTTGGTGATGACCTTGCCGATTTTGTCGAGCAACGCCTTGTCCTGCATGGTCTCGCGCGAGATGTTGAGCGGCAGGTCCTCGCTGTCGATCACGCCCTTCAAGCAGCGCATCCACTCGGGCAGCAGGTCTTTCGGCTTGGCGTCGATCAGCACCTTGCGGCAGTAGAGCGCGACGCCCGGCTCGGCGCGCGCCAGGCCGAGCTTCTCGGGATTGTCCTTCGGCACGAAGAGCAGCGCATTGATGGCGAGCGGCGCATCGGCGCTGAAATGCAGCCGCAGGCGCGGCTCGTCGAAAGCGTGGGCCTGGAACTTGTAGAACTCGGTGTATTCCTCGTCCTTGATCTCGTTCTTGTTGCGCAGCCACAACGCCTGCACGGTGTTGAGGCGCTTGCCGTTGAGATTGATGGGAAACGTCACGAAGGCGCTGTAGCGCTCGAGGATTTCCTTGATCCGCCAATCCTGGCTGAACTCCGCGCAGTCGTCCTTCAGCTCGATGACGATCTTCGCGCCGCGCCGCTGGCCGTCGGATTCCTCGATCTCGTAGCTGCCGCTGCCGTCGCTGGTCCAGAGCTGGCCGGGCTCGGCCGCGCGCCACGAGTGAGTGTAAACCTTTACGCTCTTCGCGACCATGAAGGCGGAGTAGAAGCCGACGCCGAACTGGCCGATGAGGCTGGCGTCTTTCTTCGCGCCCTCGCTCAGGGCCTTCAAAAAGGCCTTCGAGCCGGAGTGGGCGATGGTGCCGAGGTTTTCCACCAGCTCGGCCTGGGTCATGCCCACGCCGAAATCCTGGATCGTGAGCGTCTTCGCCTTGTCATCGGTCGTGAGATTGATTTCGAGCGGCAGGTTGTCGTCGAAAACCTCCTTCTCGGTCAGCTGGAGGTGGCGCAGCTTCTCGATCGCGTCGGACGCATTGGAAACGAGTTCGCGCACGAAGATCTCTTTCTCGGTGTAAAGCGAGTGGATGACGATATCGAGCAACTGCTTGATCTCGGCCTGGAATTCGAATTTTTGCGGTGTGGCGGTGGACATGGTGGTGGATTTTAAAAGTTGGGAGTTGAAAGGTGAAAGTTGAAAGATCCGCCTTTGCCCCTTTCGACAAGCTCAGGGCTACGGCGTGACAAGCCAATGACCAAAATAAAAGAGCCCGCTAGTGTAGCAGGCTTTGGAAAAAATCAAGCGTCGCGTCGGCTTCTAAACACGGCCAAAGCGCCAGCCGCAAGTTCATGGCCTGCGTTGAACAATACCGGGGTGACGCCCGTGACGTACTGAAATACGACCGGCTAACCGTCACATATTAAACGTCACCACCGTGCCATCGCCCTCAACCGTGGAAATCTGCGTTGTTGTGGAGCTAACAACGAGGCTGCTATAGATTTCCGCATTCACCTTGGAGACTGGCCTGTAGTAGTTGAACGAACTCGTGCCCTCCAGCTGAGTCTCACTGACTTGTGACGCGCCCTGCTCCAGCATATATTGCTGTGCAGCCGAGCCAATTATCCGTAGATTATTCGTGATGGTTTTCTTCCGCGCTGTATATCGCACTCGGTTAAAGGCAGGAATGGCCATCGCGACCAGCAGGCTGACAATAAGCACCACGATCATGATTTCCACGAGGGTAAAGCCCTTGGCCGCGTGACTTTTTTTTCTATTCATGAATGCATCGGTTTTAGGTTACTGGTGAAGTGGCCCTAGTCGCATCCCTACTTGATCCGATGGAACGTTTCGCCCGCATAGGTGAGCGTATTGCTATCGCTCGCGTTTATGATGCCGCCGCCGTCGATGGAGAGACACGTTTCTTGACCCCGCAGAGCGACGTGATACGTGCCGGTCCAAAGTGGGGATTCTTTTTCCGTTCCGATTTCGCGATACTGTAGCGAACAGTCCTTGCCGACAATCAAGGTGCGGCTGTCGGGAGCACTGCCGGTCGCATAGGTACCCGCAAGGATTTTGCACTGTTTCGCAATTTCGCTGTCATCGAGGATGAAGGTAATGCCCCACTTTTCGATCCTGCTCTGCTGGAAAAGCACATACCCCGTATAGCTATTGATCAGCACGACGGCGACAACAATAGGCCATACTTTCCCGGCTCGTCTCGGCTGGGACTCAGTCGGCAACGATGATGGCTCGGTGGCTTCGGGCGGCGCCGCTGCGACCGCTGTCGCCGACGTAGTATCGCCAAGCCGTTGAACGATCTCGGCCGGCGTCATTTCCGCCGCGGCCTCATTCATGTTTTCAACATTATAGACGAAAAGTTTTTTTCTAACGGTGCGTATGCTCAGTTTGCAGCCGCTACCCATCGCCATGATCTGCGGGTCTGAGTCGATCAACTCCAATGGGTCGATCGAACGAAAATTTTCCAACAGCTCAATCAACTTATCCGCATCCAAGCTGCTATGAACGATGCTGCCATGCTGGACCCCAGCGTGGCGCGCTTCGGCATCAAGATGGGCGGTTGAGACTTTCGACATTGGCGGGAAAACGAAATTCCGCTGGGGTTCGTTTTATGCGTTAGCTGACAAGCCCGATTGGGGCGAGACTGACAGCGGATTGCAAGAGCTCAATTCGACGATCCTTGGCTGTTCGTAATGTTTTCAAAGCAAAACATACTCTGCGATGAAGGGCCCCCTTTCATCCGCCGAGGTAGGCGGCTTTGAGCTGCGGGTCGTTGCGGAGGTCCTTGCTTGGGCCGGCCATCGCGATGCGGCCGGTCTCCAACACGTAGGCGTAACTGGAAATTTCCAGCGCGAGGTGGGCGTTCTGCTCGACGAGCAGGATGGTGATGCCGTGGCTTTTGTTTATTTCCACGATCTTTTCGAAGATCGTGCCGATGAGGCGCGGGGCGAGCCCGAGCGAGGGCTCGTCGAGCATGAGGAATTTCGGGCTGCCCATGAGCGCTCGGCCGATGGCGAGCATCTGCTGTTCGCCGCCGGAGAGCGTGCCAGCGGTCTGCTTCAGGCGTTCCTGCAGGCGTGGGAAAATACTGAAGACGTATTCGCGGTTTTTTTCGACGAGCGCGTGATCCTTGAGCAGATACGCGCCCATTGCGAGGTTCTCCCCGACGGTGAGGTTGGAAAAAACCATGCGGCCCTCGGGCACATGGCCGAGTCCGCGGGCGACGACCTGGTGCGCGGGGAGGGTGGTGATGTCCTCACCCTGGAACTTGATGCGGCCGGTTTTCGCCCGGAGCAGCCCGGAGATGGTGTGCAGCGTGGTGGTCTTGCCCGCGCCGTTGCCGCCGACGAGCGTGACGATCGCGCCGGCGGGAATCTCGAGGGAGATGCCGTTGAGCGCGGCGATGGCGCCGTAGCTGACGTGAAGATCAGTAACAGAAAGCATGGCTAGATTAACCGCAAAGGCGCAAAGGGCACGAAGAAGGGCAAAGGCATGGATTTTTTGTGAAGCTTTGTGTCCTTCGTGACTTTGTGGTGAACAAAATCAGTGGTGGGTGATGGAGGTTTTGTGGTCCTCGCCGAGGTAGGCTTCGATGACCTTGGGGTCGTTCTGGATCGCGGCCGGCGGGCCTTCGGCGATTTTCACGCCGTAGTCGAGCACGGCGATGCGTTCGCATACGCCCATGACCACGCGCATCGAATGCTCGACGAGCAGGATGGTGAGCTTGAACTGTTCGCGCACGCGGGGGATGAGCTTCACGAGTTCGGCCTTCTCGGTCGGGTTCATGCCGGCGGCGGGCTCGTCAAGCAGGAGCAGTCGCGGCTGGGTGGCGAGGCAGCGGACGATCTCGAGGCGGCGCTGCTCGCCGTAGGGGAGGGATTTCGCGGGCGTGTCGCGGAAGCGAAGCAGGTTGAAAAGTCCGAGCAGCTCCTCGGCCCGGCGGGCGATGGCGGCTTCGTCGGCGCGAAATTTTTTCCCGCGGACGAGGCTTTGCAGCGGCGAGGTCGTACGATGGAGGTTGCAGGCGGCGCGGACGTTGTCGAAGACGCTGAGTCGGCCGAAGAGGCGGATGTTTTGGAAGGTGCGCGCGATGCCGAGCGCGGCGATCTCGTTGGAGCGCAGGCCGCGGAGGTCGCGGCCGGCAAAAAGCACGCGGCCGGCGGTGGGCGGATAAACGCCGGTGATGAGGTTGAAAACGGTGGTCTTGCCCGCGCCGTTCGGGCCGATGAGGCCGACGAGCTCACCCTCGCCGAGCGCAAGATCCACGGCGTTGACGGCACAGAGGCCGCCAAAATTAATGGTGGCCTGGTCGAGTTGGAGCAAAGGCATCGGAAAAGCGGGAAAGTGAAAAATTGGAAAAGTGGGAAACGCGTGAGTGGAGGTTTCTCAATTTCCCGCTTTCACCGGTTTCCCCATTTTCAGGTTAAACAATCCTTGCGGGCGTGCGAGCATGAGGACGATCAGCAGAAATGAGTAAATGACCATGCGATACTCGGCCACGGGGCGCAGCACTTCTGGCAGGACGGTGAGCAGGATGGCGGCGAGTATGACGCCAAGGGTGTTGCCCATGCCGCCGAGGATGACCATGACGACGATCTCGATGCTGCGCGTGAAATCGAAGCCGCGCGGGTCGATGGAAAGCTTATAGTGTCCGTAGAGGCCGCCCGCGATGCCGGCGAAAAATGCGCCGACGACGAAGGCGACGTTTTTGTAGCGCGTGGGATTGAGGCCGATGGCCTCGCTGGCGATTTCGTCGTCATGCGTGGCGATGAAGCCACGTCCGTAGGTCGATTTCACGAGGCAGCCGACGACAAAAACCGTGAGCGCGGCGGCGCCGTAGGTCCACGCGAAGTTGGTGTAGGCGGGCAGGCCGATGAACCCGAGCGCGCCGCCGACGGCGTCGATGTTCTGAAAAATCACGCGGATGATTTCGCCGAAGCCGAGCGTGACGAGCGCGAGATAGTCGCCTTTCAGCCGCAGCGAAGGAATGCCGATGAGCAAGCCGGCCAGCGCGGCGCTGAGCCCACCCGCCAGGAGCGCGACGAAAAACAAAGAGTTTTGCCCGAGCGCGGTGCCGCCGTCCTCGCCGAGGAGTTTCGGGCCGAGAAAAACCGTGACGCAGCCCGAAAGATACGCGCCGATGGACATGAAACCCGCATGGCCGAGCGAGAACTGGCCGGTGTGGCCGTTGATGAGGTTGAGCGAGACGGCGAGGATGATGTTGATGCCAATGCCGATGAGGACATCGAGAAAGTAGGGGTCGATGTTGTCCGAGAAATGCGACACGACGACCGCGGCGATGATCGCGACGAGCAGGGCAATGTGCGGGCGGGGCATGGGAGCGGGCAGTCTAGAGTCGAGAGTCCAGAGTTGAGAGCCAAGAGTCCGGAACAAACAGCCATCTATCACCTACCGCAGCTTTTTGCTGACGCCTTCCGGCTCTGGACTCTGGACTCTCAGCTCTCGACTTCATGGTTGCGTCAGACTTTCTCGACCGTGAATTTGCCGAGCAATCCGGCCGGCCGGAAAAGCAGGATGAGGATGAGCACACCAAACGCGATGGCGTCCTTGTAAGTGGAAAACTGGCTGCCGCCGACGAACGTTTCGACCGTGCCGAGAATCAGGCCGCCGAGCGCGGCGCCGGGGATGTTGCCGATGCCGCCGAGCACGGCGGCGACGAAAGCCTTCAGCCCGGGCATCACGCCCATGAGCGGGTCGATGGACGGGTAGTTGAGCGCGTAGAGAACACCGCCCGCGCCGGCGAGCGCGGAGCCGAGGGCGAAGGTGAAACTGATGACAATGTTGTTGTTGATGCCGACGAGCTGCGCGGCCTTGGGATTGAGCGCGACGGCGCGCATCGCTGTGCCGATCTTGGTGCGAAACACGATGAACTGCAGCGCGATCACCAGCAGCAGGGCCACTGCGATCACGACGAGTTGGTTGGATGAGATGACGAGGCCGCCGAAGGCGAAATTTTTGGCCGGAAACACCGTCGGGAATGTCCGCGGCTCCGCGCCGAAGAAAACCTGTCCGCTGGATTCGAGCAGCAACGAAACGCCGATGGCGGTGATGAGGACGTTGAGGGTGGGCCCGCCGCGCAACCGGCGGTACGCGAGGCGTTCGATCGTCATGCCGAGCAGGGCGCAGCCAAGCATCGCGGCGGTGAGGACGATGAGCCCGCCACCCACCGTGTTCTCGGGCAGGTGCCGGCCGACGTAGTAACCGATAAACGCGCCGACCATGAACACATCGGAATGCGCGAAGTTGATGAAGCGCAACACGCCGTAAACCATCGTGTAGCCCAGCGCGATGAGCGCGTAGATGGCGCCGAGGGAAAGGCCGTTGAGCAGTTGTTGGAGGAATTCGGTCACTGTCTTGGGTTGAAAGTTGAGGGTTGAAAGTTGAAAGACTCAATCCTTCAACGAGTCGCGTAGGCCGCTCAACATGCGCACGACTTCGAGTGCCGATCCATAAATCTTGGCATGGGTCTCTGTATCCAACCAACCTTGCGCTTGGGCGATGCGGGCTTGAGAAACGAGCTCAAAGGCAGAACCGACGGCGATTTCGATGAAACGGCGAAAGTCGGTCTTTGATCCACGTGAACATCCCTCGGCAATATTGGAGGAAATTGAAACCGCCGCCCGACGCATTTGGTTGGTCAGTCCGAAACGTTCATCAACAGGGAAGGGTTTTGTCAGTTGATAGGTCAAATCGGCCAAGCCGATGCTCTTGTGCCAGACATCGAGTTTTTCGAAGTTAAACATATCAGGTATATCTGGCTTTCAACCTTCATCTTTCAACTTTCAACTGAGCCGTGGAGCCTCAGGGCTCCACGATCTGGACGAATTCAAATTGCCCGTTTTTTACGGTGATGATGACGGCGCTTTTGGTGGCGTTGCGATGGTCGTCGATGGTGGTCTTCCCGGTGATGCCCGGAAAATCCTTCGTGGCCGCGAGCGCGTCGCGGATCTTATCACCGTCGGTCGAGCCGGCGCGCTTGATGGCGTCGGCCAGGACCATGGCCGAGTCGTAACCGAGCGCGGCCATGGCGTCGGGCGTCTCGCCGTCGAAGCGCGCCTGGTATTTTTTCACGAAGGCCTGCACGGCGGGCACGGTCGCCTTGGGCGAATAATGGGTGGAGTAGTAGCAGCCTTCGACGTCGGCGCCACCGATGTCGATGAGCTCGGGCGCCTCCCAGCCGTCGCCGCCGAAGATGGGCACGCTGAGGCCGAGTTCATGCGCCTGTTTGCAGATGAGCGCGGCCTCGGTGTAGTAGCCGGGCACGAAGATGGCATCGACGCGGTTGGCCTTGATCGAGGTGAGCTGCGCGCGAAAATCCTTGTCGCCTTCGGAATATTTTTCCTCGAGGGCGATTTCGCCGCCGCCGGCCGTAAACGGTTCGATGAAGTATTTGGCGAGGCCGACGCTGTAGGCGGACGAAACAGAAGTAAGGACGGCGACGCGGCGGGCGTGCAGGGAATCCTTGGCGAATTTGGCGAGGACTTTGCCCTGGAATGGATCGGTAAAGCAGACGCGGAAAATATAATTGCCGATGGCGGTGACCTTGGGGTTGGTCGAGGAAGGAGAAATCATCGGGATGTGCGAGTGCTGGCAGATGGGTGCGGCCTCGATGGATCGGCTGGAGGCGACTTCGCCGAGGATGGCGATGGCTTTGTCGCGGGCGATGAGCTTGCGCACGGCGGTGGAAGATTCGCCGGATTTGGATTGGTCGTCCTCGGTGAGCAGCTCGAGTTTCTGGCCGAGCACGCCGCCGGCGGCGTTGATTTCCTCGGTCGCGAGGAGCGTGCCTTTGTGCGAGGACTGGCCGAAGGCGGCTTCCTTGCCGGTGAGCGAGGCGTACTCGCCGACCTTGATGGTGTCGTCGGCGCGGGCGGCGAGCGCGAGCACGGCGGCGATAGTGGGAACCGAAAACTTTTTAAGCAGGGCGGAAATCATGGCGTGATCAATGACAGCAGGAGACATGCCCCAGCGTACGGATGTGCGCAAGGCGTCAAATACCAGAAGATCAAACGCCAAAAACCAGCGGCAGCCCTCCGGGCTGCGGTGACTTTTGGGATTTATAGGGGTGCTCTTCAGCTTTGCTTTCGTCGGCGAGGCGCGTTTCATCGGGGTGTGAATACCTTTGACCGCCATCTGTTGCGCGAGTGGCTGAAAGTCCTCGGCCTAGTGCTGGCGGCGTCGCTCGGGCTGCTGATGATGCAGGTGATGTATGACAGTTTTCGCGATTTGCGCGACTTGGGAGCCAAGGCGGCGGATATGGCAGTGTATTTTCTGGTGACGGTGCCGAGTTTTTTTGCGATCGTGCTGCCCCTGGCGTTGCTGGTGTCGCTGCTGTTCGCGCTGGGGCAATTGCACCGGCATTTTGAATTCACCGCGATGCGCGCGGCGGGGGTGGGCTTGTTCCGGCTGACGCGTCCGATCTGGGCGGTCGGCGGGCTGTGCTGCCTTTTGTCGCTGTGGTTGAATTCGAGCATCATCCCGTGGTCGGTCGAGAAATCGCGCACGGTTTATGAGCAGTTGCAGTTTCGCCGGGAGGCCAAGTCGGCGGTGCCGGAACGCGTCGGGGCGGTGTATGACCTGGCGTTCGACAACCAGGGCGGACGGCGCATGTGGTTTTTCAACCGCTACAGCCAGTTTACGCAGCATGGCTATGGGGTGAGCGTGTCGGAACTCGACGGACAACGGAGGGAGATGAAGCGGTTGCTGGCGGGTGAGGCGTGGTTCGATCCGGCGCAGCAGGCATGGGTGTTTCGCCGCGGGCGCGAACTGGGTTTCAACGTGGAAACGGGTGTGCAAACCAGCTCGGTGCCATTTGATGAAAAACGGGAGCCCGGCTTTGACGAGGATCCAAAGTTGATGCTGCTGGTCGATCAGAGGCCGGTGGATTTGTCCTTTTTCGAGCTGCGGCGGGTGATCGATTATTACCAGGCTGATGGAAATTCCAAGGGCATCGTTTATGCCGTTCGCTATTTCGGGCTGCTGGCGGACATGTTTGTGCCGCTCATTGTCATTGGCATCGCCGTGCCCTTTGCGATGTCGGGCGTGCGGGTGAACCCGGCAGTGGGCGTGTCGAAGTCGATCGGGTTGTTCCTGCTTTACTACGTGCTGAATAATTTTGCGACGTCACTGGCGACCCAGCAACTCATGTTGCCCGCGCTGGCGGCGTGGCTGCCGAATCTTGGCATGGCTGCGCTGGCGGCGTGGCTGTTTGCGCGCATGCGGTGAGTCGGCCCGTTGAGGGCAACGGGCCCTACCTACAACCACTTTAATGCAGGTTGCCGCTCACTGAGGTGCTTTCGTCGCCAGAGCGCACGAGCACGGTGTAAGAGTTGAGGTTGCGTCCTTCGGGCGAAACAAAAAACACATCGCGGTAATCACCGTGGGGAATGTCGAGCTTGTAGAAAATGGGACGCTCGGGCTCGGGACTTTCCGCCGTGCGGAAGGAACAGGCGACCTCGCTGGGCAGGGGGCCGTCACTGACATTGCGAATGCGCGCCCAAATCCGCACCTGGCCATTGTCGAGTGGGTGGGCCTCGATGCGGTCGATCGCGACGAGAACGGTATGAGCCCGCGAGATCGAAGTATCGAGGGGCACGAGAACGATGCCTGTCCAGTCGTGCATGACGAGATCGGTTGTGACACCGTCAGCGGTCAGGCCCTTGGTCGGCGGACGGTTCGGGTCGACGATCTTGTAATCGTCGGTCGTTTGTTCGCCAGTAGGCGCGGTGGTGGCTGGTAGGGCGTCGCCTTTGGGTGCGGTGGCAGACGGTGCGAGCACTTTGGGTGCGGTGCCAGTCGGTGAGAGCGAGGCCAGCGCCTGGGGAAACGCCGTCGCCGGGTCGATTTTGTGCGGAAGAATGGCCGGCAAATCTGGTTGCGTGAGGCGGGCGACCACGGTCTCCGGCGTGGGCGGCGGCAGGGCCGATGATGCCGGCGGCGGTGGCGGTGGGGGTTTATTACAACCGGCGGACAGCGCGATGAACGCGGCGCTCGCGGCGAACAAAAAAATGGGGTGTTTCATGTGGGGATGCGTAAAGGAAAACCACGCCGGGTGATTTTTCAGGTTAGGGAAAAACTTTCCGAGCAAAGGCAGGTTATCCCAATTGCACGGATTTACCAACCGTTTATAACCGTGCAGAAAATGAGATGCAAAACGCCGCGCGCAGCATACTGCGCTTTGCGGGAAAAGCCAGTGGGTAGTGACGCGGCTCCGCGATCCTGCGCCGTCGGCCCTACGGTGTGATTGGCGATTTGGCGGCGCGGTCCACCGGACGCAAGGTGAGCACCTGCGTCTCCGTTTTGCCGTTGAGCCGCAGGGTGACAGTCACCGGAATTTCCAGCGAGGTCACGCCGAGGCGGGAAATCATCGGTTCGGCTTCGACCGACTGCCCGGGGGTGAGCTCAATTTGCTCCGGTTGCACGGCGAAACTCCCGAGGTCGGATTTGAAATCGATAATCCCGACGTTGAGCGAATTGCTGGCCGTGCTGGTCAGCTGCAGCCACAGGTTGATGGGCGGGAGGGGGCTCTCTGCCCTGCGCTGGCGGATCTCGTCGATCATTTCCGGAGTGATTTTTACGTCATCACTCGTGGCGGAATCATCGTCGGGCCCAGGCAGGCCATGGATGGGCGTCGCATGAAAACCGCCCCGTCCCCGGCTTTGGCTGAGCATGATTTCGGCCAGGAGACTTCCGTTAAAGAAAGTTCCTTTCGCCATCATCAGTGGCAGGGGTTTGCCGTTTGGACCAAGGGGAACAGTCGGTTCGGTTTCGAGTTTTGACCCGCCCCCGCAGCCGGCGAGGAAGAAAGACAGCGCGAATGCGAATACGATGGAAGGGATAAAGCGAAAAGGGGGGTGCATGAAAAATATTGGAGAGGGGCTTCGTTAGTGCGGTCGCGTGTCGGTGGGAAAAAAACTCGCCGGTATTCCGCCGCACTTCAAGCCCAGTTGTAATTAAAACTGATGCTGATGCGTTCGGCGTCCACGCGGTTGGGCGGCACTTCGTGGCGCAGCCAGCTTTCGAAAAGGATGACCTGGCCGGCCTCGGCGGGGTAGGTGACGTGCGTTTTGTTTTTGGCGCGCGCGTCCGGCCGGCGCGGCGGCGCAGCCATGAAGCGGTCGAGCCGCGGATCCTCGAATTTCAGCCCGGGGCAGCCCGGGGGCGTGGCGACATAGTAAGTGCCGCTGATAAAAGAGAGCGGATGCAGGTGCAGCGAATGAGCGGTAGCGGGCGGCATGATGTTGGCCCAGCAGTCGGTCATGCGAATCTCGCGGCCGCGCAGGTCGAGTTCGAGCGCGCGGGCGAACGCGCGCACGTGCCGCGTGAGTTTTTTTTCCAGCGTGGCGAAGGTGCTGGAAAATTTCTGCAGGTGCGCCATCGAGCCATAGCTCGTGTAGCCGCCGGGATAGTTTTTGGCCGACCAGGCGCGGCCGGCCGAATCATATTCGCGCAGGCGGCGGCATTCTTCGGCCAGCTCGGTGCTGAAGCGCGCACCGCCGCGCTGCAGCGGCTCGCAGTAGATGAAAGTCGGAAACCATGCACGGATGGGCATGCCGATAGGCTTGGGAAAGCGCGCGTTTTGGCAAAGCGTAAAATCGAACGTGGCGGCACGATGTGTGACTGGTGTAAGTAGCTTTATGGAAGCGACAACGCCAGCCGGAGGAAACTTGTGCCTGTAGGTCGCGTCTAATCTAGTATCATGAAAGCGCTCACCCTTTCCCTTGTCGCTCTCACGCTCGGAGTCGCGCCGGTGAAGGCGCAGATTTTCCAACCCAATATTGTCAACGGCGCCATCGTCGGCGGTATCGCTGGAGCCATCATTGGCAACAACAGCGGTCACCACACTGGCGAAGGCGCGATCATCGGCACGGCAGCCGGTGCGGTGATTGGCAGCCTGGCCCAGCCGCAGCCCACGGTGGTTTATTATGACCAGCCCGCGCCGGTCGTTTACGAATCCCTGGCCCCGGTTGTGGTCGAGCCGTCGTGTGCGCCGGCGCCGGTTTATTACGGTTATGGCTACCGGCCTTATTATTATGGGCCGCGCTGGGATATTTCATTTGGCTGGGGCTGGCGCGATCACGATCGTGGCTGGGGCCGCCATGATCGTCGGTGATTGGAGCGAAAAATCTCGCAGTACAGGCCACCCGACGGGTGGCCTTTTTTGCGACAAGTGGATCGATGTGGGAGCGGCTTTACGCCGCGACTTTGATGTCGCCACAACTTTTGTCGGGGCATAAAGCCCCTCCCACCAGCAAACTGACCCGCGACCCGGCAATAAGGGTTGTTGACCTCGCTGGCGGCCAACTTTTTAACGCATGGCATATGTCTGCTGTCCTGACGGTCAATTTAGGTGAACGCAGTTATCCGATCTCATTCGGATCCGATCTCACGAATGAAGTCCGGGCCAAGGTGGCTGCGCTCATTTCAGCCGGCCGCAGTGTCGCGGTGTTGACCGATCAAAATCTCATCGATCACCAGTTTGGCGCACTGCATGAAATGTTTCCGGATCTGCCGATGCATATTTTGACCCCGGGTGAAGCGACCAAGTCGCTGGCGGAGTTTGGCCGCGTGCTCACTTTTCTCGCGACGCAGCGAATGGATCGCAAGGGGGTGCTTTTTACCGTGGGTGGCGGGGTGATTGGCGACCTCGGGGGCTTCGCGGCGGCGAGCTACCTGCGCGGCATCGACTATTTCCAGATGCCCACGACCCTGCTCGCGATGGTCGACAGCTCGGTGGGCGGCAAAACGGGCCTCAACCTCCCGGAGGGCAAGAACCTGGTCGGGGCGTTTCACCAACCGCGCGGCGTTTTCATTTCCACCAACCTGCTCACGACCCTGCCGCCGCGCGAATTTTCCGCGGGGATGGCCGAGGTGATCAAATACGGCCTGCTCGGCGATGCCGCGCTTTTCGGGCAACTTGAGCATACGCCACTCACGCCCTCCAGCCCTTCGCTCGTCGCGATCATCCATCGCTGCTGCTCCCTGAAGGGCCGCATTGTCGAGCTCGACGAGCAGGAACGGGCGAAGGACGGCGGGCGCGCGCTGCTCAATCTCGGGCACACGTTTGGCCACGCCATCGAACAGGTCACAGGCTACGGCACTTATCTGCATGGCGAGGCCGTTGCCATTGGCCTCTGTGCGGCGGCCCGGCTGTCGCAAAAACTTGAACTCATCCCTGCCGCCGAGGTTAAACGCATCGAGGCGGTGGTTGCGGCCCATGCGTTGCCGGTGCGCCTGCGCGCGCCGTTGCCGCTGGCGAATTTGGTGGAGGCCATGAGCCGCGATAAAAAAGCCCGGGCCGGGCTGCCGCGTTTTATTGTTCTCAAAAAAATCGGCAGCGCTTTCACCCAGGACAGCGTGCCGCCCGCGCTCGTCGAGGCGAGCTTCCGCGAGGTAGGAGCAATATAAAGCCCGCGTGGCGGGAAATTCCAAAACCCAAAGATCCAAACTCCAAAAGCCAGTGGCGGCCCTCCGGGCCGCAGACTCTTTTGTGATTGTCTGATGTCGGCTTCGCCTCGGTAGGCCACTGGCGTTTGGGGTTTTGCGGGACGCGGAAAGGAGTTTGTCATCCGGCGTTCCGCCTATAGACTGTCGTTTCCCATGTCCGCCATCGACGAAGGCATTGTCCGCGAGTATTTCGAACAAAACGGGTTTCTCGTCCGGCAGGTGCGCAAATACCAGGTGCAGGCGCGCCGCAAGACCGGCGACGAGGAGATCGACCTGCTCGTTTACAACCCGGCCTGGCAGCACCAGGCGCGCCGCCCCGATTTTTTCCTGTTTTCGAACGAGCTGCAGTATGTCCACCGCGCCATCATCGCGGTCAAAGGCTGGCACAGCGGCCGCTTCACCCCGGCCACGCTCAAAAACTCGCCGGAGATTTTCCGCTTCCTTGAGGAGAACGTGCTCAAGGAAGTCACGCGTTTCTTCCCGATGGATGCCGACGAGCCCGGTGCGGCGCCCGACCTGGTGAAGATCCTCGTGCTGCCCGGCCTGCCCACGGCCGAACCCTACCGCACGCAGAGCGTGCAAATGCTCAAGGAACGCGGCGTGGATGCCATCATCTCCTTCCGCGCGATGCTGCTCGACATCATCGACAAGGTCGAAATCAACAAAAACTACCGCAAGAGCGATACGCTCCAGGTCATGCGCATCCTCAAGAACTACGACTTGCTCAAGGATGCCCAGCTCGACCTGTTGCCCGACCGCTCCGCGGCCGCGAAGCGCGGCAAGTGACAGGTGCCAAGTATCAAGTAACAAGAGTTTTTTTGGAATATTCGCCGCTCTTTATTGATGCTCGTCTCTTGATACTTGTCACCTGATACTTGTTACTTTTTATCCCCATGATCCACCCCACAGCCATAATCGAAGATGGTGCGCAACTTGGCGCCGACTGCGAAATCCACGCGTATGCCATCATCAAGCGCGGCGCCGTGCTCGGCGCGCGGGTCATCGTTCATTCCTTTGCCGTGGTTGGCGGCGACCCGCAGGATTTGAAGTTCACCCAGGGCACGCCATCGGGCGTGCGCATTGGTGCGGACACGACCATTCGCGAAAACGTCACAATCAACCGATCGACCAGTCCCGGCGGTTTCACGGAAGTCGGCAAGAACTGCCTCCTCATGGCGGCGTGTCATATCGCGCACGACTGTGTCATCGGCTCCCAGGTGGTGCTGGCCAATAATGCCATGATCGCCGGCCATGTGACCATCGGCGACCACGCGTTCTTCGGCGGCGGCGTGGGGATCCACCAGTTTTGCCGCATCGGTGACAGTGTGATGATCTCGGGCCACGCCTCGATCACGCGCGACGTGCCGCCTTACGTGATGGCGGCGGAGCGCGATGACGTGATCGGCTTGAACCTGCTGGGTCTCAAGCGCCGCGGTTTCAGCCGCGAGGCCATCGTCGAGCTGAAGGATGCGTTTCGCGTCGTCTATTTCACGCCGGGCAATATTCGCGACGTCGCAACGGAGGCGCTCGCCGGCGGTGAGTTTTCGACCGCGGAGGCCCGGCATTTCCTGGAATTTTTCACGGGCGGCAAGCGCGGCTTCGTGCGCGCCCGGCGCGACGCCGAGCCCAAGCAGGAAGTGGAAATAGTTTGAGGTTTTCCCGCGTGTCCTGAGTTGAAAACAAAACCTTCCAAAAAACTTGCGCTCACTTGCGGCGACCCGGCGGGGGTCGGCCCGGAGGTCCTAGCGGCGTGGCTGGCCGCGCATCCCGGCGAAGCGAGCGACGTTGCCGTGCTCGGCCCGGCCCGCTGGCTCGAAACCCTCGGTTTTGGCGCGGAAAAAATCGCCGTCGGCCCGCCGGAATTTTTTGCCCAACCCGGTGCGCCGTCCAGTGTCGGCGCACGCGTGGCGCTCGCCGCGATGGAACGCGCGGCCGAAGGCTGCGCGCAGGGCGAATTTGCCGGCGTCGTCACCGGCCCGGTCAGCAAAAGCTGGCTGGCGCAGGCCGGCTTCGCGTTTCCTGGCCAGACGGAATTTTTCGCCGCGCGCTGGGGCGGCGAGCCGGTGATGGCATTTTGCGGCGGCCGGCTCCGCGTCGTGCTGCTGACGTGGCACGTGCCGCTGCGCGAGGTGTTTTCGCACCTGACCGGCGAAAAATTTGCGCGGGCAGTGCAGGCCGCCGAGGAACTGGCGCGCGCGGAGGGCATTGCTGCGCCCCGGATCGGCGTGTGCGGCCTGAATCCGCATGCGGGTGAGGACGGTTTGCTCGGCGACGAGGAGGGGCGCATCATCAACCCGATTCTCGACCGCCTGCGGCCGCAGTTTCCCGGCCTTTCGCGCTGCGAACCGGGCGACACGCTCTTTGCCCGCGCGCTGCGCGGGGAGTTCGATGTGATCATGGCCCTTTATCACGACCAGGGGCTCGCGCCGCTCAAGGCCGTCGAGTTCGAGGAATCGGTGAACGTCACCCTCGGCTTGCCCCATGTGCGCACAAGTCCCGACCATGGCACGGCGTTCGGCATCGCCGGGCAGGGCCGGGCCAGCGCGCGCAGTTTTACCAATGCCGTGGAGGTCGCGTGGCGCTTGCTTCGTGCGCGGACTGAGCAATAGTTATAGCAATGCCTGCCACTGAAACCGCCGCCGCGCCGCCCGCCGAAGTCCGCCTCGGCAACGAGAACCTTGTGCGCCTGACCGAGCCCGCGGCGGGAAAAGTGCGCGCCCTCATCGCCCGCGAGCAGCAGGGTGAATTTCTGCGCATCGCCATCACCGGCGGAGGCTGCAACGGCCTCAGCTACAAGCTGCGCTTCACGCCTGAGCCGAAGCGCGGTGACATCCTCGTCCGCTCGGCCGGCACCGCGGTGCTGGTCGATCCCAAGACCGCCCTCTACCTCAAAGGCACGGTGCTCGACTACTCGGACAAGCTGGTGGCCGGCGGCTTCAAGTTTGCCAACCCCAATTCCAAGGCCAGCTGTTCCTGCGGCGAGAGCTTCAGCGTGTAAACCGCGCTGGCGTTTGGGATTTTCCTGTTGTCAACGTCCCATAATTGCGCGAAAAGTCCTTTCCGCTTAAATCATGTCACTTCCTTATTGATGGCCTCTCCTTTCCCTTCAGCCGGCGGCGGACGCCCCGGCCAGTTTCAACGTCGCAACACGGATCCGTTTGCCAACATCCGTCGTAACTATCGGATCAAGGTCCCGCAGGTTCGCGTGATTTCGCCCGAGGGCAAGCAGCTCGGAATCCTGGATACGGCCAAGGCCATCAGCCTGGCGCTCGAAGTCGGCCTCGACCTCGTCGAAGTCGCGCCCAACGCCACGCCGCCGGTTTGCCGCATCATGGACTTCGGCAAATACGTTTATGAGGAGCAGAAAAAGCACTCCCATACGAAACCCACCGCGAGCAAGATCAAGGAAATCGAATTCAGCGCGCGCATTGCCGAGAACGATTTTTTCACCAAGATCCGCCACGGCGAGGAGTTTCTCTCGCATGGCAACAAGGTGAAGCTGCGCCTGAAGTTCCGCGGGCGCGAGATGGCGCACACCGAGATCGGTTTCGATGTGATGAAACGCGCCGTGGCCGAGCTCGCCGGCATGGGCCATCCCGACAACGATCCCCGGTTGATCGGCCGCAACATCCACGTGATGCTCACCCCGCTGCCGGTCAACAAGCGCAAGCCGAAGTTTCACGTGGCGGAAGAAGACGACGACGAGGAACCGGACGCAGAGCCCACGTCACCCAGCGTGTGAGGAGGAGCCATGCGGCAAAAATTCATGGCGCGCATTGCCCTGGTGCTGGCGCTGACGATTCTGGCCGCAAGTTTCGCGGCGCAGTCGAGGGCGGCCTTTGAGACGGCCAGGGTCGATGGCGTGAAATGCATCGACGCCGTGGCGTTGGGCGAAAGCTTCGGCCTGCGCGCATTCTGGACCGAACCGGATAAACGCCTCGTTTTGCAGAACGCGACCACGCGTGTTGAACTCGAGGTCAACCAACGCGAGGCCATTTTTGACGGCCGGCACGTGTTCCTGGGCACCCCGCCGGTTTATCACCAGCGCAGCATCTGGATCAGCTGGATCGACACGGAAGATCTGCTCGCACCCCTCCTGCGTCTCGGGCGCGACCGCCCGCTGCCTGTGCACACCATCGTCATCGATCCTGGCCACGGCATCCCGGACAATGGCGCCGAAAACAAACACCTTGGCCTGAAGGAGAGGGTGCTCACGCTCGACACGGCCTTCCGCTTGAAGAAAATCCTCGAGGCGCAGGGTTACAAAGTCGTGATGACGCGCACCACCGATTACGGGATCAGCCCGGACAAGAAGCTGGATTTGCGGCGGCGCGCCGAGCTTACCGCGGAGGTAAAGGCCGATTTGTTCATCAGCATCCATTTCAACTCAGCCGGGCAATACGTTGCGGGCGAGAAGGTCGCCGCCGTGATTGGCACGGAAACGTTTCGTTTCACGCCGCGTTATCAAGCCCCTATCAGCCGCTCGGCGCACAAAGCCGAGGACGACGAGGCCAACCCGGGCGACAAAAACGATCAATGGAATACCTTGCTCGGTTACTGCATCCACCATGCGCTGTTGGGTGAAATCGGTTCCTACGACCGCGGCCTGCGCCACGATAAATTCGAGGTGATCCGCCTTGCGCCATGCCCCGCGGTGCTGGTCGAATCGGGGTACCTCACCAATGACGCCGAGGCGCGGAAAATCGCCACGCCCGCTTACCGCCAGCAAATCGCCGAAGGCATCGCGAACGGCGTGCGTGCCTATGCCAGTTTGGGGCAGCCGCCCCCCGCGCCAGCGACCGAGAAACCCCTGCCACCGCCCGCAGCCGTGAAACCTGCATCACCACCAGTGACGAAACCCATTTCGACTTCGCCTCCGGCCAACCTTCCGGCGCCCGCGCCGTCGCAGAAATAGTTTTCTTAGGACACGCTTCTTCACGAGAAGGTTTTTATTGGTGGAGCGCGGCGTCCCCGACGCGCTCTGATAGATTCACCACGAAGACACAAAGGGCGCAAAGGGATTGGGCTTCGTGTCCTTCGTGCCTTTGTGGTTAAGGATTGATTGGATCGAACGCGTCGGGACGCCGCGTTCCACCTTAAAGCCTGTTTTCTAAATACTTTGTATATGCCTGTGCTGGCAGGCGCGCGTTCAAGGCACGCTGGGTTTCCACGCGATGACGAGCGCGCCCGCCACGATGAGCACGCCACCCAGCCACTGGTGCCAGGTCAGCCGCTCGCGGAGAAACACTGCCGCCAGCGCGATGGCGAACACCACGCTGAGCTTGTCGATCGGAGCCACGCGCGACGCCTGGCCAAGTTGCAGCGCGCGGAAATAACACAGCCAGGACAGCCCGGTCGCGAGGCCGGACAAGGTCAGGAATAACCACGTGCGCCGCGACAGGCCTGCCAGCGAACCTGCCGGCACCACCGCCAGAGCGATGGCCCAGGTGAAGACCAGCACCACGGTTGTGCGGATCGCCGTGGCCAGGTTTGAATCGATTTTTTCCACGCCCACTTTGGCCAGCACCGCCGTGAGGCCCGCGAACAAAGCTGACAAGAGTGCCCAGGCAAACCAGTTCATTTGGCCGGTTTGCCGCCGTGGCGGTAGTGGATGACGCGGACTTTTTCGAGGGTCACCAGGCCGCCGCCCATCATGCGATCGAGTATGGGCAGGAAGGCGTTGATTTTTTCCTCGGTGTCCACGATTTCGATGACGAGCGGAAGGTCGGCGGAGAGGCGCAGGATTTTGCTCGTGTGCAGGCGGCTGCTTGCGCCGAAGCCCATTGCGCCGCGCAGCACGGTGGCGCCGGCGAGGCCGGCCTCGCGGGCCTTGAGCACGATGCTTTCGTAGAGCGGGTCGCCGTCATGGCGGTCGGATTCGCCGAGAAAAATACGGAGCAGGAACGAATCGGTGGGAAGTTGCATGGGAAAATGACGAATGCAGAATGGCGAATTTACACGATGAACCGCTAAGTGCGCATGAATGATTAAAAATGTCAGCGGAGTTGGTTGATGGTGGCGGCCAGCAGGTGGCCGAGCCAGACGGCGACCAGGCAGAGCGTGACCGAGCCGACGACGTTGCCGCCGGCTTTCAGCCATTCGCCGTCGTTGGCCAGCGCGAGGGTTTGCAGGCTGAACGACGAGAACGTCGTATAGCCGCCGCAAATTCCGGTCATGAAAAATTGCCGGCCCTCGGTGGGCACGAACCAGCGGCCGTCCGGTCCGGTCAGGGTCGAGAAGAAGCCGATGGCGAAGGAGCCGGTGACATTGATGGCGAGCGTGCCCCACGGGAACGTTTCGCCCCAGTGTGTGGCGACCACGCCCGACAAAAAGAACCGCATTACGCTGCCGAGCGCGCCGCCGAGTGCGATGAGGAGATAAAGCTGCATTATGACTCTTTTTGAAAACCGCGGATGGACCCTGCTTCGCTAAAGCTACGAAGGGCTGGCGAGAAATTGCAGCTGAAAATCACAAACGCCAATACCCAAACGCCAAAAAATGGGGGAACCCCAATCACTTGCTACCGCCTATCTGGGCTAAAAATAGCATTCGCGTTTATTTGCGTCCCTTCGCGGTTAAATTGGCGGTTTATCCGCCCAAAGGCGGATTTACCCTTGCGGGAAGGCGGAATCCATCGCCAGCGTGAAAGCGAAAACGCCGTGAGAATTTTGGCAAGAACGTTCGTGCTCCTGGTCATGCTGGCGGGCGGGTTCACCCGGCCGGCGCTTGGCGCCGGCGATTCCCCCGCGGCGAGCGTGATTATCCTGGCCAACAGCGCCGATCCCGACTCGCTCCGGCTGGCGGCGCATTATGCCGCGGCCCGCGGCGTGCCGGTGGAAAACCTGGTCGCACTGCCCATGCCGGCCGGGGAAACAATTTCGTGGGCGGAGTTTGTCGGCGAAGTCTGGCAGCCGCTGAAGGATGAACTTGTGCGCCGCGGCTGGATCGACGCCATCAAGACTCAAAGCGTGGATGCCATCGGGCGGAAAACGTATATTATGGTTGGCCACCACATCGCCTATCTCGTCGTGTGCCGTGGGGTGCCGCTGCGTATTGCCAATGATCCGGGGCTGCTTTCAACGAAAGCGGCGTCGCCCGACCAGGCCCAGTTTCGCACCAATCAGGGCGCAGTGGACTCCGAGTTGAGCCTGCTGGCCCGGAGTGGCTACAATATCAACGGCTGGGTGCCCAATCCGCTTTTTCACAACGAGCACCCGACGCCGTTTGACCTTTCTGACATCGTAAGAGTCAGCCGTCTGGACGGACCGACGCTCCTGGACGCCGAACGGCTGGTGGACAATGCGCTCATCGCCGAGCGCACGGGCCTGCTCGGCCGCAGCTATGTCGATCTGGGCGGGCCGTCTCCCGAAGGCGACCAATGGCTTGAAGCGGCCGCCGCGCAGCTCACCGCGCTCGGGTTCGATGGCGACGTTGAACGCACATCCGCCACGATGCCGGTGACCGCACGCTTCGACGCGCCCGTGCTCTATTTTGGCTGGTATGCCGGCGACCTGAACGGCCCGTTCACCTTGCCGGATTTTGAGTTTCCACCCGGCGCTATCGCGCTGCACATCCACAGTTTCTCGGCCCACACCTTGCGGTCGCCGACCGAGGGCTGGTGCGGGCCGCTCGTGGCGCGCGGCGTCACGGCGACCATGGGCAATGTTTTCGAGCCCTATCTCGAGTTCACTCACCATCCCGATTTGGTGCTGCACGCGCTGGCCCGTGGCTGGACGCTGGGCGAAGCGGCCTACTATGCGCTGCCGGTATTGAGCTGGCAGAGCGTGCTCATCGGCGATCCGCTCTACCGGCCCTTTCAGGTGAATTTTCCGGAGCAATGGAAGAATCGGAATAACCTGTCGCCGTCGCTTGCGCCCTATGCCGTGCTGCGGGAGATGCACTTGCTCGATGCTGAAAAAAAATCAGCGGACGCGGTGGCCATGGCGCACGCGAGCATGGACGAATCGCCCAGTTTTGTCATCGGTCTGGCGCTGGCCGAGCGGCTCGCCGAGGCGGGCGATGCGGCTGGCGCGGCGCGCGAGGTGGAGTTTGTCCGATTCATCAAAACCTTTCGCCCGCAGGAATGGGCGCTCGCCGTCGAGGCGGCCCGCCTGCTGGTCGCGGGCGGGCGGGCGCAATCGGCGGTGGAGGTTTTTAAGAATCTGCTGGTTTCCGATGGTCTGCCGCCCGCGGCGCGGGTCGGATGGTTGTCCGCGGCACAGGATGCGGCGCTGGCGGCCCACGATTCCGCCCAGGCGGCGCAATGGGAATTGGACGCGTCGGCCCCCGGGCCTCCTTGAACATTCAACGTTCAACGTCCAACATCGAAGTAGGACCAGATGTTAAGGCCAAGTATCAAGTAACAGGTAACAAGTATCAGGAGTATGTACGCAGAGCGCTCTTGTTACTTGGTACCTGACACCTGTTACTTTTTAATGCCTCAGATTTTCTCCACGATCGTGTCGGCGAGGCCGTAGGCGATGGCTTCCTTGGCGTTGAGATAAAAATCGCGGTCGCTGTCGTGGGCGACTTTCTCCAGCGTCTGGCCCGAGGCGGTGGCGAGGATTTCGTTCAACTCGGCGCGGAGCTTTTCCATTTCCTGCGCCTGGATATTGATGTCCGTGGCCGGGCCGATGAAGCGGCCGGAGATGAGAGGCTGGTGGATGAGCACGCGCGCGTGCGGGTAGAGCAGGCGGCGGCCCTTGGCGGCGGCGCAGAGCAGGATGGAGCCCATCGATGCGGCCATGCCGGTGACGACGATGGTGACAGGGGAGGTGATGAGCCGCATCGTGTCATAAACGGCCATGCCGGCAGTAATGGAACCCCCCGGCGTATTCATGTAGAAGGTGATCTCTTTGCCGGGACCGGTGCCCTCGAGATAGAGCAGCTTCTCGGTGATGTCCTTGGCCGACTCGTCGGTGACCGCGCCCCACAGGAAGATTTTCCGCTGATCGAGGAATTGTTTCTGGATTTGTGCGCCGATGGCGGCGGGCGCTTTCGGGGCCTTGTCGCCTTCTTCGCCGGGCTTATCATCGTCATCATCGTCGTCGAGGCGAGGCAATGGAGCGGAAAGGCCGGGGTGGAGATTATTGAAGGACATAGGGCAGAACGATGTTCGGGAGATCGTGCGTGGCAAGTCGTTTGGAGAAATTGGAGGCAATTGCTTGAATGCCGAAAATTGAACTATTTTTTGACCACGGATTTCGCGCATAAACACGGATAGACAATTTTGTCATTCCGAGTGCAAAGCGGTCTCGTTCGACGGGCCAAGGATGTCTTTGGCAACTGCTATGACTTGTATGACCTTGTTCCCACGTCGAAGCATGAAAGCCACTTTTGTACCGGCTGGAATACTCCAATTCAAATCATCCTTAAGCAAATCAAGGTTGCGATACGATTCCCAGCCGGCGATGGCGGTCTGATTGACCTTTAAGAGAATGTCGCCGTCTTGGATACCGGCGGCCTCCGCCGGGCTGCCTGATGCCACGCGGGCCACAACTTCCATTCTCCGATCGTCTTTCGGCATGAACATAATGCCAAGCCGGTTGTGAGAGTATGGCGGCGGCGGCGCCACCAAGGCTGCGGCATAAGCAACATGGTTGGGAGAGTCTAAAACGAGCAACATTCGCTTTAGCGCGGCGAGGCCGATTACGACGATCTTTTCTCCAGGAGCAGCCATCTGGCAGTGTGCGGAGTCGGCTTCGCTGATCGGAACATCATGCAAAACAATCGATTTTCCGATAGGAAAGGTGTCTGCCCATGACTCTTCTTTATACCAGTCTTTGTCTCCAAGCATATTGATTGAGACCAGCGTCATGGGTGCCGCCGGATGGCGCATCTTCCATTCTCGCCACTGATCAGGAGGCAACTCAACACCCTCCGGCATTCCTGTGTCTATTATAACTCGGGTTACACCATTATGACCTGATGACACATTCAACGAGAGTAGGCCGTCTTGGTTCAAAATAGGAAATTTGGGCCACGCCATGGCTTCAGCCGGCACGTTGGCCAAACGCCCAAACTGACCATGGTCACCCAAGAAAAAGCCGATGATTTCGGCGCGGAGGAACGGCCAGCCTATGATTCCATCTATCGGCTTATTTTCCGAATCGTTTTCCGGCTCATGCTGGTAGACGGGCACCGAAACTTTTGGGAAATTAAGGCCGAATACAGTTTCATCACAGGGCCCCGTTAACCCTAATTTCGGTTTTCCGGGGACGGGATTGGAGTCGCCGGGAACTGCCTTGGCCATCTTTAGGCCCAATCGTTTGACGCAATCCTCGGAAAGCAGCAGTGGGTAGCTTGATCCAGTATCAATTATCAAATTGACGGGTAAACCGTTGATGCTTTCGCCCCGCGGTGCTCCAATCAAATTCTTTGGTAGTAAACGATCCAGCGGTTCAGCCGAAACAATAATTGGATGCAGGCAACTGAAACTGAGAATTACCAGCAAACCAGGAAGCAAGATTCTCAAATGCATTTCCAAGTTTCAGGATTAAGTTGGCTGTAGCACGCAACTCAAACCAACCCGAGCTTCATTTTGCCTTCCTCGGAAATCATTTGCTGGGTCCACGGCGGATCCCAGGTGATGCGCACGTCGGCGTCGGACACGCCGGGCACAAGCAGAATTTTCGATTTGGCGTCTTCCGCAATGGCCGGGCCCATGCCGCAGCCGGGTGCGGTGAGGGTCATCGTCACGTCGACCCGGTAGCCGCCTTCAGGCTTTGCCCCGACGTCCATCGAGTAAACGAGGCCGAGGTCCACGATGTTCACGGGGATTTCCGGGTCGTAAACTTTCTTGAGCTGGTCCCAAACCGCCACGGGATCGGGCGCGCCGCTGATGGTCGTGGTGGCGGCAACCGTCGTGTCCGCAACCTGCTCGCCGATCGCATCGGCGTCCTTGCCGTCGAGACGGAAGAGGCCGAAGTCGGTCTGCACCGTGTAGCTGCCGCCAAGCGTCTGGTGGATGAAGATGCGCGTCCCGGCGGTGAGCAGCTGTTTGTCGCCGCTGGGAATCTGCGTGGCGGGAACGTCGCGGGAGAGGGTGCGTTCGCGATTGGGCATGGCGAATTACTTTTTGAACTTCGATTGGATCAATTCGCGCAGGGCGGCGTGGAGTTCGTCGTTCTCGAGCTTATTGAGGACTTCCTCGAAGAAGCCGAAGACGATCAGCTCGCGGGCGAGGGCGGGGCGAATGCCGCGCGATTCGAGATAAAACATTTGTTCGTCGTCCACATGGCCGGTGGTGGCGCCGTGCGTGCAGCGGACGTCGTTGGCCTGGATCTCGAGGCCGGGTAGCGAGCTGGCCTCGGCCTCGGGCGAGAGCACGAGGTTGCGGTTGCTCTGGTAGGCGTCGGTTTTTTGCGCGTCGGGATCGACCACGATGAGGCCGGAGAAAATGGTGCGGGCCCGGTCGAGCAGGGCGTTCTTGTAAAGGAGGTTCGAGCTGGTGTGCGGCGCCTGGTGGGTCTGGAGCGTGCGCTGGTCGAATTCCTGCGCGTCCTGTGCGACGGTGAGGGCGAGCATCTCGCTGTGCGCACCGGGGCCTTGCAGCCGGCTGTGCGACTCGTGGCGCGACTGGCGGCCGCCGAGGTGGACGTTGAGCGAGAGCACGCGGGCGTCGCGCTGCACGGTGGTGGCGTTGCTTTGGAACGAAAGCGTGTCGCGCGACCAGTTTTGTGCGCCGACATAAGTGAGCTGCGCGCCGTCGCCGGCGTGGAGGTCGTTCACGCCGGAGGCAATGCCCTTCGCCTCATCGGCCGAGGTAAAAAATTCAACGAGCGTGACCTTGGCGTGGTCTTCGGCGACGACGATCGTGTGCGGGAACACGGCCGAGCCTGCGCCGGCCGCGGCATGTGTGACCATGAATGGCCCGGGGATTTCAACGCCGCGTGGCACGTAAAGAAAAGCGCCGCTGGTGGTGAGTGCGGCGTTGAGCGCGGCAAACTTGTCGGCGCCGAGATTGGCCGCCTGCGCCTGGAAGTAGCGGCGCACGAGATCCGTATGTTTCACCAAGGCGTCCTCGATCGAGGTGAAAATGACGCCGCGCGCAGTCAGATCGGCAGGTAACAGCGAAACAGAGGCGAGGCGGTTGTTGGCAAAGATAAGTTCGGCTGACTGTGGGATGGCCAACGGCCAGCGACCAACGACCAATGCCGGAGGCAGGGCATAGCCGTCGAGTTTCACCCCGGCGGTGTTGCTGAAGCGCCAGAGTTCGTCGGTGCGCTTGGGCAGGGGCAGCGCGATGAAGCGGTTCCAGGCCTCGCGCTTGAGGTCGAGCCACCATTTCGGGAGGTGGCTGAGCGACGCGAGGTGCGCGGCGAAGACGTCGGCAGTGAAGCTGCCGTTGGGGGAGGAGGAATCTTTGGTTTCCGTGAGGGCGGACATTTTGGAAAAATGACGAATGACGAATTAAGAATGACGAATGAGGCGGAGAGCTGACGTTGCCTCGAATGAACATTCGTCATTCGGGTTTCGTCATTTCGGTCGGATTTATCCGACCGACCCTTCCATCTCGAGGTCGATGAGGCGCTTGAGTTCGACCGAGTATTCCATCGGGAACTGGCGCACGAGGTCGTTGATGAAGCCGTTCACGGCGAGGCTCATGGCCTGGCCTTCGGTCAGGCCGCGTGACTGCATGTAGAAGATCATTTCCTCGCTGACCTTCGACACGCTGGCCTCGTGCTGTACGGCGTTCGCGTCGCCGCGCACGGTGATG
>Ga0210398_10001095_pt1 | contig 29024 bp, 28 predicted proteins | sample IncBWC4OmetaG_FD_161047 | JGI IMG/M metagenome (GOLD analysis project Ga0210398, IMG submission 161047) | Forest soil microbial communities from Barre Woods Harvard Forest LTER site, Petersham, Massachusetts, United States - Inc-BW-C-4-O | ecosystem: Environmental > Terrestrial > Soil >... | reverse complement strand
GTCACATCCTATAATTCGCATCTCGGCCTCCTTCGGTCCGAGCCTGTTAGGGTGAACACCGAAACAGTCTACTCGGACCGTCGAGGCCGGCGTCGTTATGGCATCAAATAAGAAGACTCGTGCAGCATCGGCGGTACCGGTAAAACCTTGGAAAGTCTGGGCTGTAACTCGTGGATCTGGTAATGGGCGATGCAGGTCGTAGCCAACATGTGGTCTGCGAAAAAACAGGCCGCCAACAGTGAAAACATTGGAATCGCCATGAGGAGGTAGATCACGCTCGGACGGGTCGAATATTGTTGTATCACGAAGCCGACTAAAGCCGCGGTCGCCCCGGCATAGGCTATGAGAACGTCTTGCTTCAGGTCTACCCTCTGCCTAAAGTCTTGCTGGCTGCTGTCGAAGAATTTTAGTATGACCTCTTTGTCTTGGGTATCGTTGAGCGGCATACATAGACCTCACAGGGACTGGCCTGCAAAATATCATTATAGGGCGGATGAATCCCCAACGGATGCTTTGGCGCATGGCTCCTGAATAGCACGTCGTTTTGGAAGTGCAACGTTGAGAAAATAGGTGCCTGTGGCAGCTTTCACACAAGGACGGCAATTAACAAATCCGACGTATACAACGGGGTTGATTCCTAACTCGATAAAATACATTATCGCGTTAGAAGACTAAGCTGTTAGGAGAAAGCTCTGTTTGAATGCTCCTACGGCACGACGACACCTCGAACGCATTCTGTTCTTCAGTCCGGATCTTTAAAGTGTTCTTTAGTCCTGAACATCAGGGTCACCGTTGCCGGAGTAGTCTGCTCATACGTTCGATTTGTAACAGAGCTGTGATATTTCAGCGTCACGGTAACACCCAAAGGAAAGCGTAAACCCTCACACGCTTGCCCGGCTTGGAACCACTGGTTGACCTCGGTCCGCATGTGCGGTTCTAGAGCCCCAAGGGTCCCAAGGGACGTCGGTTCCCCCGCCAGCAGGGGAGCGATGTGGATCGACTCTCTGCATGCCGTCATCTGATGGTTGTCATAGTATTCGGGCAAGAATGGGAGCAGATAGACCTCACTGCTATCAATTACGGATGTTGTGGCACCTATATTCGTCGCAGGCACGCCAATGCGGAAGTCGTTGTAGCGTAGTATCTTGGCAACAATTTGATCATACTGTAACAGCGGTCTATTAACTTCCTCGGCAAGCGCAGCGTTTTGGCGGGAGATCCGGAGGCCCAGAATCGTGACCGTCACTCCGATCGCGCTGATTATGAGCCCGATCCATACAGCCGAATGTTGCCCTGGCGATCCCATCGTACCTCCGTCAAGCATCACCATTCTATTATGCAGTCTCGGATTTTGGACCACTGTTAATCAGGCGAGCGCTTCAGTTGTTAGTTTCGTATTGACAAGGAGCGTCAGGGAGCGCCGGTCGATTCGGGACATCTCCGGCTTTCTACCCGGCCTTAACACGCAATTGTGGATTTCCTGTTAAACATTCTCTACCGTCCTGCGAGTCCACTTTCGTGTCCAGCATATTAAAGTCCGGACGGTCGGATTCCAATTGTTACTTCCGATAAATTCTGTTATCGGCCAGATCGTTGTTAGCAAAGGCTGTCGAACTTGCGGACGAACGCCTCAGCTCTTACTGAGTCGCTCGTGTTCCACCATGAGAAAATTAATATAGCTACGGATGAGATTGCAGAGGAGGCGCGCCTCATTAGGCGGCATCGCGATACCTACCTTCAAGTCAGCGCCGTGGCGTACCGCTCCGCCCGTGGGCGAGGATAAATAGCCATACAACGTTGTGATCCACGCGAGAACCTGGTCGAGCGTCTTGCCTTTATGATGTCTACGGAGATCCTCGGCAATCTTGCTGAAGTATTTCCCCTGAACCGTGCCTGCGGAGGTTTCTAGGCCCTGAAAGGCTGTCGAGACTGTCTCAAGGAGCCAAAGAATTTCCTGCACAGCTTGGCGATTTTTCCCCTCGGACAAGAATTGTTCGGACTGCTGCAGGGATTGTTGAATGACCTCTTGAGCTTGCTCGTCAAGTGACATCGGTTTGTCTGGCAGAGGAATCGTGATTGCTTGCGTGCCTCAGATTTGGAGGCCGGATCTCGAACTGGACGCCGTACTTTAACAGCACCGCGTTAATCATGGTGGCATCCGGCGTGTAGAACTCGGGATTGTTCGCCTTGAGGGTTTCACACGCATCGTAGAAAGCCGCAATAAACAACGGGGCGTTCTCAGCAGCGCCGTTCATATAGACATGCAGGTCGGTTTCGGCCCAGCTCGCGCTGGAACTCCGGCTCGAAGTTGTACCTGAGGCCGCCGCGAAGTAGCTTTTTGAAATGTTCCAGGATGGGCTGGAGGTCTCCTTGGGCGGCAATCTTGCCGATGAGTTCGGAAAACTCGTTTACTACCCGATGATCGATGCTTGCTGGAGGGTGGAAGCGCCATGCGCCATTGAATTTCAAGATAGACACCGATCCAGGCCGCAATCGTTAACCAATGGCAAAGTAATTTCATACTAGCAGGATTACGACCCATAAAAGAGGTTATGGGTCGTAATCTGATTGACCGATCAATCAGGGCAGGCTATGCTGCGTCCGGTTCCGCAATAACATCGAATTTGCATTTGTGAGCGAATCTGGCGTCGAGATTATCCCCGCCGTGCCTGCATCGGATTTTCCGGTGCCTGCGATTATCGCGGCTGCCGGTGACAAAGCCAGCGAGCATTTCCTCGAATTCTTCGCCGCGACCATCCGAAACAAAAACACGCGCGCCGCCTATGTTCAGGCTGTCGCGCAGTTCTTCCGCTGGTGCGAAGAATACGGCCTTCAGCTCAGGTCGATCCGGCCGCTGCATGTCTCCGCCTATATCGAAAGCAAGCTGCTATCCGCGCCCTCCATCAAACAGCACTTGGCCGCGCTGCGCGGCCTTTTCAACTGGCTCGTCATCAAGCAGGTCGTTCCCGATAATCCCGCGATATTCGTCAAGGGTCCCAGGTTCAGCCGTCAGGTTGGTATTACGATCATGGAGGCCGAGCAGATGCGTCAGCTACTCGATTCCATTCAGGTGACGCGAAAAATCAAGGTGCCGACGAAACACGGCGGGGGGGATAAGGAGGTGGCGGACTTGAAAGGGCTGCGGGACCGGGCTGCGATATCTATTATGGCGTACACCTTTGCGCGCGTCAGCGCCGTTGTGGGACTTTCGCTCGCCGATTATCGGCTGGAAGGAAAACGCGCCCGCTTACGGCTCATGGAAAAAGGCAACAAGGAAAAGCTCGTCTGGCTGCACCGCGAGGCGGAAGAATTTCTCGATGTGTGGCTCGCGGCTGCGCGCATCGAGGATGCGGCGACGCCGATATTTCAGACGCTGGATAAGGCGCACAGGCTTACCGGCGAGGCCATCAACCGGCGCGATATGCTGCGAGCCGTAAAGGAACGGTGCATCGCGGCAGGGTTGTCGGAGGAGTTCTGCAATCACACGTTCCGTGGCACAGGCATCACAGTGTTCCTCAACAACCGAGGCTCGCTCGAAACGGCCCAGGACATGGCGAATCACTCAGACCCTCGGACAACCAAGCTCTACGACCGGCGCAAGGAACTGGCGACGCTGAGCGAGATCGAGCGGCGGATAGCGTTTGAGTGAAGAGAAGGTTCGCGCGGCCTTGCGGTTGGCACAAAAAACTGTACCATGAGGGTGTGTCTACCCCCCTCGTCGCGATCAATTAACTAAGGAGAGAAAATGACCCTGCTCTCAATGTATAAGCGCGATGACAGTCGCACGGTTTATCGAATTCTGGCTGAAGAGGCCGTCAAGTATCTCGACCGACCAGGTGCCAGCAAGAAGCGTAAAATTATTTTCACGAATCTGGCCCGCTTACTTGAACGTTACCGGTACGATGCGTTCTCCTATGATGATGCTCCAGGGATTCTCGAAGTCTTCAAGCCCCAAGGGGAAAACCAGCCTGCGGAGCACGCTAGTACACATCATAAGACATCGTCAGATGTGATTCTGGCGCTCGAAGCAGCACATACACAGGTTTACCATTCGCTTTCCAAACAAGACCTGGTTGAAAATCTCAAAGTGTTGCTTGCTCAACTGGCCGCGTCAAAGGTGCCAGACGACCAGAACACCAAAGCCGGCCTGGCAAAGGCGCGTGTTTTCTTTGAGACGCTATCGGAGAGATTGAGAAAGCGCAGCGCATGAATTCGAAGGAATTTCTACTTCAGGAGTGCGAAAACGTACGCGCCACATTGCAAGATGTTCTTCGGCATGACTATGCGGCGGGGAGTAGTCAGGAGTTCTACGACGAGTTCTGTGAACGCCTTGAAGTTCTGGAATCAATTCTTGAACCTACTGATCCCACCGATGTCTCTACGCTCGGAACCTTCGCCAAGGAGATTTCTCTCCTTTCTACGCTTGTCCATCGTGTAGAGCGGTCGCATGCAGGGGAATTTCCGTGGCCTTTCACTGAGTATCTGCAGGATCTGGCTGAACCGCTTTGCATGGAAAATCTGGCGCAGAACGAAGGAAAGCCTATTATTCGCGTTTACGCAGAGGGTGGATTATTTTCTTACCAGATCAATCTCGAAGATGACCTATCGGTGCTTAACATCGGGCGGCGCATTTTTACGATCGTCTTTCCTCACACGCTCCGGCATCACGTGCTTCTACATGCAATTTTCGGGCATGAGATCGGCCATGCAGCATGGACTATCCCCCAACATAAGAGCGATTTGAAAGGGAAAGTTCTCGAACCCTTAAGAGCGGTCGGGCCGCTGAACAGTACATCGCAGGCAACTGCGTGGCTGAAGGACACAAAGGCTCCCCCTCCAATCCTGGAGCTACGAGATCAATACGCCGATGAATACAGCGAAATTACGCTAAATCAGTTGGATTCCTGGTTTCAGGAATTCATGTGCGACCTCTTTGGGCTCGTCACCTTCGGCGGAAGTTTTCTCGCCGCACACCAGACATTGCTGCTAGCCCTTGATCCCAGTGGTCATCGTTGGGGTCCGTACCATCCACCTTATGTGTGCCGGAAAGCGATGTTATGGCATGCATGTAAACATTTGGGGTGGCCCAATTTTCCTTCGGACATCAGTGATACAAAATTGCGCTCAGACATTGAGGCTTTTGTGACTGAGTATTGCGGTTCGCCACCAGGACCGTGGGAAGATATCTTTACGCAGGACCAAGTTGCACAAGCCGTGGATGCTCTGAAAGACCTTCTCACCCAAGTGGGGACTTCGTGCTTTTCGATGCCCGACGAGTCGATCCTCTTACCGCTGGTGCGGATGCTGCGTGAACAGATACCGCCATGCGGGTCAGATCTGAGCGGTTCAGAGAATCCTGCCAATCGGAATGTGGATTTTCGTCATATCTTATTTGCGGGATGGATTGTCGCCGACGAGCTTGCAGGTCAGAATAATGACGCGGGGAAAGGCGGCCAGTTCCTTGTTTTGAACAAACTCTGCGAGATGGGTTTGTTGCAGCAGCGGGCGATTGATCGATACAAGGCGGCAAAGGAGGGAGGGACCTCATGAGCGCGCTCGTCAAAGCTTCAATATTGGCAAACATGGCACAGAATAAATTGGTTGTTTCGCCGATAATCTGCGGCAGTCAGCTGGGCGCGTCCTCGATTGACCTCAGGCTCGGGAACGTGTTCCTGATGGTGCGCGCGCGCGGAATCCCCGCGGTGGACCCTGGACGTTTTGCCCACGCCGACGACACGGCCGGCGATCATGCTTTTCAGCAAGCGCGAAGGCAGAAACATGAACGATACGAGGCGTCGTTCGGCCACAAGTTCCTTCTACATCCAGGTATGCTTGCACTCGTGCCCACGTTGGAATGGATAAAGTTACCGGCAAATCTACAGGGCATTGTTACTGCTCGCTCCTCCTGGGCTCGGGAGGGCCTAAGTATTGCGACAGCGAGTCTCATCCATCCCGGATACAAAGGAGTGATTACGTTGGAACTCGCGAATCTTGGTCAGATACCGCTTACTCTATATCCGGGTCTCCGAATAGCGCAGATTGCATTTTATAGTCTGAGTGAGGATGCCAAAGAAAAGGACATGGGCAGTCGGTTTAATATGGCATTTGAGCCTGTGGAAGGAAATGTGGCGCACGAGGACGAAGCGTTTCTCCCTTAGAGACGTTAGTGGTTCTTATTGGCCGTTTCCGGCCCCTACGGACGCAAGCCCCACATCTGCTGGATGACCTGGCGAAGCGAAGGCCTGCTGCAAAACTCGCATTCAGGATCTCTTGGTCTTACCTGACGGAGCTGAGGAACCGGATTATGCCATGGGCTGATACGCCAGTAATTAAAGCTCTCTTCATAGGATGTGGCTAAACGAAGGGCAAACTCTACCGCGAGATATGCTCCCGCGAGGACCGATACAAAAGAAAAAGGCGCGAGGACTTGGTGTCCACCAACAGTCTTGAGCTTGCCGACTCCACAGAGTTCCTTGTACACGGTGTCGAAAGCTCTGCCCAAGAGATCATCTGGTCGAAGATCCGTGTATTTGCTACAGATCTTTGCTGCCACCGGCGAAGAGATAAGGCCGGCGCGGACTTCCTCAACCGTCAGTCCAAGAGCCTCGGCGACATTCTCTTCATGTTTGCGCTCGCGCTCGTTCTCCGGATAAACGCAGCTCAGGCATGCCAACTCCGTGGGTTGGCGGTTGAAATGGAGCACGACTTCGGTAATGTCGGTCGTGGAAGCATCATAAACCGTCCCCGGCAGCGCCGATTGCAGGGACCGGCGCACGCGGCGGCTATCGACACCGACCACAAGCTTCTCAATCAGGAAGTCCGTTCCGCGAAGCTTCCTCGCTTCATCAAGCTCCTTATCGATGGAAATTAGCTTCAAGTGTGGAAACAATGGGCCCGCAACTTCACAAAGTCGAGTCGCCTTCGGGTGACCTAGGTCGCTAGCGCCAAACAGGATGCAGCGATTCAGCCCACCAGCTGTCACTTTCTTCGGATCGGTGACATAAAGAGCGCCCCTCACATCGAAATAGCGGAGTGTGTAAACGAACCCGTGGCCCACGGCGCCTGCACCGGCGAGATAAACTTCTCCGATATCAATCGGGCGCATCAACTGTTCGAGGCTTGTACCGAACAGCGCAGACCAGGACAAGACGATAGGTCCGGAATTTCGGAAAGGGAATGTCGGTCCGAGTGCGACCCGGATCGCCGCTGCACTCACATAGCAAGCAGCTATGACGAGCAAAGCGCGGGGAATTGAAAGATCGCACTTTGTCAGCTGAGCCGTCTCCCGAATGACAAAATCAGTACCTTCTTCGCCAGCATAGACTCGCAGTGCTGCGGCCGTAGCCGGTGCGCAGTCCCCGATCACGACTTCGACAGCGAAAGGGTTATCATCTGGCGGCCCGGCATACTCGACGGTCCTGCCCAACATTTCGATAATGTGTGCGCCTAATTCCCGAACCGCTTCGGCTTTGGAGTCGAAGGTCACGGCAATTCGCAAAGAGAGCCGCTGAGCCGCTTCTTCCTCTTCTATGCCGAGCAAGGCCGCAAGGGTTTTCGCATTTTCCTGTCGGTAACTGAGGGTCATGGTGTAATTCGCAACTGATCCCGGACGTTTTCAGGCGCAACTTCATTCCAGCGGTTGCTGGAATCGAGCTGAAAGACAGCCACTTCTTGCAGGAAATTTTCAACCGTCGTTGACTCTGCAAAGAAAGGCAGGACGATCGACAGCGCTCCCGTGTGCCGAACGATTGCCCACTTGTCGTCAGCGGGCGAATGAAACGCAAGCTCGGGGTGCGTATGCACCTGAGAAACAACATACAATCCCTGGTTCCGGAGACGCTCCATCAGAACGGCCATCCCACGCCTAGGTATCTCAAAATAGTCTCTGTCAGCTTCCTGCAGCGGCTTATATACGTCAATGATCCGCTGAAGTCCGTGTTCGCGGCGACCAAGCCAAAGCAGTATGCATTCCTGACGCCCGGCATCCCGAAGCGACTCGATGGTTTCAGCGATCTGAGCCAAAGATATTTCAACCGGACTGATGTTCATTTGTGCAGACTCCTCCATACATGCCAAAGCTGAGTCAGAATTCCTCCCAGCGTGAACTTCTCCCCTCCCCTTATGGCTTCCCACGCATCATTCGCGTGGCTGGGGTGGGTATGATACTCGCGGATTCCCTTCATGCAGATGAAGGGCCTCCCCGTGGAAGGATGCGGTGAATTGTTGAAGACGCTCGCCGGATCGCGCTCGATGCCGACGAGGGGCTGCCCTCCCCAATCGAGAAACTCGACAGAAGGAGGGCACTCATTCCAGTCATTGCACAGGAATCGGAGCCGCAGACGAGCTCCGTCCTTCGCCGAGAAACCCACATCGAGCACAGGGAAATCCTTAGAGAAGAGGGTCCAGCCGCGCGATTCGAGGAGTTCGGGACGGAATTTTGCGACCTCCTCTTCAAATAGCGCGCGCGACGCAGCCTCATGCATAACCACCCGCTCCGTGATCCGGACCCCAATCGATCTCCACGCGGCCGGTAAGCGCGTTATCGCGATACGATCGCGCGATATCGATCTTGCGACCTCCGACGACGGCAATCCACCCCGCCGTGTTCGTGATGTGGAGGTGGTGATCGGCCTTTTTCAGCACAACGTCAACGACCTGGTGCTCAGGAACCCGGTCAAACCCAGCCTCCGGATAAATGCCCGAGGTAGTAACCACCCGGACTTCAACGGACTTCTCGTGGTGTTCTTCCATAACCTTGCCCCTTTCATCATGCGCGGCATTAGTCTCTCACCGCGCGATGCGTACTATAACACGCAATGCGGCCCAATGCAAGAGGTGCTTGATATAATCCGCAAACAAAGTATAATAGATTTCAGAATCAACTCGTTGACTGGACTGCAGGATGGAATATCGTCTTGGGGAAGAACTCGCGCGACTTCGACAAGTAAAAGGCCGGAGTGTGAGCCTGCGCGAAGTGGAGCGACAAACCGGCATATCGAACGAATATCTCTCGCAGCTTGAGCGCGGCGTTGCCAAGAAACCGACGCCAGCTGTGCTTCAGAAGCTAGCGAAGTTTTACGGAGCGTCGTACGAATCGCTCCTCATCGCTGCCGGATATCTGAAGGAGAAGCCGGGCGAGAAGCATCTCCGCGTGATTCCTCGTGATGTTGAAGCTATGGCTCAGAGCGCGCAGTTCTCGGGCGAGGAATGGGATGAAGTACGCGACTTCATGACCTTTCTTGCCACAAAGCGAAAGCCGAGTGCGAAGTAGCGTACTTTGGGGTGGTTGGGCGAAACGCCGATACCAGACCAACCGCGATCACAAGCTGCCTGGATGATAGTCCCAACCCTTCCACGGGCTGTATGTAAAGCGCTTTAGGAGCGAAAACCCATCGATGGCTTCAGAACCACTTTGCCCCCGGTAGCAAAAATGTCGGTTTGGGCCTATCAGGATAAACCGGATTATCGCGTGCTGAACCCTACCGTGAGACACTCCTGTACGACCAGCCGAGCGCGGCCTCAATCTGGCGACGGTATTCCGTATCAAGCTGGCGAGGTGCGCGCTCGATGTATTGTTTCGCATGATCCCGTTGAGGGCCAGTGAGCTTTCTTAGATGTGCGATCACTTCTTCGGCGGAAGGCGACTGTCCTTTATCTTTGCCCTCGAACTTAGGATCAAGGGCCGTCCATATAACGGCCTCTACTCCCCGGGCTTCGGCCCAACTGGCAAGTGTAGGGATGGTGTCTGGCGCGGGATCGCCTCGTTGCCACGAGCCAATAAGAGAAGACCATTGTTTAGTCGTAATGCCTTCGCGGTCACGAAGCGATTCTCTGGCATGGGGAATCTCGGCCACAGTCATCTTGGCCCATAAGAGCCGCGACGGAGCGGCATTGCGGTCAATTACCAGGGTGATGCGACCGTCCGCAGATTGGCGGGTGAACTCTATTGGCGCAAATGGACCATCCAAAAACCACTCACGTTGCACGGGGAGCAGGCGAGGGTCCCAGACCAGCGAACCCCAACCAAGGCAACCAATGATCATAAGAATCTCACCCTTGACACGGCAGCTTGGAATATACCCATGGTCCTGATACTCGAACAGCTGAATTTCAGCAACCGAAGTCAATTGCTGCCCAAGAAAAACCGCGAGCGCGAAATGACCATGCTTGATCCGTACCTTCAGAATCCGTATTTTTCTTTTCGTAGATTGAAAGCAGCCTCGCCGCCCTCCATGATGGCCTTGATAGCGTCCCGAACCTTCGGGACATCGATTGCCCCCTCCCCAGCTATGGTGCCGCGTGACTGATCCCCGCTCGTCCGGTAGTCGCACCAGGCAACCAGCTCGGCATCACCGTTGACGACAAGATTCGCGTTGTGGCTCGCAAAAATAAGCTGGCGTTTCTTTTTCGCCTGCCAGACCTGTCCGACAATTTCCAACATCACGGGATTGTCGAGATCCTCTTCGGGTTGGTCGATGATTAGCGGCGGACCTGCTTCGTTGAGGAGGGTTTTGAGAAGCGCTGTAGCTTGCTGCCCGGCGGAGGCGTTCCGGAACGGAATGTATTCATTTTCCCGCGCACGATACTCGAAAACCGGAACGCTTTTTATTGGCGTGAGTGAAAGCGACAGCCAACCTTCCGGTTTGAGACTGCGGGCGATGCGGTCGAGATCCCCGGCAGAGATGCCAGCCGCCGAAAGCACTGGGGTTTCTGGCCTCCGCTCTGTGCTGTCGCGTTCCGTATCAAACTCGGCGAGTGTCTCCAGATCGCTCAAAATAGCATTCCACTGAGCGCCTGCGTCGGGGGCACCTGCGATTGATTCGCCAAGGGATTCGATTCTCGCGCCCTGGACGCGGGAACCGCTGAGCGACTGCCTCAAGCTCTCGACGAAATCCCCGGAATCCGCATGGCGCTTTACCTGCGCTCGGATGGAGTCTCCGGAACTCAGTGTTAAGCGTTTGCACTGCGCATCGAGCAGGTCGTCGCGTTCCTCAAGAAGGGCTTCCCATGCATCCCGCTCAGTCCTGTATGCCGCCTCAGCTGCCGCGAGGTTACGGAGTTCATCCCGCACGCGCGCAGTTTCACGGACGTGTTTGTCGAGTTGCTCTTCGATATCGCGTAGTTGTTTCATCTTCTCGCTGTGAGCAGAGGAACGCTGCACGGCCGCGTCATACGAGGTCTTGAAGGCCGCCATTTTCTCCGACCAATCGCGCCACGGGCTCGCGGCAGGCGCGGCATCACCTTCGGCGATCAGGCTGGCCCGCGCCACAAGCGCTTCGAGGCTAGTTTTGGCATCGGATAGAAGGCTCAGGTATTCTGCGTGCGCGGCTTTAAGGATTACCTCTTCGGGCTGCGTTGGCGGAGTATCTGGCTGTGAGAGATAGGAATCAATTGTGACAAGAAGGACAGCAGCTCCTTCCAGGACGGAACCTGTCGCGTTTTGCCACGACCGGACCGAACGGTCCGCCGCGTCGAACACTTTTCCTCTATCCAGAAGCGCCCGGTCCTCTCCCGATAGTCCTGTTAATGCGGCCCGGAGCGCGTCCGCCTGCCCCGTTAGTGAGTTCTCCTCCAATTCCCGTTTCCGGAGTGTCTGCGTAAGGCTTCGCTGTCGCCGCCGGGTCGCGTAGGTCTGACGAATACGTTCGGCCCGATCAGACGCCTGCCGCTCGATGCGGTTGAGTTCGTTCCGGATCGGCGCCGTGATGAAGCGTGACAATTCCTCCACGCGGACACTGACATCGCTGAGCTGTTTTTGGCTGTAGGCCTGGATGGGCAGAAGCGTACGCACCTCTTCCTCAGTGCAGGGGCGCATAGGATCATTGGCAATCTTTATCTGGAGCGCTCCGTCCAGGCTGTTGCGACGCACTACGTGCGGAACCCCGTTAACTTCGAACTGAACCTGCGCGGTAGCATTGACTGGCTTTAGTGTCTGCTCGATAAGCCGCCGGCGGCGCGCCTGATAGTTCGGCGTTTCATCGTCAGGGGAGCCGGGCGGCTGGTCGCAGAGAGCCCAGCGCAGATATTCAAGAATCGTTGATTTCCCAGTCCCGCGGCCGCCGATGAGCGCGCTGTATTGCGGGTTAAGATCGAGTTCAATCGGACCAAGAAAGGCGCTGTTGCTAACGCTGAGCCCAGCTACCCGTACGGCCGGAAGTTGCGGCGTTTCCTGCGATACGCGCGATTCTTGCGCGAGGCAGGCCTGCCGCAAGGCTTCAGCAGTTGGGATGGCCCACTTAATCCAAGTCGAAGCTTTGCCGAGATCCCGGTGATCTTCAAAGCGGTTGTCAGAAGTCTGGAAAACGGCGATTCGCTTGTTTCCCCATTCTCTTGTTTTTCCATCAACAATATTGCGGTTGCCCTCGCCGAGCTTGGTGATCTCACCATCGACATACCCGCCGACCCATGGCATCTCAGTGTATTTTGCCGCCTGCCCCTTCCGGAGGAGAGAAAACTGGCCATTTTCGCCGGCGTGCGGAAAGATTATGTACTTTTCCCGGAGATAGGTATGTTTGTCCAGTTCCTCTTTGATCTGCCTGAGCGACTGAATATGCGTAAGGCGCAGCGTGTCCGCCGTCTTCGCGTCGGTGGCAGCGCTTGGCGTTAGCGTAAGTGCAGTCATCGCAAGTGAAAACATATCGGCAGGAAAATCGGCGTCGAAAATGATAAGCGCCTGGCAGGGAACGCTGAGCGTAAGTTCCATGCCGGGGAAAACGACAAGCCGTTGCTCTGGAGCCAGCGGCCTTCCCTCGGGATCGGTTTCTTCGGCAGCTGCGCGGCGCACATAGTCAGCAAACGCCATGTCGTGATGATCAGTTATAGCGATACCCTGAATTCCACGGTCCCTGCACGCCTGGACAAGCTGTCCGGCATAGCTGCGCCGGTCGGTGTCGGTGATGCGATCGCTTCCGGTCCAGCTGCGGTCGCGGGGCGTATGCACCTGCAGGTCGCAACGGTAGAAATGTGCGCCTTTATCTATCATGTGAGTTCTTTCAGAAAAGCCGTGATCCGTTCGAAGACCTTTAACATACTTCGTTCCGCGTTCGCTGTTGGGGCGTATCGCGCAGGAAAGCATCGCTAAGGGTGTGGTGGAGGACGGCTTCGAGCAGGCGACCAGTTTCCGTTTCGACGTTGGTAAGTTGAGATTCCAACCGGTCGCACAGCGCCATCAATTCATTCACTTTGGCGACGATCCGCTGTTGCTCTGCAAGTGAGGGCAGTGGGATGGGATAAGCCTTCACTGTTGCCACATTGATCCGAGGAGCTGCTCCGCCGGTTGTTTTTGCGAGCGCAATCCCGGTTATGAGAGGTGAATTCAACACCATCTCAAGAAAAGCAGGGTCGATATGCGCCCCTGGACGTATCAGCATCATTCGTTGTCCCAAGCACAGTTGGGTGTTTGGCGGTACTCGGCAGGCGACCCCTAGAATGCCCCCTTCCCGACTGTAAAGGATGTCATTCTCAACAGGTTCCAGGCGTTGAATCCTCTCTAGGTACGTGGATTCGCTGACGAAACGGACCGTCGAAAGGTCGAGCTTACCGGGGCGAAATTGGTTTGTCCGGACGCAGATCTTTCCTTTCGTCGTCCATTTCGGGGTCGAATGAGGGCAATCAACGATGGAAGCTGCAACATTTGTGAGGGGCTGAATCGACCAATGCGCGGGAAATTTAGCGTCTGAAGATAAGCTCTTTGTGGGATTGCGTTCTTCGCCCAATTCATCGCTTCGACGTACGAGCCTACCATGCACGGCGAGATCAAGGATGGTCTGGCGGAGGCTTGAGATTTGTTGGGAAGTGATCGTGAGTTGCGGAAGATTATTCAGATAGAAGCTGGCCTGCGCGCGGAGGTCGCCCGCCGCCCCATTGTTGAGGTGAAAATGGGAAGCGGCTGCCAGTCGATCCCTCCGATTCTCCCGGTCGCGCTGCATGTCCTCCAACCGATCACACAACGCCATTAATTCATCGACCTTGGCGATAATCCGGTGTTGTTCAGATAGGGGTGGCAGGGGGAGAAGTATCTTCGCAATCGAATCACGATTTAGCGTTGCTCCTTTAATTGCATTCTTAGTATCGCCCTGCCGAGAAAACTGGGGAAGCACCTTAAAAAGGTAGCGGTCCATTTGCGGTTCGTGAGGACGAACCGAGATGATTGCTTCATTGTGAAAGGCGGGAATGGCAAGTTTTGAGATTTTGCCGATCGTAAGCTTAAAGCTCATGATCAGCGTGCCGATCGGTTCCGGGTCGGAACCGAAAACTTGAGACTTCGCTTTCTCGCTGATCGTTTCCTCTGTGGTTGTCACTTCGCCGCCATCTTTCATGTCAGCGATGCTCACCCAGGAATGGTCACCGGTGTTCCAGAAGCTGAAATCATGCCGGGAGGGGGTTCGCCCCGCCGAAAAGTCAGCAATCCCCCCAAAATGTGCCCACACCCAGGTGGCGGGCAAAGTAAAGGGCTGTTCTTCCTTTTCCACGGGTTGAGTTTGATCCTGCCTCCTGATTTTGCCCTCTTTGACTAGTCGCGCTTTCTCAGTCTCAATGCGTTTGAGCAACACGGAAGCGGGTTCGTCGTCCCGATCCTGCTCCACCAACTTGCCGCGCACAGCCAGGTCCAAGATGAAACGTCGCAAGCGTGAGATGGCGTCTGGCGCGTCACTGATTCGGTTAAAATGAGCGAGCAGCAGATCCGGATTCATCGCAGGAGCGCCTCTGCCAGGATAGTCCTGAGTTGGTCACGCAGCACAACAGCCTGACTCTCGGCCTCATTGAGTTTGGCAAGTAGTTCCTCGGGGTCACCGTGGTTATCTGCAACAATGTGTGGGTTCTTGATGTCGAGGTTATAGCTGCGCGCCTTCACTTCATCGGCGGAGATCTTCCATGCGACTTCTGTTTCCACCCTCCCCTTTCGCTTTGTGCCTCCCCACCAGTCAACACATGGCTTCAAGTCCTCGATACGGATGGGCTTGGTCATCGAGTAGGCTTTTTGAGCATCGGGAACCCGGTGCTCATAGAACCAAATGTCTTTGGTTGGCGTGCCCTTCTCAAAAAACAAAAGGTTGGTGCCGATGCTGGCATAGGGCTTGAACACACTGTTGGGCAGTCGGACGATGGTGTGGAGATTGCACTCCTCCATCAAATGTTCTTTGAGTCGCGCCTTGACCCCTTCCCCGAAGAGCGAACCATCAGGTAGCACCACCGCAGCGCGCCCTTCGGGTCTGAGAATACGGATGATCAGGGCCAGGAAGAGGTCGGCTGTCTCGCGCGTCTGGAAGTGTTTGGGAAAATTGCTCTCAATGCCGTCTTCCTCTCGTCCACCGAAGGGCGGATTGGTGAGGACGATGTCTACCCGATCGGACTGCGTATAGCTGATATAGGGCCGCGCCAGCGTGTTGTCATGCCGAACGAAACTGGGATTCTCAATGCCGTGCAGCAGCATGTTGGTAACGCAGAGCATGTGGGGCAGCTGCTTTTTCTCGACAGCTCGCAGCCCCTCCTGCATACGCTGCTCATCCGCTACTTTTTTCACGTACCGGTCGCGCATGTGACGAATAGCGCAGGTAAGGAATCCACCCGTGCCGCAGGCGGGGTCTAAGAGGATCTCTCCGGGTTGGGGGCCGATCCTATCCACCATGAAGGCCGTGACGGCGCGCGGCGTGTAATACTCGCCTGCATTGCCGGCGCTCTGCAAATCGGTGAGAATTTGTTCGTAAATGTCGCCGAAATGCTGCCGCTCCGCGAGATTATTGAAGTCCACTTCGTTAATTTTGTTAACGACCTGCCGCATCAGCTGGCCGGACTTCATGTAGTTGTACGCGTCCCCAAACACATCGCGGACGACGCGGCGGCGATCAGCCTGCTTGCCTGCGGTGGAAAGTTCTTTCAGCTGCGGAAAAAGTTGGGTGTTAATGAATGTCAGAAGTTCTTCGCCGGTGATGCCCTCAGGATCAGCCGCCCAGCTCCGCCAGCGAAGTTTTGCCGGGATAGGCGAATGGTAGCCGTCCTGCAGTAGGGCAAGCTGTTGGTCCTGGTCGTCGATGATTTTCAGAAAGAACATCCAGCAGAGTTGCGAGATGCGCTGGGCGTCGCCATCGACGCCGGAATCCTGGCGCATAATGTCTTGTATGGACTTCACGGTGTTACGAACGGACATGGTTTAGGCTTCCTTCTGATAGATCGCGGATTGTAGCTCCTGCACGGCAAACATGAAATCCGCCCGTGTCCCGAATTCCTTAATGAGCTGCATGGGCGTTCCCATCGTATCAAGCGGCGGGATCTGGAGAATTCGCGGGTCCCCCAGGTCGATGACACCTTGATCCTGATACTTTTGCAACAGGGCTTCAAGCACAGCGCGGGCGTGAGGGCGGTATTTCGTGAAAACATTTCTTTTGCGCACATTTTCTGCCCGCTCACGACGGGTGAGCGCTGGCTGGTCGAATATCACATGGCAGATGAGATCAAAGGGGTCGAGATCCTTGCCGACCTCGTCAGCCAGTGAGTCGAGGGACAGCCCTTCGTTTTCGAGTTCCTCGACAATGGCTTGCTTGCGCTCCGCCGCTTTCCAGCGCTTGAGAAAAGCATCCAGGCTGGCAAAACGTTTCTTCAGTCTCTGCTTGGTGAAATCTCGTAGCGTTTCGGTGACGAGCCTGCCCTGTTCATCCAGATATTCCACACGCTCGGCGACAATGGTGGCCCCTACCCCGTCCACATAGATCTTGCGCGGCGGGTCTTCGTCCGTATTGATGTTGATGTCGGGCGGTTGATCTACGATTACCTCGTCCTCTCCGGGCATAGGCGATATCGGGTTGCCATTCTCATCCGTGGGCGCCACGTCATCCGGCGGAACGATGGGATCATTTTGACCGGGCTCGTAAATCTGTACAGGGTCGCCATCGAACTCGGGATCGGCGAAATGGGTGGTCGCATTCCGAAAATCAATCAATGTGAAATAAAACTTCTTCGTATCCTCGTGTACGCGCGTGCCGCGGCCGACGATTTGCTTGAATTCCGTCATGGAGCCCACGGGACGGTCGAGCACGATCAGTCGGCAGGTCTGGGCGTCCACGCCTGTTGACAGCAGCCGTGAGGTCGTCACGAGGACGGGATATTTTGCCTCCGGGTCGATGAAGTTCCCCAGCTGCGCCTGGCCCTCCGTATCACTCCCCGTGATTCGCATGACGTAACGGTGATTCTCGTTGCACAAATCTTTATTTTCGCTAACCAAGGCCTGCCTCATTCGCGCGGCGTGCTCCTCGTCCACGCAAAAGACGATAGTCTTCTGGAAGCGATCCCCGCTTTCCTTGAGGAAATCGGAGACTTTCTTTGCCACAAGCCTGGTGCGGTCGTCGATCACGAGGGTACGGTCGAAGTCCCTGGTGTTATAGATGCGGTCTTCGATCTCATTGCCATCCCGGTCGGTGTCACCCTTTTCCGGCCGGTAGCCCTCGACATCCACGTCGATATGAACCTTGACCACCTTGTACGGGGCCAGGAAGCCGTCCGCGATACCCTGTCTGAGCGAGTAGGTGTACACCGGCTTCCCAAAATAATGAATATTGGAAACGTACTCGGTTTCCTTGGGCGTGGCCGTGAGCCCGATCTGCGTAGCGGCGGAAAAGTAATTGAGAATCTCTTTCCATGCCGCATCGTCGGCGGCGCTGCCGCGATGACATTCGTCAATGACGATCAGGTCAAAAAAGCCGGGCGAGAATTCGCGGAAGAGTTTCTGGCGGTCTTCCGGCCCGGTGATGGCCTGATACAGGCCCAGGTAAACCTCATACGCGGTGTCGATGCGGCGCTTCTTGTCCAGGGCCAGTGGAAGTTCGACGTCGGAGCCGTCCTGCCGCTCGATAGTCTTCGCGCCGGTGCTGAGTTTCGCCATGACAGAGCCGAACGGACGAAAATCATTGACCATCGTCTGATCGACAAGGACATTGCGGTCGGCAAGAAAGAGGATGCGCTTCTTGCGGCCGGCCTTCCACAAGCGCCAGATAATCTGAAAGGCGGTGTAGGTCTTGCCGGTGCCCGTGGCCATGACGAGGAGAATTCGGTTCTGGCCCTTGGCGATGGCTTCTATCGAGGCGTTGATCGCGTTTGACTGATAGTAGCGGGGGCCTTTGCCGCTAGCATCTTCGTAGTAATCCTGCAGGACAACCTCTTCCTCCTTTGGCGTGAGCCCTTTCCAGGTACAGTATTTTGCCCATAGTTCCTTGGGCGACGGGAAGGCATCGAGAGAAAGTGTGGCTTCTTTCTCCGCGCTCGTCCCGGTCCGGTCGTGAAAAACAAAACCGTCGCCGTTGGAGGAGAACACAAACGGAATATTGAGCGTCTGCGCGTAATCCAGGGCCTGCTGCATCCCGTCGCCGACGCTGTGGTTGTTGTCCTTTGCCTCGATGATGGCTATCGGAATGTTGGGCTTGTAATACAGGATGTAATCGGCGCGCTTCGCTTTGCCGCGTGTGACGAGCTTTCCCCGGACGATGATGCGCCCCTTGGTGAAGGCGACCTCCTCGCGGATCTGCATCATCCCGTCCCAGCCCGCGCGTTTGATGGCGGGGCCTATGAACATGGAGCAGATGTCACGCTCGCTGAGGTCTTTTTTGTTCATACGTTCGTCGAGGTTGACCCTCAAAGTGAGGCCGCAGAGCCATACACGGCTGCGCAATCAATCATGGGGTTAATACAACATTTATGCATACGCCCCTGAACTTCGCTACTTTATTAAGTGAGGCGCTGCGAGACTAATAAACTCCCATGCCGCTATGATTTTGGATTTCTTGCAGAATCTCAGGCTTGCTGGAAGCCCCGCGGCTCACTTGACATCGGACGCCTTGAGCTTCCGTCTTGCGCCGTGACGAACCGTGAGCACCCAAACCGTCTGCCGACGCTCATCAACTTCGTATATGACGCGATAAACGTGAGGCTTCTTGCCATAGAGCAAGTGCCGCAATTCCCGTCTTAGCTTTCGAGTTTCCGGGGCGGCAGGACAGCGATGAGGATAGTTCGCGAGCGCATATACCGCCTCCTCCAGGCCGTTGTACCAGCGCGAGGCCGCCTGGGATTCGGCAGCGTTCTTTTCCACATAAAGGGATTCGAGATCGCGCGCGGCGCGCTCGGCAAACTCAACGTGATATGCCATGTTTGCGACGGATGTCGTCAAATACCTCTTTGGCGGGGCGGGTGCGTCCGTGGGCCACGTCATCAAGCCCCTGGCGGATTCCCTCTTCCGAATCGGCGCGCGCCGCGATATCGAGCAGACGCTGATAGGCTTCGGCGTCCTGCACGATGGCCGCAGCCTTTCCCTTGACGGTGAGCACCACGGGACGCTTGCTCTTCTTCAGCTGCTTCATGAAATCGCCGGAGCGGCGGCGGAAGGTCGTCAGCGATTGGATGTCCTTGGTGATGTCCAGCATGGGCTACTCCCCCTAAAAAGCACCTTTTTAGGTGCTAACAGAATACACAATGTCTGTAAAGCGGAAAAGGCCTTGTCTGGACGCCGCCCTTCCCCTGTTCTTTCCGGTACGGGCAGATTTCAGCCCTTTGTACAGACTAGAAGGAGGCTATTCAGAGCGACTTTTCATATCCGGTTCCACGTCGGGTTCAGGGTGCGACGCATGGCCACTTCCACTGACTTGTAATCGGCAGTCCGGAAAAACCACAGCGATGTACGCTGGCCGGCCAGAAACGCCGCATAAAGGAGATTGTTCAAGCGGCGGTTCGTCTCCCTGGCCGCCTCGGAAGCAATTCTTGGGCGAGATGTTGCCATAGCCAGCGTTGAACCTGGCTGAAAGGTTGGCGCACTCGCCCACATACCGCAGCTCCTCGTCCACCGTGAGGACATAAACCCCGCTCACTCGAAAGCGGTTGGGAATCCCGAACTTGCAGAACGGGCCCCCGCCGTATCTGTTGAGGGGCAGATTACGTGCATTCTTGTAGCGGTCTTGCGGCATGTGCTGCCGCAGAGTGCCGTCCGTTTCTCGCACAGGCTCGATGTCGCAAACGTACTCGAACTCGTAATCTCCTAGTTTCATCAAAGTGATGATGACAGCAGGCCAGGTAAGCTGGCAATTTCATACACTACCCCCTGCCCCTCTGCTTGCCGCGTTCCGCCGCGGCAGCAGCATTCTGTGCGGTGATGAGTGCGTATCCTTCGTCGCGGAGTCGTGCGCGCTCCTGCGCCCTGGCGCTGACTTCCATGAGCTTGCTCGCGGTGTCCTCAATGCTCCAGCCGCGCTGCGCCGCCATCATGCACCAGAAAAAATCGGCCATGCTGCGATCCGGGCCGCTGCCTTCCTTATTGGGAGGTGCGCCGGCGACGCAGCGCTCATAGTCCGGCCAGGTGCGCTCGCCTTCGGATGCGGCGTGTTTTCGGCGGGAGTGAAGTGGAATCACGGCGGGGGCGGGTTCCTGCGGTGCGACAAGTCCGAGGGATTCGAGTTCTGCCGGAGTCATGATGCGGCCGGGGTTGGCGGTAACAATCCTCACCTCCGGGAAATCCGGCTCGTATTTGCGTTTGTAGTTGGTGGTGCCGGCGATGCGCGTGGCGCCCGAGGCGGAAGGGTCGGCCCCTGCCCCTTTCCTGAACCTGCGCGCGAATTCCTTGGTTTCCTCGCCGCTCTTGAGATCCGATACTGCTATCCATGCCTGGTGATTGCCGGGGCTGGTCTGCAGCGTCAGGAAGGCCGCCTCCCCTGCCCGCTTAAGCTTCGCTTCGTCCAGGTCGTCGAGCTGCACGAATTGCACCGTCTCGCTGGTCGGCCGGACGATGATGTTGTTCTGTCGTGCCGTTGCCCCAGGGAATAGCCTGGGAAGCGAGTTCTTCAGTTGGGCGAGGGTTTGCTGTGGACGGAAGCCCCGCTTCTCTCCTTCGATGTTTATGTGGCTCAGGTCAAAGTGCGTCGCGCCTACGCTGGCGAACGTATCGAGCATGCGGAACGCTTCGTCCAGATCTGTCACCGCCCTCCCCTTTGATAATCGGCCTTGTTCGTCACTGCCGATCACGAAAGGAGTCCGCAGACGATAGCGGGGTGTTCTCCGATATGCAACACGCGCATGCATCGAATCAACCTATAGACCCGATACTCCACCGCCCCCACCGTGTTTCATTGGATAGTCAAGAAAGGGTTTCCCTTTCTTGGGAAGCGAAAGCCCTCGTAGGGGCTTGAGCTTCCAGGTAGGAGGCGTTTTATTTTGTCCACTGCGTAAAAATTCAAATTCTCTTTAAGTTCTTATTCGAGAGATAAAAAAAATCGGAAAACAGGTGGTTAGAGGCGAAGAATGAGACTGAGTGGGCGGATATCGGGGACTAAACGGGCGGCAGGCTGCGACTAAGTGGGCAAGAAATTACGACGAAGCGGGCGTTATGGACTTGCACTCCAGGTGACACGACCAATCGGGCGGTTATAAAAGAATGTCACGCTTTGGGTCCAGCTTGCGTCCCTCTGCGATGCGTCGGCAGTCAGCCTTGAGTTGAGTATGTGAGCCGTATTTGCCGTCTGTGCAAGCAAAATGCGACCAAATGGGCGGCGCCACACGATGACATATTGGTAGCTGGCGCAATTGCGACCTAACGGGCGAGAGTCGAATACACAAACCAGCCATTCCGGTTCGTACAAGCCCTTAAATGCGACCTGACGGGCGGGACTCCGTGTTTGCTTGTCATCCGCCGTTGAGAAATGCGACCAAATGGGCGGCTCGACTTGCCGACGGTAAAGACTAAACCATGCCAGTTGCGACCTAACGGGCGGGCACTCGAATCTTGATTGGCGTTGATCCGCGTCCGCGGATCTGTCAAATGCGACCTAACGGGCGGTGCCTTATTTGCATGCCATGCATCGTCAAAAATGCGACTAAACGGGCGGTCCAGGATCACCGTCTGGGCGGGCTAACATAAATCAGTTGCGACCAAACGGGCGGGGAATAATGAAGCATACCCACGAAACGACTTGCCTAGTGGGGCGGGTCGCATTATAGGTCGGGGTAATGAGCCTGACCGTAAAACAGTTCACCAATCTAGATGGGTTTCCCAAAGCAGCCGAGCTGATCGAAATCACCGGCGCTCACGCTCTTGAGGCATCAGACCGCGCCGTTTTTAATCAACTGCTGAAGATTGCACATGACAGCAACAGGCTGGTGGACCCGGATGCTGATTGGGAAATCACGCTGGCCTCCCTCAGGCGCGCGTCCTCCAAACACGAGAGCAATGACCGAGTGAAGGATAGTCTTCGCCGGTTGCGACGAACTGAGGTCAAAGTGACCTATGTCGAGGAAAACACCGGCAAGCGTCGCGTGATGGAAACGCATTTGTTGGATTTCACCGATACCGAAGACGCAGACGAAGCAAGCGACGGCACGGTTCAGTTCGGGATACCGAAGCGTCTTCGGGTCGTGCTCGCGAAGTCAAATCGTTGGGGAAGAATACGGTGCGAAGTGTCATACGCAATGACCAGCAAGTACGCTATCGCTCTCTATGAACTCGTCTGTCTTCGCGCGAATCGCGAGCACTGTGTCGAGGTGCTGTCTTACGAAGAATTCAGGGCTCTGCTCAATGTGCCACCAGGAACCTATGAACGGGGCCTGGATTTCCAGCGCAAGGTAGTGGCCCCTGCCCTTCTCGAAGTCAATGGCCTGTCCGACATGGGAGTCCAGATCGAGCTTCGTCGTCGGCACGCGCGTGCGCCTATTTACGAGGTGGCCATCTCCTGGTGGAAGAAATCCGGTGAAGAATATCGGGCTGCCATGGCGGAACGGAATCGTTCTAAGGTGGGCCGAATGGCGAGACTGCGGGGCGAAGTTGAAAACGCGGAGGCTCTAAATCCTCGATTGAAAGCTCCGGCCCAGGATAGGATCAGTGCAACAGTGAGAGCCATGCGCGAGGCGGGCGCTCCCGAGGCGGACATTGAGGCTTTCATCAAAGGACAGGCAGCGTAACAAGGCCCTCTACCCTGCCGCCCTTCGCTTGGCAGCCTTTTCGTTACGACGCTCGAACTGCTGCTCCATGAGGCTGAATACTTTTCGCGCCAAACGCCGCACCGGCGACGATGGCGATTCGAGCGACTCGGCGAGCAAATCCGAGGCTGAATTTACAAAGGGAATCGGCTTAGTAATTACTCGTGAAGGATATTTTTTCGAGAGACGGTTGATGAACGACTGGGCAGCCGGTATCGCAAAGATATTGGTCGGCCATGCCGTAGGCCATGCCAATGCGTTTTCGATTCTGTCCATGTCCCTGGACACGGTATCCATGTCCTCGTGAGACGGACGGAACGGAAATATGCAGAGGTCCACTTCCTCTGCAATGGCTGAATCGAAGGCGGGGCGGTTGCCTCCTCCGTCGATGATCAGCCACCCATCGGGGGTACTCTGGCTCGCGCTTAAGATGTTGGCCAACAGCTTCGGCTGTCTGCCGTCGAGTACGTCGTAAGGTCTCCCCTTCTCGCGTATTTCCCGGTCCGGATCGGTCAATACATAGGCTGCCGGTTGATTGCACAAGATTGCTCCAAGGCATGCCAAATGAGAGGTCGCGGACTTGCCCACGCCTCCTTTGCTGCCTCCAAAAAAAACGAGTTTGGTACGGCTCATAAAACGCTCCGCTCTAGGGCTTCAAGGATGATTTGCTGGGCTGAAATCACCCTCCCCTCTTCCCGCGTGCGTTCGGAGGCTTTCAGAACGAACTTGCTCAACAGTGCGGTGCTGGGGCGAAGGGTTATGGGGACCGTATCCTGCTCCGGTTTGGCCTTCTTGGGCTTTGAGCGCGCGGGCGCGGCAACCGGCACCTTGGCCTCTGGCGTCGAAGACACCAACACCGGCGCGGGCGCCGCAGCCACGGGCGCAGACTTCGTTCCGACCGGCTGACTCGCCGCAGCCGCAATTCGGGCAGCCAATTCACTGGAGTCGCGATTTTTCTTCATACGAGGACCTTTGTCGTGATGGTGCAACCGTGTGGCGTCACAATACCGCGATTGCACAACATTGCAACACCATGCCGTCACGAGCGTGCGGCATCACAGCATTTTGCTGTCGCAGCGTTGCAATAGTGCGACACCGAAATTGTGCGGTGGCACGATGTTTCAATGTCGCAGCGTTCCAGCATTACAATGCCACGGTGTTACGGGTCTGCGACGCTGTGCTGTCACACCATCGTGGTATTACGCCGTCATACTTCCTCGACATCACAACATTGCAATGCTCTGATTTCATGTCGCCATAGAGTTTCACATTCACAGTGTCTCGCCATCGTGGCACTGTGAGGTTTCGGTGCTGCGATGTCATGCCGCTCCGGCGTCGCACCGTCGTTATGGCGTCATTCTGTGATGTCGTAGCATTTCGATGGTGTCGTGTCGCAAAATCGTAGCGGTATACCACCGTAGCGGTTCAGCATTACGGCGGCAGATTCACCACGCTAAGATTCCGTAGAAGAAGAGGGCAGGGGAGGCCGCCCGTTTGGTCGCAATACGGAATTTCCAACCCACAAATCTTGATGTCTTGAACGACTTACGGGTATTTTGGCAGTCCCCGCAGTCCTATTTGATTGCCTTACTGCTAAGAGTGGCGAATAGCTTCCTCGCAGAGACCGGCGTCCCCGATTTCAGTCCGAAGTCGCCGTTGTCAACGACTGGAACGAACACAACATCATCGCCTCCGATTCGGCCGACCAGATAGATGTTCGCGAACATGTCCTGAGCGGAGAAGATTTCCTGGCCAGCCGACTCGGCAGCGAGTTTCTTGGCGGCGTTCAGCACGCCAGTCACGTAGTTATGGCCAAAGGATATTTCACCCGTGCTCCATTGCCCGGACTCGTTCTGGGAGATCTCTAGCATGGCTACGGCCTGCCCATCGACCGAGACCGGATAGAGAAAGAGGTGCCCGTAATTGTGCAGGATCGTCTTGGGGTTCTTTTCTGCGGTGTAGTGCGCAAGTAGTTCCTGGTCGATGGCGTAGACGGGCAGGGGCCGCTCCAGTTTTGCCCGCTTGAGATCCTCGGGGGCAGGCACACTCTTTGACCTCGACTGCATGGTTTCGACGGATTCTTGAAGTTGTTTCAATCCTTGCATTGCGGCACTGTCTGCGGGGACGCGATCAGAATTATCGGCACCCAATACCCGTTGGTAGACGCACAGCGCCAGAACTGTCAGCGCCAGAGCGCAATATATTTTCATGGACTTTTCCGCACGTTGTACCAGTTGCCTACAAAATCGATGCTTTCACGGCGGTGCCAGAGATAATAGGCGCCGGGCGCCGAAAATTGTTCGTAGGGAATCCGTGATTGTTTATCAAGTCCGGGTCTCACGACGCCGCCCGAGCCGGTTCGCCGCGTTCCAGCTTCGTCTGTCGCGTCTCCCTTTCCCGCGCTTCCTCCAATAAGGTCTTTGTCTCTCTCGTAGCAATCTCAAATGCAAAAAAACATTGCGCCTGAATAATCCGTAGTCTAATACATGCAGCCCAAGCCAATGGGTGTGGTATGGGGATCGCTCGCCTATTCACTTCTGCGCTTGTCTGCCTCAGCACTGTTCTATCCCTCCCCAGTCGCGCCGCGGACCTGGCCGCTTGCACTGGTCTTGTACTGGACGAAAACGGCATCCCCGTCGCCGCCGCCCAACTGAAACTCGAAGACGGTTCCGCCCACGTCTACCGCACCGAAACCGACGGCGCCGGCCGCTTCACCTTCCGAGATCTCCCCACTGGCGATTTCAAATTGGAAGTCCGCAAGCAAGGCTTCTTCGTGATCGCCGCCCGCGCGATCACTTTTCAACCAGGCGCCAACGAACTCAATCTCACACTAAATCACGCCGAGGAACTCCATGAGCACGTGCAAGTCACCGCCCCCGCCAATCAAATCGACCCGCAAGACACCGCTCAGCGCAACACCCTCACCGCCCGCGCCATCCGCGACATTCCCGTACCCAGCCCCATGTCCTCGCGCAGAGCCTCGCAGCGCTGCCCGAAATCACGCAAGACAATCTCAACAACCTTCACATCGCCGGCTCCCGCTCCGGAGAAACCCAGTACCTCCTCGACGGCTTCGAAATCGGCGACCCCATAAATGGCCAGCTCACCTCTCGCTTCAACGTGGACGCCACGCGCGCCGCCGAAGTGCAAACCAGCCGCTTCGGCGCAGCCTACCCTCATTCCGGTGCAAACATCCTCAGCCTGGAAACCCCTGACGGCGACGACCGCTGGCGCTTTGGGACTACTAATCCCGCCCCCGGCATCAATGTTTACGAGGGCGTTCATCTAGGCGATTGGTATCCACGGTTCACTTTCTCCGGCCCCATCGAGCGCGGCCGCTTGTGGTTCTCTGATTCGATCAGCCTCCAGCACACATTCGCTGTCGTCAAAGAACTGCCCTCCGGCGCTAACACTTGGGAAGACTGGGCCGGCGACAACCTCCTCCGCCTCCAATACAACATCACGCCCAAACACATTCTCCATGCCACCTTCCTCTATAACCGCGCCTACGACACAAACGTCGGCCTCGACCCCCTCGATCCTGTCTCCACCACGGTCACCGGCGAGCAAGAGCGTTACTTCGCCTCCCTCAAAGATCAAGTCTGGCTCCACGACACGCTCTTCGATTTCGGTGTGGCTGCCGATGACGGCACTCTCGACTTCATCCCCCACGGCACCGAACCCGACGTCCTCCTCGTCAACGGCTCAACCGGCAACTATTTCCAGCGCCTCTATCAGCGCGGCCGCCGGCTGCAAGCCACAGCCCAGGTGATCGCCGCATCGCGCCACTGGCACGGCACTCACCAAATCGCCGCAGGCGCCAACGCAGCAGCCATGAGCTATTCGCTCTCCGCCGAACGCGGTGAGATCGACGCGCTCCAAGCATTTCTAGACGGTCAGGAAAACGGCCCGCCTTGCGTCTCACCTATCCCCGGCTGCCTGGTGCGCCGCTCCACGTTCGAGGGCCCCGCAGCTCCGCATGCCTCCAACACCCAAGCCGGCGCCTACGCCCAAGACACCTGGTCGATCTCCAAGTACCTCGTTGTGCAGACAGGCCTGCGCACCGACTGGGATCGCTTCACGCAAAGCGCCATGGCCGGCCCGCGCCTGTCCGCCAACATTCTCCCGTTCGGCGACGACACCTCAAAAATCTCCATTGGCTGGGGTATCTACAACGCTCCGCTCAATCTCTCTCTGATCGGCCAAACTCTAGATCAGCGCCAGATCGACGTCTTTTACGACTCCGTCGGCAACATCGTCGCTCGAGGCCCGGTAGTAAGTCAGTTCGCGCTCCCCACAAACGCCTTGCAGCAACCCCGGTTCACAATTTCCAGCGCCGGTTGGCAGCAAAAATTCGCGCACAGCACGCTCCTCGCCCTCGACCTCCTAGCCCGCAACAGTTCCCACAGCTTGGCCTACATCAATCAGCAACCTAGCCAACCCGGCGGAATTTTTGTCCTGGAAGATACGCGCAAGGACCGCTACCGCGCTGCCACCGCTTCGGTCCGCCACGTCTTTTCCGAGGACATGGAAGTCTACGGCGCCTACACCCGCTCGATCGCCCACTCCAACGAAGTCCTCAACCCCGCCCTCGGGTCGATCTTCTACCTAGCCCAGCAATCCGGCCCTGTCGCTTGGGATGCTCCCAACCGCCTGCTCAGCTGGGGCTGGGCCCCCACCCACATTTGGGGCATCCAACTCAGCTATTTCTTCGAATACCGCACCGGCTTCCCGTTCAGCGTCATCAATCTAGAGCAGCAACTGGTCGGACCGCCAAACTCTTCTCGCTTCCCCGACTACGCCAGCCTCAACCTCGGCATTGAAAAGAAATTCGCTTTCCGCGGCTACCTCTGGGGAGTCCGAGTGGAAGCCGTCAACGCGTTAGACCGCCAAAATCCCGACACGGTAGTCAACAATTTCGACGCCCCCAATTTCCGCGCCTTTTCCGGTGGCCAAAGCCGAGCCTTCACGCTCCGTGTCCGCTTCATCGGCCGAAAATAGCCGCGCCAAGTGGACGCGGCGGATCGACAAACTTGGGGATGACCGGCACAGTGATCGTTCTGCCGTAGATCCGCGCAGTAAAAGGTGTTGCTCGTGTGGTGTACAACAGTCCGCCGGCAAGTCAGGGCCGAAAGTGCACCCTCTCCTGACCCATGCGCCTGGACAGGAACAGCCTACATTCGGCGGTGCTCCGGTGCTCTCTCGGCGTCTTGTCCGCCTGATCCCGAGGCGGGCGTAAGCATGTGGCCAGCCAATGCTAATCACCTCGGGGCATTTTTCCGCTTGCGAGCCGGCAGGACGGTGGTAGGCTTCACAACTGGAGGAAAGAAGTGAGTTTAGGCTCTCCCCCAGAGAATCTTCATTCTCCTTCCGGCTCGGAAGGTCGCCGCAGCACGCGCGTCGACCGCAACCTTCCTCTGGTCGTGCTTGGACAGACCAGAACAGGTCTCTCCTTCCAGGAAAAAACATCCACCGTGACTTTCAATCTTCACGGGTGCCGCTATCCGTCGAGCCATGAATATCCGATCGGGTCATCCGTCGGCCTTCGCGTGCTGCAACCCGATGGCGAGACCATCTCGCCGGTTATTCGTGCCTTCGTGAAGTCTGTCCATCCGCCGGCAAGTCCGCGCGAACTCTTCCAGGTCGGCGTCGAGCTGGAATCCCCCGCAAATATCTGGAATGTTTCACCGCCGCCGCCGGATTGGAATCGCTTGCTCGGAGGCAGCACATCGTCGGCAGGCGCGGCAACGGGCACAGCTCCCGCGCTGGAACCGCAGCCTCCGCCAACCGCTGCGAACGCCTTTCCATCCGCTCCCACGTCGAGCAGCGAGCCGAGAACGAACCAGGTAACGGAATTCCCCTCCCCCTCCCCTGCTGCGGCCGGCCCGCAACCGGCCAGGGACGCCGTTCCGTCAAAACCGGAGCGCGTGGCCATCACCATCGATCAACTGGTCGGTGCCATGCAAGGCAAACTGCAGGCCGCCGCCGAAAAAGTCGTTCAGAACGCGCTGGCCGAGCATCTCGATGAGGCCATCAACGAGGCTCTCACGCGAGTGGAAGGAGTTCGCGAACGAAATCTTCAA
>Ga0210398_10001094_pt1 | contig 29027 bp, 16 predicted proteins | sample IncBWC4OmetaG_FD_161047 | JGI IMG/M metagenome (GOLD analysis project Ga0210398, IMG submission 161047) | Forest soil microbial communities from Barre Woods Harvard Forest LTER site, Petersham, Massachusetts, United States - Inc-BW-C-4-O | ecosystem: Environmental > Terrestrial > Soil >... | reverse complement strand
TGGAAGTAACTTCAGACACCGGCGGCGGCGTTGACCTGGGATGGGAAAGCCCCGGCCAGTGGTTTAAATATACGGTCAATGTGGCCACGGCCGGCACTTACACCGTCAGCTTCCGCATCGCCGCTCCGGGCGCGGTGACCGACGCCTTCCATCTCTCTAATTCTTCCGGTACGAACCTGAGCGGTAACGTCAACCTTCCCGCGACCGGTGGCTACCAAACCTGGGCCACCGTGACGGCCAGCGTCACCTTGCCGGCCGGCCAGCAAATCCTGACCCTGAACGAGGACAACGGCGGCGGCGTGTGGAACATCAACTACATGAGTTTCGCCTTGAACTCATCGAACCGGACCCTGACCGGTTCCTCAGGTGATGGCTGGCATGCGCTGGCGATTTCTCCTGGCGCGACCGGCACCTTCACCGCCACCTACGACGCGACGCCCTCGGTCTCGCCGGAAAATGCCGTGGTCGGCCTATCCAGTGGCGCCGCCACCGGCTTCGACAACCTCGGTTGCATCGCTCGCTTCAATCCCTCGGGGCAAATCGATGCCTACAACGGCACGGCCTACGCCGCGGCCTCGAGCATCAACTATTCGGCCGGTGTCTCGTATCACTTCGAGATGGATGTCAATCTGACCGCCCATACCTACTCGGTTTATGTCACCCCGGCCGGTGGTGCAAAGACGCTCGTGGGCAGCAACTATGCCTTCCGCAGCACGGCAAACACCATGACCAGCCTGACCGATTGGAACCTCGATGTGGATCCCTCCATCGGCGGGGCTTCGCTCACCGCCAACAACCTCACTCCGTAACCCCGCGGATCAGCGTCCGCCGGATTCACCGGCGGACGCGTTCGCAGATTTGAGATCTTAAACCTGAGATTTGAGATTGCGAAGTCGTCGGTATTCCCGACCGGTCTAAACAAAGTGGCGGGCCTGCAAAGGCCCGCCGCTTTTGCTTTTCCACCTGATTTCATTTAACGATACAAATAACAAGCAGGCCCATCAGGGGCGGGGGATTCTCACCTGGTGGAATATTCCGCTGGTTGGATCAGTAGAACTCATGAAGGCCCCCTACCCCCTTGTTAGAAATGCCATCCGTGGCCCCTGCACAACCCATGCAGGGCCATCATTAAAATAAACCCAACAGAAACCCGAATAAGTATCCTCTATGAAAGCGGAAAATCGTATTGTTAAAATCCTCGCTGCATTTGCCCTCATTTGCGGCTTATCCCTGTCAGCCCAGGCCCAACTCGGCACCGGCTGGACTCCCGACAACGAAACCTACATCGAACAAAATTCGGCCGGCACCTCCACCACGGCCATTCCCGGGGGGTTCGAATTCTCGACTCCATCCGGCCATGGACGCGCGGAATTGCGCGGCAATAACCTTCCCACCAACGTCACCAATCAATGGCAGGGTTTTGCCACTCTGAAATCACTTCCCGCCGGCTCGACCAAAATCTCCATGCACCAGGTTTTCGGACCGGCGCCTTCCACCCCCGACCTCATCCTCGATGAAGCGGTGGGCGGCCCCACCGGGATCGAAATTATCTCGCTGGAACAGGGCGATGCGGTTGAAGCACCGATCCAAATCGGCGTGCAGTTCCAAATGAACACGATTTACGATCCGGTCGGAAACCTGATCTCGATCTATGTCAATGGTTCGAAGACAGGCACAAAGGTTCCCAATTCTGGCATTCACTATAATAAGTTCGGCCAATATGTGTCCCTGTCCGGCAGCGGTCCGTCCACCATGGATTGGGTGAATATTTCATCCTTCGCGGGTGGTGTCGCGCCCGGTGGCAACACTCCGCCCCCGCCCACGACCTTCACGATTACGGCCAGCGCGAGCTCCGGTGGATCGATCAGCCCCTCCGGCAACGTCTCAGTCAAGCAAGGTGCCAGCCAGTCGTTCTCGATCGCGGCCAACTCTGGATTCACCGTGTCCAGCGTGACCGTCGACGGTGCCAGCCAGGGTGCGATCACGTCCTTCACGTTCTCCAATGTGCAGGCCAATCACACCATCAGCGCCACCTTCAAGGCGACGACCGCGACCTCCTTCACCATCACGACCAATGCTGGCAGCGGCGGTTCAATCAGTCCATCAGGCGCGGTCTCAGTGGCCCAGGGTGCCAGCCAGTCGTTCACCATTGCGGCCAATTCCGGATTCACCGTGTCCAGCGTACTGGTCGACGGTGCCAGCCAGGGAGCGATCACCTCCTTCACGTTCTCCAATGTGCAGGCCAATCATACCATCAGCGCCACCTTCACCGCAACCTCATCGGGTGGCGGCGGCGGCAATGAGCCGGCCCCGACCTTCAGCGAGCCGACCGGCACCTACGTCAAGGAAGTCCATACGCGCATTTCGGATTCAGATGCCAGCGCGTCCATCTTCTTTACGACGGATGGCTCGACGCCCACGGCGAGCAGCACGCCGAATCCCGATAGCACCATCGAGTTCATGACCACCACCACCCTCAAGTCCATTGCCATTGACAAGGGCGTGAGCAGCCCGGTGACCACGGCGACCTACACGATTACACCATAATATAGAGCGCCTCGAACCGGGATTTTATCTCACACTGCCAAGTGGCGGTCCTTTGCCGGACCGCCACTTTTTCTTTGCCCAGGGCGTCTCGAAAAGAATTTGGCTGGCTCAAAACCGACGAACTTAAAATGCAGATGCCGCTGTTGCCATGGGGGTATGCGCCAGATCAAGCAACCCGGGCACACGGGTGACAGCCCTGCGACCGTGGACCAGGGTTCGAGCTGAAAAAACTCAGATGCAAGCTAAATGCAATTATTTCGTTTAACGATACAAATAACGATGACATCGATTTGAAATAAGGAGTTCGCACCATCGACAGCTTCCCCCGCCCCCAGCTCGTTAGTCAGACCCCCACCCCCTGTCAGCGATTGTTACACGCCGGCGCAAGTCATGGCCGTGCATTTTCCTTGTCAGAGTAGTTCAACAGCAACCCCGAATCGTCGTATCCTATTATGAAAGCGGAAAAACGTATTGTTAAAAACCTCGCTGCATTTGCCCTCATTTGCGGCTTATCTGTCTCGGCCCATGCCCAAATCGGCAGCGGCTGGACGACCGACAACGAAACCTACATCGCCCAGAATTCAGCTGGAACCACTACCACGGCCATTCCAGGCGGATTTGAATTTACGACTCCCTCCGGCAAAGGCCGTGCGGAGATGCGCGGCAATGACCTTCCCAGCACCACCACCAATCAATGGCAGGGTTTTGGTACCCTGAAATCATTCCCCTCCGGCGCCAACGATGTGACCATGCATCAGGTTTTTGGACCCTATCCGTCCACCCCTGATCTCATCCTTGATGAAGCGACCGGCGGTCCCACCGGGATCGAAATTATGTCGCTGGAACAGGGCGACGCTTTCGAGGCCGCAATCCAAGTCGGTGTGCAGTTCCAAATGAACACGATCTACGATCCGGTCGGAAACCTGATCTCGATTTATGTCAACGGCTCACTGACGGGAACAAAGACTCCCAATTCTGGCATTCACTACAACAAATTCGGCCAATACGTGTCCCTGTCTGGCACCGGTCCGACCACCTTCGATTGGGTGAATGTCCAATCGTGGGCGGGTGGTACAGCCAGTGGCGGCGGCGGAACCACCGTGGCCACGCCGACGTTCAGCCCGGCTGGCGGCACGTACACGAGCACCCAGAGTGTGTCGATCAGCGACTCCACCAGCGGCGCCACCATCTACTACACCACCAATGGCAACACCCCGACCACCTCTTCGACCGTGTATAGCGGCACGATCTCGGTCAGCAGCACCACGACGATCAAAGCCATTGGCGCCAAGAACGGCGATACCACGAGCGGCGTTGCCTCGGCCACCTACACCATCAACAGCGGCGGCGGAACCACCGTGGCCACGCCGACGTTCAGCCCGGCTGGCGGCACGTACACGAGCACCCAGAGTGTGTCGATCAGCGACTCCACTAGCGGCGCCACCATCTACTACACCACCAATGGCAACACGCCGACCACCTCTTCGACCGTTTATAGCGGCGCGATCGCGGTGAGCAGCACCACGACGATCGAAGCCATTGGCGTGAAGAGCGGCGATACCACGAGCAGCGTTGCCTCGGCCACCTACACCATCAGCAGCGGCGGCGGCGGCAACGAGCCGGCTCCGACCTTCAGCGAACCGACCGGCACCTACACCAAGGAAGTGCATACGCGTATCTCGGATACGGATGCCAACGCGGCCATCTACTACACGACGGATGGCTCAACGCCCACGTCGAGCAGCACGCCGAATCCCGACAGCACCATCGAGTTCAAGACCACCACCACCCTCAAGTCCATTGCCATTGACAATGGCGTGAGCAGCCCGGTGACCTCGGCGGTCTATACGATTACACCGTAATCAAAAACGCCTCGAACCGAGGTTTTATCTCACGACCAAGTGGCGGGCCTGCAAAGGCCCGCCACTTTTGCTTTCCGCCCCTGCCTTTCGCTCCTGATTAAAAGCCACCGATTGCGAGCCTGCACTGCTCTTATCCGGCAAGCCTCCAACCGGGAACGCCAGCATGACCGAAAAGGCGTTGGAGCCATCCGACGGCCGCGCTCTTATTTAACGATACAAACAAAGACGCTATCGATTTGTAACAAGGCTTCCCTGCATTCTCGCAATTTGCTCTCGTTAGCTTACCCCCTTTAGCCCCTCGTTACCGCCCCCTGTTGGAAATCGTTACACGCCGGCGCCAGTCATGGCCGTGCATTGCCTCGTTTGAATAAACTCAACCGCAACCCAGAAATGGTATCATATATGAAAGTGGAAAAACGTATTGTTAAAACCCTCGCTGCATTTGCCCTTATTTGCAGCTTATCCGTCTCAGCCCATGCCCAACTCGGCAGCGGCTGGACCTCCGCGCCAGAGACGCCTACCCCCCAAACATCGTCCGGCTGCACCATCACCCCAAATTCATCCGGCGGTGGCACCTTCTCGGTTCCCTCCGGCATAGCGCGCGCGGAGTATCGGTATCCGAATCTCCCGACCACGGGCACGAGTCAGTTCCAAGGCGACGTAGTCTACACCAGCCTGGCCGGCAACCGGGTAAACTGCGAACAGCTTTTTGGACCGGCTCCTTCCACTCCCTGGCAAATGCTGGCTTTCGATAAAACCCTTACCGTGGCCGGAAATCCTCCCGGGGCGTTTTACGATGTCGAATCAGCTGCAAAAGGCGCGCAACCGGGCCTGTACCCGTACACGATCGGCGCAACGGCCCAAGTCAATACCATCTACGATCCCGTTGCCGACACCGTTGATATCTATATCAATGGCACGCACGTCCGTCAGGATACCGAAACCAATGGTACCTCAGCGCCAAACCCCCCCCCGCACTACCACAAGATCGGCTGTTACGTGACCGGCTCCGGCTCCGGCCCGGCCACGACCGTGTGGACGAATGTCCAATTCTGGTCGGGTGGCACAATCGGCCCCGGCACCGTGGCCACGCCGACGTTCAGCCCGGCGGGCGGCACGTACTCGAGCGCCCAGAGTGTGTCGATCAGCGACTCCACCAGCGGCGCCACCATCTACTACACCACCAATGGCACCACGCCGACGACCTCATCGACCGTTTATAGCAGCGCGATCGCGGTCAGCAGCGGCACCGTCACGATCGAAGCCCTTGGCGTCGCGAGCGGTGACACCAACAGCAGCGTTGCCTCGGCCACCTATACGATCAGCACCACCACCACCGTGGCCACGCCGACGTTCAGCCCGGCGGGCGGCACGTACTCGAGCGCCCAGAGTGTGTCGATCAGCGACTCCACCAGCGGCGCCACCATCTACTACACCACCAATGGCAGCACGCCCACCACCTCTTCGACCGTTTATAGCGGCGCGATCGCGGTGAGCGGCGGTACCGCCACGATTGAAGCCATTGCTGCCAAGAGCGGCGATACCACCAGCAGCGTTGCCTCGGCCACCTACACGATCAGTACCGCCACCACCGTGGCCACGCCGACGTTCAGCCCGGCTGGCGGCACGTACACCAGTGCGCAGTCGGTATCGCTCAGCGACTCCACCAGCGGAGCCACCATCTACTACACCACCAACGGCACCACGCCTACCACTTCATCGACCGTTTATAGCGGCGCGATCGCGGTCAGCAGCAGTACCGTCACGATCGAAGCCCTGGCGGCCAAGAGCGGGGACAACAACAGCAGCGTTGCCTCGGCCACCTACACGATCAGCAGCGGCGGCGGTAATGAACCGGCTCCGACCTTTAGCGAGCCGACCGGCACCTACGTCAAGGAAGTGCATACGCGTATCTCGGATACGGATGCCAACGCGGCCATCTACTACACGACGGATGGCTCAACGCCCACGTCGAGCAGCACGCCGAATCCCGACAGCACCATCGAGTTCAAGACCACCACCACCCTCAAGTCCATTGCCATTGACAATGGCGTGAGCAGCCCGGTGACCACGGCGACCTACACGATTACACCGTAATCAAAAACGCCTCGAACGAGGTTTTATCTCACGACCAAGTGGCGGGCCTGCAAAGGCCCGCCACTTTTGCTTCCAACACTTGACATATCCTGCTTGCCACCAACCGACGGCAACGCACGCGCAGTGGAATCACCCCCGCCAACTCCGCGCCGTCATGATATTTAACAATACAAATAGAAGCGCCGTGGCTTTGCAACAAACCGGCGCTCACGCTAACTGCGCATTGCCTTCGTTAGATTCGCCCCCCGCAGCCCCTGATTAGCCCCCATTAGAGTTTTTCAACCGATTGGCACGCCCCGTGGCGTGAATTATTTTCAGTGGAATTCGCACCATCGCAACCCCAGATCCGGCATCCTATATGAAAGTGGAAAAACGTATTATCAAAGCCCTCGCCGAATGTGCCATTATTTGCGGCTTCTCCCTATCGGCCCAGGCCCAACTCGGCAGCGGCTGGACCCCCGATAACGAAACCTATATCGCGCAAAATTCGGCCGGCACCACCACCACGGCGATCACCGGAGGATATTCCTTCTCGATTCCGAGCGGCCACGGTCGTGCGGAGCTGCGCGGCAACAATCTTCCGACCAACACCACGAACCAGTGGCAGGGTCTCTGTACCGTCGTTTCATACTCTGCGGCGGCCGACGAAATTTGCTGCCACCAAGTTTTCGGGCCGCCCCCGTCCACTCCCGATCTCATCCTGGACATCAAGCATTACGGTGGCGGATTGGAGCTCGACAATTTCCTGCAAGGCGAGGCCTTCCTGACCTCAGTCGAAGTCGGCATTCAGTTTCAAATGAATACGATTTACGATCCGGTCGGAAATTTAATCTGGATTTACGTCAATGGCTCCCTGGTGGGATCGGAAACTCCCAATGCGGGCATACACTATAACAAATTTGGCGCGTATGCGCAGGAGTCAGGCGGCGGCCCCGCCACCTACAATTGGGTCAATGTCCAATCCTGGGCCGGTGGAACCATTCCAAGCAGGGCTGGCATTTATACGATCTCCGCCACCATTGCCAACGGCAACGATGGATATATGACCCCCGAGGGCAACGTCTCCGTCAATGCCGGCGCCAATCAAACGTTCACCATCACGCCCCTTTCAGGCTTTGCGATCGCCGGAGTCAGCGTGGATGGAAATGGCGTCGGCGACGTGACCTCCTACACGTTTACGAACGTCCAGGCCAATCACACGATCTCCGTCACGTTCAAAACGGGGTCGGGCAGCACAACGGTGGCGACGCCGACCTTTAGCCCGGCTGGCGGCACCTACACCAGCGCGCAGAGTGTGACGCTCAGTGATTCCACCAGCGGCGCCACGATCTACTACACCACCAACGGCACCACGCCCACGACCTCATCGACCGTGTATAGCGGCGCGATCGCGGTCAGCAGCGGCACCGTCACGGTCGAAGCCCTGGGCGTCGCGAGCGGCGACACCAACAGCAGCGTTGCCAGCGCCAGCTACACGATCAGCCCCGTGGAGCAACAAGTGGCGACGCCGACCTTTAACCCGGCTGGGGGCACCTACACCAGCGCACAGACAGTGTCACTCAGTGACTCCACCAGCGGCGCCACCATCTACTATACCACGAATGGCAGCACGCCAACCACCTCCTCGAACGTGTACAGCAGCCCGATCGCAGTGAGCAGTGGCACGGTCACGATCGAAGCCTTGGGCGTCCTGAGCGGCGACACCAATAGCAGCGTTGCCTCGGCCACCTACACGATCAGCACCACCACCACCGTGGCCACGCCGACATTCAGCCCGGCTGCCGGCACGTACTCTAGCCCCCAGAGTGTGACGATCAGCGACTCCACCAGCGGTGCCACGATCTATTACACCACCAATGGTACCACGCCGACGACCTCGTCGACCGTGTATAGCGGCGCGATCGCGGTCAGCAGCACCACGACGATAGAAGCCATGGGCGCCAAGAGCGGAGACAACAATTCCTCCGTCGCCTCGGCCACCTACACCATCAGCAGCGGCGGCGGCAATGAGCCAGCTCCGACGTTCAGCGAGCCGACCGGCACCTACAGCGGTGAAGTCCACACCCGCATCAAGGATTCAGACGCCAACGCGTCCATCTACTACACGACGGATGGCTCAACGCCCACGTCAAGCAGCACGCCGAATCCCGACAGCACCATCGAGTTCAAGACCACGACCACCCTCAAGTCCATTGCCATTGACAATGGCGTGAGCAGCCCGGTGACCTCGGCAGTCTATACCATCGATTGATAAAATAACAACCCAGGGCAGGATTTCCTGCCTTGGGCTTAAGCCAGCGCCAGCCGCACCCCTCGGCAGGCTTTGGGTTTTAATAATTCCAATGCACCGACAGCTCTGTGCTGTTTGCCCCAACTCCACCCCGACCCCGCCATGAAAACATCCATCATAAATAATCGTCCCAACCACACCGGCTTATTGAGAAGCCGCGCCTTGCTCTCCTTGCTCGCCCTCTGCGCTTTATCGGTGTCAACACCGTCAAAAGTATCGGCGCAAACCCGCATGTTCGCCCCCTATATCGACATGAGCCTGTCGGATAACAACCTGCCGACAATTTCCTCGGCCTCAGGAATCAAAGATTTCACCATGGCCTTTATTGTTAGCGATAACGGTCAAGCGGAATGGGGCGGCGTCGGCTTGGTCTCCACCGAGACCACCATGCTGCCGCTGATCAATGCCCTGCGCGCCGAAGGCGGAAATGTGATCATTTCGTTTGGCGGCGCGTCCGGCAGCGAACTGGCCGATACATCGGGCATAAGCTTGTCGAGCTTGGAGGCTCAATATCAGGCTGTCATCAACAAATACGGAGCGACGGCGCTGGATTTCGATATTGAAGGCGGCGCGGGCAGCAATACCACCGGCATCAATCTTCGCAACGAGGCGCTGGCCGCCCTGCAGTCGGCTAATCCCGGCTTGGTCGTTTCGTACACCCTTCCAGTTCTTCCAACCGGGTTGGTCCAGGACGGCCTCAATGTGCTGTCGAACGCCAAATCAAATGGCGTGAATGTCTCGGTCGTAAATGTCATGGCCATGGATTATGGATCCTCCTTCACGGGTGACATGGGAACCTACGCCATTGACGCGGCTAACGCCACCATCAGCCAGGTGCAGTCGATCGGCCTGTCAGCGAAGGTGGGCATTATCCCCATGATCGGCCAGAATGATACCAGCGTGGAAACCTTTACTTTAGCGGATGCGCAGGCCTTGGAGACCTATGCTCAAGGAAACAGCAGCATTGGCCGGATGTCCTTTTGGTCGGTGGCCCGGGATCAGTCCTGTGCGGATGACGCCGACACGCTATCGCCCGACTGCAGCGGCATTACGCAAAATCCCTGGGATTTTTCCCATGTTTTTGAGGCATTCGGTGGCGGCGGCGGAACCACCACGGTGGCGACGCCGACGTTCAGCCCGGCTGGTGGCACGTACTCGAGCACCCAGAGTGTATCGATCAACGACTCCACCAGCGGCGCGACCATCTACTACACCACGAATGGCAGCACGCCGACCACCTCATCGACCGTGTACAGCAGCCCGATCTCGGTCAGCAGCACCAAGACGATTGAAGTCCTTGGCGTGAAGAGCGGCGACAACAACAGCAGTGTTGCCTCGGCCACCTACACGATCAGCGTCGGTGAAGGTCCGTTCGGCGGAACCCCCGCCGCCATTCCTGGCACGGTCCAGGCCGAAAACTATGACACCGGCGGCCAGGGCGTGGCCTACAATGTCACTTCGATCAATGGCACGGATAATGGCTATCGTTCCGACGGCGTTGACCTGGAAGTCTGTTCGGACACCGGCGGCGGCGTTGACGTGGGATGGGAAAGCCCCGGCCAGTGGTTTAAATATACGGTCAATGTGGCCACGGCCGGAACTTACACGGTCAGCTTCCGCATCGCCGCTCCGAACGCGGTGACCGATGCCTTCCATCTGTCGAATTCTTCCGGTACGAACCTGAGCGGTAACGTCAACCTTCCCGCGACCGGTGGCTATCAAACCTGGGCCACGGTGACGGCCAACGTCACCCTGCCGGCCGGCCAGCAAACCCTGACTCTGAACCAGGACACCGGCGGCGGCGTCTGGAACATCAACTACATGACCTTCGCGACTTCCGGCGGCGGCACCACCGTGGCCACGCCGACCTTCAGCCCGGCTGGCGGCACGTACACCAGCACACAGACAGTGACACTCAGCGATTCCACCAGCGGCGCCACCATCTACTACACCACCAATGGCAGCACGCCGACCACCTCTTCGACCGTTTATAGCGGCGCGATCTCGGTCAGCAGCGGCACCGTCACGATCGAAGCCATTGGCGTGAAGAGCGGCGACACCACCAGCAGCGTCGCCTCGGCCACCTACACCATCAGTAGCGGCGGCGGCGGCAATGAACCTGCACCGACCTTCAGTGAGCCGACCGGCACTTATAGCTCAGAGGTGCATACGCGCATCAAGGACACCGATGCCAATGCGTCCATCTACTACACGACGGATGGCTCAACGCCCACCTCAAGCAGCACGCCGAATCCCGATAGCACCATCGAGTTCAAGACCACGACCACCCTTAAGGCTATCGCCATCGACAATGGCGTGAGCAGCCCGGTGACCACGGCAGTCTACACCATCGATTGATAAATCGGACCATTCAGGGCAGACTTCTGCCTTGAAGTTAAACAAGTGGCGGGCCTGCCAGGGCCCGCCACTTTTTCTTTTGCGCAGATTGCCATCCCAAGAAATCCGCTGCTGGTGGATGCACGATGAGCCCGCAGGGAGAAACGCCGCAGCTGCTGGCGATTTGGCGTGGTTAACTATATACGCAGTCCGGGCGCGAATGCTTGTAAACATTTATTGAAAAAATCAGCGGCGCGATACGGCGGCTTAAATATAGAGGAAAGTGGATTGCAATAGCCTTTGTTTATTCACGGGATTTCTTTTTTGGTGACGGTGCAAATACCCCAAAATAAAATGCAGATGACGCTGCTGGTACAGGCACATGCAGCAATCGCAAATAACCCGCGCGTCTAGGTGACAAACCTCAACCGTGAACGCCGGCCTGCACCACAAGAGCCTTGGTGCAAACTGGATGCAGTCATTTCATTTAACGATACAAATAACCATGACATCGATCTATACTAGGGTGTTCCCACCATGGCCGCAGCTTCCCCCAGCTCGTTAGTCAGAAGTCACTCCCACCCCCTGTTAGGAATTGTCACACACCGGCGCCAGTCCTGCCCGTGCATTGTCCTTGTCATCGTAATTCAACAGCAACCCCGAATCGTAGTATACTATATGAAAGCGGAAAAACGTATTATTAAAACCCTCGCTGCATTTGCCATCATTTGCGGCTTATCCGTCTCGGCCCATGCCCAAATCGGCAGTGGCTGGACCACCGACAACGAAACCTACATCGCCCAGAATTCATCCGGCACCACCACCACGGCCATTTCTGGCGGATTTGAATTCACGATTCCCACCGTAACGGGCCTTTGCCGTGCGGAAATGCGCGGAAACAATCTTCCGACGAACACCACCAATCAGTGGCAAGGCCTTGGTACGCTCAAATCGTTCCCCTCCGGCGCCGACAAAATCTGCATGCATCAGGTTTTCGGGCCGGCTCCTTCCACCCCCGATCTCATCCTTGATGAGGCCACCGGCGGCTCGACCGGAGTGGAAATCATGTCGCTGGAACAGGGTGATGCAGTTGAGGCATCAATCTCCGTCGGCGTGCAGTTCCAATTGAACACGATCTACGATCCGGTCGGAAACCTGATCTCGATTTATGTCAATGGCTCGCTGACCGGCACGAAGGTTCCCAACTCGGGCATCCACTACAATAAGTACGGCCAATATGTGTCCAAATCTGGCGCCGGTCCGTCCACCTTCGATTGGGTGAATGTCCAATCGTGGGCGGGTGGCTCAGCCAGTGGCGGCGGCGGAACCACGGTGGCAACGCCGACGTTCAGCCCGGCTGGCGGCACGTACACCAGCGCGCAGTCGGTGTCACTCAGTGACTCCACCAGCGGCTCCACGATCTACTACACCACCAACGGCAACACGCCGACCACCTCGTCGACCGTTTATAGCGGCGCGATCGCGGTGAGCAGTGGCACGGTTACGATCAAAGCCATTGGCGCCAAGAGCGGCGATACCACCAGCAGCGTTGGCTCCGCCACCTACACCATCAGCACCGTGGCCACGGTTGCCACCCCGACGTTCAGCCCGGCTGGCGGCACGTACACCAGCGCGCAGTCGGTCTCGATCAGTGACTCCACCAGCGGCGCCACCATCTACTACACCACCAATGGCAGCACGCCCACCACCTCTTCGACCGTTTATAGCGGCGCGATCGCGGTGAGCAGTGGCACGGTCACGATCGAAGCCCTGGCGGCCAAGAGCGGCGATAACAACAGCAGCGTTGCCTCCGCCACCTACACCATCAGCAGCGGCGGCGGAACCACCGTGGCCACGCCGACGCTCAGCCCGGCGGGCGGCACGTACACGAGCACCCAGAGTGTGTCGATCAGCGACTCCACCAGCGGTGCCACCATCTACTACACCACCAATGGCAGCACGCCCACCACTTCATCGACCGTTTATAGCGGCGCGATCGCGGTGAGCAGCGGCACGGTCACGATCGAAGCCATTGGCGTCAAGAGCGGCGATACCACCAGCAGCGTTGGCTCCGCCACCTACACCATCAGCAGCGGCGGCGGCGGCAATGAGCCGGCTCCGACGTTCAGCGAGCCGACCGGCACCTACAGCGGTGAAGTCCACACCCGCATCAAGGATTCAGACGCCAACGCGTCCATCTACTACACGACAGATGGCTCAACGCCCACGTCAAGCAGCACGCCGAATCCCGACAGCACCATCGAGTTCAAGACCACCACCACCCTCAAGTCCATTGCCATTGACAATGGCGTGAGCAGCCCGGTGACCTCGGCAGTCTATACCATCGATTGATAAATCGGACCATTCAGGGCAGACTTCTGCCTTGAAGTTAAACAAGTGGCGGGCTCGAAAGAGCCCGCCACTTTTGCTTACCGAGCCTGGACAATCCGTCCGGTGAGGCCAGGGCGTTGCACGACACAATCGAAGCAAAAAAATAACCTCACCGTGATTTTGCAGGAACCGTTTCTGCCATGGCATTTCCAAATTGGTGCCCGAAAAAGTCTGCACTTCCGCTAACCGGCTGTTGCAAACGCTCACTTAATTCCCCAACCTAATCCTTCAACCATGAACTCCATACCCTTTATCCCTCGCTCGTGGCCTGCCCAAACTTTTGGTTTTTCGGCCAGGCCGGTTAATCCATCCCCTTGCGCCCATCCACCCGGCGCAGGGCTTGTCGCTCGCACCCGGCAACGTGTGCGTGGCGGTTTGGCCTTGTTGCTTTTCACGGGCGGGCTTGCGGTCGGTTCAACCGGTCTTCGCGCCGAATCCAGCCCCGCCTCGACCATCCATTTGACCTCCACCCTGGTTTCTCCCATCGACGTCGCGTTGGCCTGGAAGGATTCCGCGCCCAATGCCTCCAGTTATACCATCGAATATGCGACGAATCCAAATGGCCCCTTTATCATCCTCGCTTTTTGCCCGGCCAGCCAGACCACGTACAAGCACCCCAACTTGATGCCGCAGACGACGTTTTACTATCGCGTCCGCCCCATCTACGGACCGACGACCAACCCGATCGAGGTCACCCTGCCCGGTGAATTATCCGATGCCGCGTATGCCGACCGCTATTCCAAACCGGAGGATTATTCCTGGTCCGCCCCAAAAATCCTTCCCGACAATGTACCGCTCGCGAAAAAATCGATCCGGGATGCCGCGACCATCGCCGCAGCCGCGCCCACCGATCTCAAGGCCACCTTTGTTCCCATCACCGTCAGCGGCATCCAGTTGACCTGGACGAATCATTCGAACGATGAAGAGGGATTTCTACTTGAGACCAAGGATGACAGCCACCCGGATTTCACGGTCTGCGCCCGCATCGACCCCAAGGTCAATGCCTTCGGCTGGGGCTTCCACCCGCCCCAAAGGAAAGCTTCCTTCCGCATCCGGGCCTTTTATTTTGGAACGCCTTCCAACCTGGAGAGCAAAACCACCGTGCTGCCCGCCAATTGGAAAAATCCGACGGCAAAATTGGAAACGCCGGCCACGCCGGCGAACTAACTGCCTCTCACCGCGCCTGCGGGGTTCGCCATGTACAGCTATCCCGGAGCTCGACCCAAGCAGAAGTTTTCATGGCCGCTGTTCGCCGGGGTGGTCGTGGCCGGCGCGGTCCTTGGCTGGTGGGCTTACCGCGCCGGACGGGCCCCGTTGCCACCCGGCCCGCCAACCGGCCAGGGCCCGGGCGCGTCGTCCGGCCCCGCCCTGAATTTAACCAGGCTGGCGGTTCCCGGCGCGGACGCCGAAACGTATCGAACAGCTGGATACGATGAGCTGCTGAAACTCCTGCAGGGAAAACTGGCGGGATCGGGCCAGGATGTGCTGGCCGCGCTGGCCGAGATTGCCCGGGACCGGCCCGACCTGGCCATCGCCCTCGCCGAGGAACTCGGCCGGACGAATGCGGAGAAATCATCCTGGGTGGCGACTCTCGTGGGCCAATGGACTTCGCGAGATCCGAAAAGCGCCTGGGATTGGTTGACGCAGCCCGACAACAAACTGACCACGCCGGCCCTCCTCGGCACCGTCCTGGACGCCATGGCGGTGTCCGATCCCGAAATGTTGCTCGGGAACGTGGACATGCTCCTGCTCAGGGACGACCACTCCGGCAGTCCCTTTTCGGCCCGAAACTCGGTGTACATGGGCCTGGAAGCCCTGGTCAAGAGTGGCAACGTCGATCTCGCCCGGGCCGCCGTGGAGGCCTGGGCCGGCGACCCCGGCAAGCTGCCGATTGGACCCGCGGCCTATGAGATCGTGGCGATGGCCATGGATAAAACCACCCCTGAAGTTACCGCCGCCTGGCTAAAGTCCCTGCCGGCCTCGGAAGACCTCAATTCCGCCGTTACCACCTTTGCGGGCACTTGGGCGCAGAGCGATCCCGGCGCGGCGATGCGCTGGGCTGAATCGATTCCGGCGGAAGAAGGCCAGTCCGGGGCCATCGGCCAGATTTTTGTCGGATGGATGCAAAGCGATCCCGGCACGGCGATGAATTGGCTCGATAATTACATCCCCCGTACCGCCGGCATCATGGAGGACGATACTTTGATCGGGAGCATGATCCTGTTCTCGCCCACCACCAAAAAAGATCCCACCGAAGCCATGAAACTGGCTGATTCGATTGCCGACCCGCAAACCCGTTTTATCTATCAGCAAGAGCTTGTCCAGTCGTGGGGTCGCACCGACCCCGGGTCGGCGGTCGAATATGTCATGAATAGCACAACCATCGCCGATGATCAGAAACAATTACTGATTCAACAAATCCAAAGCGCCAATAAATCGGCTAACACGCCCCGTCCAACGAAACCGTAGCCCGGGTGTGTCTGTGAATACCAAAACTGTGCGCCCGCCGCCATCCTTTGCCTCGTCCCGCGCGGGTCTTTTTCTTGCCGGCGGCCTGCTGGTGATCGCCGCGCTCATCGCGTTCCGCAATAGTTTCTCCGTTCCGTTCCTCTACGACGATGTCACGGCCATTCCCGGCAATCCCACGATCCGGCATCTCTGGCCGATCGGGCCCGTCTTATCGCCGCCAGGCAGGCTGACTACCAGCGGCCGGCCCATCATCAACCTCTCCCTGGCCATCAACTATGCCTTCGGCCAGGCCGATGTCCGGGGCTATCACGCGCTCAACCTCGCCATCCATATCCTCGCGGGCCTCACCTTATTCGGCCTCGTGCGACGGACCCTCGCGTCGCTAGACGCGACGCGAGCATTTCAGATTTCAGATTTCAAATCCATGATAGTGGATGGCCAGGCGACAGCCCCATCTGAAATTTCAAATCTGAGATTTGAGATCGCAGCGGATGCCACCCTTTTGGCTTTTACCGTTGCCGCCATCTGGATGCTTCATCCGCTCCAGACCGAGTCGGTGACGTACATCATCCAACGAGCCGAATCGCTCATGGGTTTGTTTTATTTGCTGACGCTGTATTGTTTCGTTCGCGGCGCGGAAAGCAGGATTCAGGCGTCAGGCATCAGGCATCAGGCATCAGAGATCAGTGATCAGGAGAAGGAATTTAAAACTCAAACAATCCTGCCTCTATCCTCTGGCCTGACGCCTGATGCCTCTAGCCTCTGGTATGCAGCCTCCGTCCTCTTCTGTTTTCTGGGCATGGCCAGCAAGGAGGTGATGGTCTCCGCGCCGTTGATGGTGTTGCTGTATGATCGCACCTTCATCGCGGGTTCCTTTCGGGCGGCGTGGCAGCAGCATCGCCGTTTATATTTGGGCTTGGCCGCCAGCTGGCTTTTGCTGGGGTTCCTAGTGGTGAGCACCGGGGGCAACCGCAACGGCTCCGCCGGCTTTTCCAGCGGCATGCCGTGGTGGACGTACGCGCTGACCCAATTGCCGGCGATCACGCACTATCTTCGGCTCTCCCTGTGGCCGCATCCCCTGGTTTTCGATTACGGAACTGCCGTCGTCACAAGCGCCGCCGCTGTCATCCCCGGCGCGCTCATCATCGCCGCCCTGGCGACCGGCACGATCATTGGACTGCGGCGCTGGCCGGCCCTCGGTTTCGCCGGCATCTGGTTTTTTGCCATTCTCGCCCCGAGCTCGAGCGTGGTCCCCGTGGTCACCGAAACGATGGCCGAGCAACGCATGTACCTGCCGCTGGCGGCGGTGATCGTGCTGGTCGTGCTCGGAATCTACGCCTGGGCCGGCCGGCTCGGCGCCTATGCGCTCATCGCCGTGGCCGTCCTGCTGGGAATTCTCTCCTGGAAACGCAACCAGGATTACGGAAGCGACCTGTCCATCTGGAACGACACGGTGGCCAAGCGGCCGGAAAATGCCCGGGCGCACAATAATCTGGGTGAAGTGCTGACCAGGGTCGGCCGTGAAACGGAAGCCCTGCCGCAGTTCCAGGAAGCCGTGCGGCTCAAGCCCACCGATCCCGATTACAATTTTAACCTGGCCACGGCCCTGTCCACCACGGGCCATGTGTCAGATTCACTGGGACAGTTTGAAAAAACCCTGCAGTTGGTGCCCGACAATGCGAGGGCGCACGTTTACTACGGGCTCGCTTTAATGAAGGCGGGGCAGGCGCCGAAAGCCATCGAACACTATAACGAAGCGCTGCGGATCGATCATGACGATGCCGAGGCGCATAACGATTTGGGCATCGCCTTGGGACAGGCCGGCCAGTTGCCGGAAGCCATCGCGCAATTTGAAGGGGCCCTCCGACTGAACCCCGACGATGCCGACGCGCACAACAACTTGGGGTTTGCCTATGTTAAAACCGGGCGACTGGAGGAGGCGCGCAAGCAATTTGAAGAAGCGCTGCGCATCAACGCCGACTCTGACGAAGCTCACAACAACCTGGCCACGGTGTTGGACAAATTGGGCCAAACGATGGAGGCGATCGAGCAGTACCGTGCGGTATTGCGCCTCGATCCCGACTATGCCGAGGCCCATTATAAGCTTGGAGTCGACCTGGCTTCGCTGGGCCGGGTGCCGGAGGCCATCGCGGAACTGCAGGAGACGCTGCGGCTCAAGCCCGATCATGCGCCGGCCCGCGCCAAGCTCGCCCAACTGCAGGCGCGCCCGCCGGGACCCGCGCCAGTTCCGCCCATTTCCCCCTGAAAATTCTTCCTATTTCCGGGCTCCGGCCCCATCATTATTGTCATTCCGAGCCGTGCGAGGAATCTCTGCGGTTCTTGTTGATTTCAATTTCGGAGATTCCTCGCACGGCTCGGAATGACAATTTCGCCCGTTTGGGGTCTATCTAAACCGAAACCACCCTTAATCCCCGACTCGTCAGGCGCAAATACTCCCACCATGAAAAAAATCAGCGCCATCATCGCCTGCTACCGCGACGAGCCCGCGATTCCCATCATGTACGCGCGGTTGAAGGAAACGTTCCAGCGCATCGGCGTCGCGCCCGAAATAATTTTTGTCAACGACAACAGCCCCGACAACGCCCGCGCCGTGCTCGCCGATCTCGCCGCGCGCGACCCCGCCGTGGTCGTGATCAATCACGCCCGCAACTTTGGCTCCCAAAACTGTTTCACCAGCGGGATGAAAATCGCCACCGGCGATGCCGTGGTCTGCCTCGATGGGGATTTGCAGGACGAGCCCGAGGTCATCGCCGCTTTTTATGAGAAATGGATCGAAGGCTACGACGTCGTTTACGGGCATCGGGTAAAACGGGGGGAAGGCGCCGTCCGGCGGGCGGCTTTCAAGCTGTTCTACCGCGTCCTCCACGCCATGTCCTATGTCAACATCCCCGTCGATACCGGCGACTTCGCCTTGCTCGATCGCAAGGTGGTGGACGCGCTCAATGCACTGCCCGAGAAAAATCGTTTCATGCGCGGCCTGCGCAGCTGGGTCGGTTTTCGCCAGGTTGGCGTTCCCATTGCGCGTCCCGACCGGATGTTCGGGCGGAGCACCTTCTCGTTCACCCGGTATTTCGAATTCGCGCGCAAGGGCATCCTTTCGTTTTCCTACGTGCCGCTGGATCTCATCATGTGGCTGGCGCTGGGCATCGTTTCCCTGGCCTTCATGGGCGCCGTCGGACAGGTCATTTGGCGCTACGCTCATCCCGAGCGGGTCCCGACCGGCTTCACCACCGTCATCATCCTCGTTCTTTTCATGGGCGGCGTGCAGTTGCTCTGCCTCTCGGTCATCGGATCCTACATCTCCCACATCTACGACGAGGTGAAAAACCGCCCGGCCTTCATCGTGGAAAGCATCCTGAATGACCCGCGGAAAAAAGCGAAGGACTCCTAGCCCGGATGCATCGCACTTTTTTCGAACTGACACGTCCTTTGTTCTGTCATTCCTCGCACGGCTGCCAATGAACTCATACCAGTTGTCGTCAATTTTTGGCTTTGGCGCGGCAGCGCCGCATGAGCATCGTTCTCGTTCTCTTAATCGTTCTCATTATCAAGGCACACGAGAGTACGAGAATGAGTATGAGAACGAGAATGATTCGGTGTAATCCATCATGGGTCGGTCTAAACCGAAAATACCCTAACAACCACCGCACACCGCCTCATGTCACCCCGCCTTCGCTACGCCCTCCTCATCGTTTTGCTGCTGGCGGGCTATTATTACATGGCGGTGAGCGCGTCGCGCACGGAGGGCACGACGTTCGACGAAGCGGTGCACATCACCGCGGGTTACAACGCGTGGAAGCTGCACGACCATCGCTTTGATCCCGGCAACGGGGATTTGCTGAAACGGTGGGCCACGCTGCCGCTCCTGTTTTCCTCGCCCAACTTTCCGCCGCTCGACAGCGCGAACTGGCGCACGGCTGAATTTGTTTTATTCAGCCACGACCTGCTCTTCCACGCCGGGAACGATCCCGACGCCATCCTGCTCCAGACCCGCCGCATGGCCGCACTCATCGGCGTCGCCTTGGGCGTTCTCGTCTTCGCCTGCTCCCGCCGTCTCTTTGGCGACGCCGGCGCCCTGGTCTCGGTCACCCTGTTTGCGTTCTGCCCCAACATGCTCGCGAACGGCGCCCTGGTCTCGACCGATCTCACTCTGGCCACGATGCTCCTCGCTTCCACGTGGTGCTTATGGCGGCTGCTCCACGCGGTGACGTGGACGAGTCTCCTCCTCAGCCTGCTGGCTTTTTCCTTGCTGGTAATCTCGAAGATGACGGCCGTGTTGATCGCGCCCATCGCCGTTATCTTGATCGTCGTCCGGTTTTTTAACCACGAACCCTGGCCCTGGTCATTGCGGGCAAAAACCTCCCTCGCCACCCGCGGCCGGCAATCGACGGCCCTGCTGGCGCTCCTCCTTCTCCACGGCCTGGTCGGCTGGGTTACGATCTGGGCCGCGTTTGATTTCAAATATGTGGCCCGGGGCAATCCGGCGGACATGACCCTCACGCTGCCGCGGCCGCCGCCGAATTCGGAGGTGCATGGCGTGATCAGCCAGCTGGCCGATTTCTGCTATCGCACCCACGTTTTGCCCGAAGGCTACGTCAACGGCATGGAGCAACTGATCGGGACCAGCCAGCGCCGGGCTTCGTTTATGGACGGCCATTGGGCCACCGGCGGGCAAACCTGGTTTTTTCCCTACGCCTTTTGGGTCAAGACACCACCGGCGTTGTTCGGCCTGCTGGCGCTCGGAGCTGTGGGCTGGGCCTGGCCGCGGAAGGCCTCCATCCCAAAAACCTCCCCGGATGCTCCGGCCCGGCCATCTGCGCGCCGCGCCCTTTACCACGCCATCCCGTTGTTCGTGCTCGTGGCCATTTACGCGGCCGTGGCGATGCGGCAGGGACTTAATATCGGGATTCGTCATATCCTGATTGTTTATCCCGTCTGCCATATCCTCGCAGGTTCGGTCGCTTTATTATTTCCATCGAGAAAACACACCATGGAAATCGCCGTGGCGTTGCTGGTCGGCTGTTATGCGATCGATTCGCTGGCCGTCCGTCCGCACTACCTCGCCTACATCAGCAGCGTGGCGGGCGGCCCGGCCCAAGGCTATCGGCGGCTGGACGACAGTTCCCTCGACTGGGGACAGGATTTGCCCGGGCTTAAACACTGGCTCGCGGAACATAATCCGGACGATCGCGACCCGGTCTTTTTCTCCTATTTTGGCACCGGCGACCCGGATTATTACCATATCACCAGCAACCGCCTGCCCGGTTTTCCGGATTGGCGAAAACTCGAAGTCTTCACCTTCACCCCGGGTTATTATGCGATCAGCGCCACGATGTTTCAAAACCTCTACACCCCATATTACGGGCCGTGGAACCGGGTCTACGAAACGAAATACCAGGCGGCGCTGCACAACCTTGGGTTGTCGGAGAACTCGATGAGCGACATCGGAACCCTGGTCGATTCACTCCAACGCTACCCGGAGCCGTATTGGCAGGACCAATACAGCCGGCTGGAGAAACTTCGCTTCAACCGGCTGTGCGGCTGGCTCCGCGCCACCCGCCGTGCACCCGACGACAACGTGGGTTATTCGATCCTCATCTGGAAGCTGGACGCCCACGACCTGCACGACGCGCTCTGGGGCCCTCCGCTGGAACTGTACGACAAACCGGCAATCGAGGCATCGCATTAAACCGGCGATGCCGAGGTGAAGTGCGCCATGCAGGAAAATCCCAAATCGCAAAATTCCAAACGCCAAAAACCCGGGGAATTAAAGACACGGCATCCAATTAGGAAACCCAAGAAGCCGGGAATCGATCCTTGCTCTATTCGTGGTTGGTCACTCGTCATTCGCCATTCGGATTTTGTCATTCGCCAGTCCGAGTTTCTTTGGCGTTTGCCGTGTCCTCCATAGCTCGAAGAGCGACGGAGGAGAACTTTGTGATTTGAGATTTGCCGCGTGCGCGGCACGGGAATTGTGACTTTGCCGCGACTGCGGCTGTTTCTCATTGCACCGCCCGGCAGTTTAACAATACAAGCGGATCTGCCATCGCTTTGCAAAAGCCGGCTCCCAACTTTTGCCCGCCTGCTGCCCCGTTAGGATAATCTTAATCCCCTTCCCCATCATGAAAGCAGAAAAATATCTTGGGCACGCCTTCGCGGCGTTTGCCCTCATTGGCAGCTTGTCCCTCCCCGCCCACGCCCAAATCGGCACCGGCTGGTCACCCGCCTCGATATCCGTCGTCCCCGTAACCTTGGCCGGCGGCACCATCGTCCCCGCCGCCAATGGTACCGGCGGAGTCTTCCAAATTCCCGGCAGCCAGGGGCGCGCGACGGATCGGTTGCCAACTTTTCCTTTCGGCCCGGAGCAGTTCCAAGGCGACATGACCGTCAATAGTTTGGCCGGTGACCGAATCGCCGTAAAGGCGACCTTCATGGCGCCCTCGACCCCTTGGCTCATCCTGGGCATCCAAAAAGCGAACGGAGGAAGCTTTTACGAACTCGAGGGCAACGCCGTTCTTTCACCTTGCACGGTCGGCACGATGGTCCAGATTAATACCATCGTCAGCGCGGGACCAAACGTGACCAATGATGTCTATATCAATGGTTCCCACGTGGAGCAGAAACCCGGCAGCGTCGGCCCGTTCTTCGATGAGTTCGGTCTTTGGGCGGCAGTCAACGGCACCGGCCCGGCCACGGTCACCTGGCAGAATGTCCAGGTTTGGACCGGGCTTGTACCCACCCAGTTTGCCGTCTCCGGCTCGGCCGTAACGGCGAGCTCCTTCCAATCACCCAATGCGCCCGCCAACACGGTGGACGGCAGTCTGGCCACGCGCTGGTCCGCGCAAGGTGACCCGCAGTGGATCCAGTACGACCTCGGCTCGGTGAGCACCGTCAACTCCGTGAATGTCGCCGTCTACCAAGGCAACACCCGCGTGCAGACCTTCGACCTTCAAACCTCCAGCGACGGAACGAACTTCAACACCGTGGCCGCCGGGTTGAAGAGCAGCGGGACGACCACGGCCCTGGAAACCTATAATCTTCCCGCCCCGGCAAGCGCGCGCTTTGTCCGCCTCCTCTGCCACGGCAATAGCGTCAGCAACTGGAACAGCCTCACCGAGGTGCAAATCTGGGGCAGCAGCACCCCGCCACCATTGCTCCCGCCGACGAACCTGACGGCGTCCAGCGTCACCAGCACGAGTGCAACAATATCTTGGACGGCCTCCACTTCTCCGGGAGTGATCGGCTACAACTACAGCGTTACCGGCTTTTCTTTCCCTCCGTTTTCCCCGATGACCACCGGGACTTCGATCTCGCTCACCAGCCTCACCCCCGGCACGACCTACTCCGTGACGGTGACCGCGGTTGGCGCCGCGGGCCATCCCTCCGCGCCCGCCACGTTTAGTTTCACCACCCTTCCGGCCACGGTCGTGATCCAGCCGGCGACAAACGTGAGCGTGAGCAACATCACGAGCTCAAGCGCAACGGTATCGTGGACGGCCTCGGTTTCTCCGGGTGTGACCGGTTACAATGTCGAAATCTTCCCCAGCGGCCTTATCATCACCCCCGGAGTTACCCCCGCGGCGAACCCCAATCCTGTCACCGGGACCACAACCTCGTTCACCAATCTCTCTCCCGACACATCCTACGACGTCAATGTGTATGCGATCGATGGCTTGGGCCATTCCTCCGTGGCCGCCACGACCACCTTCACGACCCTTGCGCTAATCAACCGAATCCTGACCGGTTCCTCGGGCGATGGGTGGCATGCGCTGGCCATCTCTCCGGCCGCGAGCGGACTGTTCGTTGCCAGCTTTGACGCGACCCCCACGGTCTCGCCGGAAAACACGGTGGTCGGCCTGTCCAGTGGTGCCGCCACGGCCTACGGCAACCTCTCGTGCATCGTGCGCTTCAATCCTTCGGGCCAGATCGATGCCTACAACGGCACCGGCTACGCCGCGGCCGCGAGCATCAATTACTCGGCTGGTGTCACGTATCATTTCCGCATCGCCGTGGACGTGACCGCGCACACCTACTCGGTTTATGTGACCGTACCCGGCAATCTTGAGCAGATCCTCGGCAGCAACTACGCCTTCCGCAGCACGGCGAACACCGTGACCAGCCTCGATACGTGGAACCTCGACCTGAACGCCACGCCATCCGGCTGCTCCCTCACGGCGATCAACCTCACTCCATAACCGCGGCCGCGGCAAATCACAAACGCCAATGCTCAAACGCCAAAAAACCGGAAAATAAAAGACAAGCCATCCAATGAGGAACCCAAGAAGCCGGGAATCGATCCAGCGAAAGTATCCGAGGTGGAGCGCGTCGTCCCTTGTTTGGGCCACCTTCGTCCCTCCTCTTGTCACTTGATACCTGTTACTTGTTACTTGGTCCCGATACCTGTTACTTGATACTTGCCCGCCTTACGGTTTGGCGGGCGCACTGGGCTTCGCCGTGGCGGCTTTGGCCGCGTCTTCCGCCGCCTTGGCCTGCTGCTGGGCTAAATAATCGCGCGCCATCTGCTGGATTTTCGGCATCACTTGCATCAGCAGCGGCCTTAAATCAGCCATTATTTTCTGCTGGGCTTCGGACTGTTTCGTAAAGAAAGCCTTGCCGGCGGCCGAGTTGCTGAAATCCGCAATAGCCCGCAACTCGTCCGTGGTAAAGGTTTCGGCGTAACTGCGCGCGGCCACGGCATGGATCTCCTCGGCCTTCAGTCCGACCCATGCCGCATCCACGGTTTTCCGGGCAAAGGCTTCCAGGTCCTGCGGGGACGTGCCGGGTAAATTCATTCTTTTCAGCATCTGCCGGGTATACGCAAGGGCCGCCTGCTTTTGCTGGTTCAGCGCCTTGCCGGTCATTTCGTCGAAATGCAGGGCCGCCAGCACCGACTCGGCTGCCGCCGGGTCGGCTTGGGCCGCCGGCGGTGCGATGGTCTCGGTTACTGCCGGGGTCGAGGCCACCGGTGGCGCGACGTTTTGGGCGACCAGGGCGGTGCAGGCGAAAAAGGGGGCAATAAGCAGGAGACGCAGGGTTTTCATGGGAGGTGAATTAGAAGCGTTTAGCGCCGTGGGCGTCGAGGTTTTGTTTTATGGTGGGCGGTGATGACCGACGTGAAACCGCCCCGGGCTTTCCAGTTGGCGATCACCGTGAGGCTGCGCGGTTTAAGCGCGGCGCCGAGGTCGTCGCAGATCTGGTTGGTCGCCCCCTCGAAAAAAATCCCCTGGTTGCGGTAGGCGTGGAAGTAGAGCTTGAGCGATTTCAACTCCACGCATTTTTTATCGGCCACGTAGCGCACCGTGATCTCCGCGAAATCGGGATGGCCGGTGATCGGGCAAAGCGAGGTGAACTCGTGGTGCGTGTGCTCGATGACGTAGTCGCGCTGCGGCGCGGGATTGGGGAAGGTCTGGAGAATCTTTTGGTCGGACATGGGTGTGGATTTCAAATCTCAAATTTCAGATCTCAGATGTCAGACAAAATCGAAGTACAATTGGTTGGAATTTCTAATCTCGGCCCCCTCTTGGAACTTGTCACCTGATACTTGACACTTGCGACGTGAGCGCGCGTCACGCGCTCACGTCGCCGTCTCCGTAAACCTCGCTTCGCGGATGACGGTGATCTTGATCGTGCTCGGATATTGCAGCTCGTCCTCGATTCTTTTCCGGAGCGACTTCGACAGCTCGCGGGCCTGCTCGTCGGTCACGGCGTCGGGCTTGACCACGACGCGGATTTCGCGGCCGGCCTGGATCGCAAAAGCCTGGTGCACGCCGTCCATCGACATCGCGAGTTTCTCCAGGCGCTCCAAGCGCTGGAGGTAGCCCGTCATCGACTCGGCGCGCGCGCCGGGGCGCACGGCGGAAATGGTGTCGGCCAGGATGACGAGCCCGGCATAAACGGTCTCCGGCTTCACTTCCTCGTGATGCGCGGCGACGGCGTTGACCACGATGGAGGTTTCACCGTGGCGCTTGATGAATTCGGCGCCGATAATCGCATGGCTGCCTTCGTATTCACCCTCGACCGCCTTGCCGATGTCGTGGAGCAAGCCCGCGCGCTTGGCGACGTTTGGGTCGAGCCCGACTTCGCTCGCGATCATCGAGCAGAGGAAGCCGACCTCGATCGAGTGATTGAGCACATTCTGCGCATAACTGAAGCGGTGCTTGAGCTTGCCGAGGAGCTTGATGATTTCCGGGTGCAGGCCGTTGATCTTGAGGCGGGTGACGGCGTCCTCGCCGGCCTGCGTGAGAGTGACGTTTATTTCCTCCTCCGCCCGCTTGACGAACTCCTCGATCGTCGCGGGGTGGATGCGCCCGTCCTTGATGAGATTTTCGAGCGCCACGCGCGCGATTTCGCGGCGCACCGGGTCGAACGATGAGATCAGGACCGTCTGCGGCGACTCGTCGATCAGGAGGGTCACGCCCGTGACCGCCTCGAAGGCTTTGATGTTGCGGCCTTCCCGTCCGATGATGCGGCCCTTCATGTCATCGCCGGGCAGGGACACGATGGTGGCGGTGACATCGTTGTTGGGCTGGCTGGCGAGCCGCTGCATCGAGGCGAGCAAGATGCGCTTGGCCTCGTTCTGGATGTCCTGCTCGGAGCGGTCGAGGATGTCGCGCCGGAGCGCGCGCAACTCGTCCTGGCACTCGAGCTGCAGTTCCTCGCGTAAATGTTTTTTGACTTCCTCGGCGTCCATGTTCGAGACGCCCTCAAGGCGCTTGCGCAGGTTCTTCGAAAGCGAACGCATGGCGTCGCGCGCCTGCTGGAGCGCCGCATTTTCGCGGGCGATGCGCTCCTGTTTTTGCTCGAGCTGGTAGTCGAGCAGGGACAGCGATTCCTCGTGCGAGCGCATTTCGCGGAGCTTGAGGTCGGCCTCGATCTCGCGGCGGTCGAACTCGCGCATGGTGGTGACCCGCCGGGCCGCTATTTCCTCCTCCGCTTTCTGCTTGGCCTCCTGGCCGGCGACGGCCGCCTCGCGTTTGGTCACCTCGAGGAGCTGCTCCGCGCTTTGCCTGGCCAGGCGGCGGGTATGGCCCATGACCACCCACCCGAGGACCAACCCCGTTATTGCGCCAGCCGTCACCGCTGCGATGAATGACCATGGCAGCGAGCCCATTTGCGCGATCAGGAAGACATATTCGGCAGCTCTCACCTATTTTGTAAGAGGTGCAAAGTAGCCAATGCAGCCCAATGGACAAGGATCAAGTGATAGTTAGCAGGCCTCAAGGGCCATGGGCTGCAAGTAACAAGTATCAAGTTCTCAAGTATCAGGAGTGCTTGCGCAGTACGCTCTCTTGTTACTTGTTACCTGTTACCTGTTACTTCCACGCCACTGTTACTTTCACGCCATCGTGAACCGCGCCTCCACCGAATTCCTCAGCGTCTTCAAAACCACCACCCGCGCGCGGTGGGATGTGGTGACGCCGCTGGCCTTGCTGGGGCTGAGCGCGTTCGGCGTGGCCTTCATTTACAGCGCGCAATATTCCACGCAGGGCAATGCCTGGGCCATGCAATTGGTGTGGCTGGCCGCAGGGGCCGTGATCTACCTGGCGGTGTCGCTCGTCGATTATCGCTTCTGGCTCAGCACCGCCCACTGGTTCTACCTCGCCTGCCTCGTGCCGCTGCTCGCCGTGCTCATCCCGGGCATCGGCGACACCCAATTCGGCGCCCAGCGCTGGATCGACCTGGGGGTTTTCAAGCTCCAGCCGTCGGAACCGGCCAAGATCGCCGTGCTCCTGATCACCGCCAGCATCTTGATCTGGTCGGAGATCGGCACCGTCCAGCAATCTTTCAAAGTCCTTGGTAAATTGGCTCTTGCGGTGGGATTACCTTTGGTATTGATCTTGTTGCAGCCTGACTTGAAGTCGGCGATAGTGTTGCCCCCGATGGTCTTTTCCATGCTCTACGTTTCAAAGCTGCCTTCGCGTTTCTTCGCGGCAGCGCTGGGGGCGTTCGTCGTGTTACTGGCCGTGGTGGCGTGGGACAGCTACCGCTACATGGACTTCATGGAGTCCCACCACTACTCGTACATCAACGACAAGGGCAAATACGAGCACCACACTTGGGTGCCCCTCCACGACTATCAGCGCAACCGCATCGTCTCTTTCATCGCGCCCGACAAGATCGACCCCATGGGCATCGGCTGGAACCAACGCCAGTCGCTCATCTCCGTCGGCAGCGGCGGCCTCATCGGCACCGGCTGGACGGAGGGCACGCAGGCGCAGCTCGGTTACCTGCCGCGCGCAGTCGCGCACAACGATTTTATCTTCTCGGTCATCGCCGAGGAAAAAGGATTTCTGGGAAGCCTTACGGTTCTCGGCCTGTTTGGTCTGGTTTTGTTCAACGGCATCCGCATCGCCGGTCTCTCCCGGGACCGCTTCGGCACGCTGCTCGCCATCGGCGTCACCGTGCTGTTCACGGTGCATGTGTTCGTGAACATCGCCATGACCATCGGCCTCGTGCCCATTACGGGCATACCGCTTCCCTTTATCAGCTACGGTGGCTCCTTTGTGCTCAGTTGCTGCATGCTGCAAGGACTGGTCCAGAGCGTCTATCGCTTCCGCAAGGATTTCATCTCATGATCTCCTCTGCCTGCGATATCGACCGCCCTGCCGGAATTTCCTGCGCTGCAACTGCCGCGCCCGGGTGCCCCGCCACAACCCAACAAGGACACACATACCATGAGCAGCAGCGCCAATCCGCAGCCGCCCGCCCCCACCAACTCCGGTTCGCAGACCGACCCCTCCCAAGGCTACGACGAGGAACTCGCCCAGCCGCCCGAGATCTCTGATTCGCCCGAGACCATCGACCCCGCCGACCTGAAAGCCGGCGCCCAGGATCGCGCCAAGCAGCGCCCGCTCCTGCAAAAAATCCTCAGCGTCTTCCAGAAGCAGAAAACTTCCTACCGCGAGCTCATCATCAATTCCGAGCCGCTGGAAAAACGCGTCGCCCTCCTCATCGATGGCGTCCTCGACAAGTTCGAGATCGAGCGCGAGTCCGACAACCGCATGGTCGGCGGC
>Ga0210398_10001092_pt1 | contig 29060 bp, 22 predicted proteins | sample IncBWC4OmetaG_FD_161047 | JGI IMG/M metagenome (GOLD analysis project Ga0210398, IMG submission 161047) | Forest soil microbial communities from Barre Woods Harvard Forest LTER site, Petersham, Massachusetts, United States - Inc-BW-C-4-O | ecosystem: Environmental > Terrestrial > Soil >... | reverse complement strand
ATCTTCGCTCCCGTCGAACAACTCGGCCTCATCGTGGTCGATGAGGAACAGGACTCCAGCTACAAGCAGGAATCCATGCCGCGCTACCACGCTCGCGATGTCGCGGTGATGCGCGCCAAATTAGCGGGAGCGGCCGTGGTGCTCGGCTCCGCCACGCCGTCGCTGGAAACCTGGCACAACGCGTCAACCGGCAAGTACCAGCGCATCGCAATTCGCGAGCGCGTGATGGATCGCCCTTTGCCCGAAGTTCGCCTCGTCGACATGCGCCAGGAATTCCAGGAGACAGGCGCGGAAAACCTCTTCTCGCGGGCGCTGATGGAAGAAACCCGGGAGACGCTCGACCGCGGCGAGCAGGCCATCATCCTCCTCAATCGCCGCGGCTACTCCTTTGTCGTCATCTGCCGCGCCTGCGGCGTCAAGCTCGAGTGCGAGAACTGTTCCATCGCTCTCACCTATCACAAACCACTGCCCGGCGACGGTCACGCCACGGGCCAGCGCCTGGAATGTCACTACTGCGGTTACAAAAAGACGGTTCCGAAAAACTGCCCTGCCTGCGAGAGCGAATATCTGTATTTCCTCGGCGCCGGATCGCAGCAGGGCGAAGAGCGCCTGCAGGAAATCTTTCCCGGCGCCCGGATTGGCCGGATGGATCGCGATACCGTCCGGGGCCGTCACGATATGGAGAGTCTGCTCATGCGTCTCCATTCCGGCGAGATCAACCTTCTCGTCGGCACGCAGATGATCGCCAAAGGGCACGACATCCACGGTGTCACCCTGGTCGGCGTCGTGGGTTGCGACTACGCCCTCGGCCTCCCCGATTTCCGAGCCGCCGAACGCGTCTTCCAGTTGCTCACGCAGGTCTCCGGCCGTGCGGGCCGCGGCGAGCTCCCCGGCCAGGTCCTCGTGCAGACGTACCATACCGAGCACTACGCGATTCAGTTCGCCGCCCAGCACGATTTCGCCGGCTTCGTCGATAAAGAGCTGCGTTTTCGCCGCGCCATGCACTACCCGCCTTACTCCGCGCTCGCCAACGTCCTGCTGCAAAGCCAGCGCCTCGAAGAAGCCGCTGCCTGGGCGAACACGCTGGGCCGCTGGTGCCAGGAAACCACGCTGCGCAACGTCCGCGTCCTCGGCCCGGCCACTGCGCCCATAGCAAAAATCAAACGCATCTACCGTTTTCACCTCGTCCTGAAAGGCGAAAACCGCACGTCGCTCCAGAAAGCCCTGCGCGCGCTTCTGGCCCATGCCGAACAGAGCCAAATTCCGCGTGCCAACCTCATCATCGATGTCGACCCGGTCAGCCTCATGTGATCGTCGCCCATTTCGGAGAACGCCCAACGATGCAATTTCTCGACGAAGAAAAGGTCCGATCGCTGCTCACGTACCAGGACCTCATCCCCGCGGTCGAGCGCGCTCTGGTTGATCTTTCGGCCCAAAAGATCCAGCAGCCCGTCCGCACCATCCTCCGCATCCCCGAGCACGGAAGCGAAGAACCGAGGGGCTTCTTCGCCCTCATGCCGGCCGTGGATGAGGACCTCATGGGCGTCAAGCTGGTCACCTTCTACGAGCGCAACACCACCGTACCCACGCACCAGGCGGTCATCCAGCTCTTCTCCGCCGCCACCGGCGCGCCCCTCATCGCGATGGACGGTCGCCTCATCACCGAGATGCGCACCGCCGCCGTCTCTGCGATCGCTACCCGCCTGTTCGCCTCGCGGGATGCGCGCGTGCTCGCCATCCTCGGCAGCGGCGTTCAGGCTCGGTCGCATCTTCACGCTCTTCGGCTGGTTCACGCATTTCCTGAAGTACGAGTCTGGAGCCGCACTGCCGACCATGCCCGCCGCTTCGCCTCGGAATTCGGCGCCACCGCGGTCGAATCCCCCGAAGCGGCCGTCCGCGGAGCCGATGTGGTCCTGAGCGTTGCGAGTGTTCGCGAGCCGTTGCTGCGCGGTGCATGGCTCGGCCCCAATACGCTGGTTTGCGCCGTCGCCGTCGTCACGCCCGACCGCCGCGAGCTGGACGATGCCGCGATGCAGGCCTCTATCCTGGTGGAGTCGCGCCAGGCTGCTCTCCGAGAGTCGGGGGATATCATCGGCTGCGGTCAGCCTGTCTATGCGGAAATCGGGGAAATTCTGGCTGGCGTGCAGCCCGTTCCCGCGGGCCGCGTCGTATTCAAATCCTTAGGAGTAGCGGCCTGCGATGTGGCCGCGGCCGGGGTGGTGTGGCGCGCATCCCAAAGCCACGCAAGTGGTTAAAACGAAAGTAACTAAACCGCGCCTTCTCCCCTAAAAATGCTACAGACGACTGCACCTTTGTAGGCGCAAGCTTGTTAACGGCACATTGCAGGAGTGCCATCCGTGCAGAAGTCCTCCCTCGTCTTCGTTTTGCTTCTGTCGTGGTCGGGGACGGTTGTCGCCGCACAAACCGGAGGGTCCCTGAACCCACCGGCGCCTGGTCCGTCCCGCGTCTTAACCACGGTCGCGCAGATCCGCGCCCTCTCGGCGGACGAAGTGAAGCGCGGCCTCCCCGTCGAGCTGCATGGCGTGCTGACCTACTACCAACCGGCTGAGGGTCAGATTTTTTTTCAGGACGAGACGGGTGGAATCTACATCGTTCCTCCGCCGAAGTATCGGAACCTGCATGTGGGCGACGCCGTCATCGCGAGGGGAACGACCGTCCCCAGCTTTTCAACCAACGTCAAGGCCAGCGATCTGGAACCCGATGGGAAATCGCCGTTCCCCAGGCCGAACCCGGTGAGCTTTCGCGAGCTGATGGCGGGCTCTCAGGATTGCCAATATGTCAGCATCGTCGGCTCGGTTCGATCGGCGACTCTGCAGACCTCGAACGGCCAAAATGCAGTGCAGGGATTGCGCAAGCGGGAGGGGATGACCGCCAGCAGCGGGCCGGAGGCTGCGGCGATTGCGGCTGAAAAGCCGTACCTGCTCCTCGACCTCGAAATGGACGGCGGCCCGGTGCGGGTCCACATTGAACAGGTGCAGGGCATCGATCCGCTGCGCCTGCTGGATTCGCTGGTGAAAATTGAGGGGGTGGCGGGCGGCATTTTTGACGGGAAATATCAGCCCACTGGCGCTGAGCTCTGGGTGAGCAGTGGCGAGCACATGCAAGTGCTCTCCCCGGCCAATGCCAACCCCGCCGATCTGCGCATCACCCCGATCAATCGCATCATGTCGGGCTACTCCGTGAAGGACGCCAGTCAGCGCGTTCGCGTGCGCGGCAGCGTCACCCTCTATGAACCGGGGCTCCAGGCGGTGCTGGAAACGGTCGACGGTCAGGCCGTTTTGGTGAACACCTACGAACAGACGCCTCTGCATATGGGCGAGGTGGTCGACGTTCTTGGGTTTCCGGATCCGGGCGGCTACTCGGAGGTGATGCGGCAGGCGAACCTCCTGCCGAGTTCTGCAACCGTGCCGATTCCCGCCGTGCCTGTCGGCTGGGATGAAGCCATTGCCGGCCGCTATCCCTATGATCTGGTTTCCATGGAAGGAACCCTGGCGACCGAAGTCCACGAGCGGCATCAGGACACGCTGGTTCTGCGCTCGGGAGGGCATATTTTCTCGGCGATTTTGTCGAGGACGGTTTGGAACAAGGAATTCGACGGTTTGTCGCTGCCGGAATATTCCGCGGGCAGCCGTGTGCGCGTCACCGGCATTTGCTTTGTGCACGCGGGCGGGCCCTGGAACACCGAACGATGGTTCGATCTGCAGCTGCGCTCACCTGAGGACGTCACGGTGCTGGTCTCACCGCCGTGGTGGACGGTGCGCCGGCTGCTGTACGTGAGCGGGGTTCTGCTCCTGCTGATGATGGCCGCCCTGATCTGGGCTCTGATGCTGCAGCGGAAAGTCCGGAAGCAAACCGAGCAGATTCGGCTGACCATGGAGTCGGAAGCGGCGCGAGAACGGCGCATTGCCTTCCTCGAAAAAGAACGCGGACGGGTGCTCGAAGCCATCAACAGCATGCTGAATCTCGATGAGGTGCTGCTGATGATCCTGCGCCTCATCAGCACGCAGCTCGAAGGCCGCTCCTGCTGGTGCGAGCTGGCTAATGGCACGCTGGTGGGCGAGACCGGCCCGTCGCAGGACATTCCCCGGGCGGTGCGGCGCGGGATTTATTCCGGCGCCGGAGAGCGACTGGGCGCCCTGGTCGTTTCCGGTGCGGAAGCCTATCAGGAACAGGCGGGCGAAGCGCTCGAAATGGGCGCGAGCCTGGCTGCTCTCGCCATCGACAATCGCCGTCTCTACGAAACCCTGATTCATCGCTCCCAGTACGACCAGCTCACGAACGCGGCGAATCGCTTCCTGCTGGAAAGCCGCATGGAAGAAGCGCTCGCGCACGCCAGCCGCAGCAGATCGCGTTTTGCGCTGGTCTACGTCGACCTCGATCAGTTCAAGCATGTGAATGACTTCTATGGCCACCGCGTCGGCGATGTCTACCTGCAGCAGGTGGCGGAGCGGTTCTCAGAGAAGCTGCGCGGTATGGATACGCTGGCTCGTGTCGGTGGGGACGAGTTCATCGCGCTGGTCCCGGTGGTCCGCAATCGCGCTGAGGTAGAGGAGATTGTTCAGCGCCTGGCGCACTGCTTCGACACGCCCTTCCAGATCGACGATTGCTCGATCCGCGGATCCGCCAGCATTGGCATCGCCGTGTATCCGGAAGACGGTGTCACGAAGGACGAGCTGAAGCGCGTCGCCGATGCGATGATGTACGCGAACAAGCCCCACGCTTCGGTGTGAACCGAAACGGTTAGGCGCCGATCCAGCGCAGCAACCACCCCGGATCGCAGCCCAGCAGCACCACCAGCGCGGCCAGCACCCAAATCGTGACCCGCGTGACCAGAGGCGTCCGGATCGCCCCCGCATGGGGCGCTCCCTCCGCCACGTACACCTGCTTCAGCACGCGCAGATAGTAGTAGAGCGAAACCGCGCTCATTGCCACCGCCAGCAGCACCAGCCACAACAGCCCAAGGTGCGGCTCGGCCTCGACTGCCGCGACAAAGATGTAGAACTTTGCAAAGAATCCCGCCAGTGGCGGAATCCCGGCCAGCGACAACAGAAACACCAGCATGCACAGCGACAATCCCGGCGCGCGCCGGCTGAGTCCTGCCAGATCAGTAATTTTGTCCACGCCTTCCGCCTCCAGGGCCCCGAGCACACCAAACGCCCCCAGCGAAGCCAGCGCATACGTGATGACGTAGTAGATGAGCGCGCTCTGACTCCTCGGTGAATGCGCGATCAGCCCCAGCAGCATATATCCGGCGTGCCCAATGGCCGAGTAGGCCAGCAGCCGGCGTACGCTGGTTTGCGCAATCGCGGCCAGATTGCCGACCACCATCGACAGCGCCGCAATCACGCACAGCGCCGGAACCCATCCCGGCGAGTACGCCCGATATGCCCCGTTGCCCGCAGCCGTCGCCAACCCCACCGTGACGACCTGCGCAAAGATGAAGAAGCTGGCGACCTTCGAACTGGACGCGATGAATCCCGCGCTCACCGTGGGTGCGCCCTGATACGCATCCGGCGCCCAGAGATGAAACGGCGCCGCGGCCACTTTGAACCCGAAACCGATGGCCACCATTACGATCGCCACCAGCAGCAGGGGATCGAGTGCGGGCCCGTTCACCGCCGCGGCAATCTTTGGCAGTTCGATCGAACCCGATACCCCATACAGCAGGCTCATCCCAAACAGCAGGAAGCCCGCGGACATGCCACCAAACAGAAAATACTTCAGCGCCGCCTCGGCCGACTGCCGGCTGTGCTTGTCGAATCCCGTCAGTACATACAGCGACAGGCTCAAAAACTCCAGCGCCACAAAAATCAGCAGGAGATTCTGCGTCGCCACCAGAAACATCATGGCGACCGTGGCAAACAAAATCAATGCCAGATACTCGCCCACATTGCGCGTGATCTCAACCGATGTCGACAGCAGAACCGTCAGAACCGCCAGCCCGAGCAACGCGATCTGCACCACGACGGTGACCGGGGTGATCACCAACATCCCATCGGGCAAACCAGCTGGCGCAGCCGTGTGCGTCAGCAGCCCAATCGACAGCAAACAGCCCGCACATGCGATTAACGCGCCCACGCCAAACCGCAATTTCAACGCCGCTTGCCGTAGCACCGTCAGATCGAGCGCCAGCAGCACCAATCCCGCCACGGCCACGGCAATTTCCGGCAGCGTCAAGCGCAGCAGATCGGCATAGCTGACCAAAGGGAGGATCGGGCTCATCGCCACGCTCCTCGCCTGAGCCCCTCAAACAGCTGCGAATTCAGGCTGGGCAAAATCAGGTCGGTCAGAATCCTCGGATACAGACCCACGACCAGCGTGCTCGCCAGCAGCAACAGCGCCCCCAGCTTCTCCGGAAACGTAATCGGCGGCAGCGCATGCTCCACAGCGCCCGGCGTCGGTTCGCCGAAGAAGGCCTTCGTCAACGCGCGCCAGGTAAAGGCGATCCCAATCAGAATCCCGATACCGGCGACGACGATCATCCACGCAAACGCTCGCCATGTTCCGAGCAGCACCTGAAACTCAGCGATGAACCCGCTGAATCCGGGCAGCCCGATGGACGCCATGGCCGCCAGGGTGAAGGTGACGGCGGCGAACGGAATCGCATGCGCCAGCCGCATGGGCCCCAGCTCATTCAAATCGCGGGTATAGGTGCGGTCGTATACCATCCGCCCCACGACCGCGAACAGCAGGCCTGCAATCACGCCGTGCGAGAACATCTGCAGCACTGCGCCGTCGAGCCCAATCTGGGTGAGGGTCATCAGTCCAAGCAGGACAAATCCCATGTGGCTCACGCTGGAGTAGCCGATAACAAACTTGAAGTCGCGCTGCACCAGTGCCACGCTCGCGCCGTACACAATCCCAATCAGAGCCAGCACCGCAAACACATCGCGCCAGGATCCGAAGCCGAGGAGGTGGAATCCCCACGGGTCGAGACCGGCAGGGAAGAGCATCATCGCCACGCGCAGACATCCGTACGCGCCCAGCTTCAGCACCACGCCGGCCAGCAGCATCGACGCCGCCGTTGGAGCCGCCGCGTGACCAGTGGGTGCCCAGGTATGGAACGGCCACATGCCCGCCAGCACCGCGAACCCCACAAACACCAGCGGGAAAAGCCCCATCTGCACATGCGCGGAGAAAGGAAAGGCTGCCAGCGCGTCGAAGCTCATGCTGTGTCCGCCCGAGGCAACCCACGCGGCCACCATCCCGGCCAGCACCAGAGCGCTCCCCGCAAACGAATACAGAGCCAGCTTCATCGCCGCATATTCGCGTTGCGATCCGGCGGCGTCGCCGGACGCTCCGCGCGGCACGGATCCCCAGATTGCAATCAGGAAATACTTGGGAATAATCGCAATCTCGTAGAACATGAACAGCAGAAACAGATCGAAGCTGAGAAAAACCCCGTAGACGCCGCCGATCAGCACCAGATAAAAGGCAAAGAATTCCTGGGTTCGTTTCTCGATGTTCCACGAGAAAAGAATCCCCGCTGTCGCCGCGATCCCCGTGAGCAGCACCAAGGTCAAACTGATCCCGTCCGCTGCCAGGTGATACTCGATGCCCAGCTGGGGAATCCACGGCACCTGTGCCACGGTGAGAAAGTCACCCGGCTGCCAGTGGTTCAGCGTGACGAGTCCAATGCCCAGCCCAACGACCGCCGTCAGCAGCGCCACCACGCGCGCCAGCCCCTTCGTCGGGCTCAGCCGCGCCGCCAGCGCGCCGATGAACGAAACGTAAATCGTCCAGGCCAGCATCAGAACCTCATCCCCACAATCCACTGCATGACGGTCCCGTGCACCATCCCGGTGATCAGCTGCGGATACAGCCCCAGCACGAACATCAGCGCGATCACGGGAGCCAGCGCCAACCGCTCCGTAATCGACAGATCTGGCATGGCCGCCCATTTCGCATTGATCGGCCCGGAGAACACTTTCTGGATCACGGTCAGCAAGAACACCGCAGTCATCAGCAGTCCCAGCACGGACACCGACGAAGGCCACGGCGCGAGGGGGAACGCACCCTTGAAGATGAGGAACTCAGCAGGGAATCCGTTCAGACCCGGCAGTCCCAGCGACGCGAAAATTGCAATCCCCATCAGTCCGGAAAACACCGGAACAATTTTCCGCAGGCCGCCGAAGTCCTCGATCCCGCGTAGCCCGCCGCTGCGCCGCTCCAGCAGCGCAATAAACCAGAACAGGCACGCCGCGGTGAGCCCATGGCTGAACATTTGCAGCAGCACACCGGTCAGCGCGGCCGCCTTCTCCGACGCGAGGCCCGCATCCGCTCCGGTGTATTGCGCCGCCACGCATACGCCCAGTACGCAATACCCCAGGTGATTGATCGACGAATAGGCAAACGTCTTCTTGAGATCCTTCTGCGCCCACGCCGCAAACGCCGGCAGCACGATCGTCGCGACCGCCATCCACAGCAGCGGCTTCATGGCATGCTGCATCTGCCGGGGAAAAATCGGCAGCAGTACGCGCAGGAATCCATAGACCCCCATCTTCGACATCGCGCCCGTCAGCAGCATCGTCGTCTCGCTCGACGCTTCGGCATAGGTCGCGGGCAGCCAGGTATGGAACGGCACGACCGCGGTCTTCACCGCGAACCCCAGAAACGCCGCCCAGAACAGCAGCATCGCCAGATGCTCGGGGCTACCCCTCCAGCGCAGATTCTGGCCAATCGCCGTGGTCAGGCCGCCCGACTGTCCCAGCTGCGCCAACTGCACGAAATCGAACTGCCCTGTCGCCTGGAAGATCGCCAGAAAGGCCAGCATCAACGCAACGCTGCCCACCATGGTGTAGAGGAAAAACAGCGCCGCGGCTTTCGCCCTGCCCTGGCCGCCCCAGATTCGCACCATGAAAAACGCCGGGATCAGGCTCAACTCCCAAAAGATGAACCAATGGATGAAGTTCAGCGCGGTAAATGTGCCAAACAATCCGGCTTCCAGAAAAAGCACCAGGGCAAAATAAACCGGGCCCAGTTTGTCGTTTTTCCACGAAGCCGCCAGCGACATGAGCACGACCAGCGCCGACAACACCAGCATCAATACGCCGAGCCCATCCACGCCCACGTGGTAGGCGATCCCCAGTGAGGGCGCCCACGCGTGGTGCTCCTCAAACTGCATGCCCGGACTCGCCGGATCGAGCCCGTACCAAAACAGCATGGCCATGGCCAGCGCGCCCGCCGCGAAGGCCACCGCAATCGCCCGCGCCAGTTCGCCCATCTTGCTGAGGGCGAGCACCAGCAATCCACCGGCAATGGGAAACAGTGTGAGCAGCGTGATCATCCGCGGTGTCCCCACAGCAGCAATACCGCCAGCACCACCAGCGCGCCCGCGATCACGCGCAGATAATTCTGCACGCGCCCGTTCTGCAGGTGCGACAAGAGCCGTCCGCCGCGCGACAGCTCCCGGCAGCCCTCATCGAATCCGCCGTTCACGACAAATTTGTCGACGCCGAGGTCGAGCCAGCCCACACCCGTCACGATCCAGCTGACCAGCCGCACCGCGCCGCCAAAAATCCAGCGATCGAGCCACGCAGCGAACCCCGCGCAGAACCGCGCGAGCGCAATCACCGTCACGCCGTAAATCTCATCCACGTAGAGCCGCTCCGCCAGCGCATGGAACACCTTCGGCGCCAGCCGCCCCAGCGCATCCGGATCCGTCGCCCGCACCATCGGCCTGCGCCCGTAGAACCACCACCCCAGCCCAAGCCCGGCAAACACAATCAGCGACGACACCGCCATCAGCGACAGCAGTCCGGGCTCCGAGAACCCGCCCCAGTCCAACCGCGCCGGCTGTCCCGCGAGAAAGTTCTGGAACCACGGCCACGCCGGCGTTCCCACAAATCCCAGCAGCACCGCAAACACGGCCAGAATCGCCAGCGGCCGCGTCATCACGCTCGGGCTCTCATGCGGATCGGCAATGATGCAAACCTCGCCGGCCCGTGCTGCAACCACCGGCTCAATCAGCTCCGCAGGAACGCTATGCGCCGCTACCGACGCCGCACCAACACTGGCGTCCGTCACCCGCTGCGGTCCGAAGAAGACGTAGTACATCTGCCGCGTCATATAGAACGCGGTCAGCAGCGCGCCAATCGCGCCCAGGTAGAACGGTCCTCGCGAAACGCCCCACCCATGCGCCGCGTGCAGAATCGCATCCTTGCTCCAGAAGCCCGAGAACAGCGGAAAGCCGCACAGAGCCAGCATGCCGCACGTGTACGCCACGAATGTCACGGGCATAAAACGGCGTAGCCCACCCATGTTGCGGATGTCCTGCTCCTCCGTGCAGCCGTGAATCACCGAACCCGCGCCTAAAAACAGCAGCGCCTTGAAAAACGCATGCGTGATCAGGTGGAACATGCCCACCGCAACGCCGCCCACGCCCAGTCCCAGCATCATGTAGCCGAGCTGCGAGACGGTGGAATACGCCAGGATCCTCTTAATGTCGTTCTGGGCAACCGCGATGCACGCGGCAAAGATGGCGGTAATCGCGCCCACCCACGTCACGACTTCGAGCGCGCTCGCCGTCATCAGCGGATACACGCGTGCTACCAGATAGACGCCCGCCGCCACCATGGTCGCCGCGTGGATCAGCGCGCTCACCGGCGTCGGACCCTCCATCGCATCGGGCAGCCACACATGCAGCGGCACCTGGCCCGACTTGCCGACCGCCCCGCAGAAAATCAGCAGGCCGATGGCCGTCGAAACAGCCATCCCGGCGACAGTTGCGTGCGCCGCCATTGCCGCCACGGCGCGCTGCTCCAAACATCCCGAGCCGTAGTTGTAGAAAAGCAGCGTTCCGGTCTGCGCGTAGAGCCAGACCATGCCGATCAGCAGCCCCAGATCGCCAACACGCGTGGTGATGAACGCCTTCTTCGCCGCTGCGGCCGCTGCCGGCCGATGAAACCAAAATCCGATCAGCAGGTACGACGTCAGCCCCACCACTTCCCAGCACATGAACAGCAGCAGCAGGCTGTTGGCGATGACCACGCCCAGCATGGCGCCAGCAAACAGCGACAGAAAACAGAAGAAGCGCTCGCGGTTGTCGTCGTGGGCCATGTAGCCGAGGCTGTAGATGAAGATCAGTAGCCCGACAAAGGTCACCATCACCAGCATCACCGCGGCCAGCGGATCGAGCACCCACCCCAGCTTCACCCACTGATCCGCAAACTGCATCCAGGAAAAATTCTCGATCTGCAGCACTGGGTGCGCCAGCGCCTCAGCAAACGCCATCAGCGCGAGCACCAGTGCAATTCCCATCGACCCAATCGCGAGCGCAGTCGAAAGCCCGCGCTGCGACTTCTTCAGCAGCGCGCTGATCCCCGCCGCCATCATCGGCAGCGCCGGAATGAGCCACAGGTTCTCGACGATCCACGCGGCGTGCCTCATCCCTTCATCTCCGTCATCTCGCTCACGTCGCTGGTCCGCGCATGCCGGTAAATGGCCAGAATCAGCGCCAGCCCCACTGCGGCCTCGGCCGCCGCTACCGCGATCGAAAAGATGACAAACATGAGGCCCGTTAAATACTCGGGGTGAGGCCCGAATCGCCAGAAGGCGATGAAGTTGAGATTGGCCGCGTTGAGCATCAGCTCGATGCCCGCGAGTACCAGAATCGCGTTGCGCCGGGTGAGCGCGCCGGCCAGGCCGACGGAGAAGAGTAAAGCGGAAACCAGCAGACAACCAGCCAGAGGAGTCATCAGGCGCGCAACTCCGGACTTTGCCCCACAGTGGAGCCAGGAACCGCTCGCCGCTCCCGCATGGCCAGGATCACCGCGCCAATCATGGCCGCCGTCAGCATCAGCGCGACCACTTCCAGCGGCAGCACATAACGCTGCATCAGCGCGAACCCAATCTCCCGCATCGTCGTTTGCGGAACAGCTCCGCCCGCAGCCTGTCGCGCCGCGCTGCTCGTCATCACCGCCCCGGCCAGTACCGCAAACACTGCGAGCGCCAGCACTGCGCCCGCCGGCCCCGCAGGCGAAAACACCTTTTCCGCCTCGTCACCCGGCCGGGCAGGCGTCAGCAGAATGGCAAATACTATAAGGATAGCGACCGCGCCCACGTAAACCAGCAGCTGCGCCAGTCCGGCGAACTCTGCTCCAAGATTGAGATAGAGAGCCGCCAGCCCCGCAAACGCGACCGCCAGAGCCAGAGCGCAGTGCACCAGACGCCGCAGCGTCATGGCTGCAACACCCCCGGCCAGAGTCATGATCGCGAGAATCAGGAAAGAAACGGTCATTCCCATTCGTACAAGGTTCCGTCGCAGATGCCTCTGCGCCGGAATTGTGTTTGCTTGCCGGTCTCGCGACGTCGCCGCCACGCCGGGCTCTCTTACCATTGCACAGCAGCACCCAGGCGACTGTGACTCATATCACCGCCCCGCCCACTCGTCATTCGGCGAAGCGATAGGTTCTCTTCTCAATCTTCCGGCCGCGCTCCAGCCCGCGTGCCAGCAAGATGTAAGGCGCAAAGATTACCAGCGCACAGACCAGCCAGCGTATCACACCGCCCATCGGCTTCGGCCCGACCACCACGGGGGTCAGAAAATGCCAGAGGCCCGCGGAAAAAATGACGATCAGCGTCATCGGCAACATGAATTTCCACGCGAAATTCATCAGCTGATCCATGCGCAGCCGCGGCACCGTCCCGCGCACCCAGATGAACCCGAAGATCAGCGTCAGCAGCTTTCCAAAAAACCAGATCCATGACGGAATCCACGCAAGAAAACTCACCGGCGAAGACCACCCACCCAGAAACAGCGTGATCGCCAGCCCGCTCACCGCGAACATCTCGATATATTCGGCGAGGAAGAACAGCGCAAACTTAAACCCTGAGTACTCGATGAAGTACCCAGCAATAATCTCCGACTCGCCCTCCGGCAAATCGAACGGGCTGCGATTGGTCTCCGCCGTCGCCGCGATCATAAACAGGATGAACCCTGCCAGCCCCCATGGCGTGAACACATTCCAGTGTGCCAGCGCGTTGGAGGTGCGCGCCTGCTGCTCGACAATCTTCACCGTCGACAGCGTGCCCGCGATCATGACCACCGCCACCGACGACAGGATCAGCGGAATCTCGTAGCTGATCATCTGCGCGATCGCGCGCATCGCGCCCAACAGCGAATATTTGTTGTGGCTCGACCATCCCGCCATGAACACCGCCAGCTCGGTCGCCGCGCCCACAGCAAAGAAATAGAGGACACCGCTGTCCAGATTGACTGCCGTCATGTTGCGACCCACTGGCAGCACTGCATAGCTGAGGAACACGACGCCAACGAGTACCAGCGGCGCCAGGTAATGCACCAGGTGATCCGCCCGGCGCGGAACAATGTCTTCTTTGGTGAGCGATTTCAGCGCGTCGGCGATGGGCTGAAACACGCCGCACGGGCCCACGCGATTCGGCCCGTAGCGGTTCTGCATTCGCCCGAGGCCCTTGCGTTCGAAGACGGTCGTGAGGGCGAAGAGTCCGGCAAACACCACTATGATGGCCGCGACGATGATCACGATCGACACCAGCGGCTGCAGCGGACCGGGCATACGCCCTACCAGCCAGTGGTCCACGGTGACGAAAATCTGATCGACAGCGTTCGCCGAGATCACTGCGACGTCACCTTCTCCGGTGCCGGAGCCGAAGCGCCGTTGGCTGCAGGATTGGCGGCCGTCTGTGCCGCTTTCGCCTTCGCCGCTGCCTCAGCAGCTTTGGCCCGTGCATCGGCCAGTTCCTTCACACGCCGCTCATCCGTCTCCGCGGCTTCCATCGGATGAATCTTCTGGTAGTACTCGTTCGGCTTCGCCAGCTCCTTCTTTGTCCACAGCAGCCCGCCGAACCGGTCGGTCGTGCTCAGCTCAAATTCCTTATCCATCCGGATGGCGTCAAACGGACAAACCTCCACGCAGATCTGGCAGCTCATGCACACCGATACGTCAATGTCGAAGACCGCCGGATAAGCCTGCTGCTTGCCCACGAAGTCCGGCTTCTTGTCCTTGCTCTTCTCAATACGAATGCACCGCGGCGGGCACTCCTTCTCGCAGATCTGGCAAGCCACACACCGCAGCCCCGCCTCCGGATCCGTCCCGTCATACAGCAGAAACGGAAAAACCCGCGACGCCTCCGGCAGCGGCAGCCGCTCCTCCGGATACTGCACCGTCGTCAGCCGATCCTTCTCGACATAGCTGCCGAAGAAGTTCCGCGCCGTCTCGACTAACCCCTGAATGATCCCTTCACCCAGCATCCAAGCTCCGCTCTGCGTTTTTACTTCCACCGGACTTTCGTGGCCAGTGGCCTGTGCCCTGCGGCCTGTTTTTCACCGATCCACTTCCCCCAGCACAATATCCACGCTGCCCAGAATAATCACCACATCCGCGATGTTATGTCCCAAACACATGTCCTCGAGGATCGTCAGATTGATCATGCTCGGCGGCCGCACTCGGTACCGATAAGGATTTCCCGTCCCATCGCTGATCAGGAAAAATCCCAGCTCGCCTTTCGGTGACTCGATCCGCCCGTACGCCTCGCCTGCCTTCGGCCGCAGCCCGCGCAGCCGGGTCTTCGGATCCATCACCGGGCCTTCCGGGATGTCGCGCAGCGCCTGCTCCAGAATCTTCACTGTTTCGCGCATCTCGAGAATGCGCATCATGTAGCGGTCGTACACATCGCCATGCTCGCCCAGCGGCACGCGAAATTTGAACCGGTCATAGACTCCGTAGTGATCGACTTTGCGAACGTCGTAATTCACGCCGCTCGCGCGCAGCATCGGCCCCGTCACGCCTGCGTTGACAGCCAGCTGTGGCGGCAGGACGCCGACTTCCTGGGTGCGCGCCATCAAAATTTCGTTCGCGCGCAGCAGGTTCTCAAACTCATCCACGAATCCCGGCAGCCGCGGCACCAGTGCGCGCACCTCATCGAGCCACGCCCGGGTGGCGTCCACACGCACCCCGCCAAAGCGCATGTAGTTGCACATCATCCGCGCCCCGCTCAGCGACTCGAACAGGTCCAGCACCTTCTCGCGCTCGCGAAAGGCATACATCAGCGGCGTGCCGCTCGCGCCCATATCCTGCAGCAAAAAACCAACCAGCCCCGCGTGATTCTGGAACCGGGTCAGCTCCGCGACGATCACGCGAATATATTCCGCGCGCTCCGGCACTGTGATCCCGGCGAGCTTTTCGACGGCCAGCACGTAGCCCCAGTTGTTCGTCATCGAGCACAGATAATCCAGGCGATCGGTGTAGGGAATCGCCGACAGGTACGCGCCGTGCTCCGCAATCTTTTCGTGGTTCCGGTGCAGATATCCGAACACCGGCTTCAGCCGCACCACGCGCTCGCCCTCGAGCTTTACATCCATGCGAAACACGCCGTGCGTCGACGGGTGATGCGGGCCCATCGACACTTCCATGATTTCGCGGTCTTCGAAATCCACCACCGGCGCCGTCATCGTCTCGCTCACGAATGCGCCTCCGGGGACGTCCCCTCGGGTGCGGTCACCGGCACGTCATCCGGTGGAGGAACGTAGTCCTTGCGCATCGGATAATCGACGAAGCCATCCCACATCAAAATCCGACGCAGATCCGGATGCCCGTCGAACACGATGCCGTACAGGTCGAATGCCTCGCGCTCCTGGAACTCCGCACTGCGCCACACGGGCGTCAGCGAAGGCAGATGCACGCACTCGCCCCGATCCGCCGTGCGCATCCTCAGCACCACGGGTCCGTGCTTCTTCTCCATCGAGAACAGGTGATACACGGCCTCCAAACGCCCGGGCACCTTCGTCTTCCGAACCTCATCGACTTCCTGCTCGGACTCGCTGCCATCGGCGGCCTTCACCAGCTTTTTCACCTTCACCTTTTCCGATGTCTCGGTGTCCGGCCAGTCCACGCCCGTCACCAGCGAGCAATAATCGAGCCGCCAATCCGCATGATCCCGCAGGAACGCCGCCACCGCCCGCGCATGCTCATGATCCAGCAGCAGCGAATGCTGCGCCGACGGGCTCCCATTCTGGATCACCGTCACCGCGGCGCCGGGTACGCCGGCCTCAATCTGCGCTTTGATTTCTTCAGGGGAGGGGAGGGCCATTACTGAATCACCTTGAGGTCCGGGTGGGAGAGCGGGTTTCCCGGCTGTTCTACGAAGACATCGCGGTTCATCGCCGGTTCCAGACCATGCTCGCCGAACGCCGGCACCGGAAACTCGCTGGGCAGATTCGCATGCAGATGCCGCGGCCGGTCCGGCCCCGCGAGCGCCTGTTCCTCAATCTTCTTCTGCAGCGTCATAAACGCGTGAATCAGCGCCTCCGGCCGCGGCGGGCACCCAGGAATATGCACGTCCACCGGAATGTACCGGTCGATGCCCTTCAGCACGTTGTACCCATCGCGAAAGGGTCCGCCCGAAATCGCACAGGCGCCCATGGCGATGACGTATTTGGGTTCCGGCATCTGGTTATAGAGCCGGACCACCTGCGGAGCCATCTTTTTTGTAACCGTGCCCGAGACGATGATGAGGTCGGCCTGTCGCGGCGACGGCCGGAAAACTTCCGCCCCAAACCGCGCCAGATCGTACCGCGCCATGGTGGTAGCGATCATCTCAATCGCGCAACACGCCAGCCCAAAGGTCAGCGGCCACACGGAATTCTTTCTGCCCCAGTTGTACAGCTCCTCGAGCGTGGTGGTGAAAATCCCGTTCTTGCTCAGTTCGATCTTCAGCTCTTTAAGATCGTCCGCCATCCAGATCCCTGCTCCCTATTGGCCCGTTTTTCACGCCCAGGTCAAAACGTCCTTCTGAAACGCCCACACCAGTCCTTCCACCAGCAGGAGCAGGAACACCAGCATCGCGATGCATGCCCCCAACGAAAGCCCGGTAAAAGCCACGGCAAACGGCAGCAGAAATACTGCCTCCACATCGAAAACCAGAAAAACGATGCCGTATAAATAGTAGGACGCATCGAAACCCGTCCAGGAATCCCCCTTCGACTCCAGTCCGCACTCATACGTAGCGTTCTTTTCAGCGCCCTTCTTCTGCGGCGAGTAGACCCGCGCCCAAAGCCATGCCAGGGCCAGCGGCGTAAAGCCAAACGCCACAGCGCCTACCAGCAGGCCCACGATCGTCAGCCAGGGATGTTCAGCACTGCCCATGGTCAATCCACTCTCCGGCGTTGCGCCAGGACTCCTGTGAGCCTACGCGTCCCAAATCACCGCGCTCCGTGACCAAAATCACAGCATGCGACCCCATCGTTCGTTCGTGAGCCATCAACCCACCGATTCGCAGTTTGCCACTCACAGCTCGCAGTTCGCTGCTGACTGCTCCCTGTTCCCTGTTGGCTGGTGCCTCTCCTTCATCCTCGCACAGTTGTGTTCCCGGTCACAGCCGATCGAGCTCCCCGCAGCGCAGACTTTTGATGCGTGGTTTGCGGCGATTTCGCACTCAGCCACCCGGCACCCCAGCAAGGAGACTCATGAGCGCACCAGCAAAAACAGCGATTTTCGACGGGAACGAAGCAGCCGCCTCCGTGGCTTATCGTTTCTCGGAAGTCATTTCGATTTATCCGATTACGCCCTCCTCCCCTATGGCCGAGTTCGCCGACCAGTGGGCCGCCGACGGCCAGCGGAACATCTTTGGTTCCGTTCCCCTGGTCGCCGAAATGCAAAGTGAAGGCGGCGCGGCCGGTGCCATGCACGGAGCGCTGCAGGGCGGAGCCTTCGCCACCACCTTTACGGCCTCCCAGGGCCTGCTGCTCATGATCCCCAATATGTACAAGATCGCCGGTGAACTCACCCCGACGGTCATGCATGTTACGGCGCGCTCGATCGCCACTCATGCCCTCTCGATCTTCGGCGATCAGTCCGATGTGATGGCCTGCCGTCAGACCGGCTACGCCATGCTCGCCTCCAACTCCGTGCAGGAAGCCGCCGACCTGGCGACCGTCGCCCACATCGCGACTCTCGAAGCTCGCCTCCCTTTCATGCACTTCTTCGACGGGTTCCGTACGTCCCACGAAATCAATAAAGTGTTCCCCATTTCCGACGAGACGATCAACGCCCTCCTCGATGAAAAAGCCGTCCGCGCCCATCGTGAGCGGGCTCTCTCTCCGGACCATCCGGTCCTGCGTGGATCGGCCCAGAACCCCGACGTGTTCTTCCAGGCCCGCGAAGCCTGCAATCCCTATTACCTCGCCTGTCCGGTCATCGTGCAGGATGCAATGGACCGCTTCTATCGCGAAACCGGCCGCGAATACCACCTCTTCGACTACTACGGCGCGCCCGATGCCGACCGCGTGATCATTCTCATGGGTTCCGCCTCCGGAGCCACCGAAGAAGCGATCGACGCCCTCAACGCCCAGGGTGAAAAACTCGGGCTCCTCAAAGTTCGGCTCTATCGCCCCTTTGCCGCGGAAGCCTTCCTGACAGCCCTCCCCGAATCCGTCCGCAAAATCGCGGTTCTCGATCGGACCAAAGAGCCGGGCGCGAACGGCGAGCCCCTCTACCAGGACGTTGTCACCGTGATCTGTGAATCGCTCTCCACCGGACGCCTGCCGCTGTCGCAGTTCCCGGTCATCGTCGGCGGACGCTACGGTCTTTCCTCGAAAGAGTTCACGCCGGCCATGGCCAAGGGCGTCTTTGACGAGCTGGCCAAGCCGCATCCGAAGAATCACTTCACCATCGGCATCGACGACGACGTGACTCACACCAGTCTCAACTGGGACGATAGCTTCTCCACCGAAGACCCGAAAACGGTCCGCGCCCTCTTCTACGGACTGGGCTCCGATGGCACGGTGGGTGCCAACAAAAACTCGATCAAGATCATCGGCTCTGAGACCGACAATTACGCGCAGGGCTACTTCGTCTACGATTCCAAGAAGTCCGGCTCCCTGACGACCTCCCATCTGCGCTTCGGGCCCGAGGAGATTCGCTCCACCTACCTCATCTCGCGCGCGAATTTCATTGCCTGTCATCAGTTCGAGTTCCTTGAGAAGGTGGACGTCCTGGCCGCTGCCGAGCCCGGCGCGGTCTTCCTGCTCAACAGCCCCTACGAGGCCAAAGACGTCTGGCAGCATCTGCCCCGCACCCTGCAGAAGACCATCCTCGAGAAGAAGATCAGGTTCTATGTCATCGATGGCTTCACCGTAGCCCGCGAAAACGGGATGGGCACGCGCATCAACACCGTCATGCAGACCTGCTTCTTCGCCATCAGCGGTGTTCTCCCCCGCGACGAAGCCATCGAGCAGATCAAGAAAGCCATCAAGAAGACCTACGGCAAGCGCGGCGACGCTGTCGTCCAGAAAAATTTCGCTGCCGTCGATGCCGCGCTCGCGCACCTGCACGAAGTCAAAGTCCCGGAGCACGTCTCCGCGAAGTTCGACATCCTGCCCGCCATACCGCAGCAGGCGCCCGCCTTTGTCCGCGACGTTCTCGGCGCTATGGCCGGGGGGCACGGCGACCTGCTCCCGGTGAGCGCGTTGCCTCCCGGCGGAACCTTTCCCACCGGCACCTCGAAGTGGGAGAAGCGCAACATCGCGCAGTTCATCCCCGTCTGGGACAAGGACCTCTGCATCCAGTGCGGCAAGTGCGTCATGGTTTGCCCGCACGCAGTGATCCGCGCCAAAGTTTACGACTCAGCCCTCCTCCCGAATGCTCCCGCGACCTTCAAATCTGCCAAGCCGAAGTGGCGCGGCATGGACGACCAGCTTTATACGCTTCAGGTTTCACCCGAGGACTGCACCGGCTGCCAGCTCTGCGTCGAAGTGTGCCCCGCGAAGAGCAAGACCGACACGGCGTACAAGGCCCTCAACATGGCTGCGCAGCAGCCGCTCCGCGTTCCCGAGCGCGCTAACTGGGAGTTCTTCGAGTCGCTGCCCAACGTAGGGCGCGACCGGCTGGCCCTCAACCAGGTCAAAGACATCCAGCTCCTCGAGCCACTCTTCGAATTCTCCGGCGCTTGCGCGGGATGCGGCGAAACTCCGTATCTCAAGCTGCTCACCCAACTCTTCGGCGACCGCCTGATGATCGCCAACGCCACCGGCTGCTCCTCGATCTACGGCGGCAACCTGCCCACCACGCCTTATTGCCAGAACTCCGAAGGCCGCGGCCCGGCATGGTCGAACTCGCTGTTTGAAGACAACGCCGAGTTCGGTATGGGCATTCGTCTCGCCGTCGATCAGCAGAAGTCCTACGCCGAAGGCCTGGTCGCGAAGCTTGCTCCGGTTCTCGGGGAAGACTTCGTCCACGCCATTCTCGAAGCCGATCAGGTCAAGGAGCAGGGCATCAACGAGCAGCGCGACCGGATCCGCCAGCTGCGCGCCAAACTCGCTGGGATCGGTTCCGCCGATGCGCGCAACCTCATCGGCGTAGCCGACACCCTGGTCCGCAAGAGTGTCTGGATCATCGGTGGCGACGGCTGGGCCTATGACATCGGCTTCGGCGGCCTCGACCATGTCCTCGCCTCGGGCAAGAACGTCAAGGTTCTGGTCCTCGACACCGAGGTCTACTCCAACACGGGCGGGCAGATGTCCAAGTCCACACCGCGCGGCGCTGTCGCGAAGTTCGCGGCCGGCGGCAAACAAACCAGCAAGAAGGACCTCGCCATGGAGGCGGTCGCTTACGGCTCGGTCTACGTCGCCCGCGTGGCCATGGGTTCCAACGACAGCCACACCGTCAAAGCCTTCCAGGAAGCCGAAGCGTGGGATGGCCCGGCGATCATCATCGCCTACAGCCACTGCATCGCCCACGGTTACGACCTCACGCAGGGCCTCGACCACCAGAAGGCCGCTGTCAACTCCGGCTACTGGCCGCTCATGCGCTACAATCCCGCGGTCCGCGCGGAAGGGAAGAACCCGTTCTTTCTCGACTCCCGGGCGCCGTCGATCCCGCTCAGCGACTACATCTATAACGAGACGCGCTATACCATGTTGCAGCGCGCACATCCGGATACCGCCGCCGAGCTGCTGAAAGAAGCCACCGACGATGTCGAGCGTACCTGGCGTGTTTATGCCGGGCGCGCCGCCATGCCGGGCCGCGAGTCGACGCCGAACATCTCCCCGCGCAACGGCCATGAAACCGCTGCGCCCAAAGCCCCGCGCAGCGAAGAATAGCGCGGGCCACAACCAGGTTTTCCCGGATCCGCCGAAGGCAGCGGCTCCGGGTTTTCGCCAGTGCCGGCGATCCAACGTCGGCACTGGCTTTTCCATCGTGAGCGTCCGCACAGCGGACGGCGAAGGATCCCACGCCACCAGGCACGATCATCCACAGCCACGAGGCACCCTCTATCAGCTGACAGGGCTGCCTGTTGCACTGAACGCTGTTCGCTGAACGCTATCCGCCTCGTTTTGCACTGCGTCCTGCGGCCTGTACCCGATGCCCTGTTCTACAATACCCAGAAGCCCGCCAGCCCAAAGAACCACCATGAAACATCTGAGGCAAGCGCGCATCTCTACATCATGATCGAGTACCCTCTCGCCGAAGCCCTGACATTCGATGACGTCCTTCTAACCCCTGCCTGGAGTGAAATCGCGCCCGCGCAGGTCTCGACCCTGACGCGGCTCACCAAGCGCATCCCTCTGAGTACGCCGCTGCTCTCGGCCGCCATGGACACGGTCACGGAATCGCGCATGGCCATCGCCATGGCCCAGCAGGGCGGCCTCGGCATTGTGCACCGCAACCTGACCATCGAGCAGCAGGCGGGCGAAATCGACAAGGTCAAGCGCTCCGAATCGGGCATGATCGTTGACCCCGTCACCATGGCCCCCGAGCAACTCATCGCCGACGCGCTCGAGGTCATGCGCCGCTACAAAATCTCCGGCGTCCCCGTCACCCGCAACAAAAAACTGGTCGGCATCCTCACCAATCGCGACCTCCGCTTCGAAACCCGCACCGACATCCCTATCTCGGAAGTGATGACGAAGGAAAATCTCATCACCGTTCCCGTCGGCACGACCCTTGAGCAGGCCGAGGACATCCTCCACCAGCACCGTGTCGAGAAACTCCTCGTCGTCGACGAGAACTACGTGCTCAAGGGCCTCATTACCGTCAAAGACATCCAGAAGAAACTGAAATACCCCAACGCCTCCAAGGACGAGCAGGGAAGACTCCGCGTGGGCGCCGCGATCGGGGCGACGGGGGATTTTCTGGAGCGCGCGGCCGAGCTGGTTCGCAATCGCGTGGACGTTCTCGCCATCGACTCTGCCCACGGCCATTCCTCGCGTGTCCTCGAGGCCGTCCGCGAAGTCAAGAAGCGTTTTCCCCAGGTGGATCTCCTCGCTGGTAACGTCGCCACCCGCGAAGGCACCGAAGCCCTCATCGATGCGGGTGCGGACGCCGTCAAAGTCGGCATCGGCCCCGGCTCGATCTGCACCACACGCATGGTCACCGGCGCCGGTATGCCGCAAATCACCGCCATCAGCGAGGCGTATAAAGCCGCTGCGGATCACGGCATTCCCATCATTGCCGACGGCGGCATCAAGTACTCCGGCGACATCACCAAAGCCGTCGCCGCCGGAGCCAGCGTCATCATGATCGGCTCTCTCTTCGCCGGTGTCGACGAGAGCCCCGGCGAGACCATCCTCTACCAGGGCCGCTCCTTCAAGGCTTATCGCGGCATGGGATCGCTCTCTGCTATGGCGCAGGGTGGAGGCGAGCGCTACTTCCAGGGCACCAAAGACCTCGATATCGACGAGAACAACGAGAGCGTCGTCAACCGACAGCGCAACGGAGCCGGGAACCGCCTGGGTAAATTCGTTCCGGAGGGGATCGAGGGGCGCGTCCCCTATCGCGGCGCGCTCGAAGCGATGGTCTACCAGCTGGTCGGCGGCTTGCGCTCAGGCATGGGCTACTGCGGAGCCTCTACCATCGAGGAGCTCCAGAAAAAGGCGAAGTTCGTCCGCATCTCCTCGGCTGGTCTCCGTGAATCCCACGTCCACGACGTGATGATTACCCGCGAAGCCCCCAATTACCACGTCGAATAGACTGACAAAGTTGTGAAAAGTGGGGTGCCCCGGGTCTCGATTTTTGAAACCCGGGTATCGCGCGTAGCGCCCTCTACCTCAATCAGAACGTCCAGCCCTACAAGGTGTTTCCAATGGTGTTGAATTCGTTGTTGATCTTGTTGGTCAGACCCCGCATCGCGGCGATTGCCGCCACCGCAATCAGCGCGGCGATCAGCGCATATTCAATGAGGTCCTGGCCCGATTCGTCCCTCAGGAGGCTTGTCAGAAGTTCGCATGTCATTCTCATTCGTAATCTCCACTGTTTCTGATTCACTACTCCCTGAGCACGTGGGAGCGCAGGTGAGCATGGCACCATCCAGTCTTCTCGGGATGCCGCCTGGAAACATCGCACAAGCGGGGAACACGATTTACAACTTTGGTCGGTGACTTCAGGCCCGCCCGGACCGTCGTCCTGGGATTGGCCCCAGCGAAAACCTGGCCTCAGCCGATCGGTTTGTAGTGAGACAGCACTTGACGGACGCAGTAAGATTTCCTCGATGCCGGAAGTGCCGATATTCGATCACGCCGCCGAAGCCCATCGCCTCATCCAGTGCTTTGATCCCCAGGTTTCGCTCGCCGAGGGCGCACAGGAGCATCTCGTCATCTCCCCCCGCTGGGGACGCCTCCGCCGGCAGCATCCCCTCCTCGCCACTTCGCCCGTCGCCCAGGGCCCCGGCACCGCATGGATCACCGCGCGCCACAACCTCCTCACCTGCCGCGACCGCTCCGTGCAGCTGGCTCTTTCCACCTACCAGCACCGCATCCGGGTCGAAGCCCGCATCGCCATGGCCTCCCTGCAGGACCCGGGCTTCGATCTTCACCGCCACGGCCATGCCATCCTCGATCGCCACTGCGACGCGCGCGGCGGCGTCATCGTTCACCGCGAGTCGCTCTGGGTTCGTTCCCTCCCGCCGACCCCCGACGGCTACGCCCGCTTCGAATTCGGCAACACCATTCAGCTCCCCATTACCGACGAAGCCATGCTTGCCGAATCCAAAACCCTCTGGTGACCGCGAAGAACCTTCCCGAACCAGAAACCCTCGTTCCGACCGCAAATTCCGCAGTTAGAATTTGCCGCAGAGCCTTCGGCGAACAATGGACCGCACCTCCGACGTGATCATCCTCGGCCTGGGAGCCATGGGCAGCGCCGCCGCCGCCTGGCTTGCCGAACAAGGTCTGCGCGTCGCCGCTTTCGACGCCTTCACGCCGCCCCACACCCAGGGTTCCTCGCACGGGCGCTCCCGCATCTTCCGCCAGGCGTACTTTGAAGATCCAGGCTACGTCCGCCTGCTTCTGCGCGCGCGGGAGCTCTGGACCAGGCTGGAGCACGAGACCGGCGCCCTTCTGTTCCACACCACCGGCGCGCTCATGATCGGTCCCGCGATGGGAAAGCTTGTAGCCGGCAGCGCCGCAAGCGCCCGCCAGTTCCATCTGCCGCACGAAATGCTGTCGGCCGCCGAACTCCGGCGCCGCTGGCCCGCGTTTCACGTCCCCGACGACGCGGTCGCCCTCCTCGAGCCCGATGCCGGTTATCTCAACCCCGAGCTCTGCATCCAGCAGCAACTCACCCAGGCCGAGGGCTACGGAGCCCAGCTCCACTTCAATCGGCCCGTCACCGCGTGGAGTGCCACCGCCACCGGTGTCTCCGTCACCGCAGCCGGCGAAGCCTGGACCGCGGCGCATCTGGTGATTACCGCCGGCGCGTGGACGCCGCAAATCCTCGCCGGCATACGCCTGCCGTTGCACGTCACCCGGCAGGTCGTTTTCTGGTTCGAGCCCACCGGCTCCGTCGAGCCGTTCCGCGAGACCCGCTTCCCGATCTACATGATCGAAACCGCCCCGCACGAACCGATGATCTACGGGTTCCCCCTCATCGGTCCTGCCTCGGAAGGCCTGAAAGTCGCCATCCACGGCAGTGTCGAAACCTGCACACCCGAAACGGTCGACCGCACCGTGCGTCCCGACGACGAACGCCGCATCCGCCAGCGTCTGGCCACCACGCTGCCCTCAGTCGCCGGCCGCCTCGTCCACGCCGAAACCTGTCTCTACACCATGACTCCGGACGAGCACTTCATCCTTGGCGCCCATCCAGATCATCCCCAGGTCATCCTCGCCGCTGGATTCTCTGGTCACGGCTTCAAATTCGCGCCCGCCATTGGCGAGATCATCGCCGGCCTTGTCACCACCGGCGACGACAGCCGCATTCCCTCCATGCTCGCCCCGTCGCGCTTCTCCCCCTCAGAAAATCCCGCCGCCTGATTCGCCTTCAAGCCAGCTCCACCTCAATCCCTTCCTTGCCCAGCTTCACGATCCGGAAACTCCGCACCTGTCCCGCCCGCATCGGCTCCGCCTTGGTCGCTGCCGGAGTCGCCCCGCTCTTCCACCGCGCCTGCAGCATCGAGGTCAGCGACGACAGGTCCGCCTTCTGTGCGCTCTTTTTCTCCTCCACCGCCGCAGCCGCCGCTCCCACGCACTTCGCCCGAATCCCCTCGCCCACTTCGACCCAGGCCTCATCCACCACGCGCCCCGAAACCACATCGCCCACGTGGCGCTCCTCGACATATTCGTCAATGCTCGTCGGCACCGCCTGCTTCATGCTCAGCTTCATCTGCCGCTTCTCCACATCCACGGCGAGCACCTGCGCGCGCACCACCTGCCCCGCCTTCAGCACGTCCTGCGGATGATGAATATGCTTCTCCGCGCTGATCTCGCTGACGTGCACCAGCCCTTCCACGCCCTCTGCGACCTGGACGAACGCGCCGAACTTCATCAGCCGCGTTACCGGACCCTCCACCGCCGCGCCCGCCGGAAACTTCATCGCGGCATCTTTCCACGGATCCCCCAGCGCCTGCTTCAGTCCCAGCGACATCCGCCGCTCCGCCGGATGCACCGACAGAATCACCGCCTCCACCGTGTCGCCTTCCTTCAAAACATCGCTGGGCTTCCGCACCTTCTTCACCCACGACATCTCCGACACGTGGATCAACCCTTCGATCCCCGGCTCGACCTCCACGAACGCGCCAAAATCCATCAGCTTCCGCACCGTCGCCGTCACGCGCTCGCCAACCTTGTATTTGTCGCCCGCCGCATCCCACGGCTCCGGCCCCAGCTGCTTCATTCCCAGGGAAATCCGCTGCGCCTCCGGATCGATCTTCAGCACCTTGACCTGGATTTCCTGCCCCACCGTCAGCACGTCCTCCGGCTTCTCCACCCGGCTCCACGCAATATCGCTCACGTGCAGCAGCCCGTCGATCCCGCCCAGATCCACAAACGCCCCGTAGCTGGTCAGGCTCCGCACCTTCCCGCTCAGCACCTCGCCCGCCGCCAGCGCCGACCATCGGCCTTTCATCTCTACCGCCGCCTGCTCTTCCAGAACAATGCGCCGATCCACCACCACATCTTCCTCGGTGGTATCGAGCTTGATGATCCGGCACTCGATTTGCTGCCCGACCAGGTCCTCCATCTCCTTCGCCTCGCGCGTCCCGCTGCGCGAAGCCGGCATGAACGCCCGCACCCCCACATCCACGCTCAGCCCGCCCTTCACGACTGCCGTTACCGTGCCCACAATCGCAGTCCTCTGCGTATGCGCCGCTTCGAGCGATGCCCAGTCCGTCGGCTGCGCCACTTTGAACCGCGACAGGGTGTAGTAGCCCTCTTCGTTCCGCCCCTTCACCGACACCGGAACCTTATCGCCCGCCGCCACGCCATCCGCGTTGTTCTCAAACGCCGTGCGCGGCAGCACGCCCTCTACCTTGAAGCCAATGTCGAGGAACACGCTGTCGGCCGACAGCGACACCACCGTCCCCTCCAGCTGTTTCGCGCCGTCCTGCTTCCTGTGCTCGTGCTCGAACTCCGACAGCAGTTCAGCAAACGACTCCGCCGGCTCAGCCGGGCGCTCGAGGACCGGTTCCGCCGGTCTCTCAGGCGAGGCCACAACGGGGTTGGCAATGCTCGTCTCTGTTGGTGTCTCAGGGGAAATATCCGCTGAAGAAAATGCGGGGGAAGGGAAGCTCTCGTTTTCCATAATCTCTACGTAGTATTGTGTCACGCACCGTGCTTACCGCCGCAGAACTCGATCGCCTCCGCGTCGTTCTCATCGCCAGCCGCAACCCGCTCAACATCGGAGCCGCCGCCCGTGCCATGTCCAATTTCGGATCGCTCCATCTGCGCGTCGTGCATCCTTACGACGTCGCCTTTCGCGAAGCCCGCTCCGCCGTTGACGCCGAGCCCGTCCTGACCGCGGCTGAAGAACACGCCAGCGTCTCCGACGCCGTCGCCGACTGCGGGCTCGTGATCGGCACCACCGATGGCAGCCGCCGCACACCCCGCGAAACCCTGGAGCGTCTCGAAGCCGGCGCCGCCCTCCTCTGCCAGCATCTCCGCTCCGGCGGCCAAGCCGCGCTGCTCTTTGGATCGGAAAAGGTCGGCCTCTCCAACCAGGACCTCAGCCATTGCGACTTCCTTCTCCGCATCCCCACCCGAACCGAACACCCCTCGATGAACCTAGGCCAGGCCGTAGCCGTGGTCCTCTACGAGTTAGTGCGCGAGACCGGCACCGAACCCACCACCGCTCCCACAGTCTCCGACCCCATCGCCACAGCCGGCCAACGCGAGCGACTCGTCTCCGTTCTCCTGGAAGCGCTGGACCGCAGCGGTTACGTCCACAAAGGCCACGACGCGACGTCGGAAGAGAGAATCCGCCGCCTCGTCCGCCACCTCCACCTGACCCAGTCGGAACTGTACGAATGGATGGGCATCCTCCGCCAGCTCCTCTGGAAGCTGGAGAACTTACAACCGCCCCCACCCATCGAGAGATAACGCCCGCACCGCCGGGGCTGGCCCATGCAAGCCCGGTTTCAGTTTGGTGGTTTCTCCCGCGCCCCGGCGCTCTTCGCCAGGCATCCAGTCCCGTGCGCTTGTGTCCGGCAGACCGACTCAAACGCGCAGAGCAAAGCTGGCTGCCAGGACCAGGAGGGCGATACTGCCCACGGAGATGTAAAAGCGCGGAAGCTTCATCGAGCGGCCGAAAGGTATCCAATCTGTATGCCACCAGATATCGCCTGCAAGGAGGTCCGCCAGGCTGCGCGGGTAATACCAGTTCAGTGCGAACCAGAGGAAATCCTCGAGGACACAGATGGCCAGCAATGCGGAAAAGAGGAATAAGAGGTCTGCAATGAAGTGACCGGAACGGAGCGCCGAACCGAATCCGAGACGAACCCCAATTTGGTATTGCGTCCAGAGCACGATCGGCAGGAGCATTCCGAAAACCAGCAGGTGATAGGAGGTCACGTAAGGCTTATCGGCGACCCAGCGGACCAGGGGATTTCCGGCCAGAAGCTTTTTGCCCCAGCCGCGTTCATCGAGGGCCGAAGCCCATCCACGATCCCTCTCCAGAACGATCTCAAACACGGCCAGGACGCTGCTGAGCAGCGTCACGTCGACCGTCCACAATACCAATCTCTCAATGAGCTGCCACATGGCGAAACCTCGAGAATAACATCGATGACCCCTTTGCAGCGAAGGTTTCGAGGAACACCCCATCGGTGTCTCCCGTGGTTTCGATGGAGCGTGGCATGTTCGCGGGAACATATCCCGCGTCGTCGGCATGCAGGCCCAGGGTGCGTGCGTTGTCGACCGCTCAGGCGCGCATACCCTGCGTTCTGTCAGGCGAGCTTGCTGGCGATCACCGTCGCCGGAGTCGCATGGTGCGCTCCGCGCTGAAACGCCAGCGCCGCTGCACCTCGCAGCCGGGCGATCTCGCCTTCGAGGGTGGGGCGGATCACCGGAGGACTGCCTGCGAGGGTCAGGTCGATCGCTTCCTTCTCGATGACCGGGCCAAAACGATGCCATGCCGAGGTAATGTCGCCGGCAATGAGAATCGTGCTGGGAGAGAGGCCGGCGATGATCATCCGCAACCCACGGCCAATCCCCTGAGCCTGCATGGTGAGCGCCTGCGCGGCATCCGAATCTCCTTCCTCGGCCAGGTTGAGCAGCTCCTGAAACGTGACGATGGGGCTCTTCGGACGCAGATCGCGATAGTAGCGCAAGGCGGCGCGGGTTGAACCAAAGACTT
>Ga0210398_10001091_pt1 | contig 29072 bp, 26 predicted proteins | sample IncBWC4OmetaG_FD_161047 | JGI IMG/M metagenome (GOLD analysis project Ga0210398, IMG submission 161047) | Forest soil microbial communities from Barre Woods Harvard Forest LTER site, Petersham, Massachusetts, United States - Inc-BW-C-4-O | ecosystem: Environmental > Terrestrial > Soil >... | reverse complement strand
CGCCGGCCATGCAAGCAAAACTACTGCGCGTGATCCAAAACCGCGAGATCCAACGAGTTGGTTCTCCGGAGGTACGGCAAATCAACATACGGCTCATCGCGGCGACGAACCGGAATTTGCACGCAGAAGTACTGGCAGGGCGTTTTCGCGAAGATCTGTTTTACCGGTTGAGTTCCATCCAGATTCGGATTCCGTCGCTGTCGCAGCGGCTCGAAGATATTCCCTTGCTGATGCAGTTTTTTCTGAAGCGATGCAACCGAGCTTATGGAAAAAACATTTCTGGACTGACGCGGCGCGCGCAGAAGGTGCTCCTGCAACATCCTTGGCCCGGGAATGTGCGCGAACTGGAGAATGTGATTTCGTGCGCGTGCATTTCGGCGACGGGCGATTTCATCGATCTCGCCGATCTGCCGGAGCTCCTGGAGAGCCGGAGTACGCGGTTCACAGAAAGAGAGGACTGGATGCCGATGTCCCTTGATGCATTACGCAGGCTACACGTTCGACGCGTATTGGAAATGTGCCAGGGCAACCGCGTGAGGGCCGCGCATATTCTTGGGGTTGGGCGCACGAGCCTATATCGGTACATCCAGCGGGATAGGAAGGTCGCAGGCGCCCACAAAAACTCGAGGGGTGCCGTCGCTTAGAGTGGAGTTCAGATGCCGGTAGGTAGGTTGTGATTCGTTTCCCGGGGGCTGCGAAAAAGCGGGGAAACGGTGAAGTCCGCCTTGAATGAACCAAATACCAAGCGGTGTCCAGCGGCTTTTGCAAAATGGAGATGAATGGGACCTGGCAGCTCATGAACAGCGAGGCTGATTCGTGGAGCCAGATTCCACCGCACGATTCACGAAGCGAGTTCTGGCCGCAAGGAAGGAAATAGAAAAATTCTTGTAGGTAAGTAAAAATCGAGCTTGCGGCGCGCCAGCTCGGCGTGTCTCGTGACCGAGGCGACGCCATCGTGGACGGTGGCATGCCCTTGTAGCAGCTCGCACGGCACATGCCTCACTGGCTTGTTCCCTCCTGAGGGCGCCCGGACCGAAGGACGCCTGTCCTGAAGTTCTGTTGCCTGTTCGACAAACAAGGGTGCCGGTGCCCCAGGGTGCCGCTTTGGCAACCTGTCGGCTGGCCCCTGATTGCGGCTCGAAATTCTAAGGCCGAAGGCGGAGGTTCGGAGCAATGTACGAAAAGGCGTTTATGCGGCCTCAAATGGGGTTCGTGACAGCAAGAATGAACCGGAGGAACTCCCCTGTCCTCTCTGCGGCCTGCTTGCTCTGGTGGCTCTGGTGGCTCTGGTGGGAAACTTCTTGTGTCCAGGGCAGGAGGAGCGTACTCTTCGCGAGACAGAGATCCACATCGGAAATTCCCGGTTAATTGCCAAGCCCTCGTTATTCTCGACGACGTTCTGAAGTCAAACGATGGAGGAAAAAGTATGTTTCACTTACTCTGGTATATTCTTATTGGGCTAATCTCGGGCGTCATCGCGAAATCCGCGATGCACGTGCACATAGCGATCTTCTGGACGGTCGTGCTCGGCATTATCGGTTCGATCCTCGGCGGCGGCGTTACTCACATGTTTTCGCGCCCGACAAACGAACGCTATCATCCCGCCGGCCTCCTTCTTTCCACCTTGGGCGCGATCCTAATTCTGTACATTTGCTACAAGCTGAATATTCATTTTCCCCAAGTGTAATCTCGCATTGCGCCAGGACCATGGGCGGAACGCTGTTCGACCGCAATCACCGTTTCCGGCCGGTGGCCTGACCAAAACTTCTTGACCGAGCCACGCGGCAGAGTCTGTCCGCTTCTGTGCACTTTCCAATCGCCACTATGTTCCTCAGAATCAACGCTCGCAAGAAATCTGTGGTCGCGCATCCACGGGTGACCTGAAAACAAAGGGCTTAGCGGTGCGAATGGGGGCCGTTGTGCACTGATGCTTTGCTGGATGGAGCGGACGATGGGCGCGTGTTCAGACGCGCACGCCCATCCTTCTCGCCTGCGACGCGCCGGGTTTCCATGCGCGCTGCGGAACTCGCGGAAGTCCCCCTTCTGCTCTATCCCAAGCGAAGCAATGTACGCCTGGTCATCGACTGACGAGGAGTTTGGCCCTGGCGATGGCCAAGACAGAGTGCCCGAGAAAGCTTAGGGAGTCCATCGCCAGGTTTCTGCGCAGCAGTCTGGTAGCGGGCGGATCCAATGGCGCAGGCACCTGAACCTGCTGCACATCTGTCAACTAATTCCCGCCCGCGAAATTCTCGTGACTTGGTTTACTATAGGCGTGCTTCGGGAATTGCGACCATCACTCGAGTGGCGCGCGAAGTCTGGTTTCGCAAAAGGAGAGCCTATGTCTACAACGCGGCGCGAGCTGTTCTTTAGACTTCCTGCGATACTGATGCCCGCATTGCTTCCTTTCGAGACTTCCGCCGAGCAAGACACCGCAATGCCTTCGACGATGTATCCTTTCGAGAAGCTGCCGATTCGCACGCCGAACAACGCGCAGATTCGCGAGGTGCTGAAGGGCAACCTCGCCACAGGCGAATCGTTGGAAGTGCACGAAACAACGCTGTCGCCCGGAGGCACGCCCCACCCGGCCCACCATCACGTGCACTCGGAAATGTGGCTGATTCGCGAAGGGATGGTCGAAATAACGGTGAACGGCACGAGTTCCCGCCTTGGACCGGGCTCGGTGGGGTTCGTGCACTCGAACGACGAGCACGGAATCAAGAATGCTGGGACGACGCCAGCGACCTATTTTGTCGTGGCGATTGGGCCGGGTGCCGATACGTGATTGAAAACTACACCCACAAATCATCACAACAAGAATCGCAGCGCCCCATGTCAAGACGCTGCGCCCAATCCTGTTTGGTATGTGGTTAGAAGAAGACCTTCACTGCGAGCGTGTCTGGCCGGATCGTTTGCCGAATGTGGACTAAACGCTTGAATTGTGGATGGCGTCACAGACGGCAGAACTTACTTGTCGTGTTGTGGCTTTGCCGCCGAGGTCGGGAGTATGCAGTCCGGAAGCAGTGACGCATTCCACGGCTTCGATCAACCTCAGGGCCGCATCTTTTTCCCCGAGATGATCCAGCATCAACGCGGCGGTCCACAACGCCCCGAGCGGATTGGCGATGCCTTTGCCACTGATGTCGAAGGCTGCGCCGTGAATGGGTTCGAACATGGATGGAAAGCGGCCCTCTGGATCGAGGTTGGCGGTCGGTGCGATTCCCAAGCTGCCGGCGAGGGCGGCGGCGAGGTCGGAGAGGATGTCGGCGTGGAGATTTGTGGCCACGATGGTGTCCAAGCTTCTGGGCTTAGCGACCATGCGCGTGGTCATGGCGTCAACGAGCATTTTGTCCCAGATGACGTCCGGAAAACCTTTTGCCACTTCGGCTGCGATCTCGTCCCACAGGACCATGCCGTGGCGCTGCGCGTTGGACTTGGTGACAACCGTGAGCAGTTTTCGTGGGCGCGCTTGTGCAAGTTTGAAAGCGAAGCGCATGATGCGCGACACGCCGCCGCGCGTGAAGACGGAAGTTTCCGTGGCGAGTTCTTCCGGGAACCCGCGATGAGTGCGGCCGCCTTGGCCGGCGTACTCGCCTTCGGTATTTTCACGGACGATGGCCCAATCGAGGTCGCCCGGCTTGCAGTCGCGCAGGGGCGATGACAGGCCTCGCAGAATGCGCGTGGGACGAAGATTGACGTATTGGTCGAAGCCCTGGCAAATTGCCAGTCGCAAACCCCAGAGTGTTATGTGGTCCGGAACATCGGGAGCGCCGACGGCGCCAAAATAAATCGCGCTGAACGGGCGCAGCAGTTCGAGGCCGTTTTGCGGCATCATCACGCCGTGTTTTTTGTAGTAGTGCGAGCCCCAGGGAAAGGTTTCGATCTTCAGTTGAAAACCGCCAACCTTTTTTGTGAGCGCCTGCAAAACTTCGAGACCCGCAGCGATGACTTCGGGGCCGATGCCATCCGCGGGGATGGCTGCAATTGTGTACTCTCGCATTCTTACTCCTAGAACGGACGGTTGACGGAAAAAAGCTACGTCTCTTTTTTGTGTATACTACGCGGCGCGCATTTTGCGCCGCGAAAAACGAAAATGGTGCAGCATACCCTGGCCGCTCTTTGATCGTTCGCGAATCGAGGGAACATGTCCGTCACACCGCCTGATCCCGCGGTCGCACAGCGCGCACGAAAACGAATTGCGTGGCGACTCCTTCCCTTTCTCTTCCTGCTCTATATCATCGCATTCCTGGATCGCATGAATGTGGGCGCCGCGGCGCTCGAAATGCCAGGCGACCTGGGCTTCAACGATAAAGTGGTTGGTCTTGGAGCCGGGATGTTTTTCATCGGGTACCTGGTACTGGAAATTCCGGGCGCATTGATTGCCGAACGCTGGAGCGCGCGCCGCTGGATTGCCCGCATCATGATTTCCTGGGGAATCATAACTGCGCTGATGGCATTTATCCACACGGCGCGGGAGTTTTATTTAGTGCGCTTTCTTGTGGGTGCTGCTGAAGCAGGGTTCTTCCCGGCCGTCATGGTTTACGTATCTCACTGGTTCCGATACCAGGACCGCGGCAAAGCCATAGCTGTCTTTTATGCGGCTAACCCGCTCTCTTATGTCATTGGGTCACCGCTCGCCGGCATGCTGTTGGGCATTACTTGGCTCGGCCTCCGAGGCTGGCGATGGTTGTTCATCTTGGAAGGAATTCCCGCAGTGGTCTTTGGCGTGATTACGATTTTTTATTTGACGGATTGGCCGCGAGCCGCGAAATGGCTCCGGCCGGATGAGCGCGATTGGATTGATGGGCAGTTGGAGCAAGAAAAACTTGCGAAGAGGAAAGTTCGTTCTTACACCATTTGGCAAGCATTCTCCGAGCGCAATGTCATTCTGCTGACGTTGAGCTATTTCTGTGCGACCACAGGAGGTTACGGGATCTCGTTTTGGCTTCCGAGCATTTTGAAGCGACTTTCTGGGCAGAGTGACATCCGGGTGACCTTGTTTGCTGCGCTGCCATACCTTGCGGGATTCTTGATGCAGCAACTAAATGGGTGGCATTCCGACCGAACTTGCGAACGGCGCTGGCATGCGGCGGTTCCGATGTTTCTTTGCGGATTGATTCTATTTCTGGCAGTTATTTTTGGCTCAAACATCACGCTCGCGGTCACCCTATTCACTCTTGTGGGAGCTTGCTATTTCGCATACCACCCATGCTTTTGGGCGGTTCCAACGGCTTTCTTGGGTGAATCAGCCGCAGCCGCATCCATTGGATTAATCAATTCGCTGGGAAACCTGGGAGGATTTGTCGGTCCGCTCATGATGGGTTATCTGGTTACTCGGACGCGGTCTTTCACGGCGGGGTTGTTGTACTTGGTGGGGAGTCTCTGCCTTTCCGGGATTTTCATGCTTGCCATCGGTGTAGGAAAGCGCGCCTTACAGCAGCCGAATGAGCTTCCGGCAAACTAATCGAGCATTCTTTTTGTCCCGTCTCTCCGCAGGTTGCGGGTCCCGCGCTCAGTGTATCTCGGGCTCGGGGATGGGGGCGGTGCCTTCGAGGAAATCGAAGTCGCAACCTTCGTGAGCCTGCTTGATGTGTTCGATGAACAGCTTGCCGTAGCCGCGCGGATAAATTCCTTCTTTGGGCCGCCAAGCTGCGCGGCGACGTGCTAGCTCCCCTTCGTTCACGCGCATGTTCAATTGGCGCGCCGGGACATCGAGCTCGATGATGTCTCCTTCTTTCAGCAACGCCAGCGGGCCACCGACAAAGGATTCGGGGGAGACGTGGAGGACGCAGGCGCCGTAGCTGGTGCCGCTCATTCGGGCGTCGGAAATGCGCACCATATCGCGGACGCCGGCCTTTAAAAGCTTTTGCGGAAGTTGGAGATTTCCCCACTCGGGCATTCCCGGGGCGCCTTTGGGGCCGGCGTTTCGAAGCACGAGCACGGTGTTCTCATCTGCATCGAGGGCAGGATCATCAATACGGGCATTCATTTCGTCGAAGCTGTCGAACACGATGGCGCGACCAGTATGCTTCAGGAGTTTTGGTTCGGCGGCGGAAGCTTTGATGACGGCTCCGTCTGGGGCAAGATTCCCGTAGAGAATGGCCATGCCGCCTGAGCCGAGAACGGGGTTGTCCAGCGTGCGGATGACATCGGTATTGTAGATTTCAGCTCCGGAAATGTTTTCGCCGAGCATCTTTCCAGTGATGGTCGAGCAACTTAAATCCAGATGAGGAGCCAGCACTCGCAGCAAGGCCGGCAATCCGCCGGCGTAATAGAAATCTTCCATCAGGTATTTGCCGCTGGGACGAATATTCGCCAGCATGGGTGTGCTCTTCGAAAACTGGTCGAAACGGTCGAGCGCAAGCTTAATTCCCGCTCTGCCGGCCATCGCCAGCAGGTGAATGACTGCATTCGTCGAGCCGCCGAGGGCAAAGACGGCCGCAATTGCGTTGTTGAAGGAAGCTTCGCGCAAGATGTCTCGCGGCTTCAAGTCTTCCCAGACCATCTCCACGATACGACGGCCGGAACGGTTGGCCATCTTCGGGTGATTGGCATCAACCGCGGGGATCGAGGTTGCTCCCGGAAGAGTCAAGCCCAATACTTCGGTCAGGCTGGTCATGGTGGATGCCGTGCCCATAGTCATGCACGTTCCTGCGGAGCGCGCGATGCCATTTTCGATTTCCGTCCAGGCTTCGAGATCGATGTTGCCAGCGCGGCGCTCTGCCCAGTATTTCGAGACATCGGAGCCGCTGCCCAAGATTTGGCCGCGCCAATTGCCACGCAGCATGGGGCCTGCCGGAACATAGATCGCGGGGAGATTCATGCTGATGGCGCCCATCAAAAGCGCGGGAGTCGTCTTGTCGCAACCGCCCATCAGCACGCAGCCATCGGCGGGGTAGGAGCGCAACAATTCCTCGGTTTCCATCGCAAGGAGATTGCGATACATCATTGTGCTGGGCTTCTGAAACGTTTCGCCGAGGGTAAACGCTGGCATTTCGACGGGGAAACCACCGGCTTGCCACACCCCCTTTTTGACGTCATTCGCGCGCTCGCGAAGATGGCTGTGGCACGGATTGATGTCGCCCCAAGTGTTGATAATCGCGATGACCGGCTTGCCCGCGTAATCCATCTGCGTACAACCCATGGAAGCGGCCCGCGAACGATGCCCGAAGGAACGCAGATCGTCCGGGCCGTACCAGCGATAGCTTCTCAGCGACTTAGAGTCTTTTGGAGGCACAGAGTTCCTTCCAACCATTGGGGATTCGACAGAGACAACCGCAGAACTTTGCCATTGTTCGGTCAACTGCAAATCACTTTTGCGAATCGGTGTAGTTTATGAGGACTCCATTTGCGGTGTCAAACTCCAGGCTTTGCATATCGGCTTTGATTTTTTCTAAACTGTGTTTGTTGGCTGCGGCTTGGTGCGATTGTGGTGTAATCTCTTGCGCTGTCATGGGACTTCAGTGAGAAACGACACGATTCTTGTCCTTGTTGGTCCGGCTGAACCGGCTGAGGCGCAGCTTCGGATGCTGAGGAAGCAACTCACAGAGGCGCAAATTATCGCCGGAAATTCGGCCGAAGCATTTGAAGCCATCGCCGTCGACGCCAGCGTGCTCTGTAACTGGTCGGGCTCAATTGTATTGTTTGAGAAGGTGTTTCGAATGTGTCCGCACTTGCTTTGGGTGCATTCGCGGTCGGTGGGACTGGAGAGGACACTTTTCCAGGAGTTGAAAGAAAGTTCCGTGCGGCTCACCAATGGGGCTGGAGTGTTTAGCGCATCTTTGGGCGAGTTTGCGCTTGGCGCGATTTTGTATTTCGCAAAAGATTTTCGGCGCATGATTCGCAATCAGATGGCTGGGGTGTGGGAGGCCTTCGACGTTTCGTGGGCATCCGGGCAGACCGTCGGAATCATCGGATATGGGGACATCGGGCACGCTATCGCCGAGAGGGTGCGTGCGCTTGGAATGACCGTGCTCGCCGTGAGGCGGCATGCTCCACGTTCAGAGACTGCCGACCCGCTGGTTGCCCAGACTTATCCGCCGGAGCGCCGGCTTGAGATGATTTCGCGGTGCCACTACGTGATTGTGGCTGCGCCATTGACTTCGGAGACGCGCGGAATGATTGGCGAGGCGGAGTTTGCTGCGATGCAGGCGTCGGCGGTAGTGATCAATGTCGGGCGCGGGCCAGTGATCAACGAGGAGGCCATGGTTGGCGCGCTTTCGAGCGGGAGGATCAAAGGCGCCGCGCTCGACGTCTTCGATCACGAGCCGTTGCCTGCGGGCCATCCGTTTTACAAGCTGGCGAATGTTTTGCTTTCCCCGCATTGCGCGGACCATACGCCTGATTGGCTGGATAATGCCATGCAGTTTTTCATTGAGCAGTATGAACGATTCCGGAAGGGCGAGGCGTTGCTCAATGTTGTGGATAAGAAACTGGGGTATTGACTGGCGCGACCTGGTACTGGCATTTGCGCTGTGGAGAGTTGGGGCGCAGCATGCTGCGCTCCTCCAGTGGATTCGGCGCGCTCCGCCCGTTGCGCGCAACCGCGCGGAGGTCACTTTCCCGTATAGCTGATGCGCCAGATGGATTTCGAGCCGTCATCGGTGACAAGCAGCGAGCCATCTTGGGCGACAGTGATGCCCACGGGGCGTCCCCACACGTGGCCATTGTCCACGACGAAGCCGGTCATGAAATCTTCGTATTCGCCAGTTGCGTGACCGGTCTGATGCAGGGGCACGCGAATGACCTCATAGCCCACGCGGACCGAGCGATTCCACGAGCCATGTTCGGAAGCGAAGATGTCGCCTTGGTATTCCGCCGGGAATTGTTTGCCGTTATAGAAAGTCAGTTCCAGCGAAGCATTGTGCGGATTGAGGATCACATCCGGCGTAATGACTTTGTCTTTCAGTTCGGGATGCTTTCCCTCGTGGCGCGGGTCCTGATGGCCGCCCATGTACCACCAGGGCCAGCCGTAGAAGCCGCCCTCCTCGACGTGAGTAATGTAATCGGGAACTAGATTGTCACCTAACGCGTCGCGTTCGTTCACCGAGCACCACAACTCGCCGGTCTTCGAATTGATGGCCAGCCCGACGCAATTACGGATGCCGTAGGCGTAGATTTGCATCGCCAAGCCATCCGGATTGAACTCAAGAACATCGGCGCGATTTTTCTCTCCCGGAGTGGTGTCCGGGTCGTCGATATTGGAGGCCGAACCCACGGAGACGAACATTTTCTTGCCATCAGGCGAGAACTGAATGTCGCGCGTCCAGTGGCCGTTGCCCCCGGGCACGTCGGCAATGTGCTCCGCGGGCCCGCGAGCTTTTAAGTCGCCGTTTCTATACGGGAAGCGCACAACCGAGTCCGTGTTGCCAACGTAAATCCATTGCGGATCCGGCCCCGGAGGATAAAAGTTGACGCCAAAGGGACGGTTGAGCCCGGCGACAAAGGTCCCTGACTGCGCGGCCTGGCCGTCGGGAGTTATCCCGCGGAAGACCAGTAGGTTGCCAGTGTGGCTGTCGGCAACGAAAAAATCGCCGTTGGGTGCCGTGCGAATCAAGCGCGGTTCGTCGAGCCCGGATGCATACAGCTCGACTTTAAATCCAGGCAGAACTTGCGGCCAGGCCTCCTTGGGACGCGGCACGAGTTGCGGACCATTGCCGGACGACGCTGTGGCGAGCGGATCGGGCAGATCTTTCAGCGTGATCTTGCGAATCGCGCCAGGCTTCTCGAAACGGTAGTCGGTGAATGGCGCTTTGGGAGGCGGAGCGTTCGTGGCAGTCGCTACGGCTTCATCGGCTGAAAGTGGAACACGGGGAGAACCCGGTTTGAGGCTGCCAAGAACACGGAGGTAGTTGACCATCTGCCACCTCTGCTCTTCCGACAGACTCTCCCACGACGGCATGCCGTTGTTCACATCGCCCTTGGTGATGTACCAGAAGAGCTCGCCGTCACTGGCGCCCTGGGCTTTGCCAGTGGCCACCGGGGGAATGTTTCCAGTACCTTCTCCGTTTTGCCCGTGACAAGCCGCGCAGCGGAGAACATAGTCAGCTCTGGCGGAGGCGGGGTGCTGGCCCTCGTAAGGATTCCTCTGTTGCTTGGAGGATAGCGGCGCGTTATGAAAGCTTGGGTTCTGAGCCGGAGATGCGGCAATCAGAAAAAGAGACATTACCATGCAGATTGCGAGCGAAGCTTTGAACATGCCATTGCTCACTTTCAAGATGATGGTGACCTCCTAAATCGACACCGGCTGAGTAGGCTATCCGCTTCCTTGATTGAAATTGAAGCGCTCCGATGAATGGAAAGTTTACCACCGAGACCGACGCACCACATAATTCCGACAAGCGCTAGGTTTCGGTCGGCACGTCGGAACCGGGCGAGTGCAGACCCGTCCAGGCTTCGGCGTTTGATCGAAAAAGACGGGTAACATCACGCTGAATGTCGTCACGCGTCACGCCACGACCGTCCTCCGACAGGAGACGATAGGTATCGGGGAGGATACGCGTTAAGGTCCTCCGCGTGTTGTTCCATTTGTAGATCACTTGGTCGAGCACGCGGGCGTCGGAGTGTTGTGGAATAAAATAGTTCCCAACATCTCGATGCGCTCGCGAGTGATCTCCTCCACAATCGAAGGATTGTTCATGAACCACCAGCATCCGAACGGCATCAAATTGGCTGAACTTGGGGGCATATACGCTCAGTTCGTGCTGGTTCTCGTGGCTGAGAACACTCACCAGAAAGCGGTTGCTCGGAAATTCGCGGCATAAGTTTTCAAGAACCCGCATGTTCGATCGGCCCACGGCGTCGCCCACCAAGCGCAATGCCGGACTAACCTGCTTACGAACTCCTATCATGAGCGAAACCGGTATTCGTAGTTCGCGGCAAGCAGGAAGCACGCCGGGGGGACCGGTCAGGGCGCGCACGCTGTCGTGGCCGTCGTGGACGTAAGCCGAACGACGCGGTGGGCGCCGGACTAGCCATGATGGCGAAGAGAGCGATACGAATCTGCTCGATAGAGTCCGATTCTGAGCGACTCGACGTCCCAAATGCACGGACAATTAGCAGATGGCTGGGGCACTCAGGGCAATCTTGTGGGGCGGCGTAGCGTGTGCGGTTCTTGACGGCATCGCCGCGAGCCTTCAGTTTGGACTGAAAGGGATTAGACCGCTGCGCGTCTGGCAGGGGGTCGCCAGTGGATTTTTGGGCGAGCGAGCGTTCCGCGACGGATGGGTGAGCGGAGGATTCGGACTGCTGCTGCATTTCGTGATTGCGTTCAGCGTTGCGACGGTGTTTGTGGAGGCGTGTCTGCCATTTCCTTTTCTCGCGCGGGCGTACTGGGCTTCTGGACCGCTCTATGGGGTCATCGTGTTTCTGGTGATGAATTTGGTTGTGGCGCCACTTTCGGCAAGACCCGAGAGGCCGGTATCTTCCGAAATCATCTTCGTCCAATTGATCATTCACGTTCTTTTTGTCGGGCTGCCAATTGCAATGGCCGCGAACCGATTTAGTTTCCCTGGATAGTGCGGAGGAGAATATGAGCACCGCTTCTGCTGTGTTGCCCGCGCAAAAACCAAATGCGCTGCTGGCGATTTTCGTGGGCGGGTTGTTGGCAGGGGGTCTGGACCTTGGCTCTGCATTCATCACCTATGGAGCGCGCGTGCCGCGCGTCATCGCCGCCGGACTGCTTGGACGGACGGCGGCGCACGATGGTTTGAGCTCATACGTGCTTGGGATTGTGCTGCAGTTTTTTATCGCGACCTCCGCGGCAGCCGTGTACTACGCGGCGAGCCGGAAACTTACGTTCCTCAAGCAGCACGCGCTGGTCTGTGGATTGTTTTACGGCATCGCCGTATTCCTGGTTATGAACCTGATTGTCATGCCGCTTTCAGCGCTTCACTTTCGGGGCCCGTTCCAGCTCGCAGGACTCATTCAAGGCCTGTTGGTGCATATGTTCCTCATAGGGTTGCCGATTTCCTTCAGCGTTCGCCAATATGCGAAATAGAAAGCGACAGGGGCGTCGCAGAAGCGTTCGGTATCGTGACTACCTACCCATCTTTTTACACGGCTTCTAAACCTACAGATGCTGAGCAGTCCGATTCATCTTGACGCTCTCAGATAGAAAGTGCCAACGAAAATCAGCGGGGAACCCACGTGGGATTGTGGGTGAAGAGGCCGTTGACGAAACCCATTTGGTAGACAATGAAGAGGCCGAACGCCAGACTGACGAGCCCTGAGGCGACTCCCAAGCTGCGGTGGAGACGGGCAAAGCGGCTTTCAGAAAACGTAAAGGGGACCGCAATCGCGGCGGTGATAAGCATCATGCCGGCGACGGTGCCAATCCCGAAGACGAGAAGATATAAGACTGCCCAGGATGGAACACGGATCGTTGTAAGCACGAGCAAGGCAACCGCGGCCGAGCCGGCTAGGCCGTGAACGATGCCAACGACCAAGGGCCGGACGACTTGATACAGGCCCAGGCGGCCAAAGACGCGATCCATCCAGCCCACGGGTGTTTCGTCATCAGCGTGGCCGTGTTTTTCGGGACTGTGGCCATGAGGATGGCTGTGGATGTAGTCCCCGTGTCCATGGGGATGCGAGTGAGGTCCGAGCTGCGAGGGCGTAAGGTTTTCCGTAATCCAGCGCATAGTCCCCGTGAGATTCAGGATTCCGAGGACAATCAACATAAGGCCAACCGAGAGCTCCATGGTGAGACCGACTCGCGTTGGAATTACGATGCCGAACAGGATAATTGCGGAGCCCACGACGAGAATCGTTATGGTGTGACCGAGCCCCCAGAGAGCACCGATCAAAGCGCCTTGACGAATGCTGCGCTGGCGGCTGACGATCGTCGCGACCGCGATGACGTGGTCCGGATCGGTAGCGTGGCGCACGCCGAGGAAGAAGCCGAGAGCGATGATGGACAGAAGAGTGATCATTCATTCTTAGACCGCAGCAGCAGCCCGGGAGCGCGTGCGCCGATTTCCTAGGAATTCTAAAAATTCTTTTATGCCTTCTCCTGTTTTGGCCAATCGTCTCGAGACGTCTATGTCTGGCCGCACGTCTTGGATATTTCGTCCAGCCGCTCCATCGCATTCTACAGCATCAGCGAGATCCGATTTTGTAATAATGGTCGCGTCCGCGCTTTTGAATGTGGTTGGATGCTTTACGGGCTTGTCCTCGCCCGCAGTTACCGAAAGCAGCAGGAAACGCAAGTCTTCGCCGAAATCCTAGTACGGTGCGTACACCAGACCGCCACCATTTTCTATGAACACAAACTCGAGACTCTCGAGATTCCAGCCGTTAAGCGCATTTCGAATCATCGCTGCTTTAGCGCCTTTCCATCTTCTCGCCGTCCTGCGATCAACCCAGTGGGACACTGCCAAACAGCAAGGCGGTAAGACCTTATCTCAATTCGGGGTGACAGCCTGAGAGAATTTCAAAAGGAAGAGTGTTCGAGGATCTGGCTCACAGGGTCTTTAGCTTCAATATCGTCCGAAGCTCTGCGCGCGGGAGGGTTCGGCAGCGCCGCGACCAGTCGGCGCGTATAGGCATGTCGCGGCGAGTGAAATATGCTCTCGGGCGTGCCGCACTCTACGATCTGCCCCTCGTGGAGAATGCAGATCCGATGGCATAGAGCCGCAACTGACAAAAGGTCATGGGATATATAAAGGATAGCGGTACCCATCTCGCGGTTTAATCCACTGAACAAATTGAGTATTTCAGATTGCGTGATTGGGTCAAGAGCGCTGGTCGCCTCGTCGGCAAGCAGCAGCGCCGGCCGGTGCAGGGTCGCCATAGCAATGCACACGCGCTGTCCCTGGCCCAAGCTCAATTGCGAAGGCCGTCTGCGAAGAAACTCATCGTCGAATGACAAGCTGACGCTCTCCAATGCCAACCGAATAACCGCAGTCCTTTGCGCGGCGCTTCCTCGCTCGTGCGCCTTCCAGGCCTCTCTCAACTGCGCTCCAATGGAAAGCGCCGGATTCAGGGCTGTGAGCGGACTCTGCAACACAATACTGATTTCCTTGCCGCGAATCGCGCGGAGCTCCTTTTCCGAACTCTTCAGCAGATCTTTTCCGTTGAACAAGACCTCGCCACTGACTTCCCCACCCTTCAAGGGAAGAAGTCCCATCAGTGCGAGAGCCAGCGTACTTTTACCGGATCCGCTCTGACCCACTAATCCCACTATTTCCCTCCGCTCGATACCCAAAGCCACACTTCGGAGCACACCCCTTTTATTGCGGTAGTCCACCGAAAGATTGGCGGCCAGCAGTGGTCCCGCGAAACTCACTTACTTGCCCCCATCTCCCTGCCAGGTTTCAGTCGCAGCGACTCGATATTCCAAAACGCCTGGGGATTGAGCGCTACCGGAGCCGCCCCGTCAAGCTCGGAAGAAACAGCCGACAGCGCGTCCTCGTTGACAAGATAGATGAACGGCTGCTGCTCGGTGACAATCTGCTGCACTCGGTCAAACTTGGCCTTACGCACTTTCTCGCTGGGCGCAGCCGCTTGTTCCCGCATGAGCTTGTCGATTTCTGCTTCCCAAGTCGTGGCCGGAGTTTTCTGATTCGGGTTCCACTGATGGTCTTCGCCAGAACTCATCCACACGGTCAATTGACCGTTGGGATCGAGGTCGGTGTTCACCAATCCCAGCAAACAGGCGTCATAATCAAACGTGCGCGTGATCCGCTCGATCAGGGAAGGAAAGTCCAGCGTGACAACCTTCATGGTGATCCCAATCTCGGAAAGGTCCTGCTGGATCATGGTCGCCATTTTTTCACGCACCGTGTTCCCGGAATTGGTGATCACAGTGAATTCAACGCGATTCCCCGCGCTGTCCTTCAGAGTGCTATTTTCCAAGCGAAATCCGGCGCGAGCGAGCTGTTCGATTGCTCCCTGCTGATCGTGTCTGGGAGCAGGCAGCGACGTGTTAAACCAAAAATGATTGGACGGCGACACAGGGCCATAAGCAGGCGTTGCATACCCGTCGAACACGACTCGCACCAGGTCGTCCCGGTTGATGGCCATGGAAATGCCCTTGCGGAAATCCGCAGTCCGGAACCACTTTTTCTTGTAATCGGGCAAAGTGGACGCCGCCACCTGATTGAACCAAATCTCTTCGCCATCAAGCCCCGTACCTGCGTTCCGCGCGGCGCCGGGCGATTCTTTCTGAAGCCGGTCGAACTGCTGCGCATCGAGACGGTTGATCAGTTGCAATTCCCCGCGCCGGAAGCGCATCAACTCGACATCGCGGTTCCTTTGAATATCCAGCCGGACCGTCTCTATGTACGGCAGCGCATGGCCCTCGGCATCGTGTTTCCAGTAATTGGGGTTGCGCCGAAGAAGAACATAAGAGCCCGCCACGTATTCCGAAACGTAGTACGGCCCCAGCACGCTCATTTCTTTTTTGGGAGACTTTGCCGAGAGGATCGCCACCTGATCGAACAACCGTTCGAGACCAGCAACAAGAGTTGGAAACGAAATGACGGCTACATCCGAAGATGGAGTCTGAACGTCGAGCGTCCTCTCCCCGGTTCGAAACGCGTCGCCTGTCGCCGAGTGCGTTTCGGGATCCATGAGAAGTTTCATGGTGTACGCCACGTCCGCGGACGAAAACGGCGTGCCATCCGAAAAATAAAGACCCTTGCGCAAATGAAATGTAACTTTCCGCCCGTCCCGCGACACTTGCCAGGATTCCGCCAGCGCGGGTTCGAGAGCCTGCGTCTGCCGATTGACGCGAATCAGAACCCCGCCCGTCAAATACCGCACGTTTTCCGAAGCTTCATCATCCACGAAAATGGGATTAAAGGTCTTAGGCTCACCATGCAGGCAAAAATGCAATTCAGCCGCGGATTGCCCGCGCCCAGACGGCGCCGAGCCAACGAACAAGCACAGGGAAAGCAACGAAACCGCACATCGTAGCGAAAGCCGCATCACGCAAGTTCCTCCGAACCAGAAAAAACAAACTGAAAACAGATGACGGTCAGCACCAGAACAAATAAAGGAACCAACCGGCACGGGTTGGCCGCCATGGCCGAGAAATCCTCAGCCCCGTGCAATAGATTTCCCCAGGATGGCAATGGTTCCATCACTCCCAGTCCCAACATGCTCAAGGTTGCTTCCGTCAGAATAAAGACCGGGATCGAAATCCAGAACTGCGCCAAAAAAACAGGCCGAAGACACGGAATCACCTGCCGAAACAATATTTGTGATTGCCGGCATCCCAGCGCGCGTGCCAGCAGGATGTGATCCGAGTCCCGCAAATTCCGCGCAGCCGCCCAGACCACGCGCAGCGACGACGGCCACCCGAGAACGCCTAGTGTCACGAAGGTGGCGACCACAGACAGCACCGGCGATACATCGAGGGGCAATAAAGCGCGCAGTGCAATCAGCACGAAAAGCAGCGGCAGGGACATCGAGAGGTCGGCGGACGCGAGAATAATCTTCTCGAGCCACCCTCCCCGTAGCCCTGCAAGTCCTCCGAGGATGGCTGCAAGGATGGTCGCTACCATTGCCGCCGCGGGCGCCAGCAGCAAGGAAACGCGCGTCCCATAAATGACACGCGTGAATAGATCTCTTCCGAGGCCGTCCGTTCCAAGCCAATGTGTTCGAGATGGCGCGGTATTGGGAATCTCCCGAAACTGGTGCGCATACGAATAAGGCGTGAAGCTCCCCGCGAATAGCCCCGAAGCGAGAATAATGACCAGGGCCCCGCGGCAGATCAGGCGAAGGATACGCTGGGCCTTCACGGCTGCATCTCTTGTATTGCCCCGGCAAGGCAATTGACTGCTGCGGTCAGCAGCGTCACGAACAAGGTGATGCCGGTCAGCAAAGGCAAGTCACGATTCAGAGCCGCCTGCCACGCCAATTGCCCCACTCCGGGGGCATCGGAAAGAGCTTCCAGCGGAATCGCCGCGCCAAATGCCATGCTTGCCGAGACTCCAAGAAGAGCCACGAGCGGCTGCCAAGCCGCAGGAATCACATGCCAAAAAAGGATGCGATTACTGCCAACGCCGCGGGCACGCGCCGCCAGCACAAATGGCCGTGCGTGAGCCTGCGCCAGTATGTTGTGCTGATAGCGAAAAAGTTTTGGAAGCGTGATGACCGCAATTCCCAGAAACACCGGTACCCGCAAATACAAACACAGGAGAGCCACCACTGCCGTGGGCAATGCAATCAGAAGCCCGGTCACAGCCGTCGCCGAATACTCCAATACCCAGGTTTGCCAACGAATGGTCAGCAGCGAAAGAGCCGACGCCACAATCCACGCCGTTGTCAATCCGAGGAAAACTGCCCGTACCGTGAAAGGAGCCCGTTCTTTCAGAAGTCCAGCAACGGGCCGTTCGAGAAAGGCCGAGGTCCCCAGATTTCCGTGGAGCAATCCCGAAATGTAGCCGCGGTAATAGGAAATCAGTCCGCCGCCCAATCGATACTCGTTTCGAATCGCATCCCGTGAAGCCGCGGAAAGCCGTGGATCAAGTTCCCGTTCGTCCACTCCGTAACCAGGAGCGAACCGCACCATGGTCGCAGAAAGCAGCGCTCCCACGATTGCCAGCGCCGTAAGCAGAAGTACTTTCTGCGCGAGTTTTGAAATCCAATGTGTCATGGCCGCATTGCAACGATGAACCTTCCGCGTCAGCCTCATGCCTTTGAGCTGACTACAATCTGCGGCAGCGACGGTGCGCCTCTTTCTCGATAGTGGTTTTCCTTGGCTTCATACATGCTCCGATCCGCCTCGGAGAGCAGTTCTTCCGCCGTCAAGCCATCCTTTGGATAAAACGCCGCGCCCACGCTCGCCGTAACCACCTTCTTGCAACAAATGGCCTCACCGGCTTCCTCCACCGCAAGTTCCACTCTCGGAAGTAATTCCTTGACCGTTGTCGTGGTGAATTCCGGAAGAACCAAAATGAATTCGTCTCCTCCCAGACGTCCGACCAGATCGAACTCCCGGCATACGGTGCGCAGGTTCCTGGCAATCTGCTCCAGGAGTTTGTTCCCCACTAGATGCCCGTAATTGTCGTTGACGGTCTTGAATCCGTTGAGATCACAAAGCAGGACCGCCAGATGCTGCCCGCTGCGCTTTGAACGTGCCAGCTCGCTATCCAAGTGCGAGCAAATCGATCGGGCGTTTGGCAAACCGGTGAGGAAATCCGTACTCGCTGAGTCTTGCGCTTTCTCAAATTGCAGCGAGTTTTCCACGGACAAGCCCAGCTTCGAGCTGGCCGCCAGCAGCATGCGCATATGATCTTTTGTAAATGCCTGCTTCTCTTTCAGGTACAACGTCAAGACTCCAGCGACCCCTTCCCTTCCTTGGAGCGGAATGGAAAGCGTCGATCGCAACACGGTCACGCGAGACGGATCGCCGAGATGCTTGGATTCCGTCACGGGGTCACCGTTGATGATCGGTTTGTTGTGCTTTGCGACCCACCCGGAAACTCCCTGTCCTATGGGCATCTCCAACGTACGGAAAAGGTCGTAGTCGACTCCGTGCACATAACGCGGAGTCAGCTTTTCACCATCGCACACAAAGAAAACGATTAAGTCGTGTGGAACCATTTCCTTCAATCGAACCGCAACGACCGAGAGCGTCTCGCGCAAACTCAAGGAATTGCCAAGCGTTTGCGCCAGTTCGAACAGTAGCTGCGCCTCCTGCCGGGCGGAAACGATCGACGCCAGGAAGGAGGTCGTTCGAACCTCCGAGGCGTTTGGCACCTCGGCAAATCCCGCCGACGGAACAGATCGATTAGGGTTGGCGACAGATGGAAAAGGACTCTTCGTGCTCTGGGATCGGCTCACGACCTGCTCGAGTTCGGGGTATCTCTTTTCGATCGCCTCGACCACCCGCGGATCAAAACTCGTCTCTATCTCTGAAATCAGATGCTTCATGGCCTCATCAGCAGACATCGCACGCCGGTACGGCCGTTCCGATGTGAGTGCGTCAAAACAGTCCACTACCGAAAGGATCCGTGCCCCGATGGGAATCCCTTGCCCTTTCAATCCGTGCGGATATCCCGTGCCATCCCACTTTTCGTGGTGAGACCGAACAATCGGAACAACCGGGTAAGGAAATTGGACGCGGTCTAGGATTTCGGCGCCAACGATTGGATGGATTTTCATCCGATCGAATTCTTCCGGGGTCAGCTTTCCGGGCTTCGAAAGTATTTGCTCTGGAACAGCCAGCTTGCCGATGTCGTGAAGCATCGAGGCGGCGCGCAGCGCGTTCAGTTCCGCCTCGCTCAACCCCAAATCCTTCCCGAGCTGCACCGCGTAGGTCTGCACCCGTTTCAAGTGATCATGCGTACTGTGATCTTTGGCCTCGATGGCAAGTGACAGCGCCTCGATCGTTCGCAGGTGCAGGTCCGCAATCTCCTCGGTATGTTTTTTCTCAGCCTCCAAGCGATCCAGATAGATTCGATAAGACCGGTACATCCAATACACGAGTGGCAGGACCAAGATTGCGAATTGCCATCCGAACGCCCGATTGATCAGGCTCACGCCTCCCGCGATCATCGCGCCCAACAAATGATAAGGAAACGACCACAGATAACATTCCTTCCACACCAGCAGCGGATTCCGCCTCTGGGTCAGAGCGATGATTCCCGAAACAGACATCGTATTTATCGCAAAGTAGGTCGTCGAAGCCGAAACCAGCAACAACGGCCAAGCAAGCCCCAGGTGGGAAGCGAACTTGCTGTGAAATACAAGATTTGCCGCGGTGATCGAAATCGAAAGATTGGCAAAATTGAATAAAATCTGGATAAGTCGCGGCCGAGGTTTCGACTGCCAAATCGACTGCACCAACCCCCCGAAACATCCCATGAGCAGTGTCTCGGGGTACGACAGATCCAGAATCCCCACAAGGATGAACAGGAAATTGGCGGACATGGTCGCCTCAATCCCGGGAAGCCGCACCTTAAATAACGAAGCGGCCAGTGCCACCCCGAAAAAACAGGCAAACCGAAGTTCGCTTTCCGGGTGCCAATGCAAAAGCGCATAAGGCAACAGCGGAATTCCGATTACTACTTGCAACAATATGAACAGCGTCGCCGGCGAACTCAGCTTTTGCCCCTTCTTGCCGGGGGCAGACCAGATCTCCTGGTATCTATTGGCAATCGATAGGAAGAACTTGCTTATCCATGATTTCGAACGGCCACGGACGGCGTCGCTCCCACTCGCCATTTCAGGCTGGCGAGCCGGATTCAACGAATCATTCCCATCTCTGGCGCTTTGTGTGGGCATGCGTTCCTGGATCGGCGAGCAAAATCGCACGATCCTTTTTGGTACATACAGTGTCCGGAATAAAGGACCCTGTGCCCATAGTACGAGTGGTGAGTTTTGTCCGAAGATTAACCTTGGAGGCAACGGGTTTCCCCCCCGGGGTTCCAGGCCGAACGTCTTCTGCCATTCCCGATTCGGTTCCCCTTCTAAGCGCCCCCAAACCGATGGCCAAAACTAGGTCTACTTTGGTACTGGGCCCTCCCGACCCATGTACCATCGACTGAAATGACCTCCAACGCCTAAAACTTAGGGAGCCCGAAATGCAAGTCCTAGCATCCGGTTAGCCTTATCTGGAAAGCGAGCAAAAATGCATCCCAGCCCATCTAAGAACTCAGATCGTAAGCAAGGCGGACTATTACGGACGACTACCTGGGGTACACTGATCGCCTTTTCCCTCCTGATTGCCGGTCTGGGATTGACAGGCCATCTCTTTCATCCTCTTGGTAACTCGCAAGTCCTTCAAACGGCGGCTAATACCGCGCCCGATCAGGTTACCGCGCTTCTGACAGCCGCGCGGGGCTCTTACAACGCTGGGTCCACTGGGCGCGATTCGAGCCGAGCCTCGACCCCGTATCCTCATTCCGAGATAGCAGAGAACGGTGCGGTTGCCAGTCCGTCACTCGCCACAGCCAATGGCAGCCCAGTTCTGCCGCATACCCCGCCGGCAGGTACCAAGGATCTATCTGCCCCCCAGCAAGGACCCGTGTCTGGCGCCCCGTCGACCGATGTCGTGAGCCTGCCAACCCAGATCGCTGCCAAAATCGCTCCCGACCTCAAAGGTCTTGACCCCGCAAAGCCCGTGGACGTTATCGTTCAGTTCAAAGGATCAACAGGCTTTTCTGACCTCACCGCTGACGGCGCAACTGTAAAATCTGATCTCTCCCTCATCCATGCTCAGTTGGTAACTATTCAGGGTTCTAATCTGAACAGCCTCGCTTCCCACTCCAACGTGGCGTATATCTCTCCGAACCGCCAGGTCCGCGGCACGATGGACCCCGTCGTCACGGCCGTCAACGCCGACATCGCCTACTCCGGAGGCTGGGATGGCACCGGCGTTGGCGTCGCCATCATCGACAGTGGCGTCGGCTATGTGTCTGACCTGAATTCTGATGGAAATGCCAGCCCGTCCCGTGTCGTTTATAACCAAAGCTTTGTACCGGGCGATTCCTCCACGACTGACGCGTACGGTCACGGAACTCACGTGGCCGGTATCGTCGCTGGAAACGCCTACGATTCCACCAGCCTCCAGAACTATCCGAACGTGTATCGCGGAATCGCCCCGGAAGCCAGTATCGTCGCCTTGCGCGTACTGGACGGCACTGGCGCGAGCGTCGACAGTTCGGTGATTGCCGCGATTCAACAAGCCATCAATCTCAAAAACACCTATAACATTCGGGTGATTAATCTGTCGCTATCTCGCGGCGTCTTCGAGAGCTACACGCTCGATCCTCTTTGCCAGGCAGTGGAATCCGCATGGCAAGCAGGCATCGTCGTGGTGGCCGCGGCGGGCAACATGGGTGAATACAACGGAGCCGGCACGAATGGATACGCCACAATCGGCGCGCCCGGCAACGATCCCTTCGTGATCACCGTTGGCGCCACCAATACACACGGTACGGGCTCGCAAGCCGCCCAGACCGTGACGAGCTATAGCTCGAAAGGCCCGACGACGTTCGATCACATAGTGAAGCCGGATCTTGTCGCCCCAGGTAATTCCGTGGTATCGCTGCTGGCGTCTCCGAGTAGCACACTTATCACCGAGTATCCGTCACTCGCGGTTTTCCCCTGCGACGGATCCGGGACGAACTGCGGTTCTCAATACGGGCCCGCAAACTACATGACCATGAGCGGCACGAGCATGGCCAAGCCAGTGGTCAGCGGTGTCGCGGCCCTGCTTGTCCAGCAAAACCCGTCGCTCACTCCAGACCAGGTGAAAGCCCGCTTAATGAAGACAGCCTGGAAAGGCTTTGGGCAATACACAACGGCGACGGACTTGGGTACGGGTGTGACCTATACGATCGAGCAGGACATGTTTGCGGTGGGCGCCGGCGCGGTTGACGCATCTGCTGCACTCGCCAACACCGACCTTGCTCCCGCAACTCTGGGTTCTGCTATGTCACCCACGGCCGTGTACAACTCGGCCGACAACACCGTGACCGTCACAGGTGCTCCGGGGACCGTGTGGACCAACCCGAATGTCTGGGGCAACTCCGTAATTTGGGGTAATTCCGTGGTTTGGGGTAACTCTGTTGTGTGGGGCAATTCGGTGGTCTGGGGTAACTCTGTGGTCTGGGGTAACTCCGTGGTTTGGGGCAACTCCGTCGTTTTGGGAAATTAATGCCGCGAACAGCTAGGATCTACATATCGCTGATCGTATCTTCTGGAGCCGCGGTCCTGCTCATCGCTGCAGGATCGTGGACTTCCGCCAGCCTCTCTCAGTTCGTGACGCTTCTGGGCTTCGCGAGCGTCTCCTCAACGCTCAAGATCCGAATTCCAGGCCTTGAGAGTACCATGTCGCCAAATTTTATCTTCCTTCTTCTCTCCATGCTGTGTTGCTCTTTTTCAGAAGTGGCCGCCATCGCGCTCGTGGCTGCCCTCGTGCAGTCCCTATGGGCCGCGAAACGGCCTCGTCTCGTCCAAGTGGCCTTTAGCGCCGCCGCCCTTGTCGTGAGCGCCACGATTGCCTTCCAGTTAGCACACCTCCTGCTTGGTTCAGGGTCCTCCATTGCGCCCTTGGTTTTCGCCATACTGGCAGGCACCCTATATCTCCCACTCAATACGGCTCTTATATCCGCTGTAATCGGATTAGTCGAAGGCAGGCCATCATTCGAAGTCGCCAGGATTTGCTACGAGTGCGTTTTCCCCTATTTTATGGGCGGCCTCCTATTTGCCGGAATGGTCAGCGGCGCATTCTCCCGTTCCAACGTCTGGCAAGGTGCCGCCGTGCTCTTTCCCGTAGCTGTGCTCGGCTATCTATATTTCTTGAGCCGGACTCCCACACTCACACCAACGCAGTTTCAGTCGGCTCATTTACCCACAGAAGACAAAGAGCTTATCAGGGTTGGGTCGCGCTGACCTTCGCGCTGAGCAAGGGCCTCACCTGATTCAGAAGTTTCTTTCGGTAAGGGGGTCGTGCAGGACTGAAACTTCTGCTCGCTTCTGGCTAGGTTAGGAATTTATTCTCGGCCGCTTGGAGCCGTGAAGATCTTGTGGCGGATGGCATAGTGAATGAGCTCGGCGAGAGAATGCAGGCCAAGCTTGAGCATGATTCTTGCCCGGTGCGTCTCGGCCGTCCTGATGGTAATTCCTAACTCGGCTGCAATCTCCTTATTCGCTTTGCCCTGTGCCAGAAAACGAATAATCTCAACCTCGCGGAGAGTTGGCCGGGCTTGCGAAGGCTCCGTTGGCTCCGACTGATTCCCGGTCGCGAGGAATCCCTTCAGTACGATGTCAGATACTCTGGGGCTCAGAAACAGCTTACCTCCAGAAACGCTTTTCACCGCTTTCACAAGGTGCGTTGCAAGATCGGATTTTAAGACGTAGCCAAGGGCTCCGGCATCGAGGACCCGGCGCACCATCTGGTCGGACTCGTGCATGGTGAGGACAACGACTTGGGTAGTCGGGACTGACTCTCGAATCTGGCGGGTCGCTTGAAGCCCGCCCAAATCGGGCATGCTGATATCGAGGATGGCTACGTCCGGTTTCAGCCTATTCGCTTTTTCTACTGCTTCCAGGCCGTTCATGGCCTCGCCGACGACGGTCCAGCCGCGTCGAGCGCGAAGGACTCCGCGTATGCCGCGCCGGACGAGCTCGTGGTCGTCCGCCACCAGGATACGAAGCCTCTTCGCGCTTCTAGTCATCTGCCGGTATCGTCGCACGCACCGTGGTGCCGCTGCTGCTGGATTCAATATCAAGCTGGCCGCCGATGATCTTCACTCGCTCGTGCATGCTCGGAATGCCGACCCCGAGTCCAAAGGATGATTTCCCGTTTTGTCTCCGCAGGTTTCCGGGAATTCCCCTGCCTTTGTCGCTGATCTCCAGTGTGATCTTTCTCGGGTCGCGCTCAATTCGTATCTTGGCCTGGAGACTTCCCGAATGCCGCTGGATGTTGGTGAGACTTTCTTGAACGACGCGGAACAGAGCCAACTCGACACCTGGCTTCATCCGTTCGAGACGCGGCGATATCTCCAGTTCAACCGCGATTCCGGTTCGCTCGGCGAAGCCTTTCACGTAATGACGAAACGCATCCTCCAGTCCAGCTTCGTCCAACATCGGTGGGTGCAATAAATAGGACAGTGTGCGTACTTCGCGGATGCACTGCTCGGCCAACGCTAGACACTCGGAAGCGAGCTTGCGCAACTTCCTGCCGGACGAAGGGATTGAAGCATGTAGTTGACTGAGCGTGGTTGCCAGAGCGACAAGGTCTTGGCCAGTGGAGTCGTGCAAGTCCCTGGCAATCCTACGTCTCTCCTCGTCTTGCAATCGCAAAAGGTGGCCTGAAAGGCGCCGCACCTCCTCTTCAGCCCGCTTGCGATCGGTGATGTCCCGAATAAAGCCTGTGAAGATGGAGCGACCTTCTTTCCTGGCTTCCCCGAAGGACACTTCGATAGGGAATTCCTCCCCGTTCTTGTGCAATCCAATCAAATCTGTTCCTTTCCAGTTGATGCGGCGTTGACCTGTCGCGAGATAGCGCTCGAGTCCTGCCCTATGCGGTTCGCGCATGAACTCGGGCATTAGCATCGTCAAGGGCTGCCCGATTAATTCAGAGGATTCATAACCGAAGATTTTGGTTGTGGCGGGGTTAACAAACAGGATTTTGCCGTTCCCGTCGATGCTGACGACTGCCTCCGTCGCGGTCTCCACAACTATGCGGTGTTGCTCCTCGATCTGCCGACGCGCATCCTCCGCCCGCTTCAGATCTTCGATATCCGTATTCGTCCCATACCATCTGACGATTCGCCCGTCAGCATCGCGCAGCGGCATACCCCGCGCCAAAAACCACCGATACTGTCCGTCAGCTTGCCGATGACGTTCCTCTTGCTCGTAAGGGATCCCCTCTGTCACTGACTCGTGCCAGGCTCTTAGCACACGCTCCCGATCACCAGGATGAAGCATGCTTTGCCAGCCCTCGCCTTGCAATTCTTCCAGTCCCAGTCCCATGTAAGACCGCCAACGGGCGTTGCAATAGTCAAGTGTGCCGTCAGGCGGGCCGCTCCAGATCTGCTGCGGAATCGCATCGAGCAGCGTCCGCGACTGGCTTTCTGCCCGCTTGCGGTCCTCAATATCGATGGATACTCCATACCACTTAACGAGGTTTCCCTGCTCGTCACGCAAAGGCGCGCTGCGAACCAGAAACCAGCGATATTCTCCGTCCGCCCGCCGCAAGCGCATTTCATCCTCGTAGGGTTCTTCAGCGGCCATATCCTCGAGCCACCGTTTCATGATTCTTGGAAGATCTTCGGGATGAATTGCGTGTGTGGGGTCTTCAATTTCCTTCTCCAAAGAGAGGCCCGTATAGTCCAACCAACGCTGATTGACGAAATCAACGACCCCATCAGGCCGAACTGTCCAGGCTATCGTGGGAATTGTGTTGATAACAAACCGAACGCGATCTTCGGCTCTTTTCAGATCTTCGATCTCGCTGGTCGTTCCATACCATTTGACGACGTTACTCTGCTCGTCGCGCAGCGGCACGGCGCGGATGAGGAACCAGCGATACTGTCCGTCAGCCCGGCCGAGACGCACCTCTTTCTCAAAGGGTTTCTCGGCCGCCAAAGCCGCGCGCCATTCCTCCACCAAACGGTCGTCAGGATGGAACACGTTCATCCAGCCCCAGCCCAGACCGTGCTCCAGGGAAAGGCCCGTATATTCCCGAAATTGTCGGTTGAGGAAATCAGCCGAGCCATCAGGCAATTTGCGCCAGACTATTGTGGGGATTGTGTCAACAATGAGCCGCAGGCGCTCTTCAATAACATTCGACGCTTCATCAGCATTACTGTGCTGCGTGTTGGCCCCGGTTTGGCTCATGGTGCCCTCCACCAGACCCGACCTGGCAGTTGTCAGTGCATTTGCCTCTCTTAGTAGGTGCAAGGACCTGTATTTCAATCGGAGGCCACCACTTACAATACCTCCGCTTCGCTGTGCCGATGGTACTCCAATCCCGGGGAAATGGCTCGCAGTCTCGTCCAGCCGGACCGGGTTGGCATTCGCCGGATTCAATGTTAAAGCGGAGACCGGTGGATTAGCGTGAGCCGGTGGCGCGTCTCAGAACGAGTGAGACCTGCAAGTGATACGTAGCTGGCGGTACGTAGTTCTCGGCATTGCACCCAAGCAACTTCGCGTTCCATAAAAGAGTGTCGGTGCGAGGATTTTCACGCGGGGTCCATCCGGATGATTTTCCGGCGTGGCTTGATTCTCCAATTTTACCCGGCGGAGCGTTGATTGGTGTGAACTTGATCAGTGAAAACAAGCCAAGAGCTCGAGGCTGGCTCCCAAATTCTGGGCTGCCCTCTGCCTCCCTCGCGGTTCTAAAACGGTCCGATCGCAAAGGGGATTCCGTCTTGGAAGAATTCTTGATCTGCACAAACAGGGACTGTCGATTCGTGGTCTCACTTCGGGAAGGCAACAAACTCTTGCGCCGCTCGGACCTTATTTTCAGCGCATGTCCGGAATGCAATCACAAATGGTCAGGACGCTGCCCATTCTGCGTCCGTACTCTGGAGGTGGCATGGCGAAGCCAAATCCCCTGCTGTGCTCATTGCAGCAAACCGCTGAAACCGGAAACGCATGTGGACTAGGTGGGGATTCCAGTACTCAGAAACAATTTCGCTCGACGAACTTCTCCAGACGGATTGTTCTAAAACGGAGTGAATCATGCCTGCGGAGCTGATCGTGGATGACGATCACGCTTTCCAAACAGTCCTGCGTACCCTTTTCGAAGAAGGTGGCGGCTTCGACAATTGTGTGGAGGCTAGGATTGCTTCCGAGGCCCCGGTTAAGTCCAAGCAGCTATTGCCGAACTCAGCCGTCGTGGACTTCTCAATGCCCGAAATGAACGGATTGCAGTTGGCTCGTGAGCTTAGAGCACGAGAGCCTGGATTGCCGGTTTTCACGCTGACGGCAGACTACCATGTGGACATCCGGAACGAAGCCTTGGCCTTTGGAATAACTTGCGTCTTAGCCAAACTCGATGATTTGACGACACTCATCGCGAATGCTCGCGTCGCGTGTGCAGTGGGATGATGCTGCGGGCAAAGGGTTAGCTGGTTCGCCCTCGATCGGTGCGACCCGCGCCGCTGGCTATGCTCGAGGTCGCTCTCACTGGGCAGGTGAACGTGAAACGTGGGCTGCTTTGCCTTCTTTATCCGCGTACTTCTAGTACTACTGTGTTATAAAATAAGGCACATTTCCTGCAAAAATTAGTAGCGATTGCACCCCTTCTCCCTACACTCTGTCGGCATGAGCGCCACTACTTCGGCGCCAGGCGCACAACAGCAACGCTTCGCGGCCTATCTCGATAGCCTGGCGCAAGCCGCAGAGCACGCCGATCGCGTAGAACCGCTGAAATCGTATTGTAAAGGTCTGCTTCTGCCCGGGGAACGCAAGAGCGTCGAACCCATGGCGGCACGGCTGGCTCCGGACAATGTGCGGCAGACGCATCAATCTCTCCATCATTTGGTAGCGGATGCTCCGTGGAGTGACGAAGCTTTGCTCGAGCAGGTGCGCCACTCCGTCCTACCCGCCATGAAGCGCAACGGACCGGTGATAGCTTGGATTGTGGACGACACCGGCTTCCCCAAGAAAGGAACGCACTCCGTCGGAGTGACGCATCAGTACTGCGGACAGTTAGGGAAGCAGGAAAATTGTCGTGTGGCGGTAAGCCTGTCGATAGCCACCGAGCACGCCAGCCTGCCCATCGCGTACCGTTTGTATTTACCGGAGACCTGGGCCCAGGACCAGAAGCGTCGCAAGAAGGCTGGCGTTCCGGAACAGATCTCGTTTACAACCAAGCCGGTGATTGCCCTCGGACAGATTCGCCAAGCGCTGGCAGATGGAGTTACCGCGGCGCCGGTGTTAGCCGATGCTGCGTATGGCGATGAAACTAAGTTTCGGGAACAGCTCAGCGAATTGGGCCTACCGTATGTTGTTGGCGTGCGCGGGCACACAACGGTTTGGCGACCTGGAGAAAATCCACTCCCGGCAAAACCAGGAAGCGGGCTGGGGCGCCCACCGAAATTGTTGCGCCGGGATAGAAAACATCAACCGGTTTCTGTCCAACAAATGGCTCTTTCTTTGCCGACCAAGGATTGGAGAGCGGTCTCTTGGCGTCAGGGGACGAAGCAGAAATTGCGCTCCCGTTTTGCGGCACTGCGAGTGCGACCTGCTCATCGGGACTATTGGCTAAGTGAACCTCGTGACGAAGAATGGTTGTTAATCGAATGGCCGGAGCGAGAGAGCGAACCGACCAAGTACTGGCTTTCTACTCTTCCGGCCCGTACCACACTGAGAGAGTTGGTGAAACGAGCGAAACACCGTTGGATTATCGAACGCGACTACCAAGAACTGAAGCAAGAGTTGGGACTGGGACATTACGAAGGTCGAGGCTGGCGAGGTTTTCACCATCACGCCACGTTATGCATCGCCGCTTACGGCTTCCTCGTCGCGGAAAGAAGTCGTTTTTCCCCCTCCGCAAGCGCCGGTCGACTGGACTTACGCGCCACGAAACTTCCGCCCGAGTTCCACCCCCGCGGCTCGCCGCGTGCGTGTTGAACGTCACAATCCTCATTCCATCGCGACACTAC
>Ga0210398_10001090_pt1 | contig 29081 bp, 26 predicted proteins | sample IncBWC4OmetaG_FD_161047 | JGI IMG/M metagenome (GOLD analysis project Ga0210398, IMG submission 161047) | Forest soil microbial communities from Barre Woods Harvard Forest LTER site, Petersham, Massachusetts, United States - Inc-BW-C-4-O | ecosystem: Environmental > Terrestrial > Soil >... | reverse complement strand
TCCGGCTCGTGTCGCGCGATTGGCGCGCCGAGCCGATGGTCGAGTTCAACCTCCTCTCCGACCGGCGCGACCTCGAGCGGCTGATGGACGGGTTCCGCCGCCTCGGCGCGATGCAAATGAGCGCGGCGCTGCAGACAGCGACCAGCGACCCGTTCCCCGCCACCTACAGCGACAAGGTGCGCCAGATCGGCGTCGTCAACGACAAGAACCGCCGCATCACCAATCTCGTCGCCAAGCTGATGGACGGCCCGGCCTGGCTGCGCAGTTGGGTCATCGACCGCTTTATCGTCGAGGGCTTCAAGTTCGATCAGCTGATGACCGACGACGACGCGCTCGAGGCCTTTGTCCGTAAGGCGACGATCGGCGTCTGGCACGCCACCTGTACCTGCCGCATGGGCGCGGATGACGATCCGATGGCGGTGACCGACAATCAGGGCCGGGTGCGCGGCGTCGCGGGCTTGCGCGTCGTCGACGCCTCGCTGTTCCCGGCCGTGCCCTGCGCCAACACCAATTTCCCGACCCTGATGACCGCGGAGAAGATCAGCGACGCGATGCTGCAGTGAGCGGCGAGATCGACCAACTTGAAGCCCCGGCGGGACCCTCGCTGTCCTATGCGGTGGCGGCCGTCGCGCGTAACGTCGCCTTCTACATCGTCGCGCTGGTCGCCGTTCCCGTTCTCGCGACCGCAAATCCATGGTTGCCGATCGCCGCGACGCCATTTCTCGGGTTGGCGATGTATCGGCTGACGATGGTCATGCATGATTGCTTGCACGGAACTCTTTTTGCGTCACCGGCCGCAAATCGACTGTGCGGGGTCGCTGCGGGTGCGCTGTCCGGCGTGGAATTTCACGCATTTTCTCAGCTTCACTGGGCGCATCATCGGCGTACCGGGCAACTCGATGATCCGCAGGGATCCGATTACCTCTCGCTGCCGGGGTCTCGTGCGGGTCTCGTCTGGCACCTGCTGCGACCGCTCGCCGGATACACTGTCTTTAAGCTATGGCAGGTCATGCGCGAGTTGCCTCCGGTTCGCCGACGCGGTCACGATCTTGCGGTCATCGTGCCGGTCGTTGCGGCGCAAGGGGCCGCCGCCGTCGTTGCGAGTTGCGCCTTTGGCTGCTGGTGGTTGGCGCCGCTCCCGATACTGTCGGCGGCGACGTTCGGTCTGTTCTTCGCGCAGCTGCGCGGCTTCGCCGAGCATGTCGCGATGCCCGGCCAGGCACCGGAGGGATGGGTGCGGTCGCACCAGCCCGCTCTCGTCGATCGCCTGCTCCTCCACGATCTGAACTTCAATTTTCACCGCGAGCACCATCTTTATCCCAGCGTGCCGAGCTGCCGTCTGCCGGCTCTGCATCGCCGGCTGGCCGCAGCACGACTGGCTGAATTTGCGTTGGCGCCGAACATGTTCGCGACAATTTGGTGCCGCTTAAACGCAGCCTAGGGGAGGCGTGCGAGCTCGTATTTGGCGAGCGTCGCCTCGATCGCATCGGCTGAGCAATTCGCCACGGCGCTCTGCAAGAGCGGACGCGCGCTAGCCGCGTCGCCCCCGGCGAAGGTCTCGTCGCCAAAATAGAAATTGGCGTCGCACAGATTGTCGCGCCGGTCGGGGTTGGCGTCTTTGCCTGCATCGGCGAGCACGTTCTGGGCGTCCTGCTGATGGAGCAGCGCGGCGACGATGGGGTAGGGCCAAGTCGAGGTGTCGAGCGCCGCGGCATCAGCCCGCAAGCCGCTTGCCGCATCCTGGCCGGCGTGCAGCCGCGCCAGGTAAAGCAGCAGCACCGTGTAGGGATCGTCGGCCTTCGCTGCCAGCGCCGCCGCCGCATCGACCGCCGCGTCGCCATATTCGGCGCGATAGAAATGGACCCGCGCGCGGTTCAGCCGTGCCACCCGCAAATCCGGCTTAGCCTGGATAGCGGCGTCGAAATCGGCGAGCGCGAGGTCGAGCTTTCCCTGGCGGATATAGGCAAAGCCGCGATTGTTGAGCGCTCCGGAAAAGCTGGGATTGATGCGGATCGCCTCGTTAAAGCTGGCGATTGCGTTGTCGTCGTCGCGCTTTTCGCTATAGGCATAGCCGCGGCTGAAAAACGCGTCGCTGTAGCCGGGATTGAGGCGTACCGCGTCGTTAAAGTCGGCGATGGCGTCATCAAGCCGTCCCATTGCGGCATACAGGTTGCCCCGCATCTTGTGGAATTGGTCGTTATCCGGAGACAGGCGGAGCGCCTCGTCGTATTCGGCCAAGGCCCGCGTCTTGTCGTCCTTCACCCAGAAGCCATTGCCGCGCCGCCAGGCGAGCACGGCAAGATAGGCGTCGCGCGAACCGGTCTGCTTGTAGCTGCCAACCGCATCGCGAATTTGGCGAACCGCCTCGTCGATGTCGCAGTGCCCGGTCAGCCATTCGATGACCGAGAGGTCGTCCGGGTCGGTAAAAGGCTGTGTCGCATCGTCAAATTCCACCTCGGCATCGGGCGCGTGCCGCTTCGCTTCGTCGCGGCTCAGGAAGGCCCCAGCCTCGGTGCAGAAGGCGGGCGTGGGCGACAGGTCGAGCCGGCTGTACTCGACAAGCGGGAAGCCCATGTCGCGGCGCAGGGCTTCCTCGGCATCAGCCTGGAGATGCGTCAGGGCACGAGCCGCGGCGATGGCGCGGTCGCTGAGCGCATTGTCCTTGCCGAAAAACGCCGCGTAATCCCACAACGGCGAGTCGGCGGTCAATTTCTCGAAGCGTTCAAGGTTGAGCCGCTGCTTTTCTGCCTCGATGGCAGCCTGCCGCTCGGCTTCTGCCGCTTCCTGTGCCGCGATGACATGCCTTTCGTGCCGCTCGATGACAAAGCGGGGCAGCGGCGCTGCGGCGACGAGCGCGATCGCGACCCAGGCGGCGACGCTTGTCGGCAACGGCGGGAGGAGCCGATGCAGGCTCGTGAGGCGCGCCCACATTGCATATCCGGCGATCAGCGGCGGCAGCAGCGCCGGCACGATCAGGTAACTGCCGTCGTGGTGATCGATGAAATCGAATGCGATCACGGCGGAGACGGCGGAAGCGGGCCACAGCACCCCCGCGACCATCACTGACCAGTCGGGCATCGCGCCCCTGATCCAGCCGATCAGCAGCAGCACTCCCAGCAGCAACCACACCCCGATGCCGAACAGGAGCCCAAAGCCCGCGTCGAGCCCGCGACCCATCGCATCGTTGCCGGGGCGGCGCAGGTCGTCGAGCGCGGCCATCATCCCGGCGTAGAGCAGCGCCGCAAGGATCAGAACGAGGACCGCCCCGATGGGCGGCTTCCGGCGCGCAGTCTCGCCAACAGTCATATGCTTGCCTGCCTCGGATCGCTTACAACGCGAACTTGCGTCTTCCTATACGCGCCGCCGATCGTTTTTGCTCCCGCCGCCACCTGCCGCTAGGATGAACCCAGACAGGGAGACATCCATGCGCTTCGGCATTTTCGATCATCTCGACGACAGCGGCCGGCCGCTCAACCAGCATTTCGAGCAGCGGCTGCAGCTGATCGAGGCCTATGACCAGCTCGGCTTCTACGCCTATCACCTCGCCGAGCACCACAACACGCCGCTCGGCTACGCGCCGTCGCCGAGCGTCTTTCTCTCGGCCGTCGCGCAGCGCACCAAAAAGCTCAAATTCGGCCCGATGGTGTACCTGCTGCCGCTCTACCACCCGCTGCGGCTGATTGACGAAGTCTGCATGCTCGACCAGATGTCGAACGGCCGGTTTCTCTACGGTGTTGGACGCGGCATCTCGCCGATCGAGGTCGGGTTTTACGGCGTCGATTTCGCGACGGGCGCCGAGCAATTCCGCGAATGCTTCGAGGTGACGCTGATTGGCTTCACCGAAGACCGCCTGACCTTCCACGGCAAATACTACAATTTCGATCGCGTGCCGGTGCCGATGAAGCCGGTGCAGCAGCCTTATCCCGAGCTGTGGTACGGCATCGGCCGGCCCGAGAGCATCCCCTGGGCGGCCGAACATGGCGCGCATATCGTCGCGCGCCGGCCGATCCCGGCGGTGCGCCAGGTCGTCGACGCCTATCGCGGCGAATGGCAGAAGCTCGGCCGCGCCGAGGCCGATTTGCCGCTGATGGGGGTCAACCGCCACATCGTCGTCGCCGACACCGACAAAGAGGCGCGCGACATCGCCGCCCGCGCCTATCCGGCGTGGCGCCACCACATGGGCCAGCTTTGGCACGAATACAACGTGCCGTTCCCGCTGGAAGCGGCGCTGCCGCCGGAATTCGAGACGATCCTCGAGCGTGGCGACGCCGTCGCCGGGACGCCGGAGACCGTCCGCCAGTTCATCGCCCACGAGATCGCCGAGACCGGGATCAACTACTACGTCTGCGATTTCGCGTTCGGCACGATCAGCCATGCCGACGCGCTGCGCTCGACCGAGCTCTTCGCCAAAGAGGTCATGCCGGCCTTCGCGTAGCGGGGCTTACTCCGCCGCGGCACCCGCGACGCCGCGTTGCGGCGCGGCCAGACGTCGCGACAGGTAGGGCCGCAGATAGTGCCCGGTGTGGCTTTCGCCGACCTGCGCGACCTCTTCGGGCGTGCCGGTGGCGACAATGCGGCCGCCGCCATCGCCGCCCTCGGGGCCAAGATCGATCAGCCAGTCGGCGGTCTTGATGACCTCGAGATTGTGCTCGATGACCAGCACCGTGTTGCCGGCCTCGACCAGCGCGTGCAGCACTTCGAGCAGCTTCCTCACATCCTCGAAATGCAGCCCCGTGGTCGGCTCGTCGAGGATGTAGAGCGTGCGGCCGGTCGCGCGCCGCGACAATTCCTTCGATAGCTTCACCCGCTGCGCCTCACCACCCGACAGTGTCGTCGCCGGTTGGCCGACATGGATGTAGCCGAGCCCGACCCGCTGCAAAGTCACCAGCTTGTCGCGGATCGACGGCACGGCGCGGAAGAACTCCGCGCCCTCATCGACGGTCATGTCGAGCACGTCGGCGATCGACTTGCCGCGAAACAGCACCTCCAGCGTCTCTCGGTTGTAGCGCTTGCCCTTGCAGACATCGCATTGGACATAGACATCGGGCAGGAAGTGCATCTCGATCTTGATGACGCCGTCGCCCTGGCACGCTTCGCAGCGCCCGCCCTTGACGTTGAACGAGAAGCGCCCCGGCTGATAGCCGCGGGCCTTGGCCTCGGGCAGTCCGGCGAACCAGTCGCGGATCGGCGTGAAGCAGCCCGTATAGGTCGCCGGGTTGGAGCGCGGCGTGCGGCCGATCGGCGACTGATCGATATCGACGATCTTGTCGAGGAATTCGACACCGTCGAGCCGCTCGAACGGCGCGGCTTGCTCGCGCGAATTGTTGAGCCGCTTGGCGAGCGCCTTGTAAAGCGTCTCGACGATCAAGGTCGACTTGCCGCCGCCGGACACGCCGCTGACGCAGCAGAACGTGCCGAGCGGGATTTCCGCCGTCACATCCTTGAGATTGTTGCCGCGCGCGCCGACTAGGCGAAGGATTTGCCCGCGATGGCCGGTCTTGCGTTTCGCCGGGATCGGGATTTGCTTCATCCCGGTCAGGTATTGGCCGGTGATGCTCTCCGGCGCCTTCATCACCTGGTCGGGTGTGCCCTCGGCGACGAGATGCCCGCCATGAATGCCGGCGCCGGGCCCCATGTCGACGAGATAGTCGGCGCTGCGGATCGCCTCCTCGTCATGCTCGACGACGATGACCGTATTGCCGAGGTCGCGCAGCCGCCGCAAGGTCGCGAGCAGCCGGTCGTTGTCGCGCTGGTGCAGCCCGATCGACGGCTCGTCGAGCACATAAAGCACGCCGGTGAGCCCCGAGCCGATCTGCGACGCCAGGCGGATGCGCTGGCTCTCGCCGCCGGACAAGGTCGCCGAGGCGCGCGACAGGGTCAGGTATTCGAGCCCGACATTCTTCAAGAACCCCAGCCGCTCGTTGATCTCCTTGAGGATGCGTGCGGCAATCTCGCTCTGGCTCGGGGTCAAGGTCGCGTCGACTGATCCAAACCAGTCGACCGCGTCGAGGATCGACAGCGCGGTCGCCTGGCTGATGCTTCTGCCGGCGATCTTGACCGCCAGCGCCTCGGGCTTGAGCCGCGCACCGTCGCACACCTCGCAGGTACGCGCCGCCTGGTAGCGGCCGAGTTCCTCGCGCACCCAGGCGCTGTCGGTCTCGCGGTAGCGCCGCTCCATGTTGGGCAGCACGCCCTCAAAGGGCCGGTCGGTCGAATACTGCCGCAGGCCGTCGTCATAGGTCATCTTGATCGGCTCTGAGCCCGAGCCGTTGAGGATCGCGTCGCGCATCCTTTCGGGCAGGTCGCGCCACGGTGTGTGCATGCTTTGCTTGAAATGCCGCGCGATGCTTTCGAGCGTCTGCGTGTAATAAGGCGACGACGAGTGCGACCACGGGCTCACCGCGCCGTCATAGAGGCTGCGGCCGTCGTCATGCACGACGAGGTCGGCGTCGAAATAGAGCTTGGTGCCGAGCCCGTCACAGGCGGGACAGGCGCCAAACGGGTTGTTGAACGAGAAGAGGCGTGGCTCGATCTCGGGGATCGTAAAGCCCGAGACGGGGCAGGCGAATTTCGACGAGAAGATCGTCTCCTCGCCGCTATCGGCGTCCTCGGTGATCGCCAGCCCATCGGCCAGCGTCAGCGCCGTCTCGAACGAATCCGCGAGCCGGTTGCCAAGCTCGGCCGACACCACCAGCCGGTCCACCACCACCGAGATGTCGTGCGTGAAGTTCTTCTTGAGGTCGGGAACCTCCTCGACCTCGTACATCTTGCCGTCAACCTTGACGCGCTGAAACCCGCGCTTCTGCAGATCGGCCAGCTCCTTCTTGTATTCACCCTTACGCCGCCGGGCGATCGGCGCCATCAGATAGAGCCGCGTGCCTTCCTTCATCGCCAGCACGCGGTCGACCATCTGCGACACGGTCTGCGACACGATCGGCAGCCCGGTCGCCGGTGAATACGGCACCCCGACCCGCGCCCACAGGAGGCGCATGTAATCGTAGATTTCGGTGACGGTGCCGACCGTCGAGCGCGGGTTGCGCGAGGTCGTCTTCTGCTCGATCGAGATCGCCGGCGACAGGCCCTCGATCGACTCGACATCCGGCTTCTGCATCAGCTCGAGGAACTGCCGCGCATAGGCGCTGAGGCTCTCGACATAGCGCCGTTGACCCTCGGCATAGATCGTGTCGAAGGCGAGCGACGACTTGCCCGAACCCGACAGGCCGGTGATCACCACCAGGCTGTCGCGCGGCAGGTCGACATCGATGTTTTTTAAATTGTGCTCCCGCGCACCGCGGATGCGGATCGACTGCATGACCTCAACTTAACGTCCGTCCGGCACCATTGCACGGAGAACATATCATGAATTTTGTACCTTCCGGGCATATGTCAATGGCCCTCACAGCACCGCGGCCCCATTAGGCGTCGTTCTTTCTCCCCGCCGCCAATAGCGCCTGGAATCCTTTCCAGCCCCAGTACACGCGATGGTAGACAATAAGGCCGTCCTCTATGTCCATCGACTCAACAAGGTCCAACTGTTCTCCCGCCGGCGTCTTACGTGGATACTCCCAGGTGAGCAGCTTGCCGGTCGAAAGGAAAAGGCCGCTGCGGTAAAGCTCGCGGAACTCCTTGGACAGCACGCCGAGAGTTTTAATGAAGAACGTCTCGATCTCGCCGCGGCCTCGCAAGATGCCATCGCTCGAATGCGGATATATGGTGAGGATAGCTGGCGTCTCAGTGTGGCCTTCTCTGCGTAAAGGGCTGCCACGCGCGGAATATCACGGCTGTTGACGCCTGCATGCCATTCTTCGTAGATGCGGCGAATCTGCGCCTCGGTACTGTCCGACATCGCTCAGCCTCATCAAGCGCGGGGTGGATAAGCCTACCTGCCTCCTCCTGACACCGTTGGGTAGTGCCGCAGTTTGATTGTAACAATCAGCCGACCAAGCGGTCGGCGAGCCGGGGTGCGTTGCGCTCGGCGTGCTCTTCGATGACCGCAACTACGTCTTCCATCGACCAGAGTCGGGTTTCGACCCCTGCGGCCATCGCCGGGGTCATGCGAAGGGTCTTGTGCACCCGCACGAAGTTGTACCAAAGGGCGTAGAGCGCGACCATGTGAGCATGGTTTTCCAGCTTTTTGCTGAAAGCATTGGTAAGCCGGGTGAACCGTCGCATAGACATCCGCATCGTGAGATTCGCACGCTCGACATAGGACGTGCTGACATGCCTGCGGGACGGATCGCCAGTTATCTTGTTCTTGCGCGTGCCGACACACTCCGTCGGGCTGTAGCGGCGGGCTGCGTCTTGCGCGACCGAAGGCGCGCCGTACAGTTTCACGAGCTGGGCGTAATCGACATCATCCCCGAACGCCGTTTCTACAGCCTGTAGGTACGCCGCATGCCCGTCCGTGGTGAGTTGCACCCGGTTGACCAGGCGGCTCCGTAGATCGTTCATCATCATGAGAGCGTATTCGGCGTCGCGCCCGCCGACGATGTAGCTGATCAGCAGCTTTGAACTCGCCTCGATGCCCGTCCATGTCCAGCAATCGCCCGTCGTCGGATCGCCCTTATGCGAGCTTGCCGAACGGTTCTTGGCCTTGACCGCGACGAAGCTCCAAATCTCGTCGCATTGCACCCGCGTCGCCGTGATTCCACGCACATGCTGGTCATGATAGGTCAGCGCAGCCTCGCCAGCTTCGCGTAACAGCTTGTCCACGGTGTTGATGGAGCAGCCGACGACACGCTCAATCGACCGCATCGACATGCCCTCGCAGAGCAGTTCGAGAACCTTAGCGCGCTTGTCGAGGGGCAACTTGTTCATGCCCCGATTATATGAACTTTTATGCTTAGGATCAATCATATTCAGCAAGCATCCGAAATTTTTGTTGATGCTTGCATAGGCCTCTTCGCCGGTGTAAGCAAGCACGACGAAACCCGATGGATGCTTACATGGACGATCTGTTCGAGGGCCGTGCAAAGGGCGGCCACACCACAGCGCGCCGCATGACGCCAGAGCAACTCAAGGAGCGTGCGCGAAAGGGGGCTGCCGCTCGTTGGGGTGCTAAAGCAACCCACAAGGGTAGCTTTTTGGAGCACTTCGGCGTTGATGTTGATTGCTACGTCCTTGATGACGAGCGCCATACTGCCGTCATTAGCCAGCGTGGTATGGGGCAGGCGCTCGGGTTCGCCGCAAGTGGTACCGCGCTCAAGAGCCTGTTGACGACCAAGGCAATGTCACAAGCGGGCGGGTCGGAAATCATCCAGAAACTGGAAAATCCCATTAAATTTCAATGGGGTTCCGGCGGGTCTAACAGCCCTCCCCCCAGCGTAGTCCATGGCTTTGATTCGGGTCTCCTCATAGACGTTTGTAATGCCGTCATCGCCGCTGAGCGCTTCGGACTGCGGCGCCCAGGTGTTGCCAAGCAGGCACGAATCATTCTGACCGCTTCTGCTAAGAGCGGTATTCAACGTCTTGTCTATGACCTTGCCGGCTATAATCCGACGACAGAGGAGGCAATAAACGCCTTCAAACTATATGTTTTGGAGGAAGCGAAGAAGTACGAACCAGAATTTCCAAATGAACTCTATTTCGAATGGCACCGCCTATACGATCTGGCCGTGCCAGAACGCGGAAAGCCTTGGCAGTTTAAATACCTAACCGTCAATCACGTCTATTATCCTCTTGCAAAGAGCAATGGGAAGCTTTTGACGTTGCTTCGTGCCCTAAAGGCGCAAGGCGGACAGCGCCAAAAGAAGCTCTTTCAGTTTCTCAATGAAATCGGAGCCCGCGCTCTCCGTATGCAACTTGGCCGCATTCTTGAAATGGCGGAGTCGGCAAAGGATCGCGCTGGCTACGAGAAGCGGTTCAATGAGCGGTTCGGTGAACAACCGGAACTGGATTTCGAGACTAGGGATGCCAGCGCTTCGCCGCCGCTTTCTTAGCAATCTCGGCCCTGCGCTCTGGCGTCATCTTCGCGGCGCGAGCCTTGCCGCCCCGGCTCCCAAGCTCAGCGGCAGCAGATTTAGCCGAATCGGGTACATCTTCCTCTTCCTCGCCGGTCGCTATGCGCATGACGCGGACGGCGTTGCCGATCACGTCGGCGGGGCGCTTCTGACCTTGCGGGCCTCTAGGCATCGTCGGCTTCACTCTGTAGCTCGGCGCGGGCACGAGCTAGATATTGCTCGCGCTGTTCCTCTGTCACGCAGGCTCGTAGTTTGAGTGGAGTGTATCGCGCTCCACCTTCACTAGGTTCCCATGCCAACCCGTCTTTCGCAGCTTGCTCTCTAGCTTTCCCTTCGATCGCCGTCTCATCGATTTCGGCCATCGTCTTACTCCCTGCTTTCCGCTAAGCATACAGCGGGAACGTGGGTTACGCGATCATGGCGTCAAGGGCTGTTACAATCAAACTGCGGCACTACCCACCGTTGTGTCAGGATCGGAAGCGGCAACATACGCGAGGTCGCGGCGTTGACGGCCTCAAAAATCAAACGGATACTTTCATGATGCGGCGGCGTTCGGGCGCGAATCCCGGTCGCCCGAGCCGTGCGCCAGCCTCGGACAGGGGCGGTGCTGCAGCGGGAGGAAAGTATGGCCGAACAGACATCCGAAGCACTTTTATCGCTGTACGATGACGCGCCGCTCAATGCGCGTTATTGGACCAGTTTTGCGATCGCGGCCGCTGTCCTCGTCCTCGATTTCTTCGACTTTTTCCTGATCGCTTTCGTGATGTCGGCGATCGGCCCGGAATGGCACCTGACCTATGGCCAGGGCGCGCTGATCCTCTATGGCGCCGGTGTCGGCGCGATCGCCGGTTCGCTGGTTTCGGGCGCGCTCGGTGACGTGTTCGGGCGCAAAGGGCTGTCGGTCATCGGCACCTTTATTTGCGGCATTTGCGCCGGCAGCATTGGCTTCCTGCCGCAGGGGGCATGGATCGGGCTGGCCGCGCTGCGTTTTCTTGTCGGGTTCGGCCTGGCCGCCGGAGTGACGCCGATCCTGCCGATGGTCGTCGAGCAGACCCCGACGCGCTGGCGCACCGGGATCACCAGCTTCTTTATCGTGTTCGCCAGTGCTGGCACGCTGCTGGCGACGTTCACCTCGGCGATCCTGCTGCATGCGTTCGGCTGGCGCGGCGTGGCGATGACCGGCTTCATCGCCATTATCGTCGGTGTGCTGGTCTGGGCCTTTGTGCCGGAATCGGCGCGCTGGCTGACCGCGAAGGGGCGTTTTGCCGAGGCGCGTGACGAGGTTGCCAGGGCGTTGGGCCGGGCGCGCGACAGCCTGCCTTTGCCGACCATCCGCCCGGCGGTTCAGCCCAAGGCCAACCTCGCCGAGCTTTATCACGACCCGCGGCTGTTCTGGCAGACCATCCTGATCTGGGGCGGCTCGGCCTCGGCGGTCTACGGCTACATCCTGTGGGGGCCGACGATCATCGCGCTGGCGCTGCAGGTCGAACCCGCCGTCGCCGCGAAGTATTTCCTCATCATTTCGGCTTCGGGCGTGACCGGCAAGATCCTCGTCTCGTTCATCGCCCCGATGCTGGGACGCCGCACCCTCGGCGTCAGCTTCGGCGTGCTGGCCGCGGTGGGGCTGGCTTTCGCCGGCTATTACAGCACCGTGCTGATCGGCGGCTTCCCGGTCTTTGTCATCCTGACCGCCGCGTCCGCCTTTTTCGCCGAAGGCGGCTTCTCGAACCTCGCGCCCTACACGATCGAGCAGTATGGCGTCAGCCTCGGCTCGCGCTCGTCGGGGCTTGGCCAGGCCGCGAACGGCGTCGGCAAGATCTTGGGGCCATTCGCGCTCGCGATCCTCGCCGGCAGCGAGAACAAAATCGCGCCCAAGGCGACCGCTGACGCGGTGTTCCCGGCCTTCTTGTTTCTCGGAGCGACGATGCTCGCGGTGGCGCTGGCCTTCGCGTTCCTCGGCGTCGAGACGCACGGCAAGCAGATCGCGCTGAGCCACGCCGCCGAGTAAACGCGCCGCCAAATAGCCCGTCACTCGCGCATAGCATTCGTCATTCATCTATGAGCGAGATTTAGCCCGCCGCTTCTCCCCAATATGCGCCGAGCCTCCCACTCTAGAGGAGGGGGCGCATGGGGAGGAAGACGTGGCCGAGACGACGTCGGACGACCTGTTGGCGCTGTTCGACAGCGCACCGCTCAACAAGCGTTACTGGGTGATCTTCACCCTGATGGCGGCGGTCTTTGTCTTCGACTTCTTCGATTTCCTGGTCGTCGGCTATCTGCTGGCCGCGGTGAACCAGGAATGGCATCTGACCTACGGCCAGTCGGCCATCATCCTCTACAGTGGCGGCGTCGGGGCGATCGTCGGCGCGGTGCTGTTCGGCTCGTTCGCCGATGCCTGGGGCCGCAAGCAGCAGATGGTGATCGGCACCTTTATCTGCGCCGTCAGCTCGGGCTGCATCGCCTTTGTTCCTGAGGGCGGCTGGCTGCTCTTCGCGGTCCTGCGCTTCTTTGTCGGTGTCGGGCTGTGCGCGGCGGTGACCCCGTCATTGACGATGGTCGTTGAGCTGACCCCGACCCGGCATCGCACCATCGCGACGAGCTTTTATGTCGTCTGGGCGTCGGCCGGCGGCTTTCTCGCGCCGGCGATCTCGGCGGCGATCATGGGACCCTATGGCTGGCGGCGCGTCGCTTTGCTGGGCTTTGTGGCGCTCATCATCGGCGTGCTGGTGTGGATTTTCTGTCCCGAGTCGGTGCGCTGGCTGACCGCCAAGGGCCGCTTCGACGAGGCGCGTAACGAGGTCGCGCGGCATCTGAACCTGCCCCTGCGCGAGGTTCCGCTGCCGACCGTGCCGCCGACCACACCGCCGAGCGGCAATCTGCTCGACCTGCTGCATCATCCGCGCATGTTCTGGGAGACCGTGCTGATCTGGGGCGGCTCGTCGACCGCCGGCTATGGCGTCTATCTGTGGGGGCCGACCATCGTCGCGCTGCTGCTCAACATCCCCGTGCCGAAAGCCGCCGCCTATTTCATCATCGTCGCGGGCGCTGGGGTCACCGGCAAGCTCGTCGTGACCCTGATCGCGCCGCTGATCGGGCGGCGTCTGCTTGGCGTCATCTGGGGGTTTGGCGGCGCTCTCGCGCTGGGGCTCGCCGGCTATCTCAACGCGGTGATGATCGGCGACATGCCGGTCTTGGTGATCCTCTTTGCCTGCTCGACCTTCTGCATCGAGGGCGGCTTCTCCAACCTCGCGCCCTACACGGTCGAAAGCTACGGCGTTAGCCTTGGCGCGCGCTCGTCGGGACTGGGCCAGACCGCCAACGGCTTTGGCAAGATCATCGGCCCGCTGAGCCTCGCGTTGATCGCCGGCTCGAGCCATCTCGTCTCGCCGCAGCAGACCCAGGCGGCGGTGCTGCCGGCGATGCTGTTCCTGGCGGGCGCGATGCTGCTGGTCGGGCTGTCCTTTCTGATCCTCGGCGTCGAGACCACGGCAAGCCGATGCCACTCGGCAGCGAGGCGCCCGCCAGCCGCTAATTCAGCGCAGCAAGGCCGCGAGCCTGCGCACGCCGCTGGCGATCTCCGTCGTGTCGGGGAGCGAATACGAAAGCCGGATCGTGTTTTCGCCGCTGCCGTCGTGAAAGAAGGCCGCGCCCGGCACAAAAGCCACCTTGGCCTCGTCGATGGCCCGCGTCAGCAATGAGGCGCCGGACACGCCGTTGGGCAGCGTCAGCCAGATAAAGAACCCGCCTTCCGGCCTCGTCCAGCTGACGCTCGCCGGCATGTGCTCCGTAAGGGCGGCGAGCATCGCGTCGCGCTTTGGCCGGTACTGCGCCCGCGCCCGCTCGACCAGTTCGCCGTGCCGGCCGTCCGAGACGAGTCTGTGCACCACCATCTGATTGATCGCCGGTGCGTTGAGGTCGCTCGCCTGCTTCAGCAGCACGAGGCGGCGGATCAGCGCCCGCGACGCGCAAATCCAGCCGATCCGCAATCCCGGCGCGACCGTCTTCGAAAATGTGCCGAGATAGACGACGCGCGATTTGTCGAGCGAGCCGCATCGCGCCACGTCGATCGCCTGCAGCGCGGGCAGGTCTTCGCCCTCAAAGCGCAGCGCGTGGTAGGCGGTGTCTTCGATCACCGCGATGTCGAGGGCCGCCGCGAGATCGAGCAGCGCCGTCCGGCCAGAGAGCGACAAGGTCTCGCCGGTCGGGTTCGCGAAGTCGGGCACGACATAGGCAAACTTGACGCGAGCGCCCGGCGCCGCTTTCCGCGCCGCCTCGCGGTAGGAAGCGGGCGTCCGGTTGGTCTGCTCGGGGCTTATCGTGTCATAGCGCGGCTCATACGCCGCGAAGGCCTGTAGCGCGCCGTGATATGTCGGTGCCGTAACCAGCGCCGTGTCGCGCTCGGTGAGTAGTAGCTTGCCGAGAAAATCGAGCGCCTGCTGCGAGCCGGCGGTGATGACGACGTTGTCCGCCGATGCCGGAACGCCGCGCGAGCCCATGTAGCCGGCGATCCACTCCCGCAGCGGCGCGTAGCCCTCGCTCACCGAATATTGCAACGCCGCCGCGGCATTTCCCGCGCGGGCCAGCGCGTCGGCATAAGCGGCTGCCGCATCCTGCGCGGGGAACAGCGCTGGGTCCGGAATGCCGCCGGCAAAGGAAATGATGTCGGGCTGCTCGAGGATTTTCAGGAGTTCACGGATTTCCGACGCCTTCATGCCCTCGGCGCGCCGCGCATAGGCAGGTTCCCACTCGATGGCCGCGTCCATGAGAAATCCTCCCCGAGCTTATTCCGCGATAATATGTCACTAATACTGACCTAAATGCAATGCGCCTCACTCACGAGTGATCGCAACCGGCGCACTTCGGCGTGGCACACCCTGTGGATAACGGGGATAAGAATGAAAACAGAACATCCGACTCGCAATGGGCGGCCGGCATGCCTACAATAAAGGCTTCCAGCGCTTTAAACCGGGAAGACCCCTCATGGCAGGCAGCATCAACAAGGTTATCCTCGTCGGCAATCTCGGCCGCGACCCGGAAATCCGCTCGACCAATGACGGCACGCGCATCGCCAACCTGGCGCTGGCGACGTCGGAAACCTGGCGCGACCGCAATTCGGGCGAGCGCAAGGAGCGCACCGAATGGCACCGCGTCGTGATCTTTAACGAGCGGCTTGTCGAGGTGGTCGAGAAATACGTCAAGAAGGGCGCGAAGCTCTACATCGAGGGCGCGCTGCAGACCCGCAAATGGACCGATAATCAGGGCCAGGAGCGCTATTCGACCGAAATCGTGCTGCAGCGTTTCCGCGGCGAGCTGACGATGCTCGACGGCGCGCGGGGCGGCGGTGGCGCGATGGAAGGCGGCGCCGATTACGACGACGGCGGCTATGGGGGCGGCGATCAGGTGCGCTACGGCGGCACCGGCGCGAGCGCGAATTCCGGCGGCGGCTTTGGTGGAGGCGGCGCGCCGCGCGGCCGCGCCCCGGCCAATGCCGATCTCGACGACGAGATTCCGTTCTAGCCAGCTTCGCGGTCTTTAAGGCCGGTGTCGCCACTGGGGAGTGACACGCGAATGGCACAGACGATGCGTAGGTTGCGGAAGCTTTTCGGCCGGGAGGAGAAACCCGTGCAACCGCATGCCTACGGTGCCGGCCTTTGCCCTTGTTGCGGCGATGCTGGCCTGTCGCTCGTCGCGCGCCGCGAGATCCTGTTTGGCGCGGCGATGGCGCCGGTCGTCATGATGGCGCGGCCGGGCCTCGTCTGGGCGGCGGGCGGTAAATATGACGCGATGATCCTCGGCTGCATCGACCCGCGGATGCAGGAACCGGTGCGCAATTTCGCGGTTCAGCACGGGCTCACCGGCCAGTACAGCCAGTTCACCATCGCCGGCGCGGCGATCGGCGTGGTCGCCCCGGCCTTTGCCAAATGGCACGAGACGTTCTGGGAAAACCTCGCCGCCTCGATCAAGCTGCACAGCATCGAGAGCGTGATCGCGATCGACCATCGCGATTGCGGCGCGGCCAAGATCGCCTATGGCGACGACTGCTGTTCGACGCCAGACAAGGAGAATGCGACCCACCAGGCCGCGCTCGCCGAATTCCGCAAACAGGTCGGCCAGCGCCATCCCGCGCTTCGGGTCGAAACGATGCTGATGGCGCTCGACGGGTCGTTTATCCCGCTCGGCTGAATATCACCGCTAAAATTGCCGCAATCGGCGTGTAGCCTCTGAATTCGCGTGGAAAAGCACTCCGTCGCGGCGCGCTGTGACGCCGATCGCACCTCCTGTTATCGTACGCGATAACAGGAGGATATCAGGAGGTCAGCCTCCTGATAAAGGAGAACGAAGGGGAGGAGACGATGCCCGGTCCGTTTCGCGCAGATCATGTCGGCAGCCTGCTGCGCCCGCCCGAGCTGTTGAAGGCGCGCGCCGAGCATCAGGCCGGGCGGCTTTCGGCCGCCGAATTGCGCGCCACGGAGGACGCGGCGATCCGCGCCGGCGTCGCGCTGCAGCGCGATCTCGGGCTCCACGGCATCACCGACGGCGAGATGCGCCGCGGCTCCTGGCACATGGATTTCCTCTACCAGATCGGCGGCGTCGGCCACAGCGACCACCGCCTGCATATCGAGTTCAAGAACGAGGCCGGTACGGTCGAATTCAGCCCGACCGCGCACCGCATCACCGGCAAGCTCGGCCTTGACAAGGTGATCTTCGGCGACGATTTCGCCTTTCTCAAATCGGCGGTGGGTGAGGGGGCAACCGCGAAGCTCACCATCCCGTCGCCGTCGATGCTGCATTATCGCGGCGGCCGAGCGGCGATCGACCAGGCCGCCTACCCCGACATGGAGCCGTTCTGGCACGACCTCGCCGAGGTCTACGTCAAACAGATCACCGGTCTCCACGCGCTCGGCTGCACCTATCTGCAGCTCGATGACACCAGCCTCGCCTATCTCAACGACCCCACGCAACGCGCCTATGTCGACAGCATCGGCGGCGACGGCGCTCACCAGCATCTCATCAACATCCGCCTGATCAATCAGGCGCTCACGAACCGCCCGGCCGGCATGACCGTCTGCACGCATATGTGCCGCGGCAATTTCCGCTCGTCATGGATGGCGTCGGGCGGCTACGACCATGTCGCCGAGGCGCTGTTCGGCGAGCTGAAGGTCGACGGTTTCTTCCTCGAATATGACGACGAGCGCTCCGGCGGGTTCGCGCCGCTGCGTTTCGTGCCAAAAGGCGGACCGCGCGTCGTGCTTGGTCTGGTGACCTCGAAGCGCTCCGCGCTCGAAAGCAAGGACGCGCTAAAGCGGCGCATCGACGAGGCGGCCAAATACGTGCCGCTCGAGCAGTTGTGCCTGTCGCCGCAATGCGGCTTCTCATCGACCGTCGACGGCAATGCGCTGACCGTCGAGGAAGAGCAGGCGAAATTGCGCCTCGTTGTCGAAACCGTCCGCGAGGTATGGGGCGACTAAGTTACCAAAACGACATATGTCCCCGGGGCGATTCGACCCCGCGCGGCGTCGGCCGACGCTCAGCCCCGGTCAGAGCGTCGCGGCAGGGCAGGATTGCCTTGGGCGACGTTGTCTGCACCTGTAAAAATCACTAAATTCCGGTTCTATCTTCATCGCGGCGGCGCTTACCGGCTCGGCCGCGATTTTAATTCCGACGTGACTATCGGAGCTGTCTTTGGCCGTTACCGCCGTACCGCCGGGCCAGCCGCCGATCGGGCCCGATATCAGCCAGGTCACCATCGAAGAGGAGATGCGCCGCTCCTACCTCGATTACGCGATGAGCGTGATCGTGGCGCGGGCGCTGCCCGACGTGCGCGACGGGCTGAAGCCGGTGCATCGCCGCATCCTTTTTTCGATGCAGGTCAACGGTAATCTCTGGAACCGGGCCTATCGCAAATCTGCGCGCATCGTCGGCGACGTCATTGGCAAATATCACCCGCACGGCGACGTTGCGATCTACGACGCGATGGTGCGCATGGCGCAGGATTTTTCCATGCGTCTCAGGCTCGTCGATGGGCAGGGCAATTTCGGCTCTGTAGACGGCGATTCTCCGGCGGCGTACCGCTACACCGAGGCCCGTCTGGCGCGTGTCGCCACCACGCTGCTCGACGATCTTGATAACGACACGGTCGATTTTCAGGACAATTTCGACGGTACCGAGCAGGAGCCCAAGGTCCTGCCCGCCGGCTACCCGAACCTGCTGGTCAATGGCGCGCAGGGGATCGCGGTCGGTATGGCGACCAACATCCCGACCCATAATCTCGGCGAGGTGATCGACGCGTGCTGCGCCTATCTCGACAACCGGGCGATCACCGTCGAAGAGCTCATGGAGCACGTGCCGGCGCCGGATTTTCCGACCGGCGGCATTATCGTCGGCCGGGCCGGGACGCATGCGGCGTACAAGACGGGCCGCGGGGCCGTGGTGCTGCGTGGCAAGCATCATCTGGAGGAGATCGGCAACCGCGACGCGATCGTCTTTACCGAGATTCCCTACCAGGTCAACAAATCGAGGCTGATCGAACGCATCGCCGAGACGGTGCACGAGAAGACCGTCGAGGGTATCGCCGCGCTGCGCGACGAGAGCGACCGAGACGGTTTGCGAGTCGTCATCGAACTGAAGCGCGAGGCCGATCCCGAGATCGTGCTGAACCAGCTCTATCGGCACACCGCGCTGCAGACCAGCTTTGGCGTCAACATGCTGGCAATCAACGGCGGCCGGCCGGAGCTGCTGACGCTGCGCGATGTCATTGTCGCCTTCATCGCGTTCCGCGAAGAGGTCATCACCCGCCGGACGACCTACCTTCTCGGCAAAGCGCGCGACCGGGCGCACATCCTGGTCGGTCTGTTGGTCGCGGTCGGCAGCATCGACCCGATCATCGCGCTGATCCGCAGCGCGGCCGACCCCGCCGAAGCGCGCGAAGGCCTGCTCGGCCGGCGCTGGCCGGTCGGCGACGTGGCGCCACTGCTGGCGCTGGTCGGCGAGGAGGCCTCGGCCGACGCCGATGGCAACTATCAGCTTTCCGATGCCCAGGCGCGTGCGATCCTTGATTTGCGGCTGCAGCGCCTGACTGGCCTCGAGCGCGACAAGATCTCTGACGAGCTGCAAGAGCTTGTCACAGAGATCGCGGGGCATCTGGAAATCCTGCGCAGCCCGGAAAAGCTGATCGAGGTGCTGCGCGGCGAGCTGGTGGCGATCAAGGAGCAATTCGCCACCCCGCGCCTCACGCAGATCGAGGATGTCGAGTTCGAGGCCGATATCGAGGCGCTGATCCAGCGCGAGGACATGGTCGTCACGGTGAGCCACGCCGGCTACATCAAGCGCGTGCCGCTCTCGACCTACCGCGCGCAGCGCCGGGGCGGGCGCGGCCGCGCCGGCATGGCGATCCGCGAGGAAGATTTCCTCAACGAGGTGTTTGTCGCCTCGACGCTCGATCCGGTGCTGTTTTTCACGTCGACCGGCAAGGTCTTCAAGCTCAAGGTTTACCGCCTGCCGCTTGGCACACCGCAGGCGCGGGGGCGGCCGATGGTCAACCTCTTGCCGCTTGGCGAGGGCGAGACGATCTCGACCGTGATGCCGCTGCCCGAGGACGAGGAAAGCTGGGCGGGGCTCACCGTGATGTTCGCGACCGCGGCGGGTTATGTGCGGCGCAACGCGCTCAGCGATTTTGTCGATGTGCGCTCGAACGGCAAGATCGCGATGAAATTCGAGGGCGAGGACGCGGACGACAAGCTCATCGCCGTCGCCACGTGCTCCGATGCCAACGACGTGCTGCTCGCGACCCGCGACGGCAAGGCGATCCGTTTTTCGATCGGCGACGTTCGCGTTTTCTCCGGGCGGTCGTCGGTCGGCGTGCGCGGCATTCGTCTGCTCGGCAACGACCAGGTCATCTCGATGTCGATCCTGCGGCACGAGGAGGTCGCGCCCGAAACCCGCAACGCCTACATCAAGATGGCGAACGAGCGGCGTCGCCAGAACGGCGAGGAAGAGGCGAACGGCAACGGCAACGGCCATTCCGAGCCGGATGACGAGGAAGAGGCCGGCGAGGCGGCGCTGACCGAGGAAGAATACGCAAGCCTCGCCGAGCGCGAGGAGTTCGTGCTGAGCGCGACCGAAAAAGGCTTCGGCGTCCGCAGCTCGTCCTATGACTACCGCATCACCGGCCGCGGCGGGCAGGGCATCAACAACATGGATCTGAGTCGCCGTCAGGATGCGGTCGTCGCAATGTTCCCGGTCGGGCTCAACGATCAGATCATGCTGGTGACGGACGCCGGCATGGTGATCCGCTGCCCGGTCAACGATATTCGCATCGCGCGACGCGGCAGCCAGGGTGTGGTTATCTTCCGGGTCGGTGAGGGTGAGCGCGTCGTTTCGGTGGCGCGGCTGCCCGAAGGATCGGAGGAAAACGGCGAGGCGGAAGCGGACTCGGCCGGCGAAGAGGGACAAGCACATGAGTAGCCCGCGCATCGGGGTCTATCCCGGTACTTTCGATCCCATTACCAATGGCCATACCGACATCATTCGCCGTGCGGCGAAAATCGTTGACCGGCTGGTTGTCGGGGTCGCTCGCAATGACGGCAAGGGGCCGCTGTTCTCGACCGATGAGCGGGTCGAGATCACCCGGAAGGAAATTTCCGCGTTGGAGCCGGACACCGCCGCCCGTATCGAGGTGCGGCCCTTTGAGACGCTGCTGATGAAATTCGCCGAGTCGGTCGGGGCCAGTGTCATCATCCGCGGCCTGCGCGCGGTCTCCGATTTCGAGTACGAGTTCCAGATGGCGGGGATGAATGCCCGCCTCAATACCGAGATTGAGACCGTCTTCTTGATGTCGGCCGACCGCTACCAGTTCATCTCGTCGCGTTTCGTCAAGGAGATCGGTGCGCTCGGCGGCGACGTCTCGCATTTCGTCAGCAAGCCGGTCGCCAAGCAGCTCGAGGAGCGCTTCGCCCAGCGCGCCAAGGGGCGGTAACGATCCCGCTGCCGCGCGCCGGCGCTCCCCAGCATCATCCCGAAGACGGCATCGCTGACGCGCCACGACACGGTGGTGCGGATTATACCGGGATAAATTTGCGTCTTTCCCGGTATGTGCCTGTCGCTACCTTCGCGCGCCTGACGATAAGACGCATGTGAAGCAGAGCGATGGTCGCACTTTCAATCGCCGCCTCTTCGGCTTGGATACCCGTGACGCTGGGCGCGGCGCTCGCGCAGACGCTGCGCAACGCGGCGCAGCGCCACCTGACCGGCGATCTCGGCGCGCTCGGCGCGACGCTGGTGCGATTTCTCTACGGGCTGCCGTTCGCCGCGATCTGGCTCGCGGTGGCCTGGGTCGGGTTTGCCAACGCCGGAGCGTGGCCGGCGATCAACGCCTCGTTCTTGCTGTGGACCGTGGTCGCGGCGCTCAGTCAGATCGCGGCCACGGCACTGCTCTTGCGCAACATGGAGGAGCGCAACTTTGCGGTCGGCGTCGCCTACTCTAAAAGCGAAATCATTCAGGTCGCGGTGTTCGGCCTGGTCTTGCTTGGCGACAAGGTGTCGCCGCTCGCGATCCTGTCGATCGTCATCGCCAGCGTCGCCGTGGTCTTGCTGTCGCTTCCCGAAAAGAACCGATCGTTGGCCGCGATCGCCCGCGGTTGGGCCTCGCGTTCGGCGATGCTCGGTCTGGGATCGGGCGCGGCGTTCGGCATGGCCGCGGTTGGCTATCGCGGCGCGGCTCTCGCGCTGGCGACGCCGTCGGTTGTGTTCGCGGCCGCCGAAAGTCTTGTCTGGGCGCAGGCGTTTCAGACCGTTCTGCTCGGTGGCTACCTGGTGTGGCGCAATGTGGCGGTGGTTGTTGCCGTGGTCCAGGCGTGGCGGGTGTCGCTGCTAGCCGGCGCGATGGGGGCGGTCGGCTCCGCCTGCTGGTTCACCGCGATGGCGATGAAGCCGGTGGCGCAGGTCCGCACGCTCGGGTTGGTCGAGCTCTATTTCAGCTATGTCGTCTCGCGCCGCGTGTTCCGTGAACGGCTCGGCGCCGCCGAGCTGGTGGGGCTGGCGCTATTGGCTGTCGGCCTGGTCGGCATTGTCGGCCTGCACTGACCAAGCTTTGCAATGCCCGGCGCGGATTGCGTTGCAATTTGCGAGAAACACGTTGAGAAGATTTGACGCGTTACGAATCTGCTAACCATCATAAGAGCTTAGAGATCGATCGCGGCTGGCACATGGCTTGAGTTTCTGTCCGACGGGCGACAGGTGCCCGATCGGAGCAGAGCAATGCCGACCAACGAAACCGAGATCGAATTGCTGGCCCGCGCGATGGTCGAACGCCACGGAGATGATGCGGCCCGGGCCGCCGTGATGCGCCTCAACCAGATGATCGATCGCGGCGACTGGGATGGCCGCGATCGTTGGGCCTGCGTCGTCCACATGATCCATGAGCGCCAGGGTATCGCCGCCGCGGTAACGTATCGCGGATACGGCAACGCCGGTCCCCGCGCACCGCGCGCAGCTTGAGCGAGCGACTGCTTTACTACCTATTGGAGAGTTTTCGCGAGCTGCCAAGCGCTTTAACTGATGCCGCGCGCATCCCCGAGGTGGTGCAGGGCGACGCCGACATGATGCGGACCGCCGCCTCCTAGCCAATCTTCACCAACGCTCCGCCATCGACCGGCAGCGCGACCCCGGTCACGAAATTCGCCTCGTCGGATGCAAGGAACAGCGCCGCGTTGGCGACGTCCCAGCCTGTCCCCATCTTGCCGCGCAGCGGCACGCGCGCGTCGCGCTCGGCGGCGATTTCGGCGCGGCTGCGATTGGTCGCGCGGGCGCGGGTGTCGACCGCCATCGGTGTGTCCATCAACCCCGGTAGGATGCAGTTGGCGCGGATGCCGTAAGGTGCATTCTCCAAAGCTAATTGCTGCGTGAAAGCGACCATCGCCGCCTTGGTCGCCTTGTAGGCGACGAGCGGGTAGGTGTTCTCGACCGCGGCCACGGACGAGATGTTGACGATCGCGCCCGAACGCTGAGCGCGCATTACCGGGATCGCGTGCTTGCAGGCCATGATCGTGCCGCGGATGTTGATCGCCGAGACACGGTCGAAGGCTTCCTCGGTCAACTCCAGAAGCGGCTTGTCGCCGCCGGCGACGCTGACCCCGACATTGTTGTGGAGGATGTCGATCCGGCCCCAGCGCCGCACCGCCTCGGCCATCGCCGCCGCGAGCGTCGCCTCGCGCGTGACGTCGGCTTGAAACGGCACGCATTCGCCGCCCTCGACCAGCGCCGCGGTCGCGGCGGCCGCGTCGAGGTCGCGATCGACCGCGAGGATGCGCGCGCCCTCCTGCGCGAAGCGCAGCACCGTCGCGCGTCCGTTGCCGATGCCTTCGCCCGGGCTTTGCCCGGCGCCGATCACCACCGCGATCTTGCCCTCAAGACGCATTGTTCCTGGGCGCATCGCTCCCTCCCGTCGCCATATAACAAGCGAGAGCATGACGCATGGAGCGATGGCGATGAAGTATCAGCTTGTCGCGTTGACCCTGGCCGGCGTGTTGCTGGCGCAGATGAACAGCTACAATGGTGGCATCCCGATCACTCCCGGCACCAGCGTGCCTGAAAGCAGCCCCGCCTACGATCGTCCGCCGCCGTCGCGAAACGCTGCCCCGAGCAGTTCGCCCGCGGCCTCGTCTTCTGTCGGCTCAGGGTCGGGCGCGAGCACGGCGCCCGCTGGGCCAGCCTATTCCTTTGGCGCGGCGCCGCCGCCGGTCGTCTCGCCGGGGCGATAAGCGGCGGAGCTACGCTCAGCCGGCGCGCCACAGTTCTGGGTTGAGGTGATCGGCCGAGCGCTGCTGCAGTTGCGCGGGTAGCGGGCCGGTCGGCTGGCGGCCGTCTCGCCAGAAGAGCAGCCACCTTCGCCGCTCGATTTCGGTGCTGGAAAAGCGTGTCGATGCGAGCCAATTGAGCAGCTCAAGCATATGTGGCGCCGCGAGGAAATAGCCGGAAAACGCCTGCCATCGCACCACGGCCTCCGCGGCGGCGGCGGCGAGCCAGTCGGCGGGGTTGGCCCCTGGCGACAATTGCTCGTATCGCGCGAGGGTCGGCCAGCCGGGCTCGTCGAAAGTCGGCGGCTGCTGTCGAAGCGCCTCGAGGAGCCGCGCTGACGCCGTCACGGCTTCGGCCCGCCGCCCGGCTTCGAACGCGATCCGCGCGAGGCTCGACAGCCGTGCGGGCGTTGCGCGCGCATCGGCTGCGGATCGCGCATCGACGACCGCGCGCGACAGCGCGGCGTAACGCTCGGTCAGGGGCCGCCCCGAACCCCGCCAGACAGCGTAGTTGTCGAGCGCAGCACCATAGACCGGGTCGGTCACGGTCGGGTGTGGCGGCACCGCGGCGGCAAATGGCTGGGCCGCCCAGTACGTTGTTCCGCTGCCTGGCGCTGAGGCCGGGGCCGACGGCATCGATTGCGTCAGCAATCCCGCCGCTTCGAGCTCGGCGGCGCGATCCGGCTTCGCGGCAAACAGGTTCAACTCGTAGGAATCGATCTCTTCACCCGCCGCGAACGGCACAAGCGCCGTGTCCGGCCCGATGAGGCGATAGAGCGAATAGCCGTAAGCCTTGAAGGATTCGAGCAGTGGCAGGTTCAAACTTTCGCCATGCTTCAACTCGAACATGACGAGTGGCGACTGCGTGGCGAAAAAGCTCCTGCCGCCCTGCAAAATCCGCGCTTCCTCGCCCTCGGCGTCGAGCTTGACGAAGTCGATCGCGCCCCAACCCGCGCTCTCGGCTTCATTATCGATGGTCGAGAGCGCGACCTCTTTGCCCGCGCCGCTCCACGTGATCGACAAGCTGTTGAGCTCGGAATTGTCATGCACGTTCAGTCTCGCCGTACCGGTGCGGTCGGAGAGCGCTAGCTGCAGCAGGGTGGTGTTGGCGGCGCCATTGCGCGCGATCGTGCGCCGCAGCGCGGCGGCTGTGCCGCTCGCGGGCTCGAACGCCCAGACCCGCCCCGTCGGACCGATAGCGGCGGCGATCGAGGCCGTATACACACCGTAATTCGCGCCGATATCGAGAGCGCGCATCCCCGGACGCAGCAGCCGGCGGACAAATCCGATCTCTTTCTCAAACCAATCTTCCTGCTCGAGGAGGACATAGGTGGTGAGAAAGCGCGGCGAGGCCGGCACGCTGATCGCGACGCCGCCTTTGATTTCGATAAAGATTTGTCCGGTTGGATCGGCCATGGGAAGAGTGGGGCGAGTGATGGGACTTGAACCCACGACATCCAGATCCACAATCTGCTCTGAGTGCCTATCGATTCATATCGCTAGATAACACAAACGTCGCAGCATCGCTTGTATTTCTGGTCCCTCTGGCCCAAAGTTACGGAGTGATATATCTCGCTTCATAACACGGGGTAACAAGGCTGGGTAGCAACCCAGCGGTTACCCAGAGGACATCCAGATGCCGACAACGAAGCTCACGCAAGCGGCCGTCGACAACCTCAAACCGCCGGCTTCAGGTCGGGTTGAGTGGTGGGATAACCAGCTTCCTGGGTTCGGCTTGCGCGTCTCGCAGACGGGTCGGAAGACCTGGATGGCCATGTACCGCGTCAACGGCAAGCTCGTCCGAGAAACGATCGGTACAATTGCTCGCTTTCCAAAGGTCGACAAGGCACGTGACCTAGCTCGGGCAAGCATGCAGTCCGCACAGGCCGGCCGGCATCCGGTCCAGGCACGAAGGCAACAACGAGAGGCGGAGACAAAGCAGGTCGAGGCCGAGGCCGCCCGCGAGCGTGACACTGTCGCTGCGGTGATTGACCGCTACCTTGAGCGATGCCGCACAGGTCGAGGACGCAAGAAGGCGATGCGTGCCGATTACTATGTCGAGACGAAAAGGACGCTGGACCGCGACGTTAAGTCGGCACTTGGCGATCGGCCCGTTGGAGACATCACCCGCAAGGACGTTCGGGAATTGCTCGACGCCATTGTCGACCGGGGCTCTCCAAGCCACGCCAACCATACGCTTGCCTACCTGCGCGCCTGCCTAAACTGGGCCGTGAACCAGGACATCATAGAAAAGAATCCGGCCGAAGGACTTGAGACGCCGGCACCGATGATCAGTCGAGATCGGGTGCTTGAGGACGCCGAGATACGGCTCTTCTGGTTGGCTTGTGAAGAGATCGGTGAGCCCTTCGGGCCCCTGTTCAAGCTTTTGCTGCTGACGGCGCAGCGGCGTGACGAGCTGGCAGAAGCGACCTGGTCGGAATTCGGAGACCTCGATAAGGCGCTTTGGACGCTGCCTGGCGAGCGCGTGAAGAACGGCAAGGCTCATTTGGTACATTTGGCTCCAGCAGCGGTCGAGATCCTGTTGAAGCTGCCGCGAATCGGAAAGCGGGGTTACCTGTTCACGACGACAGGGGAGACGCCCGTCAGTGGCTTTGGTCGGGCGCGTGAACGGCTCGCCGCGGTGATGCTCGATCTTCGCCGCGGAGAATTGCGGGCCGCCCGCGTATCGGCGGATGAGATCGAGAACGCGGCGATTGCGCCTTTCACGCTTCATGACCTGCGCCGCTCGGCCGCAACTGGCATGGCTGCGCTCGGCATAGCGCACCATGTGCTCGACAAGGTGCTCAACCATGTTGGCGGCAAGATCAGCGGCGTGGCGGCGATCTACAATCGTTTTGAGTATCTGGATGAAAGAAAGTCTGCCCTCGATAAGTGGGCCCGGCACGTTGAGAGCTTGGTGCGGCCGGCGCCGTCAAATGTCGATGATATCGAGGTTGCCCGGCGGCGGCGGAGCGCGCGATGACCCCGAAGCAACAGCTCGCCCAAGTCGACGCCAACCCCATACCCCGCCGGCAATACCGAGCCGCCGAACGGGCTCGTCGTAACGGTGCGATCGATCAGCGGTTCGCGCCGCCCAGCAAAGGACTGAGGTTTAACTACCCATATTGGCGCAATCTACCATCTTGGTCGCTTCACGAGGCAGTCGCACTAACGTCTCGGAAGCCAGGTGTCGCCGCGCTAATGTGCCTAACCCGTCGCCCTTTCGAGGAAACGATGGAGCTTCATTTTCGTCACGATCCGGCTCGCGTGCTCGATGGTTTTGAGCGCGCGATCGTCGTTGGCGACATAACGAATCCTGCTAGGCCCGCCGAATGGATCGCGCTGGCTCAGCGGCTTGGCGTGGCAATCCCTCGCGAACTACAACCCGCTGCGCAAGCCGCTCCGAAGCCGCCTCCTTCGGGCATCAGGACGAACATGAACGCCAATGCGGAGGATACCTGCGTCGATTGGATCAAGGCTCTAACGCAGCGCCCGCAAAACCTTGACGTGGCCTTGACTGAGGCTCGGCAGGTTTTTGGGAGTTCGCTTTCAAAAAAGGCGTTTTGCAGGGCATGGGCGATAGGGGCGCCCGAGGAATGGAAGCGTGGGGGACGACGGAAATCAGCCCCCCGGTAATTGAATCCCGTTCGCGATTTCGAGTAATCACGACCCCTATTTTCCGGATGTAGGTAGTTGTTACTAACGCCCCGTTTCAACGACGGAGCGGAATAATGACCTTGCCATTTGTTCATGAGCCGGACGCCGTCCGCGCTGATCCCGACGATTTGATCACCAGCGCTACTGCGCGGAAAATGGTCGGAAACATCACAAATATGACCCTGTGGCGATAGAGCGCGCGGCGCGGCTTCCCACCGCCGGACGCTATCATCGCGAACCGGAAATTCTGGCGGCGGCGCACCATCGAAAATTGGATCTCTGCGCAAATCCAGGGCGCGGCGTGATCCATGTCAACAAACATCGACCCCGGCGCGCTGGCAGGCGCTACCGGGGTCGGGGGCTCGGTTGCCGCGTCCGCGCAGCCAGCCCCAGTTACCACAAATCCCAAGCCATCTCCACACCGTCAGGTTACGCGCGTAACCAGCGAACTGGCGCGCGGCCGGTGGCCTGAGATTTTGCTCCGGCTGGGCGTCCCAGCCGAATTCCTAACCGGCCGGCACAGCGCCTGTCCGTTCTGCGGCGGTGTCGATAGGTGGCGGTTCACTGATCACGGATCCGACGGCTGGTGGATTTGCAACCAGTGCGGCCGCGGCAGGGGCATCGACCTTGTGATGCGGCTGCGCAACTGGACCTTCCGCCAGGCCGCGGATGCGGTTGATGAGGTCCTGCGCGACCCAGCACCACGACTGCTCAAATTGAGCACTCGGGTGAAGGCTGCGCCGATCTCCGGCTGGCACGCCTGGCGCCGCATCGAGGACCTGCTGGAGACAGCAACGGATCCGGAGGTCGTAACAGACTATCTTTCAAGCCGGGGATTATCCGTCACTTCGCCCGTCCTGCGCGGTCACCAGGCGTGCCCGTATTTTGCGGAGGATGATGATGGCCAACCGGCCGGCGCTTATCCCGCCGTCCTGGCACCCGTGATTGGTCCCGACGGTCAGTTAAAGACCGTCCACCGGATCTACGACGCGCCGCAGCTCGCAAAATCACAGCGCAAGAAGACCATGAGGGTCATCAGCACGATGCGTGGCGGCGCGGTGCGTTTGTTCGATGTCGAGGACGACACTTTGGCGATCGCTGAGGGCGTCGAGACGAGTTTGGCAGTACGCGAGCTGTTCGGGCTGCCGGTCTGGTCCTGCCTGACGGCGAACGGCATCAAAACGTTCGAGCCGCCTGCCGGTCTGCGCCGTCTTCACGTCTACGCGGACAACGACCGGAACGCGGTCGGACAGCTCGCTGCCTATGCCTTGCAGCAGCGTGCCTACAACGATGGGCTCACCGTCGATGTGCGCATCCCGGACGCTGCCGGCACCGACTGGCTCGACGAGCTGGGGGACCGGCAATGACTGGGGAATTTCCCCACTCAACCGCAGCCCTCGCGTGCGTGCGTGCGGGCACGCGTGTGCGTACGCGCAGGCACACGGCTAAGAGACACTTACCTACCCTACCTACCAAGGAAAGGGTGCTCAGTAGAAGAACTCAAGTAGAGACCTAGCAGTCAGAGACTCCTTAGGGGACGAGAGACGAGTGTTCTTTGGGAATAGAATTGGGGGAGAGGTTCATGACAGAGAAATATCGACCGAAACTCTCCTATCGCGCGGCTGGTCTGCAAGGATCAGAACAGGAAAAGCAGCTCGTCAAGCCTTGCCTG
>Ga0210398_10001088_pt1 | contig 29138 bp, 29 predicted proteins | sample IncBWC4OmetaG_FD_161047 | JGI IMG/M metagenome (GOLD analysis project Ga0210398, IMG submission 161047) | Forest soil microbial communities from Barre Woods Harvard Forest LTER site, Petersham, Massachusetts, United States - Inc-BW-C-4-O | ecosystem: Environmental > Terrestrial > Soil >... | reverse complement strand
CAAATTCGCCCATGGCGGCCCCAGCATCGAGACGCCGCCGCCCGAATTCGGCGCCGACACCGACAAGGTGCTGACCGAATACGGATACGCCCCGGCGGAGATCGCCGCCTTCCGCCGCGATCGGGTCATATAATCCACGGCGCGCCGTACCACACCTTGGCCGGGCTTGTCCCGGCCATCCACGGCTTTTGGGGGTGTCGAGCAAGGCGTGGATCACCGGCCGGAGCCCGGTGATGACGGGCAAGGGACTATTTCGACAGAGGCGACACCGGCAGTTCAGCACGAAGGATTATCGCTGCCGCCGAAATCGCCGCCGCTGAAATCCTGGTCCGAGCTGAAATCCTGGTTGCCCGAAGGGTCGCTGCCGCCACTGAAATCCTGGTCGGAGCTGAAATCCTGATTGCCCGAAGGATCGCTGCCGCCGCTGAAATCCTGGTCCTGGCCCCCCGAGCCGTCGGTGCCGCCGCTGAAATCCTGGTTCTGACCGCCGGCCGCGTCGCCGTAATAGTTGTTGACCACACTCTCGCCGAGCCCCGGGGTCATCCCCTGGCCGCCGAGAATGCCGGCGCTGCCGCGCTGGCCGAACAGCGACTCGATGCCCTGGAACAGCAAGGCGCCGCCGGCGATCCCGGCCGCGGTCGCCGCCGCCGAGCGCAGGAACCCGCCGCCGCCGGCACCGCCCATGGCGCCGCCCATCAACCCGCCGCCGGCGCCCGGCTGCTGGCCGTAGCCGCCTGGCGCCGAAGGCTGGCCCCAAGGCTGCGCCGGCGGGGCCGCCGCGACCTGCGGGGCGCGTGTCCATGGGCCGGCCGCCGGGACGCTGCCGCCACCCGGCGGGAGTGCTGCCGGCTGGCGCGAGCCGAACAGGCCGCCGAGAAAGCTCGTCGCCGCCGGTCTTGCCACCTGCTGCTGCGCGTCGGTCAGCTGCTTTTCGAGCTCGCCGATCCGGTTCTGCGCGTTGTGCAGGCTCAGATCCTGGATCAGCACGGTCTGGGCGAGAAAATAAGGCGCGTCCGGCTGCTCGGCGACCGCCTGGCGAATGAGACCGTCGGCCTCGGGGTCCTTGGGCTGACTGGCTGTGTTTTTGAGGCGCGCGAGCAGGGTTGAGAGCAGGTTTTGTTCCTGGGGTGTCATGGCGGCCTTCCACTGCGGGAAAAGCGGTACGCTTCGGTTAAGAGCATCGGCGCTTCCGGCCGCCCTCGGGCAAAAACGCCTGCCGATCGGCGGGCCGCCGCGCCGGCCTAGATGTGGGGCGCGGCGAAGCGCGGTCAATGATCCAAGGAATCGACCCGGCCAAGCCTGATCACAGCCCTTTTTCCCCCATCGCGAGGAACTTTTCGCGGCGTTGCGCGCGCCGGCTCGCGCCGTCGAGCCGGCATAGCGGCTGCAAGGCCTCCTCGATCGCCCGGCCGAGCCCGTCGATCGCCTCTTTCGGCAGGCGGTGCGCGCCGCCCAACGGCTCCGGCACGATCCGGTCGATAACTCCGAGGCGCAGCAGATCCTGCGCGGTCAGCCGCAGCGCCTCGGCCGCTTCGCGCGCGTGCGCGCCGTCGCGCCATAAGATCGAGGCGCAGCCCTCGGGAGAGATCACCGAATAGACCGCGTGCTCCAGCATCAGCACGGCGTTGCCGGCGGCGAGCGCAATCGCCCCGCCCGAGCCGCCTTCGCCGATCACCGCGGCAATGAGCGGGACCCTGATGTCGAGGCAGGTTTCGATCGCGCCGGCAATCGCTTCGGCCTGGCCGCGCGCCTCGGCATCGATGCCGGGATAGGCGCCGGCGGTATCGATGAAGGTCAGCACCGGAAGGCCGAAACGGTCAGCGAGCCGCATCAGCCGCCGCGCCTTGCGATAGCCCTCGGGCCGGGCCATGCCGAAATTATGGGCGAGCCGACTCTCGGTGTCGGTGCCCTTCTCGGTGCCGAGAACCAGAACGCTCGTCCCGCGAAACCGGCCGATGCCGCCGATGATCGCCCGGTCCTCGGCAAAGGCGCGGTCGCCGGCGAAGGGCACGAACTCGTCGATCAGCGCGCCGATATAGTCGAGCGTGTGCGGCCGCTCGGGGTGGCGCGCCACCAGCACCTTCTGCCACGGGGTCAGCCGTGCGTAAGTCTGGCGCAACAGCCGCGCCGCGCTGACCTCGAGCCGCCCGACCTCGTCGGCGATGTTGAGCGCGCCGGTGGTCGACAGATGGCGCAGCTCTTCGATCTTGCCTTCGAGCTCGGCGAGCGGCCGTTCGAAATCGAGAAAGTGGCGCATCATTTGCGCCGCGCCAGCGGATGCGCGGTGTGCACCAGCCGACGCAACCGGTCGGACAGGACGTGGGTATAGATCTGCGTCGTCGCGATATCGACATGCCCCAGCATCTGCTGGACGCTTCTGAGATCGGCGCCGTGGTCGAGCAGATGGCTGGCAAAGGCGTGGCGCAGCACATGCGGCGACAGCCGGGCCGGGTCGAGGCCGGCCTTCAGCGCCAATTCCTTGAGCAATTGGCCGCAGCGCTGGCGGGTGAGGTGGCCCGCGCCCCCGCGCGAGGCAAACAGCCAGCGCGACGGTCGCGCCTGCGGCACGAAATGCTCGCGGCGATCGAGATAGGCGGCCAGCGCCTTGCGCCCGGGCTCACTCAGCGGCACCACCCGCTCGCGCCCGCCCTTGCCGCGGACCAGCAGATAACGCGGGTCGCGCAACGCGGCGGCGAGCGGCAAGGTCAGCAATTCCGAAACCCGCATCCCGGTCGCATAGAGCAGCTCGATCAGGCAGACGATCCGCACCCCCTCGTCGCCGGGCCACTCGTGCGCCGCGGCAAGCAGCCCGTCGACCTCGCTTTCGGACAATAGCTTCGGCAATGTCCGGCCGAGCCGCGGGGTGTCGAGCCCGGCCGAGGGATCGTCCTGCCGCACCCCGTCGACCAAGAGAAACTTGTAGAATTGGCGCATCGCCGAGAGCCGCCGCGCTAGGCTGCGCGGGGCCAGCAGCGCCGTCGCCGCCGCCGCCAGGTAGGCATGCAATGCCGCCTCGTCCGCCATCCCGAGAGCGGTCGCGCGGGCCGATAAAAACCGCGACAGATCGCTGAGATCGGTGCGATAGGCGGCAATCGTCAACGGCGCGGCGCCGCGCTCGGCCGACAGCATTTCGAGAAACGCTTCGAGATGCTTGGAAAGGCTCGCGGCCGGCACGGCGCCGGCGGAGGTCCGCCGATCACTTCGCGAAGCGCGCATCCGGCAATACTTTCTCGACCGCCACCGACGGCACCGGCGGGTTCCACAGCGCCAGGAACGCGGCACCGCCCAGCGCTGCCAGCACAATGACGACGACAAACCCGATGGTCAGCTTTCCCATCCCGCGGCTCGCATGTTCGTGGCCGATCGCTCCCGGCCGGATGGCCCGGCCGAACCGGCCCCACACTGCCGGCCCCCACCAATTGACGACCCGGCCGCAGGATATGCTAGTACCGTCCCTGCAGGCCGGAAAAAAGCCGCGCCGACGGAGTGGACCCGGTGCACACTGACGCGCTCGATACAGAACTGCGAGCCTTGACGGTGCGGCGCTTTGTCCCGTGCCGGACGATCGTCCTGGTCGGGCTGATGGGTGCGGGCAAGACCAAGGTCGGGCGCCGTCTCGCCTTGCGGCTCGGCCTGCCGTTTTTCGATTCGGACCGGGAGATCGAGGCCGCCGCCGGCGAGACGATCGAGGAGATTTTTGCCAACCGCGGCGAGCAGGTATTCCGCGACGGCGAGCGCCGGGTCATCGCCCGGCTGCTGGCCAGGCCGGTGCATGTGCTGGCGACCGGGGGCGGCGCGTTCATGGATCGGGAGACCCGCGCGCGAATCGCGCGGCGCGGCGTGTCCTTGTGGCTGCGCGCCGATCTCGAGGTGCTGACCCAGCGGGTGTCGCGCCGGGCCGATCGGCCGTTGCTGAAGGCGGGCGATCCGCGCGCGATCCTGGCCCAACTGATCGAGCGGCGCCATCCGGTCTATGCCGAGGCCGAGCTGACCGTCGACAGCGGCGAGGGCTCCCCCGAATTGACGGTAAGCCGGGCGATTGCAGCGCTCGCCGCCTGCCCGCGCGCGCTGACCGCGCCGGTCGCAGACAGCGAGGGATGACGATGACAATGGCTGGCGAAGCTTCATACGAGCGATTGCGCGTGGCCTTGGGCGAGCGCGCCTATGACATCATCGTCGGGCCGCAGCTGATCGGCGGGGCCGGGCGCGAGATTCTGCCCCTGATGCGCCGCCGCCATGCGGTCGTCGTCACCGACGAGAATGTCGCCCAGCATTGGCTGGCGCCGTTGCGCGACAGTCTCGCCGAAGCCGGGATCGCGCAGCAAATCGTCGTGCTGCCGCCCGGCGAGGAGACCAAGAATCTCGGCCATTTCGCCAGGCTGGCCGAGGACATCCTGGCCTGCGGCATTGAGCGCGGCTCGATGCTGGTGGCCTTGGGCGGCGGCGTCGTCGGCGACATGACCGGCTTTGCCGCGGCGACCCTGCTGCGCGGGATCGATTTCGTGCAGATCCCGACGACCTTGCTGGCCCAGGTCGACAGCTCGGTCGGCGGCAAGACCGGGATCAATATGGCGATGGGCAAAAACCTGATCGGCGCCTTCTATCAGCCGCGCCTGGTGCTCGCCGACAGCGCCACCCTCGCCACCCTGCCGCGGCGCGAACTGCTCGCCGGCTACGCCGAGACCGTCAAATACGGGCTGATCCGCGACGCCGATTTCTTTGCTTGGTGCGAACGCCAGGGGAATGCCCTGTGCGCGCTCGAGCCCGACCCGATCCGGCACGCGGTGGTGACCAGCTGCCGCATGAAGGCGGCGATCGTCGCGGTCGACGAGCGCGAGGAGGGCGAGCGGGCATTGCTCAATTTCGGCCATACCTTCGGCCACGCTCTGGAGGCCGAAACCGGGTTTTCGAGCCGGCTGCTGCATGGCGAGGCGGTGGCGCTCGGCATGGTGCTGGCCTTCGATTTCGCAGCGCGGCTGGGGCTGGTCGCGGCGGGCGAGGGCGAGCGGGTGCGCCGCCATTTCGCCGCGACCGGCCTGCCGACGGCGCTCGGCGATGTCGGGCTCGACGGCGTGCCGGCCGAGCGGCTGATCGCCCATATGGGCCGGGACAAAAAGGTCCGCGACGGACAGATCACGCTGATCCTGCCGCGCCGGATCGGCGATGCTTTCGTGATGAAGGACGCGCCGATCGACAAGCTGCGCGATTTTCTCAACGCCGCCGCTTAAGTTTGCCAACTTAGTCCTCCCCCTCGATGGGGGAGGGTTGGGTGGGGGTGACGCCTCGGACCACAGATATGAAGAAACATCCGACGGACGGCGCCCGCGACCGTGCCCCAGCCTTACGACAACAGATGACCGAAGCCGAGAAACGGATCTGGCAAATATTGCGGTTGCGTCAGATCGATGGGCGTCGATTTCGTCGCCAAGTGCCGCTCGGGCGCTAGATCGCTGATTTTGACTGCTACGAGGCGCGGCTAATCATCGAAATCGATGGTGGTCAACACGACGCGTCGGCGCCTCAGGAAGCCGAACGGAGCCGCTTCCTGCAAGGCGAAGGCTACCGGATTCTGCGGTTTTGGAACAATGAAGTGCTGTCGAACCTCGAAGGCGTATATGCGACGATCGTTGACAATCTGCGGCGGCACCTTCCCCACCCAACCCTCCCCCATCCGAGGGGGAGGGCCTTAAGAGGCGCTAGCCGCGGTCCTCTTCCGGGGCGAGCGTCGTCAACGACAGCGCGTGGACGCGGGTCGCCAATTCTTCGGCGAGCGTCTGGTAGACGAGGCGCTGGCGCGCCACCCGGCCCTGGCCGGCGAAGGCGGCGGCGACGATGGTGACGGCAAAATGCGTTTCGCCGCCGGGGCGTGAGCCCGGGTGCCCGACATGGAGATGCGACTCGTCGACGATGTCGAGCCGGGCCGGGGCGAACCGCTCGGTCAGCTTGCGGCGGATTGCATCGGCGACGGACATGCCCGCGCCTCCGTTCTCAGAGATGCCGCGGCCGCGAGAAACGCGCCGAGATCGTCGACGATGTGATGGATGTGGTCGCCCTCGGCGCCGGCGGCGGCCCAGTCGAGGGTGCCGCGCAGCCAGGCGGTGGTCATGCCGAGGGCAGCGGCCGGAACCAGGTTCTTGGCCATGTCCTCGACCATCAGCGCGCGATCCGGGCTGACCGCGTGGCGGCGCAGCAGCTCGTGGTAGCCGGCGAGCGCCGGCTTGGGGTCGAACCCGGCGATGGCGATGTCGATGATCCCGCAGAACGAACGGGCGATGCCGAGATGGTCGAGCAGCCGCTCGGCGTGGCGCACCGAGCCGTTGGTGTGGACGATCTTCCGGCCGGGGAGTGCGGCCAATGCCGCCACCAGCGCCGGGTCGGGCGGCACGCAGGCGAGATCGACATCGTGGACATAGGCCATGAATTCGTGCGGATCGACCCGGTCGACGATCATCAGCCCGCGCATCGTCGTGCCGTGTTCGCGGAAATAGGTTTTTTGGACGACCAAAGCCGCCTCGGGCGACAGACCCAGCCGCTCGGCGATAAAGCTCTGCATGCGCGCATGGATCTGGTCGAACAGCCGGCACGAGGCGGGGTAGAGCGTGTTGTCGAGATCGAAGATCCAGGTCTCGATCTCGCCCAGCGGCCGGCCACGCGAAGCGGGCATCGCATGGCGCTCCTAGCCAGCCCGGATCAGGGTGCCGGCGCCCGAGGTGTCGGTGAACAGTTCGAGCAGGATCGCGTGCGGCACCCGCCCGTCGAGGATCACCGCGGCCTCGACCCCGCCATCCACCGCATCGAGACAGGTCTCGACCTTGGGGATCATTCCGCCGGAGATGACGCCTTCGGTGATCATCCGCCGTGCCGTGCCGGCGGTGATCTCGGAGAGCAGCCGTTTGTCGGCATCGAGCACGCCGGCGACATCGGTCAGCAGCAACAGCCGGGTCGCCTTGACCGCGGCGGCTACCGCGCCCGCGACAGTGTCCGCGTTGATGTTGTAGGTCTCGCCCGCGGCGCCGACACCGATCGGGGCGACGACCGGGATGATGTCGGATTGCCGGAAGGTTTCGAGCACGCCCGCCGCCACGCGCTCGGGCTCGCCGACAAAGCCCAGATCCATCTCGATCCTGGCGCCCCCCTCGATCCGGCGGCGGACGAGCTTTTTGGCGCGGATCAGCCCGCCATCCTTGCCGGTGAGCCCGATGGCGCAGCCGCCCTCGGCGTTGATCGCCGCCACCAGCCCTTTGTTGATCGTGCCGGCCAGCACCATCTCGACCACTTCCATGGTCTCGCGGTCGGTAATTCGCAGCCCATCGACAAATCGGCTCTTGATGCCGAGGCGTTCCAGCATGTGGCCGATCTGCGGCCCCCCGCCATGCACGACGATCGGGTTGATCCCGACCTGCTTCAGCAGCACCACGTCGCGGGCGAATGAATCGCCACCCCCTCGCGTTTCCTGGCCGCCCATCGCGTGGCCGCCGTATTTGACGACCAAGGTGTGGCCGGCATAGCGGCGCATATAGGGGAGGGCCTCGGCCAGCACCGCGGCTCTCAAATCGGCTGGAAATGACGACGGGTTGACGACAAGGTTCATCGCACAGGCCATTCTATCGTTTTTGTCCAGATGCCGCCACGGCGGGGTCGTCTGATCGGATCGCGGCAAAGCCGGCGAGGGTCGCGCGCAGCGCGGCGATGCCGCGGCGCTCTTCGGCGCTGGTCAGGTGGATCTCGGGGTGTGCCGCGGCATGCAAGGCGATTTCGGCCGCGACCCGTTGCACGGTCTCGGCGAGCGCCGTCGGGCCGAGCTTGTCGGTCTTGGTCAGCACGATCTGATAGGAGATGCCGGCCCGGTCGAGCATGTCCAAGAGCGGGCGGTCGATTGCCTTGATGCCGTGACGGGCGTCGATCAGCACGCACACCCGGCGCAACGCGGCGCGGCTTTGCAGATAGCGGCGCACCAGCCCGGTCCAGCGCTTGACCGCGACTTTCGAGGCTTCGGCGTAGCCGTAGCCCGGCAGGTCGACCAGCATCAGCGCGCTGCCGAGATCGAAGAAATTGATCTGGCGGGTGCGGCCCGGGGTGTTGGAAATGCGCGCCAGCACGCGGCGCCCGGTCAGGGCGTTGACCAGGCTCGACTTGCCGACGTTCGAGCGCCCGGCAAAGGCGATCTCGGGCAGGGTCTCGGGTGGCAGCGCCGCCGGTTCGCCGGCCCCGGCGACAAAGCGCGCTTCGTGCGCAAAGAGGCGCCGGCCGGCTTCGACCAGGCCAGGATCGACCGCCTGCGCCGGAAACAGATCCTCGGCGGCAGCTCCCGTCATCGCCGGTGCCGTGCTCAGGCCGCCCCGGCGCGGTGCATGATCACCCATTGCTGGGCGATGCTGAGGCTGTTGTTCCACGCCCAGTAGATCACCAGCCCGGCCGGGAAGTGCGACAGCATGTAGGTGAACACGAGGGGCAGGATCATGAACATCCGTGCCTGCACCGGGTCGACCGGCTGCGGGTTCAGCTTTTGCTGCAGAAACATCGTCAGGCCCATGATCAGCGGCCAGGCGCCGATCATCAGGATCGATGGCGGGGTGAACGGGATCAGGCCGAACAGATTGGCGAACGAGGTCGGGTCGGGCGCCGACAAATCGTGGATCCAGCCGAAAAACGGCGCGTGCCGCATCTCGATGGTGACGAACAACACCTTGTAGAGCGAAAAGAACACCGGGATCTGGATCACGATCGGCAGGCAGCCGGCCAGCGGGTTGGCGCCGACCCGCTTGTAGAGCGCCATCATCTCCTGCTGCTGGCGCGCCTTGTCGTCGGGAAAGCGCTCGCGCATTTTCTGGATCTCGGGCTGCAACAGCTTCATCTTGCTCATCGCCGAGTAGGATTTGTTGGCGAGGGGAAAGAACAGCAGCTTGGCGCACAAGGTCAGCAGCAGGATCGCCAGCCCGAAATTACCCAAGAGTCGGTCGAAGAACTGGAGGATCAGAAAAATCGGCTTGGTCAGAAAATAGAACCAGCCGAAATCGATGGCGCGGTCGAAGCGCGGAATGCCCGAAGCGGCATACGAATCAAGCAGGTCGACTTCCTTGGCGCCGGCGAAAAAGCGGGTCGACGTGGCTCTCGTGCCATCAGGGGCGACGGTGATCGTTGGCCCCAGAAAATCGGTCTGGTAGTGGTCGATCCCATTTTCCAGGCTATGGGTGAAACGGGCTTTTATCGGCTCGTTTTGCGCCGGGATCAGCGAGGTCAGCCAGTATTTGTCGGTAAAGCCGAGCCAGCCGCCGGTTGAGGGATAATCGTCGGGCTGGCCCGGGCTCAACGAGGCGTATTTGACCTCCTGCAGCGAGCCGTCGAGATAGCCGATCAGCCCTTCGAACAGGATGTAATAGCCGGCGACCTGGGGCGTGCCGGTGCGGCTGACGAGGCCATAGGGCAACAGCTCGACCGGGGCGTTCCCGGTGTTGCGCACCGCATCGCGCACCGTGAACATGTAATAGGGGTCAACGGAAATGGTGCGGGTGAAGATCAGCCCCTGGCCGTTGTCCCAGGTCAGGGTTACCGGGTTCGACGGGGTCAGGGCGCCGCCCGCGGTTTTCCACAGGGTCTGCGGCCCCGGCACCTTTACCGTCCCTGGATGGGCGGCGACCCAGCCCAATTCGGCGAGATAGGGGTTTGCCGTTCCGGACGGAGAGAGCAGCACCACTTCCGGGCTCCTCGGATTGACCGTCTCGTGATAGGTGGCGAGCGTCAGATCGTCAAAGCGGGCGCCGACCAGATCGATCGAACCGTGCAATCGCGGCGTGTCGATCTGGACGCGCGGCTGCTCGGCGATGGCCGCGGCGCGCGATTGCGCGGCTTGCGCGGCGACCGCACCCGGGGCGGCGGCGCCGGGGGCGCCTGCCGTGGCGCCGGGCGCGCCCGGCTGGGAGGCCGGAGCCGTGGCCGTGGTTGCGACATTCGGCGCCGGCGGCGGGTGCAGCCGCTCGAACACGAACTGGAAGCCGATCAGAATCCCGACCGAGAGCACGATCGCAATCAAGAGGTTGCGCTGTTCCATTTTGATTGGGGCCAGTGCCGCTCAGCTGGTGGCGCGGGCGTGCCGGCGATCGGCGGGTTTGCCGCCGGGCAGCGGCGGGACCGGATCGTAGCCGCTGCCGCCCCAGGGATGGCAATGGGCGAGCCGCCGCAGCGCCAAACCGCTGCCGCGCAGCGCGCCGTGCCGCTCGAAGGCTTCGATCGCGTAATCCGAGCAGCTCGGCAAAAAGCGGCAGGACGGCGGCAGCAGCGGCGACACCAGCAGCTGATAGGCCCGCACCGCAGCCTGCATGCTGGCGCTGACCACGCCGGCGCGGCGTTCCCCAATCATCTCAATCCTCCTCCGCGGGGCGCGGCCGGGGCCGGCCCGGACTCCGCTCGATCTTGCGCAGCGCGCCGGCAAGATCGTCGAGCAGCGCCGGGTATGGCCGTTCGGCCGTGCCCGAGCGGGCGATCAGCACATAATCGGTCCCCGATTTACCGCGAACCGGCAAGATCTCGGCCGCCGCCACGCGCAGCCGCCGCTTGGCCCGATTGCGGATCACCGCGTTGCCGACCTTGCGGCTGGCGGTGAACCCGACCCGCGGCGCGGCATCGGCCGCCAAACCCGGCTGTGGCGCCGCCTGTAATATCAGGCCGGGTGTCACCGCCTTGCGGCGTGTCGCCGCAACACGAAGGAAATCGGCGCGGATCTTGAGCGTTGCAAGCCTGCCGCCCACGGAATCCCCGCCCGGCGGGTCGAGCGGCGGACGATCGCCGCCTCAGGCGGACAGCCGCTTGCGGCCCTTGGCCCGCCGCGCCGCGATCACCCGGCGGCCGGCGGCGGTCGCCATCCGCGCCCGAAACCCGTGGCGGCGCTTGCGGACGAGTCTGCTGGGCTGGTAAGTGCGCTTCACGGCACCGGCTCCGATTGCGGGATCTCTTTCGAGCGGAGGCGGCTGTATAGGAGAGGCGGTCGGTCAAGTCAACGGCCGCTCCGGTTTTGCGGTGGACTCTGGTTTGAGGTGGGCCCGTTTTCGGGCTGGCGCTGCGTTTTCCGAAGGTGGAATGACGCGAGCTTCCCGAGCGTTCGCTTGTGCGTGGGCGGTGGAAATGGCATGTCGGGGAGGAATGGGGAGAAAAGTTGGCGACGATGGTGACTGACGCGACGGTTGAGGCGGCCGATCGTGCCGCCCGGATTTGGGCTGCGGCCGAACCCGGTCCGATCGTTCCCGGCAGCGACGCGCACAAGCGCGCGTTTTGCCGGATGCTGCTCGACACCCACAATCCCTACCGACCCTCGATCATCGACTGGCCCCCGCTCGACCCCGAGGCGCGCGATCGTTTGGTCGGCCTGCCGATCTGGGATATCGCGGTGCAGACCGAAGGCAAAGCCCGTCTGCGGGTGCTGAGCTACGCCGAGGCGGTAGCGGATCCGCTGCTCCGCCAGGCGATCGAGCTCGACGGCTTCGAGGAGGGGCGGCACAAGCAGGTCCTTGCCAATCTGGTCGAGGCCTACGGCATCCACCTCACCCCGGAACCCGATTATCTGCGCCCGCGCGACCCCGAATGGGCTTTCATGGTCACCGGCTTCAGCGAGTGCATCGACAGCTTCTTCGCCTTCGGGCTGTTCGCGCTGGCCAAGCGCTCGGGCTTTTTTCCGGCCGCCCTGGTCGAGACGTTCGAGCCGGTGATGCAGGAGGAAGGCCGCCACATCCTGTTTTTTGTCAACTGGGTCGCCTGGCACCGCCGTCGCTTGCCGTGGTGGCGCCGCCCATGGTTCGCAATCAAGACGCTCGCGGTCTGGGCTTTCCTGATCTGGGAGCGGATCGGCATTGCCCGTGGGGTGGGCCACAGCGAGGCCGCCGGCGCCTTGGAGACGCCGCAAGACAACAACTTTACCATGACCGGCAGCAAGTCGCTGGGCGCCGTCGATCTTTCCGCGGCGGCGCTGATCGACATCTGCCTGGCCGAAAACGATCGCCGGCTCGCCGGCTATGATCCTCGCCTGCTGCGGCCCAATGTGGTGCCGCGCCTGATGCGCTTCGCCCGCCGACTGATGCGCCTCGCCCACCGCCTCGCGCGATGGCGGGGCAATCCCGTGTCCGCACCATGAAGATCGGTTCGGACGAGCATAAAGAGCGGTTCTGCAGCCAGTTCATCGCGAGCCATAACACCTATCGGCCCGAGGGGCTTTCCTGGCCCGATCTCGACACCGCGGCGCTGGCCCGCTTGCGCGCGATCCCGTTTTGGCCCGAAGTGCTCTACACCGAGCGGCGCGCCGGCGCCATCGTCGATGCGTATGCGGCGACGGTCGACGATCCGCTGGTGCGCGAAGCGGTCATGCTGCAGGGTTTCGAGGAGGCGCGCCATGCCGATCTGCTGCGGCTGATGGTCCACCGCTACGGCGTCGCCGTCGAGGAACGGCCGCTGGATGCGGTGGGGCCAGACCTCTATCGGGCTTTCGCCGATTTCGGCTATGGCGAGTGCCTCGACGCCTTTCTCGGTTTCGGCGTGTTTCAGATCGCGCGGCGAGCGGGTTTTCTGCCGGAGGCGATGTTCGCGATTTTCGAGACCCTGATGCACGAGGAGAATCGCCACATCGTCTTTTTCGTCAACTGGATGGGGTGGGAGCAGGCGCGCCGCGGACGAGGCGCTCCGTGGCTGCGTTCGGCGGTCGCGGCCGGCTATTACTGCCGGGCAATCGGCCGCCTCCTCGGGACCGTGCGGCGCGGGCAGGCGGCGAACGGCGGCAAGGACTTCTCGGCGACCGAGGCGAGCGTTTTCCTCGACGGCTTCTCGGTTCGCGGGCTGGTCGAGGAATGCTGCGCCGAGCATGGCCGGCGGATGGCGGCTTTCGACCCCGACCTGTTGCAGCCGCGCTTTTTGCCGCGGTTCGCGGCGCTGGCGCTGGCCGGCCTGCGCCTTGGAGGCCGCCGCCGCGGCTCGCGTTAGCCGCGCATGCGGGTATTTTCGGTACTGGCGGCCGCGGTCGGACTGGCGCTCGTAGCCGCCCTGGTGGTCCATTTCGGGGCGAGCGCGGTCATCCATTCCTTGCTCGCGGTCGGCTGGGCGGGTTTCGCCGCAATCTGTCTGATCCAACTGGCGCTGATCGGGTTGATGGGCATCGCCTGGTGGGTGCTGCTGCCGGGGACGAGCCCGTGGGCTGCGATCTGGGCGCGGCTCATCCGCGATTCCGCGTCCGAGGTGCTGCCGCTCTCTCAAGTCGGCGGCTACGTGTCGGGCGCGCGGGCGATCGCCATCGCCGGGGTTTCGGGCAATGCCGCCGCCGCCAGCACGATCGTCGATGTCACCCTCGAATTTTTCGCGCAGATCGCCTACACCGCGCTGGCGCTGGCGTGGCTCTTATCCGTCGAACCGCGGGCGCGGGTTGCGGCGCCGGCCGCGATCGGCCTCGTCGTCGCGGCATGTTTGGCCGCCGGGTTCGTGGCGGCGCAGCGGCGCGGCGTCGGGCTGCTCGATCGCTTCGCCGGCGCGCTCGGCCGGGGATGGGCCGAACGGATGGCGGTGGGGGCGGCGGCGCTGCACGCGGCCATCGCCGACATCTATAGCCGCACCGCCGCGCTGTGGGTCAGCCTCGCTCTCCACCTTGCTTGCTGGATCGGCAGCGCGGTCGAGATCTGGCTGGCCTTGCGTTTCATGGGCGCGGCGCTGAGTTTTGGCGCGGTTCTGCTGATCGAGAGCCTGCTCTATGCGATCCGCAGCGTCGCCTTTGCCGTGCCAAACGCGGTCGGGGTGCAGGAGGGCGCCTATATCGTGCTCGGGGCGAGCTTTGGCCTGACCCCGGAGATCGCGTTGGCGCTGTCGTTGTTGAAGCGGGCGCGGGACGCGGTGCTCGGGTTGCCGGCGCTCGGCGCCTGGCAGCTCGTCGAAAGCGGCCGGCTCTACCGCGGTTCCGCCGCCCACCCGAACGGTTTTCGCGCGCCTCTCGAAACGAAACCCCGGTCGCGATGACCGGGGTTTCTCGCTCCACACCCGGAGGCAAGGGCAGAGCCGCGCGCATCGTTCATGGAGGTCGATCAGGAAGGCAGGACGATGCAAACGCATACTGCGGCAGAACCGTAAAGATTGCAATAAGTATTCTAAAAATTAAGTATAAATCTGTGACACGCGCCTGCCGCGAGACAGCGGGAGACGCGCCGGTTCGGGCGCCGCTGGCGGCTGCGCCTTTTGTCCGCGGCTCACGGGAAGGTGACCACCCTTGCGTGGCCCCAGGGTTAGCATCGCCGGTTCCCGTGGCCGAGCCGGACCGCGATGCCCGACAATCTTCCGCTGCAGCATGGTTTTTCCGCGCGTCGTCTGGTGCCGCTCGGGCTTCTCGTCGCCGCCGGGGTGGCCTTTATGGCCGCTGGCGGACGCCACTATGTGACCTTTGCCGCGCTTGCCGAACACCGTGGTTGGCTGTGCCGCCTCGTCGCCCGCTGGGGTGTCGCCGCGGCCCTGCTTTATAGCGTGGCCTACGCGTGTCTGGTGGCGCTGTCGCTTCCCGGCGGAGCGGTGATGACGATTGCCGGCGGCTTTCTATTCGGAACTTGGGTCGGCGGCATGTGCGCGGTGGTCGGCGCGACCCTGGGCGCCACCGCGCTTTTTCTCGCGGCGCGCGCCGGCCTCGGCCCAAACGCCATTGGGGGCCTGGCGCCCGGCGCCGGGCCGCTCTTTGGCAGGCTCGAAGCCGGATTTCGCGCGCATGCGTTCAGCTATCTCCTGGCGCTGCGCCTGATGCCGCTGTTCCCGTTTTGGCTGATCAATCTGGTGCCCGCGCTGGCTGGGGTTGGCTTGCCGACTTACCTGCTCGCGACCTTTATCGGCATTATCCCGGCAACCTTCGTCTATGCCAGCCTCGGCAACGGCTTTAGCAAGGTCGTCGAAACGCCGGATGCAAGCGCCCTGTTCAGGCCCGGCGTGCTGCTCCCGATCCTGGCCCTGGCCGTGCTCGCGCTCGTTCCAGTGTGGTACAAGCGCTGGCGCCGCAAACCGACCGCATGACCCGCCCTCTCACCCCCGATCTGTGCGTCGTCGGCGCCGGCGCCGGCGGGCTCGCGGTTGCCGCCGGGGCGGCGCAGCTCGGCGCCGAGGTGGTGCTGGTCGAGCGGGGTGCTATGGGCGGCGACTGCCTGAATTTCGGCTGCGTCCCGTCGAAATCCTTGCTCGCCGCCGCTCGGCGCGCCGAGCTGTGGCGGCGCGCGCCGCAATTCGGCATTTCCTACGCGCTGCCGCAAGTCGATTTCGCCGCGGTCGGCGACAACGTCGCCCAAGTGATCGCAGAGCTCGCGCCGAACGATTCGGCGGAGCGGTTCGAGGGTCTGGGCGTTAGCGTGCTGCGCGCCACGGCGCGTTTCACCGACCCGCGCGCGATGCGGGCCGGTGAGGTCGAGATCCGCGCCCGCCGGTTCGTGATCGCCACCGGCTCGCACCCGGTGGCGCCGCCGATCGCCGGGCTCGACGAGGTGCCCTATCTGACCAACGAGACCGTGTTTGCCAACCGTGAATTGCCCGAGCATCTGATCGTGATCGGCGGCGGCCCGATCGGCATCGAGATGGCGCAGGCGCATCGCCGGCTCGGCGCGCAGGTCACCGTGCTCGATCTCGGCCCGCTGCTGCCCCGCGACGACCCTGAACTCGCGGCTCTGCTCGCCGAACGGCTCGCCGGCGAGGGGATAGCACTGCGCCCGCGGGTCGCGATCGCTTCTGTCGCACGCGATGCAGCGGGCGTCGCGGTCCGGCTCGGCGATGGCGACGAGCTCAAGGGCTCGCATCTGCTGGTCGCCGCCGGCCGGCGCCCGAGCATCGAAGCCTTGGATCTCGCCGCCGCCGGGATCGCCGCCGGTGCACAGGGGGTCGCCGTCGACGCGCGGTTGCGCACCTCCAACCGGCGCGTCTTTGCCGTCGGCGATGTCGCGGGCGGGCCGCAATTCACCCATGTCGCGCTCTATCACGCCGGCATCGTGATCAAGAACGCGCTGTTCCGCATCCCGGCGCGGGTCGATTATCGGGCCTTGCCGTGGGTCACCTACACCGACCCCGAGCTCGCCCAGGTCGGGGCGACCGAGGCGGCGGCGCGGCAAGCCGGCGGGTCGGTGCGGGTGCTGCGCTGGCCCTTCGCCGAAAACGACCGCGCCCAGACCGAGCGCGACACCGAGGGCCTGGTCAAGATCGTCACCCGCCGCGACGGGCGCATTCTCGGCGCCTCGATCCTCGGCGCCGGGGCCGGCGATCTGATCCTGCCCTGGGCCTTGGCGATCTCGCAAAAGCTCAAGATCGGCGCGCTCGCCAATCTGGTCGTGCCCTACCCGACCCGCGGCGAAGCCGGCAAGCGCGCGGCCGGCAGCTTCTACACGCCGGCATTGTTTTCGCCGCGCACCCGCCGCATCGTGCGCTTTCTGGCGCGGTTTGGCTGAAGCGGATCACCCCCGTGCTGCTGCGGAGCCTGTCGGCCCGTCTTCTGGTGTTGACCGTCTTCTTTGTGATGGTCGGCGAAGTGCTGATCTTCGTGCCGTCGGTGGCGCGCTTTCGCATGACCTATTTCGAGAACCGCATCGCCGCCGGCGAGCTTGCAACCGTGGCGCTGGAGGCGAGCCCGACCGGGCGTCTCAAATCGTCTCTGGTCGACAAGCTGCTCGCCGAGGTCGGCGCCCACGGGGTGATCCTGCACCGCGCCGACGGGATGGTGCTGATGCTCGACCGTCCGGTGCCGCCGCGCGCCGACCTGACGATCGATCTGACCCACCCGAGTGTCATTGGCGCCATCCGCGGCTCGTTCGGCGCGCTGTTTCGCAGCGGAAATCGAATTCTTCGGGTGCTCGACTCGTCGCCGACCGGCAGCGGCGAGACCGTCGAGGTGTTGCTCGACGAGGCGCCGCTGCGGGCCGAGATGTGGGGTTTCGGCATCCGCATCCTCGAATTGTCGGTGGTGATCTCGCTGCTTGCCGCGGCGCTCGTCTATCTGAGCCTGCAGTGGCTGCTGGTGCGCCCGATGCGCCGGCTGACGGCGAGCATGATCGAGTTTCGCGAGGATCCCGAGGACGCCTCGCGGATGATCCGGGCCAGCCGCCGAAGCGACGAGATCGGGGTTGCCGAGCGCGAGCTCGCTGTTATGCAGGAGACCGTGCGCCGAGCCTTGGGGCAGCGCGCGCGGCTGGCGGCGCTCGGCACCGCGGTGGCCAAGATCAATCACGATCTGCGCAATATCCTGGCGACGGCGCGGCTCGTGACCGATGGGCTGACCGCCAGCGCCGCCCCTGAAGTGCGCCGCATCCTGCCGCGGCTGATCGATGCGATCGACCGGGCCGCGGCGTTGTGCACCCGCACCCTCGATTTTTCCCGCGATGGCGCCCCACCCTTGGCGGTGAGCCGGGTTCGCCTCGCTCCGCTGATCGATGAGGTTGGTTCCGGCCTCGCGGCCTCCGAGCACGAGCTGACGATCGAAAGCGCGATCCCGGCCGATTTCGAGGTCGAGGCCGATCGCGATCAGCTCTATCGGGTGCTGTCGAACCTGGCGCGCAACGCGGTCGAGGCCGGCGCGCGGCAATTGCGGTTCGCGGCGGCGCGTGAGAACGCATTGGTTGCGATCGAAATCGACGATGACGGCCCCGGCATGCCGCCCAAAGCCCGCGAAAACCTATTTCGCCCGTTTTTCGGCTCGGCCCGCCCCGGCGGCAGCGGCCTCGGCCTGGCGATCGCCCGCGAATTGATGCGCGCGCATGGCGGCGACCTGGCGCTGGTCGCCAGCACCGGCGCCGGCACGGTCTTTCGCCTGACCCTGCCGGCCCCAGCCGAACATCGCGCCGCGGTCAGTCGAGCGCCAGTGTCGTCGTCTTGAGATAGGCGCTCTCGGGCAGCGCCGGGTGGACCGGGTGGTCGGGCCCGGCCCCGGCATCGCGCAGGGTACTGAAGCTGCGGCCAGCGTCGGCGAGGCCGCGCCGCACCGCCTCGGCGAAATCGGCCGCCGCGACATTATAGGAGCACGAGGCGAGAAAGAGGGTGCCCTCGCGTGCTGTCAACGATGCGCCGAGCCGTGCCAGCTTGCGATAGCCGCGCAGCGCCGCCGGCACCTCCTTGCGCGATTTGGCGAAGGCCGGGGGGTCGGCGACGACGAGGTCGAAGCGCTCGCCGGCGGCGGCGAGCCGGGCCGCTTCGCCGAGGATTTCGGCGCGGCGAAAGCTCAAGATGCCGTCGACCTCGTTCAGCGCCGCGGCCGCCGCCGCCAGCGCCAGCGCCGGCTCGGAGCGGTCGATGCCCAGGACTTCGATGGCGCCGGCGCGCGCCGCCTGCACCGCGAACCCGCCGGTGCAGCAATAAAGATCGAGCACCCGCGCCCCCCGCGCCAGGCCGGCGACAAAGCGCCGATTATCGCGCTGGTCGAAAAACCAGCCGGTCTTCTGCCCGGCGAGCGGATCGATCGGAAAGCGGGCGCCGTTTTCGTGGACCAGGCTCGGTTCGCCCAAAGCCCCTAGCGCCACCAGCGCTTCGCGCCGCAGCCCCTCCTGTACCCGCGCCGGGCTGTCGTTGCGCAATACGATCGCCTGCGGCTGCAACAGCGCGGCCAAAGCGTCGAGCACCAGCGGTTCGAGCCGGGCGATGCCGGCGGCGTTCGACTGCACGACCACGACCGTGCCGTAGCGGTCGACGACGAGACCCGGCAATCCGTCGGCCTCGGCATGGACCAGGCGGTAATAAGGCTCGTTGAACAGGCGCTCGCGCAGCCGCAACGCCCGTTCGAGCCGGCGCAGCACAAAGCGCCGGTCGATCGGCCGCGCGGCGTCGCGGTCGAGGAGCCGCAGGGCCAGCAGGCAATGCGGGTTGAACATCGCCACCCCGAGCGGCCGGTCGTCGGCCCTGCGCAGGGTGACGAGGGTGCCCGGCGTCAGCGCGCGCGCCGCCTCGTCCATCCGCACCTCGTTCGCATAAATCCACGGATGGCCCGATTCGGCGCGCTTGTGCCGCGCCGGCAGCAGAGTGACCTTAGGCCGCGCCGCCGGGTCGTCGGCCGTTTCGCCGCCGGCCTTGTCGATTGCAGATGTCTCGGCGCTCATGGTTAACCGATCCGGGCTTGGTTGCAGCCGCCGGCCATTGTGCCCGCACCCGGCCGCGCCGGCGAGCCCCCGCCCCAACCGCCGACCACAGTCGCCGCGCGCGTTGCCGCGATCCGCCTTGCCTTTTCGGTCGCTGCGGGAGTAGTTGTGGGCGCTGCCAACGCCGACTGGCTTGGCCGCATGCGCCCGTAGCTCAATTGGATAGAGCACCAGACTACGGATCTGGGGGTTAGGGGTTCGACTCCTCTCGGGCGCGCCAACCTTCTCGATTAGCACTTTCAACGCCGAGCGATCGCCGGGGCGAGTCGGCCGTGGGCCATTTCCGCAGTTGGGCTCTTTCGTCGCTGTTCCCAGGCTGTTAAGTTTGCCGACTTGAAAAATATGTCCTGCCGCCTTGACGCGCGGGACACAAAAACAGGCAACCTGGGAGGGATACGATGGCAACAACCGGGATCTCTGCGAGTCCGCTTTCCGAGGCCGAGCACAGCCGGCAGCTGCGCCGAGCGATCGTCGCCGGCACCGTTGGCACGATCATCGAAGCCTACGATTTTTTGCTTTACGTCATCGTCGCTCCGCTGGTTTTTGCGAAATTGTACTTTCCGTCCTCGGAACCGCTGGCCGGGACTTTGCAAGCGTTCGGCATTTACGCCGTCGGCTTTATCGCCCGCCCGGTCGGCGCGGCGCTGTTCGGGCATTTCGGAGACCGCATCGGGCGCAAGGTCACCTTGATCTCGACCTTGTTGTTGACTGGGCTTTCGACTTTTGCTGTGGGCTTTGTCCCGGGCTACGCCTCGATCGGCATCTGGGGTGCGGTCATCCTGACCGTCGTGCGGTTCATTCAAGGCCTCGGAATCGGCGGCGAATGGGGCGGCGCCACCTTGATTGCGATGGAATGGGCGAAAACCAACGCCCATCGCGGCTTCATCACCTCATGGCCGCAATGGGGCGGCCCGGCGGGATTGTTTCTAGCCAACCTCGCGGTGCTCGCGTTCAGCGCGATTTCGGGCGATCAGTTCCTGACCTGGGGCTGGCGCGTCCCGTTCTGGCTCTCGATCGTGATGGTCGGCGTTGGCCTCTACATCCGACTCGGCATCCTCGAGACGCCGATTTTCTCGCGCATTTTAGAGGAGCGCCGCGTCGAACGCACGCCGGTCATCGAAGTCATCAAGCGTCAGCCCAAGCAAATCGTCCTGTCCGCGCTGTGCCGGATGGCGGAGCAGGGCCCGTTTTATGTCTATGCCGCCTTTGTCTTCGTGTATGGAACCAAAGTCTCCGGCGCCTCGCGCGACTTCCTGCTCACCGCCGTTTTGGTCGCGACCGCCCTATCGGGCGTAACGACCCCGCTCGCCGGGCACATCTCCGACCGCATCGGCCGCAAGCGGATGTACCTGATCGGCGCGGTCACCACCGGGGTGTTCGCCTTCATCTATTTCGCAATGATGAACAGCATGGTTCCCGGGCTCGTTTTTCTCGCGATCGTGCTGTCCTTCATCCCGCACGACATGATGTACGGCCCCCAGGCGGCATTGATCGCCGAATGCTTCACCCCGCGGCTGCGCTACAGCGGCTCTTCGCTCGGTTACCATTTATCCTCGGTGATCGCCGGCGGTCCCGCCCCTTTGATTGCGACGGCTCTGTTCGCGGCGTTCGGGTCGGGCTATGTAGTGGCACTCTACATTCTGTTCTGCGCGATCGTCAGCATCAGCGCCACCGCCTTCCTGCCCGACTACACCAACCGCGACATCTCGCAGGAGCATGACGCGCTCGGGCCTGCACCGCAGGCCGCGATATCGTCGTGAGATCAACCGCAGCAGCCATGCGGCTGCACGATCGGCGCGTCATCTTCTGGCTGATTGCACCTTAGGCGTCCCTCGCGCTTAATTCCGTGATCTCGGGTCTGAGGAGAGCGGCGATGCTGGTGCTCAGGGGCGCAAGGCTGATCGACGGGACCGGCGCCGGGCCGGTGGCGCAGGCTGCGGTCGTTGTCGGCGGCGACCGGATCGAGGCGGTCGAGACCGGCGGCCATGGCGGCTGGCCGGCCGAGGCCGAGATCGTCGACGTGTCCGGCATGACGATATTGCCGGGGCTGATCGACACCCATGACCACCTGGCGATGCACGGCTACGATCTGGCGCGGCGCTGGGGCATCGACGAGCCGCAGACGACGCGCACCCTGCGCACCGCCAAGGTCTTGGGGCAGACCCTCGCCGCCGGCTATACCACGGTGCGCGATGCCGCCGGGCTCGACGCCGGGTTCAAGCGGGCGATCGACGAGGGGCTGATCGAGGGGCCGCGGCTGGTTTTGTCGCTGGTCATCGTCTCGCCGATCGGCGGCATCGGCGACCGGGTCAGCCCGGCCGGCTTTTCGTGCTGCGTGCCGAACGACCCGCTCTTGCCCGACGGCGTCGTCACCAGCCTCGCCGACGTGCGGCCGGTGGTGCGCCGGGTGGTGCGGGCCGGAGCCGACGTCATCAAATGCGCCACGACCGGCGGCGCCAGCTCGCGCCCGGGGCATGGGCCGATGGACGGCGCCTTCAACCTCGACGAGATGCAGGCATTGGTCGAGGAGGCGCACGCGCTCGACCGTCGGGTCATCTGCCACGCCTTGGGCGGGCGCGGGTTGAAGATCGCGGTCGAGGCCGGGGTCGATTCGATCGACCATGGCTGCTATCTCGACGATGAGCCGGAATTGATCGATCGGATGGCGCAGCAGGGCATCTTTTTCGTGCCCACCTTCGCGGTCTACGATTACCACCGCAAATCGCCATTGCCATATGTCCGCGAACGGGCCCGCGACCTTGAGGAGCACCATGTCGCGAGCCTGCGCCGCGCACTCGCCTCCGGGGTCAAGATCGCCGCCGGCACCGACGCCGGCGGGCACGGCCACCCGCCGAACGCGATCGAGATCGCCTGCCTGGTCCGTGCCGGGATGACCCCATTGCAGGCCCTGCGCGCGGCGACCGGCTGGGCCGCCGAATGCATCGGCCGCGGCCACGATCTCGGCACCATCGAAAAGGGCAAGCTCGCCGATCTGGTCGTCGTCAAGGGCGACCCGCTGGCCGATGTCGGGATATTGCAGAAGCCGGAGACTATCGCGCTGGTGATCAAGGGCGGCGAGATCGCTGCCGACCGCCTGAGCTCGCCCGAACGGCGGCGAGGCGCGACAACCTGAAAGGTCTCGCGACAGTGAGCGCCCCGGGCTAATGGGTCTGCGTCCAGCGACGGCGAATGCCTAAGATTTAATCGTTTGCCAACGGTACGATTGCGCCGAGACACCGTTTGTTGGATTGGCGCGGAATATGCGTCGCGCTGCTGCCGACAATGATTCGGACAGATTCATGGGTCGCTCGATCCTCGACGGTTACGATCCGCAGGGCTTCTACTGCGAGATGCTGGGCAATCCGGCGAGTGCCGCGGTCCGGGAGCGCCTGGCCGCGCTGTCGATGGCTGCGCTGAAGGAACGCGCCGCCGCCGCCAATGCCGAGCTCTATAATCTCGGGATCACCTTTACCGTCTATTCCGACGCCAAGACGATCGACCGGATCCTGCCGTTCGACGTGTTGCCGCGGGTGCTCTCGGCGGCCGAATGGCGGCATATCGAGAGCGGCATTGTGCAGCGCATTACGGCGCTCAACCTGTTGCTCGACGATATCTACCACGACCGGAAAATTCTGCGCGACGGCATCGTCCCAGCCGATCTGATCCTCGGCAACCACAATTATCGCCCGCTGATGCAGGGCGTCGAGGTGCCGCACAAGGCCTATATCAACATCTGCGGCACCGATATCGTGCGCGACGAAACGGGCGCCTTTCTGGTGCTCGAGGACAATGCGCGCACCCCCTCGGGCGTCAGCTACGTGGTCGAGAACCGGCACATGATGCTGCGCGCCTTCCCCGATCTGCTCGACGATATCGGCCTGCGCGGAATCGACAATTACGGCGCCAGGCTGATCGCCGCGCTGCAGGAATTGGCGCCGCCCGGAACCGCCGACCCGCAGGTCGTGCTGCTGTCGCCCGGCACCTACAATTCGGCCTATTTCGAGCATGTCTTTCTCGCCCGCGAGATGGGCGTGCCGCTGGTCGAGGGGCCCGATCTAGTGGTCGAGGATGAGCGCGTCTATATGCGCACGACCGGCGGCCTGGCGCGGGTCGACGTGATCTATCGCCGGGTCAACGACGATTTTCTCGACCCCGAGGCGTTCATTGCCGAGAGCAGGCTCGGGGTGCGCGGGCTGATGCGGGCCTATCGCGCCGGCAATGTCGGTCTGGCCAATGCGATCGGCACCGGGGTCGCCGACGACAAGGCGGTCTATGCCTATGTGCCGCGGATCATTCGCTATTATCTGGGCGAGGAGGCGATCCTGCACAACGTCGAAACCCATATCTGCCGCGAGCCGCAAGCCCTGCGCTATACCCTCGACCATCTGGCCGAGCTAGTGGTCAAGCCGGTCGGCGAAGCCGGCGGCTACGGCATCACGGTCGGCCCGAAGGCGAGCCGGGCCGAGCTCGACGATTGCCGCGCGAAGCTTCTCGCCGACCCCGCCAATTATATCAGCCAGCCTTGTATCAACCTGTCGGTGGCGCCAACCTTGATCGATGGCCGCATCGAGGCCCGCCATGTCGAACTGCGGCCGTTCGCGGTCACCGGGGCAAGCACCTGGGTATTGCCCGGCGGGTTGACCAGGGTGGCGCTGCGCCGCGGCTCGCTCGTCGTCAACTCCTCGCAGGGCGGCGGCTCGAAGGATACCTGGGTCCTTGGCTGACGTTCTGCTCGCCCGCTATGCGGATTGCATCTTTTGGCTCGCGCGCTATGTCGAGCGCGCCGAAAATCTGGCGCGCATCCTCGACGTCAACGAGACGTTCTCGCGCGACAGCCATGGCGGCCAGAACTGGCGCTCGATCATCCAGCTGAATTCCGACGAGGAGCGCTTTTTCGAAGGCGGACGCAAGGTCTCGGCCCAGAGCGTGCTCGAATTCTACGTCGTCGACGCCGACAACCCGACCTCGATCGTCAGCGCCATCCATAGCGCGCGCGAGAATGCCCGCACCTTGCGGCCGCTGATTTCGACCGAGATGTGGACGCAGCTCAACGTCTTTTACAATCACCTGGCTGCGATCGGGGTGGCCGATCTGGCTCCCGGCCGGCTGGCCGGGCTGCTCACGATGATCAAGGAAGCCTGCCAGACCCACACCGGCATCACCGAGGGCACGTTTTTCCGCGACCAGGGATGGTATTTTTATCAGCTCGGCCGGTATATCGAGCGCGCCGACCAAACCACGCGGCTGCTCGACATCAAATACCATCTGCTGCTGCCCGACATTGCCGATGTCGGCTCGCCGACCGACGTCAGCCAGTGGAACGCGCTGCTGCGCTCGGCCGCCGGCTATCACGCCTATCGCCGGCTGCACGCGGCCAGCACGACCCCGGCGCGGGTCGCGGGCTTTCTGCTGCTCAACCAGGCCTTTCCACGCTCGGTGCATCATTGCGTGCGCGAAGTCGGGCAGCTGCTGGGCGGTGTCAAGTCGCGTTATGCGCTGCGTGGCGGCAATGACGCCGCCGAGGAGCTCGACCGCTTGCGCGCCGTCCTCGGCACCCTCACCATATCAACGATCCTGAGCGAGGGGCTGCACGAGTTCCTCGATTTGATCCAACAGCAGCTGATCGCGGTCAGCCGCGATCTGTCGATCGCCTTTTTCGGCTACTCGCCCGAGGCCTCGCAGACGCAGACCGCGATCGGCTAACAGGCAGGTGCGATGCCGATCATCACCGTGCGTCACGTGACGACCTACCGTTATAAGCAGCCGGTGGCCTTTGGCGAGCACCGCATGATGCTGCGGCCGCGCGACAGCTACGACCAGCGGCTGCTCGACAGCAGGCTGGCGATCACCCCGGAGCCCGCCGACATGCGCTGGGTTCACGATGTCTTTGGCAATTGCGTCGCGATTGCAAGGTTCGGCGGGCGGGCGGCGGAGCTGCGGTTTGAGAGCGTGATCCGGCTCGACCACTCGGCGAGCAATGTCCTCGATTTTCAGATCGAGGACTATGCGACGCGCTATCCGTTCACCTATGGCGCCGACGAGATGCCGGATCTGTTGCGCCTGGTCGAGCGCCAGTATCTCGATCCCGAGCACGAGATCGACCGGTGGGCCCAGCAATTCCTGCGGCATGACGGGCGCAGCGACACCTCCGAGCTGCTGGCTTCGATGACCCGGGCGATCCGGCGCGACCTGGTCTACGAGGCGCGCGAGGAGAGCGGCGTCCAGGACCCGGTCAAGACGTTGCACCAGGGGAGCGGCAGCTGCCGCGACTTTGCGGTGCTGATGATCGAGGCGGTGCGCTCGCTCGGGCTCGCCGCCCGCTTTGTCAGCGGCTATCTCTATGTCCACGAAGGGCGCCGCCGCCGCCGGGTCGGCGGCGGGGCCACCCATGCCTGGCTCGAAGTTTACCTGCCGGGCGCCGGCTGGATCGAGTTCGATCCGACCAACGGCATCGTCGGCAACCACGATCTGGTCCGCGTCGCCGTGGTCCGCGACCCGCGCCAGGCGGTGCCGATTTCCGGCAGCTGGACCGGCTTTCCCTCGGATCATCTCGGCATGACTATCGAGGTCGAGGTCACCGCCGAGCCGGAGGCGGGCATCGTGTCCGAATCGTCGCCGGAACGCCGCCCGCAACCCGCCTCGGGTTGACGAATCACCGCAGCACACCTGGACATTGTCGCGGCGCCGCCCGTATCATCGCGCTTGGGATGTCCCGCCAGCGCCTGCTGCGCAGAGGGGGTTGTGAGCCGTGACCGACCGGCAAGGCCACCCGCGGCATCGAGCGCAAAATATCGGCGGCGCGTCTCTCGGTGAACGGCGGTGGCCGACCTATCTGTGGATCACCGCACTGTTGCTGTTCATCCTCGTGGCCCTGGCCGGCGGGATCATCTGGTACAACTCGAAAAAGTCGAGCGAGCTGGCGCTCTCCGCGGCGCAGCGTCTGATGCAGCAAGCCGACGAAAAGATCAGGGACCGGATCAAGCTCCTGTACGACCCGATGTATGCGATCGTCGGCATCGCTACCCTGGTGCCCGGCCTGACCACCCCGGCGATCAAGGACGACCCGAGCGCCATGGCCCTGATGCAGCGGGCGCTGCGGATCTACCCGCAGATATTGTCGCTCTATGTCGGGTTCGACAACGGCGACTTTTTCATGCTGACCCATATCGCCGGTGAGAAAGCCAGCGCCCTGCGCAAGGCGCTGCAGGCTCCCGCCGAGGCCGTCTTTGCCAATGAGGTGATCACCACCAATGCTGCCGGGGCCGATGCCGCCGGGGCCAATGCCGCCGGCGGGCGCACCGTGCGGTGGGTCTTCCTCGACAAGGATGGCGCCATCGTCGGGCGCCGCGATCCTGCCCCCGCGGCCTTCGATCCCCGTCAGCGACCCTGGTACGGCGCGGCCAAACGCACCAATGTCGTCGAGCACAGTGATCTTTACATCTTCGCTTCGAGCGGCGAACCCGGTTTCACCCTGAGCCGCAGCTTCAAGGGGCCGACCCCCGGAGTGATGGGCGCCGATCTCGCCGCGGTCGATCTGGCGGATTTTTTGCGCGAGCAACGCATCACCCGGGGCAGCACCGCATTTATCTTCACCAAGAAGGGCGAAATTATCGCGTTGCCGGATCAGGCCCGCGTGACCCAGGCGATCCACGCCAAGGGCGAGACCATGACGGTCCCGCCCAAGATAACCGATCTGCACGACCCGGTGATCGACGGGTTGGTTGCCGCCTACCGGAACAAGCCGATGTCCGGAACCCGCGTCTACGAGGTCGCCGGCCGCGGCTATATCGGCCGGGTGGTCGAGATCCCGCCGCGCTACGGGCGCAATCAACTGCTGGCGATCACCGTGCCGGTCGACCAGATCGAAAAGCCGATCATCGATATCCGCAACGACACCCTGCTCTATTCGATCGCGTTTCTGGTCTTTGCCTTGCCCCTTTATGTGACTCTCGTCGTCGCCTGGATCGACCGTCGGCTCGAGCAACGGGCGTACCGGCCGCGGTTCCGCGACGATGAATGATGCGGCGAAAATCGCCCGTAGATAATAAGTCTAAGGTTGTGGGCGACCCTTTTCTAACGGTAGTATATTAATCGTCTGACACGTGGAGGACAGCGATGGACAGCGATATGTCGCGGCGCGTTATCGCCGAGTTCTTCGGGACGTTCTGGCTGGTGTTCGGCGGCTGCGGCGCCGCAGTCCTGGCCGCCGGGTTCCCCAATTTCGGGATCGGCTTTCTCGGTGTCGCGTTTGCATTCGGCCTGACGGTTTTGACCATGGCCTATGCCGTCGGCCACATCTCGGGCGGTCATTTCAACCCGGCGGTCACGATCGGCTTGTGGTGCGCCGGGCGCTGTGCCAACAAGCACGTCATTCCCTACGTCATCATCCAGGTCATAGGCGCCATCGCCGCCGCCGCGGTGTTGTGGGTGATCGCCTCGGGCAAACCGGGGTGGGTCCCCGGCGGTTTTGCCTCCGATGGCTATGGCGATCTAAGCCCCGGAAAATACGGTCTACCCGCTTGCTTTGTTACCGAAGTGGTAATGACGTTCTTTTTCCTGTTCGTCATCATCGGCACCACCTCGAAGGGAGCGGCCACCGGCTTTGCCGGAATTCCGATCGGGCTCGCCTTGACGTTGATCCATCTGGTGTCGATCCCGGTCACCAACACCTCGGTCAATCCGGCGCGCAGCACCGGGCCGGCGTTGTTTGCCGGCGGCGCTTATATCAGCCAGCTCTGGTTGTTCTGGTTGGCGCCGATCCTCGGCGCGGTCATCGCCGGGCTGTTGACCCGCTACATGTACGAGCGCGAAGCGATCGTCGACACGGTCGTCGTCGAGGAAAGGCAGGTGACCCCTTATTAGTGAGTTGAGCACCTTGCCGGGCTAATCCGGCCATCGCCGGTGCACCCAGAGCCACTGCTCGGGGCGGTCGCGAATCCACCTCTCCAGGATGGCGTTGACCCGCGCCGTCAGCTCCGCGACGGCCGCATGCGGGGCTCTGCCACGCGGCAGAGGCAGGGGCGGAAACACGGTCAACCGGAAATGCGCGCCGTCGAGGCGCTCGACCCGGGCGGGCAGCACGTCGCAGTCAAAGCGCAGCGCCAGCGAGGCCAGAGCCGGGGCGGTCATCGCCGGCCGTCCGAAAAACGGCGCCGGGATGCCGTCGTTCATTTTCTGGTCGGCCAGTAGTGTCAAATGTTCGCCACGGGCGAGGGCAGCAACCGCGCGGCGCGCCCCGGCCGAACCCTTCGGGACATATTCGCCGCGGTCGCCGCGAAGCCGAGAGATCAGCCGGGCGACCAGCGGGTTGTTCGCCGCCCGGTAGATCTGGGTGACCGGCGCTCCATATTGGGCCGCCGCCAACGCGCCGATCTCCCAATTGGCGAGATGGCCGGAAAAGATGATCATTCGTCGCCCGGCAGCAACCGCCCGGTCCATGTGTTCAAACCCGTGGGTTTCGACCCGCCCGTCCGGCGCGAACACGCGAATCCGGCGCAAATGCGGGTACTCGGCGGCGACCCGTCCGAGATTGTCCCACATGCCGGCGACGATCTCTTCGATGGCACTGTCGGCGAGATCGGGAAAAGCGCGGCGCAGATTGATCCGGGCTCGCTTCGAGATGCCGAGAAACGGGCCGACGCGCCGGGCGAGCGCGCCGCCGATCGCCGAGGCCCGATCGATCGGCAATTTTCCCAGGCCGCCAAACGCCAGCGCCGCTCCCAACCCTTCCAGCCGCTGGCCGAGCGGCAGCCGCTCGGCGCGGCTATCGGGACGAGCCGCGTCCATCGCCGCCGGGTGAGGCCGCGACCGAGGCGAGGAGCCGAGTCAACGCCGCGGGATCGGGCCAATCGATCTCGATTTCGAGCACGTCGACGCCGCTTCGCGCCGCAACCGGCAACCGCACGAAATCCTTGGCCGTCGTCACCAGTTGGGCGCGGTCGCGGTCGGCAGCCCGGCTCAGCTCGATTATTTCGCCCGGTGTGTAGGGATGATGGTCGCGAAATTTGCGCGCGCCTTCGAGCTCGGCGCCGAGCGAGCGCA
>Ga0210398_10001086_pt1 | contig 29145 bp, 27 predicted proteins | sample IncBWC4OmetaG_FD_161047 | JGI IMG/M metagenome (GOLD analysis project Ga0210398, IMG submission 161047) | Forest soil microbial communities from Barre Woods Harvard Forest LTER site, Petersham, Massachusetts, United States - Inc-BW-C-4-O | ecosystem: Environmental > Terrestrial > Soil >... | reverse complement strand
CAGCCGCTGCAGGTCGGTGAGAATGTCGGATGCGTGGTGGTAACGCAGCTCACGATCTTTCTCCAAACACTTGTTGATGATCTCTTCGAGTTTCGTGGGAATATCTGGGTTCAGCCGCACAGCAGCAGTGGGTGTCGAGTCAAGGATGGCTTTGAAGATCACGCCCGAACTTTCGCCGCGGAAGGGGAGTTGGCCGGTCGTCATTTCGTACAGCACTGCGCCGAACGAGAATAAGTCGGTGCGGGCATCCAGTTCTTTCGCCCGCACTTGTTCTGGCGACATGTAGGCGATGGTCCCAATTGCCTGGCCGGGGCTGGTGAGGTGTTCTTCTAGCGTGACCGTCGTTTGTCCTGCCGCTTGGGATTGACTTCCGGATTCGTGAATCGGCTGCGTCACCTTCGCCAGGCCGAAATCCAGAATCTTGGCGTGTCCGCGCTTGGTGACGAAGATGTTGGCGGGCTTGATGTCGCGATGAATGATCCCGGCGCTGTGCGCCGCGTCCAGCGCGTCGGCAATCTCAATCCCCAGCGACAGAATCTGCTCCGTCTCTATCGGACGGCCGCCGATGCGATGCTTCAGCGTCATCCCGTCCAGGTACTCCATCACCAGAAACGACTGATCGCTGTTCTTGCCGATCTCGTGGATGGTGCAGATATTGGGATGGTTCAGGGCAGAGGCCGCACGTGCTTCGCGCCGGAAGCGCTCGAGGGCTTGCGGGTCCTTCGCCACGTCATCGGGCAGGAACTTGAGAGCGACGAAGCGGCCGAGGTCGGTGTCTTCGGCCCTGTAGACCACACCCATGCCGCCCCCGCCGAGCTTCTCGACGATGCGATAATGCGAAATGGTCAGGCCAATCATTGGGCTGAAATCTTAGGACCGGGGCTAGGGCAAGTCAATGCAGGCGTGCAAGTTGGCGGGGGGCGGCGGGCGGGGCGCTAAACATCGCATATCGGCTGGAAATAGCCAAAGGTCGGGACTGACGCGTAAGCTCGTCGGCAACCAGTGTCGTGGTGGGGAAGGCGTGACTTCATGGGCATGGGGAGAAATAAACGGTCGCCTGGACTTACGACCTTCCCCCTAAGGGCAACAAGCAAACAAGTAAAGTTAAGAGACAGGGAGCCCACCCATTGCTGATCAGGGTGACGCCGGAGACAGCACACGGCAGTTATTCGAGTGAGCGGCACACAAACACCGACTTGAGTCAGAGAGATCTCAAATCACCCACCGTCCAGGCAGCCCCTGTAACCAGGAAAGTCAGCGCGAACTCGGACCAATTGAAATGCGCTTGGGGGTGGTGAGAGATCAGGCGCGGAACCCACACCAGCACGCCAAAAAAGGCCAGCATAACAGTCATCAGACGCATTGCAAGCCGCGCCCATCGATTGATGAGAATGGCAATTGCAGCGAGCGCAAACGCGATCGTCGTAAGGATCGCCCAAAACATCTGGTTGGGCGGAATCCAGTTTGGAACCAGGGGAGTTGTGAAACGAAGAAGGAGTGCCTGACCCAGTGTAAAGGAAATGGCACAGACGCCGAGTCCAAGGCGCGCCAGTCGGCCGAACCACCGAGCCCTTCGGCGATCCGCCTCAGTCGCAGCGTACAGCGCAAATGCGCCGCAGAATAAGGAAAAGAACAGGAAGAAGCTTCCCCCGTATCGCTCATAGGAATTGGTCGCGGCAATAATGAAAGGGACGCAGGCCAGAGAGAAACACAGATAGACAATACAAAGTACGACCGAAGCCAGGCGCGCAGTCCGAGGGTAAAGCACCCCAACTCCACCGGCAATTTGTGCGGCCATCAGACACCCACCGATGATGGTGCTAAAAGGCAGGCTCCAGAGATGTTGCAAGCTTTGCCAGGTATCAGCGTCGTGCCACATGAGTGCGATGACGCCGAACAGCACTGCCGATGCCCCAAAGACCACCCGCCCGTAGAACGCCGTTTTCATACCGAGAAAATAACAGATCGATCAGACTGGATGGTATGAAGTTGCTCCAGATACCGCGCTACGGCCAGCACTAGGCGGCAAGTTGGCGTTAAATCGCCTGGTTACAGCAGTGGACTGTCGCCCTCAGTCGGCTGCCGGCAACAATTGAGGCCGACGGCGCTAACGAAGTTCTCTCTCCGCCAAAAAGCGGCTTTGGCACTCCTTGGCTTGTGCGAGCACCGCCGGGTATTCCGATGCTTTGCGAAACGCCGTTAATATCGGATCGAGTTGCAAGCCGTCGTACGCGCAGTATCCACCTTCGATCGCGGATTGCAACAGACGCGCCGTGAACTTATTTCCCAGACAACGGTTGAACATCCCTGCCTGGCTGAATTTTGGCTCCGGGTCGCGATAGGCGAAGACTTCCTTTTCGAACTGCTCCAGAATTTGCTGGGATCCCGGAGGCGGCGGCGTTTCGTAGCAAGCCAGTTGCGCGCGCGTGTGGAAGAATGAACTTTCCGGCATTTTGCGCAATCGCTCCACTGCCTCGCTCGTCTTACCCTCTCGCAGCAATAGATGTATCTCCACGTTATTGGACCACTCCGATCCTGCATCCAGCTTCAAGAAATCTCTTGCCTGCTCGAACTGTCCGGTCGTGAGGAAAAGAGCCGCGCACGAGCGGAACTGATAATTGCCCGGATCGAGCCGCACTGCTGTTTCGCACTCCTGTGCAGTTTCTTTGGACAAACCCGCGTATCGCAGCACGTAAGACAAGGTGAAGTGTGCGAAGCCGCTCTGCGGGCGGTTCTCCACCATTTTCTTTGCCTCCTGGTAGGCCTGGGCCAGCTTTCCCGCATCGGTGTCGAGACTGGCAATTTGCTGGGCGGCATCCTCCAGGTTTGGATCCAGAGTAAGCGCACGTCGCAGAGCGGGCATGGTGCGCGACATGGTGCCGGTGGCCCCAACCCCGTATTCCTCTTCGAAGTAATAGCGCTTCCCCAATGCAGACCACGCCGGAGCATATGCAGGATCCAGTCCTACCGAGCGTTCCAGCATTCGGATTCCTTCGCGGTTTTGCTCGCCATCATGAGCCAGCGCAACGCTCCGCAGGTATAAGTCATAGGCTTCCTCGTTTGTGGGCCGCGTTCCTTTGTCATTCGCTACATTGGTCGCACCCAGCGCCGGGATCAGACCTTGCCGCACTTTTGAGGTGATCTGCTCCCTTGTCGCCACCAGGTCTTCAGCGGGCAGGTTCATCGTCTCTTGCCACAAGACGCGATCATCGTCCACATCGACGGCTTCCAGAGTGAGTTGCAGTTTGTCGCGAACCTTCTGATAATGTCCGGTCACGATCTGCCCGACGTGCATGTCTTTTCCAGCCTGCTGCAAGTCCACGTCTGCCCTGGCATATTTTCCCGTGGTCGCGAATGGGCGAATCGATAGAGTCCGCACCGAACTCAATGTCGTCGCAACTTCATCGGGCAAAGCCATGCGCAGGAAATCTTCTTCCTTATCCGCGCCGAGATTTTGAAAGGGTAAGACCGCAATCGTCACCGGACCAGCCGACGTTCGCCCAGCGGCAGGAGTTGATGTCTCACGCCAGCGCCACAGCAACAATCCAACTAGCACAAAGAGCAGGGCAGCACTCAGCCCCCAGATCCAACGATTCTGGGGCACTATTGGTGTCGCTGGAACAGCCAGGCTCCCCGACGACGGAGCAGAGCCCGTATCCCTGCGCGCTCGCGTGAGGTCAGCTCTTATATCTGAGGCGTGCTGGTAACGCACCTCGCAATTCTTCTCGAGCGCCTTCTGGATCACCCTGTCGAGTTCTGCCGGAAGTTGTGGATTTAGCCGTCCGGGCGCAACTGGTATTCCATGCAGTACCGCGTCAATAACCGCTCCAGAAGTATCGCCACCGAAAGGCAGGCGTCCCGTCGTCATCTCGTAGAGCACGATGCCGAAGGAAAACAGGTCCGTGCGGGCATCGACCTGTTTGCCCAGCACCTGCTCGGGTGACATGTACGACATCGTCCCCAATGTAGACCCCGGGCTGGTGAGATGATCGTCTTCTGACAGTGTGTTCGCTGAGGCGATGCGGCTGGCGGAGGAATTTCGCTCCACCACTTTCGCGAGTCCGAAGTCGAGAATCTTCGCATGCCCACGCTTGGTCACGAAAATATTGGCTGGCTTGATATCTCGATGCACGATCCCTTCGCCGTGTGCCGCATCCAACCCGTCGGCAATCTCGATCCCCAGCGACAGGGTCAACTCCATTTCCATCGCGCGCCCGGCGATCGCGTGCTTGAGTGTGGCACCGTCGAGGAACTCCATGGCCAGGAAAGCGCGCCCGTTTTCTTCTCCGACGTCGTAGATCGTGCAGATATTCGGATGATTGAGCGCCGATGCCGCCTGCGCTTCGCGCTGAAAACGTGCCAGGACCTGGGGGTCGCTGGCCACATCATCGGGTAAAAACTTCAGGGCTACAAAACGATGCAGCCGCACGTCTTCAGCTTTGTAAACCACTCCCATCCCCCCTCCGCCGAGCTTCTCGACGATGCGGTAATGCGAAATGGTCTGGCCGATCATGGAGTGGTGCAATGCTAGGCGCGATGTCAGTGCAAGTCAATGAAAGCCATGGAGTTGGCGGCTCAAGGGATAGTTGGCGATAAATCTTAGATTCCTAAATCGCCATTCCATTGACCTTCAAAAAGGCGAACAAAAGGGGCGCATTGGGGTGCTTGTCGCCAGGCACACGCAGGCTGAAGGAATGCGCCTCAGAGTTGCCCTGCGATCGCAACGGCCAGCTCGTTTTTCTGTTTGGGTGTTCCCTCCCCATCCAGAAAATAACGGACTTTGCCCTTGCGGACATGCAGTCCACGCTCCTTGTCCAAATAAGCTTCGTCTCCCACGCCACTCACGATAGTTGATCCGTCTCCAAGGTAACTCTTCAGCTTGGCAAAGAGGTCAAGCGATGCCGTTGGCGAGGGATCGACGTATACACGGAATAACAAGAGGCGCAGCGCCCCTGACCCATACTTGCAATCGGTTCCTTCATTTGTGTTCCGGAATGGCCGTGGAGCAACACTCTTTGTCGGAGAACTGTAAGCGTATCCTAATGTCTTGCTTACCATCGCAGAGGGCAGGAGCGAGCACAAGTCGGACGGGGGGTCGGCTGCCCTGGCCAGTTCGCCGGAACATGCGACAAGCAGCAGCACGACCATCCACGAGAGTTGCTTCAAGTACGCCATGGAAAGCTCTCCTTTCGTACTCAGGCCGAAAATTATACCGGACTGCGCTGCTCCGACAGCCAGATTTTCAAGATCCCTCCTTTGATCTATTGCAACGGTTTGCGGTGTCAATTGGCGAAAAAATCGCCATTGCGCGTTTTGCCCTCAAGAAAGGCGAACAGGCGGCGCAGGCTTGTGCTAACGCTGATTACGTCAGTCGCGAGAAAGCTCAGACCAAATCAGCCGAAACGGTGTCTATTATCTAGAGAGTAGGTCGAAAGTCGGTATGCGTCGTGGTCATTAAGACGTTACGGAGTGCGCGGCTATTCATCAGTTTCGCGTTGATTCTAGTTGCGGCCTACTTGATGCTCTCCCTCTATGGACTTCTGCAATTAAGGCGCGCTCGAAGGCTGGTTAACGCCGTGGAGGAATTGCCGATCGGAGCGCCTATCCCGAAACAGCTAGAAGGGGAATTTCACAATCTGAGTTGCAAGCCAGATTGGGGCGTGGGCTGTCACACAGCCGTGAGCAACTTGCCGTTTGTGAACTTCTTTGCAGTGGGGCGCAGGCTACCACCGAGACTGGCACCAGCAATCTGGTGGGGTGTTATTGCTCGGATTGTTTTTGACGCCAACGGCAACGTGCTTTGGAAACAAGTGGGCATCGACGACGGGCAGTACCATCAAGACTTGTCCGTTTCGATCCTCGTGCGAAAAGATGCTAATCTTTTCGACCCCTGTGAGAACCGGAGCGTAGCAAAGCATCCGGGATACTCATCGTCCCGAGCGATGCGCACCGGAGCCCTCGTCGTCGAAATTTCTCCCGACACGAACCGAGACCTTGTGCATCGGGCGTTTGACGTCCGGTTAGAATGTCTGAACAGCATCCGAGGCTGCACGACTCTTGGGGATATCGCACCCGCCGCATGGCAGGATAGCCATTACCATCCTGAGAATGAGGAACCGTTTTATCAACAGTGGTCCGATAGTTGTCGTGAACGGCGGTCTGGTCATCGCGGCAAGTGACGCTCTTGCCCTGAAGGCGAATACGTGCAACTGTCGTAATATCTCTCGTTTGCGCTCATCGAGGCCGAAAAAGGCGTAGCAAAAGCGCAAGCTTGTGCTATCGCCGGTGCCCTTCCATTCCTTCTCGCAGGAGGGCAGGTATTGAGTCTCCCAAAAATCAACCACCTTCACATCCTCGGTGGTGACAGTCGGTGCGGTGCTCACCTTCGTGAGTTCCTTTTGGCGAAGCAACCTGACGGCGTCGCAGGTTGCGGTGCCGTGCTCGCAGTCTTTGTCGGCCAACTTCACCGATCTGCGAACCCTGACGGTCTCCCCATCACGCATTTCGCTCTGGTAATATTGCAAGTACCATGCACCGTGCTGAAGGTAAACGTGGCCTCTGCCGTGTTCGCTCTTGTGGCGCTTCGACTTTTCGCGCTGCTGAGTTTGCTTCATGGACAGAGAATCGCGCAATAGCCGACGGCACCAAAGTGCCATGTCTGTTGACTTGCTTGTAAGTTGTTTACTTTGCGTGGTTTACAGCGAAGTGGCGGCGTAGCTCAGGTGGCTAGAGCGACGGTCTCATAATCCGTAGGTCCGTGGTTCGAGTCCACGCGCCGCCACCAATTCCTTCAACAACTTGCGAGAGGCCCGGCGGGACCTCCGTTTCGCTTGGTTGCGCGGCGCGTGATGGAATCTAATTCCGGCCTAACGATGGAAGCACCCTCCGGCTGCGGCCAGCGAATCGCAAACCCGGATTCAACGGCTCAACGCCTCCCGGTCGAGCATGAGCGGAATTCACCGCGAGCCACTGCCTGCTGATCAGCCTGCTCTCTCTGTTGATCGAGTGCGACCGCCGAGTCTGCCGCGGAAAATGGCGCCAGACCAGTCACAGGACGCGGCGGTGCTGCTACTGCATCCGGGGGCGCGCTCGGCAACAGAGAGAGCAGGCTGGTCAGGCTGAGAAGCAGGCCGCTTTGGGTTCCCTCTAACGAAAGAAGAAAACTGGGCAGCATCCTTGACGATGCTGCCCTTTTCTCGCAGTTACCGGGTTTTGCGCCAACCTGGTTGGCCAGAGTAGACTTTCTTGGCTTTCGGTCCGTACTCACGCGACGGTCTTTCAACGTGAAACGAATCCCGGCCTCGATTAACCATAACTGTAGGGATGGCGTTTGTGGCAGAAATCTTCTTTTGTCCGCAGTGCTCCGTCTGAGGTGACGTATGTATAGGACGCTCTGTTTGGGAATGGAGGGGCACGACGTTTGCATTTTGCAGGCGACGCTTAATTCGTTGTCGTCGCAATCAGCGCCGCTGACAATTGATGGCATTTTCTGGTCGAGGACAATGGCGCGCGTAAAAGATTTCCAACGCGAGAACCAACTTGATGTCGATGGAATTGTCGGCCCCATCACCTGGGGAAGATTGCTCGAGGATGGCCCGGCTCCGGGTCCGGATTCCCTGTTATGCGGCGTTTTTTGTGATAATGGCAATGCTCAACACTTGAATTCGACAGAGCTCACTGCCTTGACCCAATCCGTGTCCTCGAACTCAGGAAGTTCCCTCGTGGGCTCGTCGGCCGGGTCTAGCATGCTTGGTTTCAGTCTGCCAAAGCTGCCCTCGCTGCCTAAGGTAACCCTGCCGAAATTCAGACCCCTTGTCGGCAGTCCCGAAGAACCGATCGCCACGTCGGTTTATGGCAGCAGCATTGACCACTCAACCGTCTTCTTCTCAGACAAGACCGGCATTGGGGGTAGAGCTTTTACGGTCTCGGTGCCCGCCACACTGCTAACTCCAGCCAGGCAGGTCATGAACGTTGGCCCGGCACCGTCTCACGATACCGTTCAGCATGAGCTCGCCCATGTTTGGCAAGCGCAGCATTCTACAGATCCCACTCTCTACATGAGCAACTCGATCGAAAGCCAGGGGCTGGCGGAAGCCGCGAACTTCGCCTTCAAGAAGAAGACCTTCTCCGCCTACGGCTACCGGCCGGGAAAGAAGTTCAGCGAATATGCGGCGGAGCAAATCGCCGAACAGGCTGAGAACAATGAAACGGCGATCCTCTCTCACATGAGATCGATCGCCCCGGGCAAGGTGGACCCTGACAACGACCTCAGCCTCGGTACTCCGCGCATCGAAGACACTAGCGCTCCTGGCGTCAAGATCTGAGCTCCGGCTCGATTAGGGTGTTTAGCCATGCTGTTCAAAAAATATTGGATTCACGGCCTTTGGCTGTTATCTCTACCGGCGTATTGGTGGGCCGGCATGAGTCCAGACACCTATGCCAATGCTGCGCTCCATGTTTATCCTGCCTACCCTGTCCGAGGAGTTCTGACTTTCATCGCGATCACAACCGTCGAATTGTTGGTTCTTTACGCGATAATTAGACCCGCGACCTATTCGCGTTCGTGGAAGCGTGCTGCCGCTGGCCTGCTGCTGTTTTTTCCCTGGCTGGTTGTTTGTGCAGTTTTGCTAATGCACCAACCCCCGTATGTTTTCCTGCACTTCGTGTGGCTTCTGCTGTTCAATGTGATCCTGGGCGTGATCTGCCTTTATTCACTTGTCGCTGGCTTGACTCGGCACTCCGCGGGATAGCCTACGCTCCGTCGACATTCTCGCCCTTATACGAAGATTTTTCAGTGACGCCTACGGATACCTTTGTCTCTCTCCATCCACGACCGGTGCAGCTAACTTAGCTTAAATAGGCTGTTCCCGGCATTTGCTGTTGGAACACTCCATAATGCATTGATCTGGACGAGGTCTGAAACTCACCATCAACACCGGGCAATTTAATGTATAGAAGAATCAAAATCTCGCGTTCGGAGTGACAGGGGCGTGTGATCAGAAGGCCAGGCTATTGCAGCAACTGTCGCTCATCTGTTGCCGTGCCTTCTTCGAGGACATCCGTGTCTGATTCCAGCCTCTTCACTTCGTTCGTTGTGCAGATGTCCAGCCACGATCCTACGGGGCAATCAGATAGTTCCCAGTCCCGTTTCAGTAGCGACAGAGACCACTTCCACGCAGCGCAGACTTGGTTCTTCACCCGGAGACTCAAATCGGAACGCATTGTAGGACAGCCCAAAGACCCCGGGGGCCACTATGTTAGCAAACCCCCCGTAGGGACAGGCTTGATTGCTGCTTCAGTTCAATGGGCAGAGGCAATCATGCGGAAGATTGATAAGGTTTTCTCGGGCTGAGGATTCACTTCCCCGCCGCCGCAGCACCGCGTGTACTTCTTGCCAACAATTTTGACTGCATAGTTGGCAGCGTGGTCGAGAACTCAAGTTGCTCTGGCCATTGCCACGCCACCCTCGCGTACACGATGTCATCGCCGCTTGAGCCGAAGATTCTGATTCCGTTTTTAAAGTTGCCCGGCGTATCCACTGCGACCCACTCAGCGACCTCATCGTGGACATGCAGCCAGTACAAACCCAGCCAAACCTCCGACCCATCGTTAAGGCTGCCGTAGAAATCTCCTGAAGTCGTTCTCGCAAAGCCGGATGCCTCCAAATCGCTAGGGCTGCCGTATGGGAGTTGAATGGGATACGTGCGGAAGGAGTTCGCCTCTTCGTCGTATACGACGAACTGACACCGCTCTCCGTAGTAAACCCATGTCTTGTGAGCCGTGCACGCCACGGCGGTGCCCCCTTCGACGTGGTGTCCAAAAAGCACGCGGTTGCCAATCGCTGTCCATTCCGGGGCAACCTTCAGCAATCCCTGCGTAAAGCTGTAATGCCTGAGTATCGAATAGGAAGGATAGAGACGACGATTGTCGGACAGGAAGTCCCACCCAAAGACCCAGACGGTGCCATCCTCGGCGGGACAAGTCATTTCTGCCATGAATGGGAACGTAGTGATCTGCCGTATGACCCTGCCCGAATTGTCCAACAGCGCCACGAATGAACTTGGCGTCCCGGCCTTGTCGACGACCGTGGCAGTAGCGACAGCGCCGCCGTCTTTGGTCGCAGCCGCATCCGTGACGCGAATCCTGTCCAAGTTCGGCGCAGTGAGGGTCGTCTTGAATGCGACTGTGCCGTCGCGGTTGGTCATGGCCACATTGGGCACTTCGCCGTGGGAGTAGATGCTGTGATACGTCGCGTGGTCATTCCACCAATGTGGCCCGTCAAGCTGCTCGGTGATGCTGACGGCGACCTTCACGCTTGCATGAGATGGCGGCAGAAGGTGTGTTTCGAGCTTTGTCGAGTGTGGCGTGGGAGCTACACTTTGCTGGGCTTGCGCCAAACCCACCAAGAGTAGAACGACGAGGGCACATGAAATTCGGCGCATGGGCGATCCTCCTGCCGAAATTCTACTACACCGAACAGGAGCCACACTCATCGTCATCGAAGGTGAGCCGCCGGGCTGATTGTTGAAGACTCGCCTCTCGAAATCCCCGACTGGGGCCGAACAGACGGCGCAAACTTGCGCTATGGTCTGTTTTCGAAGTTAAGGTTGGCGTTCAGTTGCCCAGTACTCGGAGCGTGCCCTTAGTACTAAGTCCTTTCGGGAGTCGCGCAGACGGACTCGGATCGGATGTGGGCCGGGCTTTGGTTGTTTGGGCTGGAAACTGAGCAGATAGCGACCTCGGATACCGTTGGTAATGGATGCGAATGTGGCATCAAATGTAGTTTTATCCTTGAATTTTCCATCTTCACCGCCCATCACCGCCGCGATATCCTGCGCTACGTTCTTGCGAAGGGTCCCTATTGAGGCGCGAAGCGGGACCAGCAGGTCGAAGTTCTCACCCGAAGGCAACGCCTTCAAGTCCTCTGCAAACCGCCCTCGCAGCGGCGAGAAAGTAAGGCTACAAACAAGCATGTTACTCGCAGCGAGCTGCTGCGTGAGACTCAGAGCGGTCGTCGTCACGCTGCCATGATCTCGGCTTTCGCTGATCAGGAGCAACACACGTCGGCGGTTTCTGGGACGCGATTCTAAAAGCCGCGCGGAGTAGTTCACTGCATCGAGGATGGCAGCGCCGTCGTCACCCGGCGTTAGTTTGGTCAGCCGCTCGGAAATTTTCGAAGCGTCCTCGGTGAATCCTTGGAACTGGTAGACCGAACTGTCGAAGGTGACCAGCGCCACCTCGCCATTAGTCTGATCCCTGAAGTCTCTCAGCATCGTACCCAGTCCGGCGATTGCCGTGGGGCATGGAACCCTCCGTTTGCGGCAGTCCCTTCGCTCTTCCTCAGAATAGAAGCTGTCGTAAAGTGAAAGGTCGGCTCTTTTCTTGAACTGCGAGGAAGCCTTGTGACCGACTTGTATGGCGACGACCAACGACACGGGTTCCTGTTCGGGCGATTCATCCAAAGTGACATCCTGCTCCACACCGTTGTCTTCGATAACGAAGTCTTTGGACTGAAGGCTATACGCGATCTCTCCGGCTCTCGTCCTGACGAGGGTAGGAACCAAAACCACGTTCGCTTCGGATCGTATTGTCGGAAGCGGCTCTTGAGCGCGGACGGACAATACGACGCTCAACACGACCGCCAGTTCGAGACAGCCACGTCGCAATCTAACCGCAGCGTTATCCAACGCGAATCGCAATTTGATTATCCCGCCAACAGATTCTTTCACAAATTGGCGGATGCAAACAGGGACCGCGGAATCGAGGAAAAATGGGGATTTCCTCGGGCTGGAGGGCGCTGCGCAGAAGACCAGCGACGGTCGAAGCGAGTGGGGTCCTGTTTGCGACGGTTGAGCGAGAGTGTACCGAGGCTTTACCATTCGTGCGGATGCAAAGGCTTGGTGATAGCTGGACCGACGAGTTGAGGGCTGACCGCATAGCTCAGGTCGTCGATTATTTGCGGAAGAGCTTTGGGCACTCCGCTCCTATCCCAGCAACTATTACACTCTGGGCGCAGTCTACATGTGGTCGGGAGACTACCGATCAGCGCTTGCGCAATTCGACGAGCAAATACGGGCGGCGCTTCCTCTCAACGCGCCAGCAGCCTCGACCTTCGGCATGGCTGGGGCTGCTGCTTAGTGTTTGGGAGGCGAAAAGCTGGCAATCGAGTATTGGCGAAAGGGAACAACTGCGAAATATGCTGTCGCAGGAGCAAACACTCGCACCGAGCTTCTGCTCTATGTTGCATCATTACTGTCCCCGGGTACATTCCCGGTAGACTCTGCCCAACAGCTTCTCATCACAAAGGCAAGTCACTGGCGAGTGAAGAACTGGCCGGGACCAATCGCGCAGTACATCCTAGGAACTGCGTTTGAGCAAGAAGTCAGACAGAAAGCTGTTTTTCGCAAGGGCGACCCTGCTGAGCCAAATCCGATGTGATGGCAATTCGATTTCTACAAACTGCTCGCGACTGCCGCGTCCGCTCGGAACGAGATGCCCGCATTGGAAAGCGGATTCCAACAGTTGGTTAACGTGAAGGGCTCTGAGTACTTGGCTGGGATAAAGTTTTTCTACTTCCTCCGCGTCGAAGAGTTCTATCTGGCACGACACTGGATATCGAAATGAAGTGGCCCACAGTCGGCGAAGAATCATGGTTACACTCAGTGACTGGGATCGAGATCGTGAACGCCCCTTGCGTCAGATGCTGCAGGCAGCCAAACAAATCAAAGGGAAATCGGGCTCTTAGCCACGGCGGTCAAGACGTATGAGTGCCTGTTAACGGTAGTTGAGGTTATCTCTTTTCCCAGCGAAATTGGAACTCCTGCGTTGTTAGAGTCGCCGAAGTTGAAGAAGACGTTCGGGGCGCACTCTCTGCACTGCACGCCACGCAGTCATGGGAGAGAGTAGACGGTAAGAACTTCCCGATAAGTGGAACCAGAGGCTCCCTTCGGAACCGCGACAACAGCAAAGCGCGTGGAGTCTCGGCTCCAGGTAACACCAAAGACGGTTGCCATTGTCGGCGAAGCGAACAGTCTTTGACCGTCTTCGACCCGATAAAGAGTGCAGTGGCTTGGCTCTTCTTTGACGGGTTCTACTGCAAGGTAATACTTCCCGTTCGGGCTGTAGATACTTCGACGGTTCGCGTTTCGGGGAGCCGTTTCAGGTAGCCACCCTCTCGTTTTCAATGAAAATGGCTTCCAGTATTCCGCGAAGATCATTACTTCATCATCCGAGATTGGCTGGAGTGACGCATCCCACACCTTGTTCATGTCGCCTTGCCCCATCGAAAATAGTTCGCCCCCTTTCGGAAAGACGGTTGCGAGGCTCAGTTCGTAGTGGCTGGCTAGATAAATGTCGCCTGCGGACGGAATCGGTTTCGCTTGTAGAACGAGCAGTTGCTTTCCCGCCATCGTGATGTTGAGCAAGAGAGCCGGGAAACTCGAAGACAGTTGCGTCGGTTGTGAGCACATCATGCTTTGCATCGGCGTCAGCTTGGTCGCTCCATCTGTCGGGCATGGGACCGCGGGTTTTGCGTCCTTCGCGAACAAAGACTCCGGCTGTGCTCCGCTCATGTCCACTCGCTCAATGCCGACTGAGCCGCCCATTGCCCCGTTGACTGCCTCGTTTACGGAATAGGCAATAGAATGTCCGTCAGGAAGGAAGATTGGGTTATCGAAGTACCCAGTGGATGGTTCTGCAACTGTCCGTGCTTCCTTCCGCTCACAATCGAAAAGTTGAATGTCATTGCCAGCCTGCGTTTCAGCCAGAGGCCGCAACCCCGTAAGAGGTTTCTTCTGGCGGGAAAAGACGATGCTTTTATTGTCAGTCGATATGCTGGGATTTGTGCCGTAACGAACCTCGCAGACCGGATTTCCTTTGAGATCAATGAGCCTGATAACGGGGTCGGCAAAACGGGGCTCCCGACGTTTTCGTGCTTCGAGTTTGCTGAAGAAAGCCTCTGGAAGGCCTTCGGCTTCATCGCCATCCGGCCAATGCACGCGGGAAACCACGACGATGAAATTGCCATCCGGAGAAAATTGCAAGGATGCGATCTCATTATCCGGAAGAGACCAAATCAGTTCCTTCTTCACGGCGATGTTCGATTGACTCTGCGCTGTCGCAGACGCGACTGACAAGAAGAGGACGATGCAAGAAAGAGCCAAAGTGCAGATCGAGCACGGACTGATACGCAGCAAGCAACGGTCAAGTAGTGAATCGGGCGTCAAATATGGTTCTTCCTTTTCAATGCGAAAAGAGATACGCAGTAGCAGAAGGCCGACAGCGCTAATGTGTACCCGAGGGAGAACAGGAGGTACCTCCACTCGCCCCTCATCACACGAAGGCTCGTGTGGATGTTTTGTGTCTGCTTATCGAACGGGTACACCATAGGAAGAAGAATGTACAGGCCGTGAAACAGCCGCTCCACTAATCTAAGTGCGAGACTGGAATTGCCAGACCGAATGGCGGCTTTTGTCCATACGTCAAATTGGTAGAACAGGTCTGCGTTGAAGATCATGGCAACCACAGCTGCCAGCGCGGGGTGCATCACAGTCGCCAGCACCACGAGATACGCGATTAAGCCGAGAGAGACCGCGAACGTTTCAGTCGAAACAAAGACCAAACCGATCCGTACTGGAAGGTGCCATAAAAGGGACAGCAGCACCTCGCTCCCCAAAACCACGAGATTCAAGAAGAGTGACATGGCGGCTGCCGACAGATATGCGGACAATAGCCACAACTCTGGTGGGCAGGGTTTTGTGAAGACCATTTTCAGGCTACGGTTTCGCAGATGGGAGGAAACGATGAGAAGCCCCATCCCGCCAGCAAGGAGCAGGAGAAAAAAGTTTAGATCAGAGATAATCTCCTGCAATGAATTGAAACTCTGAACACCAGAGTTCATGAAAAGAGGGGGCAGCGATTGGAGGGCGGTCAAGAGCAAGAATACGAACATGAATGCGAGCAGCAGCTTGCTTCGTCGATAGAACGTCACGTCAGCCCAAAAATTTGCTTTCAACAATTCCGTCATAGACTTGACCCTACGAAACGCCGACCTCGCGGTTGCTCCCGTTGGCCTCTGTTGCCCTTGTTTCCTTCCCAATCAGGCTGAAAAAGGATTCTTCCAGCGAGGTTTTCTTGAGCGAGCACTCAAGCAACAACAGCCCTGAGGTTCTCACAACCTCCATGAAATCGGAGAGTCTCGCCTTTGGCAGGAACCCCCGCACAAGATTCCCCGTGCGCTCTACGGTGGTCAGATATTCTGGTACTGCGCCATTTCCCTCAAAAACGATCCGATAAAGTTCCTGATTAAGGGTCAGCAGATTGCTCAGTTCGTCCTGAACGACGACTTTCCCACGGTCGATAATCGCCACTCGATTGGCGAGCATTTCGATCTCGGAGAGCACGTGGGAGTTCATCACAATGGTTGCGCCACGCTTGTGAATCTCGCGCAGGGTTTCACGAAACTCCCGAACAATGAGTGGGTCGAGTCCCCGTGTCGGCTCATCCAGAAACAGCACTTTCGGTTCGTGAATCAGGCATTGGGCAATTCCGACCTTCTGCTTCATTCCCTTGGAACACTTGGCAAGAGGAAGCGTCTTGAATTGCGCCAATCCAAGCCGTTCTAGGCTATCGTTGATAGCTTTATTGGAGACCCGCTTGCCAGATAGCGAACTATAATATCGAGTCGCTTCTTCGACAGTGAGATAAAGATGGTAGTGCGGCTCTTCGGGCAAATAGGCGATGTCCTTGTATAGACTGCTCCCAAGCTCAGGCACTTGTCCCATGATCTCGACCTTGCCCAATGTAGGCTTCAGCAAGCCAAGAAAACAGTACATGGCAGTCGATTTGCCCGCTCCGTTTTGGCCGACGAGGGCAAAGAAGTCTCCATCCTTCACTTCTAGTGTCAGACCATTGAGTGCCCGCAGTTTGTGACGGAGAAATCCTCTCCGAAAATGCACGTGGACATCTTCGGCGACAATCACATCGCCCCCGAGCAAAACCGTTTGTTCAGAGCCTTGATTATTTCGTCGTCTGGCTTATCTTTGAAGTCCTCTGAGGCGAGTGCTTTCTTTATCTTTTTGGATGTGTTGCAGGAACACGCCTGCACGCTATCGTCGCAACCACAAGGACAAGTCATGTGTGCAACAATCCTCTTACCTCGTTCGTCTAGTCGGTATGCTTCCTTTGGTTCGGGATTCGGTTCAGGCTGCCGAAGCGGTAAGTTCGGTTGGTTCTGCGCTGCTAGTCGATACGCTTCCGGTGAAATGGTCTGTCCAGCCTCTAAGAGCTTCCGGTTTCGTGTCAGAAGATTGTCAAAGGCAACGTCTGCGTTGGCGAGTGCGCCCGTCTCATAGAGTTGAACTTTGCCATCCACGCCGATTACGACTGTGGTCGGAAATGATTCGACCCCATATTTTTGTCGAATCGGACCGTCATCAACTCCTGCCGGGAAATCGACTTTAAGCTCATTGAGAAATGCGTCCACTCGGTCGCCTTTCTCTTCGGCGTCAATACCTAGCAAAATAAAGGGCTGCAACTTGTGCTCGTTAAAGTAGCGGTTCAGTTCAGGCATCTCGGCGCGACAAGGGCCGCACCATGTCGCGAAGAAATTCAGGACAACAATCTTCTTGCCAACGTTCTCCGACAGCCGAAAATGCTCGCCCCGAGTAGTCGTGAGTTCAAAGTCTGGGGCAGTGTGATTGCGCCAATCGACACCACCGCTCATACTCGAACTTTGATCGTGGATTTCCTTCTCGGTCGGCGCAGGCTTTAGTTCATAGTGTAGGCCGGTGAGTAGTACGCCTGTCAGCAGGATCGCTACATTGAGAACCGATTTGGTCACATTTCCTCAGAAGCCAAAAGCTTAGTCTGCCGATTCCCAGTGGGCGGCAGAGCCGTGCTGGTATACGAACGATCCATTTTCGCAGCTTGCAGCACTCCTAAGCCAATTACGGAAGTCTTCCGACAGGTAACTGAAAATAGGAAAACTCTGAGAGGACTCGTTGGTAGGCGCGTGCACTGAAGGACCGAAGGGTTTGGCATCCCGACAGGGCAAAATTCCAAACCCTATAGAATCACCGCTGGTCAGAAAGGGCTGCGCCACGGCAGCCGCAACTCGTTTCTTTTCAATGCCCGGATTTTTGCCCGAAGCTGGTTCGACGGGTATACCTTCGGGCCAGTGGTGCGTCTGTGTCGTCCTCGCGTTGTTGCACGAGCGTGAAATTTCGGCGTCGTTTGAACCGGGAGAAGCGCCCGCTGCGGTTAGGGGGCGTCCCATGACTTCTGAAGAGGTAGTTCTCCCCGAAAACAAGCTATCACCGATACTTCTCTGTTGTTCGCCGTCGTTGCTGGGTTGCTGGCCTTCGCTCTGTTCCTTGTTTCGTTTCCGATTGACCGTGTTTATTCCGTTCTGGCCTCATCTGAGCCTCGCGGAGATTTACGTTTACTGGTTCGGACTCGTCACACCTGTTACGACAGTGATAGGAATCGTCATTCTGGTGAAGCGCAGGCGAAGCCTTCCCACATTTCCCAAAGTGATGGCATGGCAGACGATAACTATCAGCGTGCTCGCAAATTTGTTTGTTTTACTCGGTATGATGGGATGAACGGCTGCAATCGTTCCGTCACACTCAAAACCCCTTCAGTCGGAACTGGCGCTGCCCCCCTACCCGCAGGGAAAATCCTAGACAAACTGTGTGCTTTTCGTTACTGGGAAACCGCCGACTTTGATTGTTGCTGAGGCGAATGGACTGCGTCCGACCTCGCAGACGAGCCGCCCCCGGTGGGGAGCATTTTGTTCATTCCGCCTCCGCTCCCATGATCCAACAAGCGGGTGGGCGATTTCATCAATCGCCCACCTATGCCAATCAGTTCGTAACCGCATTTTGTTCGAGAGTGACTTGAGTCTGCGCTAACAGCTGACCGTTCACGGACGCTCCCGTTTTCAAGTTGATGGCTGTTTGAGCCAAAATAACACCATTGAACTGAGCGTTTGCCTGAATGGTTACATCTCCGAAGGTCTGCCAGAATACATTCTTGGCTTGTGCGCCGCCGCTTAAGACTACTTTCGTTGCGGTAGCCTGATTTAAGGTTTGAGGTATTTGAAATATCCAGACATCATTCGGACCGCCAGCAAGTGTCACGTCCGTTGATATGCTTACACCAGTACCCCATTTGTAAAGACCCGGAGCGATCGTCAGCCCTCCGATCTCACCAGCTCCCAGATTGGTGGCCGTTGGAAGAGTACGCCCCGCCGCGTCGGTGTATGCAGTCATCATGTCTTTGACGGCGGCCGTCAGTAACGTTGGGTTAGTTATCCGACACGGTAGTGGACCAGCCGCATCGACAGAGTACGTTTTACCAGTTACTTCCGCGCAGGTCAGGGCACTAGCTGCTCCTGTGATCGGACTTGCCCCTACATCTCCAGTGATAACAGATGCTGGCACGTCTGTTACTCCAGACTTGGTTAAGACAGCAAAAGAAGATGCTGAGTTAAGGTTCACCGGCGCAGGACCTTTTCCGTTCGGGTTTGGGGGATGGGTTGAGGATGAGCTTCCGCAAGCGACCATAGTTACAAGTAGCATCACAACCAGTACTTTATTCATTTATTAATCTCCTAAGTTTTGTATTAGCCTAGTATTATCGCTCCGTCTCACTATCGTAACCCGACATACCAACCGTAGGTCATCGTGACTAAGGCAGAGCAGGTGTAAAAGTGGGGCACGGCATTTCCACAGGTCGTGGCGAGTGCCCTCCTGCTCATGGGCGTCCCCACCATTCAATGGATTCCTGACTGTGCGAGGAGTCTCCAGCCTCGCTCATTTGTTCGGTAGTGCAGACTTGCTCACATTCGCTCCGCGCCGCCGCAACTCCTAACTCACAAGACGGTCAATGTGTGCCCTGTTTTCCGAAACTGGGAGTGTGATACTGACAACCCATCACGAGTTCCACCACAAGATAAAGGTCGGGAACAACTTGGGCTTGTGGAAGTGTCGATGAATTTAAATGTGATGGATCATCCAAGGGGCATTGCTCTTGCCGTTGCTGTGATTGCAAATCCTCACCGCGACTGGCTGCACGTGAAAGCGCCGGGACACAACGGCACTTTAACTGGAGCACTTGTGTGGCCCTTAGCGTCGGCGCTCAACTTGTTGAATCGACACGTCAGGGTGCCATTGATGTCGCCGGGCGCAGGTTCCATCGTGTACTTTTGGGCAGGCAAAGCAATTTGCGGGAGAAAGAGCGTCAGTTGTGCACAGCGCTCCGTTGTTGGCGGACGCATAAGTAAGCCGAGAGCTCGCTTAGGCCGTTTTTGCACAAAGGCGCGCAATCCCTGACATCGTGCCCTCAATGCAGAATTGCCGGAAAGGCTGTTCCACCTTCCACTTGTGCATCAGGGGAACGTGATTATTCGACCGTCTTGCTCGAATAAGCCATCTGGGAGCTTCAATATCCCGCAGGATAATACCGCGAGATGACGATTCTGCTTGAAGTACTGTTGGGCCGCCTGCGTCATGATGACAACGCTGCCGTATTTGGCACCATGCTTATTGAAGTGGTACGAGATGTTACAGACCACATCATCGAAAATCCCTTGTGGCGTCTGGACGGGGGTGAAACTCCTCGCAGACCAACTTTGGCGGATTTCTGATGTGACTTCCTTTTGCACTGCCATGAGTTGTAGGAGAGTCTTGCCACGTTTGATCTCCTCCCGGTAGCGTTCATAGGCGAATCTGTCGGATGGGGATTCCCCTTGATAGGGAAGATGCTCCAGTCTGCCCGCATGCATATAACCTCCTTAGGTCAGCACATCCGCCGAAACGAAGCGTGCGCCCAGCCCGATACAAAGCGGCGTCATAATACCGCTCTTCGCCAATGGTTGACAACTTCGCGAGTCCTTCGATTCGGACGCGGTTGAATGTGAAATCTGCTGTTCTACGCGCCCAATTCAAGATCGACAAGACGACAACACACGAGAGGGTTTCCTGGAGGATGAGGACTATGACAAGCTGGCCGAGGAGACGGCGAAGGTTGGCCTCTGGATTCATGGTCTTCTCGCCGTCTACAACACTTACGGCTGGCGTCGGTCTGAACCGTTAGACGATCTTCGTGTTCGCCAAGTTGACCTCTCGAACCAGACTATCGATCTAAATCCGGATGCGACGAAAAACAAAGATGCCCGTGTCGTCAAGCTGACACGGGAAGTCTGCGCGGTCATCTCGATGTGCATCGAGGGGAAGGGTGCGGATGACCGTGTGTTTACAAGTGAAGGCGGAAAGATCATTGGCGATTTCCGGAAAACTTGGTACAGAATGTGCTGCAATGTTGGGCTTGGCAGGATGGCGTGCCGAGACTGCGATCTGACCGTGACGGGAGAAAAGCGTGAGTGCGGCTGTAGCACCCTGCACTATGTCGGCCTCTTGATACACGATCTCCGAGGAACTGGGTGTCGGAATTTGCGCCGTTTGGGTGTTCACGAAAAAACGATCATGAAGATTGGGGGCTGGAAAACAAGATCGGTGTTTGACCGCTATAATATCGTCGATGAGAAAGACCACGCCGAAGCTGCGGAACTGTTGGATGCCAAGGCGCAGCAAGCGCGAGTTGCGGCACAGTAGTGACACAGTACGCCCAAAACCCAGCTCGGGAGACGAGGGCAGAATCGTCAATTAACATCAGTAAATCAACGGTTTAGCAACAAAGAGGGCCCGTAGCTCAGCGGTTAGAGCAGTGGACTCATAATCCATTGGTCCAAGGTTCAAATCCTTGCGGGCCCACCAACTCCTCCTGGTCCGGCTCTCATTCTGACGTTCGCATTCTCTGCTCGACCATTTTTTCCCCGCAGCCTCTGGAAGCAGTGCCCTGCCCCAACCAGTTACGAAAATGGCTGTCTAGTCTATTCTCAACGCCTGCATGGGGTCGATAGACGCCGCGCGGCGCGCCGGCAGGTACGAAGCCAGCAAGGATGTAAGAAACAGAATTACGGCAACCGATACGATCACGGAGAAATCCATCGCGCCAACCCCGTACAAAGTCGTTCGCATGGTGCGGCCTACCAGCACAGAGCCCACCAGGCCAATCCCCAGCCCGATCGAGGCCAGCAGCGAAGCTTCCTTCAGGATGAGCAAGACCACTCGTTGTTTACCCGCGCCCAGCGCGAGGCGCAGACCAATCTCCTGAGTGCGCTGCGAAACCGCATAGGCCATCAACCCGTAGATGCCAACCGCCGCCAGCAGTAAAGCCACGGCCGCGAAGCTGGCGAACAACACCATTGTGTATCGGTCCTCGGCGAGGGACTCATTCTTCACCTGATCCATGGTGCGGACGTGCGCCAAGGCGATCAGCGGGTCAACCGAATGAACCGCTGCGGCAATCGTCTTGGTCATGGCAGCCGGGTCTTCAGCTGTGCGCACGCCGATGGTTACACTCGGCGACAACGATTGAGCGTAAGGAACGTCAATCTCGGGATCATCGTCGCGGAAGTCTCCGTACCTCACGTTGTGGATGATGCCAACGATCTGCCACTCGACCGGGGGCCCTAGCTTCGGCAGTCCGGGAATGATCTCTTCGATGGACAGGCGCTGCTGAAACGGATCCAAACCCTTCAGATAACGACTGGCGAATTCCTGGTTCACAATTGCCACGCGCACGCTCGAGGCAGTGTCTTGTTCGGTAAACGACCGCCCTTTGAGCACCTGTATGCCGAATGTCTTGAAGTAGTCTGGAGACACCGATTGAAAACCAGCGTCTGGCCGCTGCGAAGGATCGGCGTAGGTCGGGCCGCCGACCACAGTGAAGGGCATGCCGTCGCTATGGAAGCGCAGCGGCATGCCAGTTACGCTGGCGACATCGGACACTCCCGGCACGGAACGAAGCACGCTCAGCATCTGCTGGTCGTAGACATTCATCTGTTCGGGATTTTCAAACCGCTGCGCCCGCTGTTGCAGCCGAAAAGTCAGCACGTGATCGGTGCGCAAACCGAGATCGACGCGGGTGAGATTCCAGAAGCTGTGAATGGCAAGCCCCGCGCCAGCTAGCAGAGACAGCGCGAGCGCGAATTCACTCATGATCAGTCCGCGTCGCAGCTTGTGGCTGGCATGGCTGATGCCCGAGCGTCCCCCATCCTTCAGCGATTCGCCCGGGTCGACTCGCGACGCGTACCACGCGGGCGCGCAACCGAACAGCAGGCCAGCCAGCGTGGTTGCGGCCAGGGCCACGGCGAGGACATGCCCGTCCAGCTGAAAATTCGCTTCGGAGGGCAATATCCCGTCGGGCACAATGGCGAGGATTGCGCGCAGCAATAGCACGCCGAGCCCCACGCCGAGTCCGCCACCGAGTAGAGCGAGAACCAGGCTTTCAGTAAGAAACTGACCGAAAATCTGGTTGCGATTTGCCCCCACGGAACTGCGAATCGCAATTTCCCTTTGCCGTGCCGAGCCCTTGGCCAACAGCAGATTCGCAATGTTCAGGCACGTGATAAGCAGCACGAAGCCCACTGCACCCAAAAGAAGCCACAGGTTACGAATGCGTTCGCTGGGAAGAAAGTCATTTTTCAGGAGCTCAACCGATGCCCCCCAGCCTTTATTCGACATAGGATAGGCAGCAGCAATGTGACTCGTCACCGTATCCATATCAGCCTGCGCTTGTTGCAGCGATACCCCGTTTTTCAGACGGCCCATGGTCAGCAGCCAATGGTAGTCGTGGTTGATTTGTTCCGGCCGGAAGGCCAGCGGAGCCGCCAGTTCAAAGGTAAAACGGTCTCCCACGCCCGGCGATAACACTCCCACAACGGTATAGGGGTCGCCATTGATGCGCATCGGTTGGCTGAGAATGCCGCGATTCGCACCCAGCCGGTTCCACAGTCTGTAAGTCAAAATCACGGCGTGATCCTTACCCGGTATGCCTTCCTCTGTAAGGAAGTCGCGCCCCATTAGAAACGGGATTCCCTGCATGTTGAACCAGCCCGGCGTAGCCCGCATGCCTTCGAGTTGCTCAGGCTGGTCCTGCGTCGCCAGATTAAAAGTGCCTCCGGTGAAGGCGCACAGTTGCTGGAAAGATTTGTTCTGCTCCTTCCAGTCGAGAAAGTCTCCGGCTGACATTGGATTCCGGCCCCCACCAACCTTCGACCAGACCATCACCAGCTGATCGGGCTGCGGGTAAGGCAAAGGCGCGAGCAATACGGCATAGACCACGGTATAAATCGCTGTGGTTGCTCCAATGCCAAGCATCAGCGTGGCAATCACTGCGGCCGTCAGGCCCGGACTCTTGCGCAACCCGCGCAGACCGTAACGCAGATTCCTGATGAGAGTTCGCACGTTCCACCTCCGTGGCTAAGAACTTTGGGTAAGACTCTGGGTACGAACTTTGGTTAGGAACTTTCTCGCAACACTCACCGTTCACGCCGATAGAAAGCGCTGCGCGGGGCTGTGTTTAATCCGCACGCAGAGACTTCATGGGGTCGATGGCAGCGGCACGCCGCGCGGGCAGCAGCGAAGCCGCCATCGCCAGCATCAACACGCAGACCGCAGCCAGCATCAACACCAGGGGGTCAAACGGACTCACACCAAAGAGAAGCGACCGCAGCAATTTCGAAGCTGCCGCAGCACCCAGCAACCCCAGCGCACAACCTGCCATGGCGAGCTTGGCCGCCGACGTAAACACCAGGCCAAGAATTCCCGCGCGTTGCGAGCCCAGCGCAATGCGGATCGCCATCTCTTGTTCCCGCAGCGCGGCCGAGAACGCAATCACGCTGTAGATGCCGAGAAGTGATAGCAGCACCGCCGCGAGAGCAAAGGCGGTGATGATTGCGGTGTTGAAGCGGCGCGGCGCCTCGCTATCGGAAACCGCGTGCTCCATGCTTTGGACCTGGGTAAGCGGCAACTGGGGATCAATGGCGCGCACTGTGGCGCGGAGAACATTTTCCATCTGCTCCGGCTCCATCGTCGTGCGCAGAGTGACAAAGCCCCCGTTGCCGTTGAGATCTCCGGGCGAACCCATGGAGCCTACGGATTTTTCAGCCTGTACCACCGGCTGATACCACTGTTCTTTGCCGGGAACGTCGGGCGAGTCCTCTTTCACATCGGCGACTTCCCCCACAATGGTCTGCCAGGGCGTCTGCATTTCTGGTGTGCCCAGGCGGATTCGCTTCCCAATGGGATCTGCGCCGGGCCAGTAGTGCTCGGCGAGCTTGCGATTGACGATGACCACTAATTGTGTGTTCTCGGTGTCCGCCGGTGTGAAAAAACGGCCGCCAAGCAATGGAATTCCCATCGCTTGCAGGTAATCGCCCTGCACCTGCAGCCACGTAGCGAGATTCATGCCTGCGCCTTGGGGCGGCACGTAGCCTTCGGCGACGAATGTGCTGTTGCTGTTGCTACCAGTCGCCGGCAGAGACGACGTAAGACCCACGGACTTCACGCTGGGAAGTTGCTGCAAACGGCGAATCAACTGATCATTGAATTCGTCGACTGCTGGTTGGGTTGCGTACTGCTTCTGCGGCAGCGAGTAAGAAGCCGCAAGAACATGGTCCGGACGGAAGCCGAGATCGACGGCACGCATCTTCTCAAAACTTCGCAGCAGCAAACCTGAAGCCACGAGGAGCACCAGGGCGACGGCAATCTCACCGATCACTAATGCAGAACGCAGCCGCGCGTGGCCGCTGCCGGCGCTGCCAGTACGTCCACCTTCCTTGAGAGTGTCGCTCACGCTGGTTCGCAGAGCGGCCAAAGCCGGAGCCAGTCCGCAAACTACTCCCGTAACCACGGCGAGGAGAATCGCGAATGCCACCACCTGCCAGTCGAGGCCGATTTCATCGAGGCGAGGCAGAGTCTCGGGCAACCAGCTTACGCCCACGCGCACGGCGATCGCGGCCAGAAACAGACCGAGCAGGCCTCCGCTCACGCTCAGGACAAGGCTTTCCAGAATCGCCTGCCGCAGCAGCGCCCCGGCGCGCGCTCCCAGGGCCAGGCGCACTGCGATTTCGCGGCGGCGGCGAATGGCTCGCACCAACAGCAACCCCGCAAGATTGGCGCAGGCGATGAGCAGTACAACCACGATCGCCAGAAACAGAGTGCGCACCAGTTGACGAGCCCGCTCAACGGTTTCCTCGTGAAGAGATCGCACCACCGCTTGTATGTGCATACTCGCCATAAAGGCGGGATAGTTGCGCATGATCTCCTGGGCCACGCGCTGCGCATCGCTCTCCGCCTGAACCGCGGTGATGCCTGGCTTCAGCCTTCCCACCATCCGGAAGCTCCAATTCGCTGCTCCGCCCGGGCTGAGCTCCTGCTCCGTGAAGCTCATTGGAATCCATAGCTCGCTGCTGTTCAGGTGTCCCGAAACCATCGGAAACTCGAAGTTGCGCGGCATCACGCCGATCACCACATAGGGCTTGCGGTCCAGCAGAATCTTGGTTCCCAGCACATGCGGATCGCCGTGCAGGCGGTTTTGCCAGAGCGCGAAGCTGACCACCGCTACTTGTTCTTTCTGATCGTCTTCCTGCTGCGTAAAGATGCGGCCCATGAGCGGCTCGACCCCGAGGGCCGGAAGCACCCCGCCCGAAAGCCGCGATCCGTTTACCTGCGCTGGGTCGCCGATTCCGGAGAGTTCATAGCCGTTGGGCGCATACCCACCCAGGCTCTCGAAGCTGTGCGTATCGCGCGTGTAGGCCTGAATGTCCGGAGCGGTCACTCCAGCCTCGCCATTGCCTCCAAGATCGGTGCCCTGCAGAATATCGGCAAGCTGCACCAGGCTCTCGGGATGGGGAAACGGCAGCGGCCGCAGCAACACGCCTTCGACAATGGAGAAGATGGCAGCGGTAGCCCCGATGCCGAGCGCGAGCATCAGCACGGCCGTGGCGGCAAACCCGGGCGACTTCAGCACATGGCGGATCGCGATTCGCAGGTTCTGGAAGGGCATCGTCGGCTCCTTACGGATAGGTTAGGGGGTGATGCAGCATCTACCCGGCCAAATGTGGTTTGCACTAACTGATTGTGCTGCCAGCATCTACGGGAGCTCGGTGGGATCAGGGACGGGCGAAGCCGTCCGGATTTCGAAACTACTGTCCGAGAGTGGACATCGCCTCGGATGGTTTTACGCAGAAAGACCTACGCGGAAAGTTTTACGCAAAAAGCTCTAGGCGTCTTCCTGGTTGCTGGCTTCTTAGCTGCCGGCGGCGAAGCCGCCATCGTGGGCGATGGTGATGCGGAGATACTTGTAGGGATTGACCGGGGTGTCGTTGATGCGCACTTCGTAGTGGAGGTGGGGACCGGTCGAGCGTCCGCTGGCCCCAACATAGCCGATTACATCGCCGCGGTGGACGTGTTGTCCAGGAGCGACGGCAAAACCCGAGAGATGGCCGTAGCGGGTTGAAATCCCGTGGCCGTGGTCCAGCATCAGCGCCTTGCCATATCCGCCGAGGAAGTCGGCGAACGTGACCACTCCGTCGGCCGGAGCGATAATCTGTTGTCCGTAGTTGCTGCCAATATCCACGCCGCTATGGAACGCGCCTTCCCCGTTGAACGGATCGATGCGCTCGCCGAAACTCCCCGTGATCTGGCCTTCCACCGGCCATAGATTCGGAGCCGAGTTGGCGCGGAACCAGTCGGCTGTGGTGGCGTTTTTGGTGAGACCCATGGTAATGCCGACCATGGTGGCGCCGCTGAGCGCGGAACTCCGCAGAGCGGCTAGCTGATCGATGGAAGAACTGACATCGGCGTTATGAATCTGCTCAGCAGTGGCCGTAACCAGCGTAGGCTCCGACTTCAAACCGTAGAGCGCTGAGACTTCTCCGGCGATCGAGGCCAGCGAGGCGACCTGAACGTCGCGCTCCTTGGCCACTTGCGCCAGGCGGGAATTATTGTTCTCGAGCTGATCTTTTTCCGTGCGCAGTTGGTTGTAGCGCGAAACCTTGAGTAGCATGCGGGCGTAGGAGCTGGCAATGCCGGTAAGGCTCAGGAATCCGATCGCGGCCCCGACTACGAATACATACAGGTAATGAACGGGGATCGAAATCTTACGCAGCTGGCCGTCGTCCCCGCGGGCCACAAAAAGGATGTAAAAACGTTTTCGCAAATCGCTCCCTCGTAATATTTAAGAATCAGGCCCGGAAATCCAGGGTTGGCTCTGAGTTTGCAGAAACCCTGTACGGTGCGCCTGATTGGGCAACGCTCCCAGTTCGGGATGGAACCTCTTACGTGCCCTTCTACCTACCGGAACCCGGACAGAGCCTAAGAGTCTGCTTCTCTGCAATCTAAACTGTTTGCAGAACTTAGCTCGGCCAAAGGTCTTTGTGAATGCCTAGTGAAAGGTAGCAAACCAGATTCCCCCTGTCAACGACGCCTTAGGACATTCTCAGTTACTGAAGCGCCAGTGACGGCAGTGACCGGAAGGAGGGTTACCGGAGTGTCCCTAAAGACAGTCGGGTAGGGGGCAGTGGTCAAATCGAGCGTCGCGGTGCGATTTGGCGGCGGCGATTCCGCTATAGTGTTGACGCCGTGCCTGTTGCCGAAAAATTGCTGATTGCTCAGATTCGCCGCCTGGCGACTGGCCGGGGACCATCGAAGAATCGGGCCCGCACGGCCCGCGGAAGTCCCGCTATTATGGCCGGAATCGGGGATGATTGCGCCGTGCTGCGGCTTCCGCCCGGACGCGAATCGCTGGTCACAACCGACTTCTCGCTGGAGGGCATCCACTTCCGGCGCGACTGGGATCCGCCGGAATCGGTTGGACAGCGCTGCCTGGCGCGGGGCCTGAGCGACATTGCCGCCATGGGCGGAGACCCTGTTGCCGCTTTCCTTTCGCTGGCTTTGCCCCGAAATCTGCCTCAAGCATGGGTGGGAAAGTTCCTGCGCGGCCTCATCGGCCTGGCGGGACGATTCGGTGTGACCCTGGCTGGTGGAGACACGGCAGAATCTCCCAACGGAATCCTCGCCGACATCGTCCTGGTCGGGACCGTTCCCGCAGGCAAGGCAATCCGGCGTTCGGGCGCGCGCCCCGGAGATCGGATCTATGTCAGTGGAGAGCTAGGCGGCTCCGCCGCCGCACTGCAGCAGATGAAGTCGCGGCAAATGAAAAAGAAGCCCAAGCGCGAGCTGAACCCGGCCGAGTATCCGCGGCACTTTTTTCCTGAGCCGCGAATTGAACTGGGCCGCCTTCTTCGCGAAGAAGGTCTAGCCTCGGCCATGATCGACACCAGCGACGGACTCTCCACCGACCTTGCCCACATCTGCGAAGAAAGCGGCGTGGGCGCCGAAGTGGAAGCGGAAGCCATTCCGCGGGCCCGCGTGGGCAAACCGCCGCACGAAGTAGATTTCGAGCTCGCCCTGCACGGCGGCGAAGACTACGAACTCCTGTTCACCGCGCCCCGGAATCGAACCCTACCCTCGCAAATCGCGGGCGTGCCGATCATCGAAATCGGGCGAATCACCCGCACTCGCAAACTAGTCCTGCGGAATCGCCACGGAGTAGCGCACAAACTCCATCCCCGAGGCTGGGAACACTTTCGCCACTAGATCGGCGATCATCCTTCCACCCGCGCATAGCACCCGCGTGTAGCTGCGCGAAGCACCGTGCGTGTAGTACCGTGGAAGGGCGGCGCTTTCAGCACCGCGTGAGGCTCCAGAATCAGCGTGGGTTTCAGCCCCGGTGGTCGCGTTTGTTTTTCCTAGCAGGCTGGAGAAAGCATCGCCCCTCCGCTCGATCTATCAACGGCTGCTCCGTCCTACCGGTGACTTTGGTGTCGCGGTCACCAGCTCGGTATCTACCCTCCCCGGTATCAACGAGGATAGAGTAACAACATGTCGTGTCCTCGATTTCTTAACCTCTCTGTTCTGGTCTTGCTGGTGCTCTCGGCTGGATCTTCGACTTTCGCCGCGCAGAAAAAGTTGCCACCACCGCCGCCCGCGCATGCGCAAACGCCATCACCCGCGATCACCGATGAATATGTGCACAAGCAATTCGGCGACAACTGCTCGGTGCTTTCCCAGTATCCGCAATTTACCGGAGACCTCGACGGCGACGGCGTCGACGACCTGGTCATCGCGGCGCGCTGCAAGAATCCCATGGCCGATCGCGACGAATACAGCTTTCAAATCTCCGATCCCTATGACGCCTTTATCGGCTTCGGAGACGTGAAGGTCACGTCCAGCT